>Ga0268262_10000086_pt1 | contig 112575 bp, 105 predicted proteins | sample TergutNc150P3_FD_190354 | JGI IMG/M metagenome (GOLD analysis project Ga0268262, IMG submission 190354) | Nasutitermes corniger P3 segment gut microbial community from laboratory colony in Florida, USA - Nc150 P3 (SPAdes) (version 2) | ecosystem: Host-associated > Arthropoda: Insects >... | reverse complement strand
AGGTCAAAAGCTGATATTGCAACACGGAGATGAGCTAGGTGCTCTCTCAAAGGCATTGGACTGTATGCCTTTGAGGTTTCAATCCATACTAAAAAATCTCCGTCCGCGTAATGGAAGCGAAGCCGGTGTAGCTAATTGAAAGCTAGTGGGGGGTAGCCTGGTTACCTCCTCCCCACTAGCCCAATTTACTATATTTACCCTCAAATGTCTTTTATGTCTAAACCTTACCCCCTAGGATGGTCGCAGTGGCATTGCGATTAGCAATGTCATCAAAACGTCATCAAAGTGAATATATATTTATTACAAATCTAAGACAAAACTTTTGGGCATTTTTCGCCCTGTTTTTTCTGTCCGTAGCCATATTCCTGCCAGCCCAGGAACCAGTTCCAATGTGGATTCAAGACGGCTGGCGTTCCGCGCATTATCCAGGCAAGGAATGGTACACCGGTTTTGCGATGGACAAGATAAAAGGAAGCCCAAGCCAAGCAAAATTCAAAGAGATGGAAAAAGCCGCGCAAAACAGCCTTTCCGAGAGCATTGTTGTCAATATCCGCGCAGCCTCCACCATTGAAAATACCAGCACCCAAAAGCAGAGCGGCAAAGACTACAGCGAGGTGATAAACAAAAATATCAGGCAGATAATCACAAGTTCAAGTGATGCCGTTTTAGCCAAGATGGAAACATATTCGCATTTTGACAAGGCTAGTGGTTATATATACAGTTTTGCCGCCGTGAAAAAGAAGGATTTGGCAGATTATTACTCCGCGAAAATAAACGGTTTGTTCTCTTTTGCCGAGAGCGAGTTTTCCATTGCCAGCCAGCTTGCCGAGGCAGGCAAAAAGAAAAGCGCGTTGAACAAGATGAAAGCGATTGAGGATTCATTGCTCAAAGTGGGCTATTGGGAAAACTTATTGCAGGCAGCAGGTTCGGGCACAACTGCCCATAACCGTGCCGCTGAAATTTTGCAAAAAACAAATGCTGCCAAAATCGCATTGGAAAATAGCACGGGTATTTATTTGTATATGACTGGAAGCGAATATGTTGCGGAAGAACTACCCGCAATGATGCAGGAAAAAGGATGCAACTGTTCAATCTCAGAAAAAGAGACCGAGGCGGATTATGTCATAACCGTGAAGGCAAAATTCAGCCGTTGCAACAAAGCGGATTTTGAGCAGGTCTATTGCTGGGCAAATGCCAGTGTTTCCGTGTTCAATTCCAAAACCAAAAAGAATATAAGCCTTAAAATCCCAGAAGCTAAAGGCGGCTGGACAGAAGGAAATACTGAAAAGGCAACCGAGGAATCATTCAAAAATTTGACTGAAAATATAGCCCAACAGCTTATAAAGGAGATGGAAAAATGAGAACAATCGCAAAAATCACACTTGCAATAGGCATTCTTTGCCTCTTTGCATTCGCGCAAGCCAATCCCAAAGCGGCTGTTTACATTATGGGCAATCCCGAAGGGCGAGACGCTTTGAGAATGGCGGTCAATAACTTTTTGATTAAGAGCCAGAAATACCAGATGATAGCCGTTGATGCCCTTGACGTGGTTGCCAAGGAACAGAATAGACAAAAGAGCGGTTCTGTTACGGATAGCGATATAGCTTTGCTTGGCAGAGATGCGGGAGCGCAGTATGTGTGCGTTGTGGAACGCGCGGAGCTTGACGGTATTTCTTATGTGGCGACCAGAATAGTGAGCGTTCAGAGCAAGGTGGCGGAACTTGCGGATATGACGGAGTTGCCGAGAGGTGGGAAGATTATTGAGCTTATTGAATGGCAGATAGGCTCTATGCTGGGTATGCCGGTAGGTCCTCGCCCAAAGGCGGTAGCGACAACCACTGCACAACCGACTTATGCACAACCAGTTTATACTGCTCAGGCTCAAACCCAGCCAACTGCTACCATACAAGGTACCATAGTTCCAGGCAGTACCCTTGCTCAAAAATTGACTTGGCTGCAAAAAAGCGCAGACAGCCACGAAACCTATATTCTTGAGGTGGATGCTGATGAGAGCATTGAGCCATATATATTTGAGTTTAAAGGGGCGATTAACATTACTGTGGTACTTAGGGGCGTTGGAGGAAATAGGACTATCAAACTCAAATCTCACGGGAATATGTTTAGTGTAAGACGAAATGTCACTTTTGTTTTGGATAATAATATTACACTTCAAGGACATAGCGGCAACAACGGGGCAATGGTTTATGTTTATGGAGGGACTTTTAAAATGATTGGTGGAGCTATCTCTGGTAATTATAGTAGTTTCTGGGAAGGTCTTTCTGGTGGAGGTGGAGGTGGTGTAAATTTACATAATGGAACCTTTGAAATGACTGGTGGTACTATTTCCAGTAATACCGCCAAAAACGGCGGCGGTGTATCTTTAACAAATGGAACATTTACTATGTCTGGTGGTACTATTTCTAATAATACCGCATCAGGAAAAGGTGGTGGAGTGTATACAGGCAGTGGTACTTTTATTATGCGAAGCGGTATCATCACAGGTAATATTGCTGCAAATGAAGGTGGTGGAGTTTGGTGTGGGTCGATACTCTCAAAATTCACAAAGACAGGCGGAACCATTACTGGCTATAACAGCGATCAAAATAATGGCAATGTAGTAAATGACGGTTCTGGTGCAATAGCTCGCAAAGGTCATGCTGTATATCATAATGACAATACACGCAAAGAAACTACTGCCGGACCTGGGGAGAATCTTTATGCTGAACATAGAAAAGAATCGGGAGCTTGGGATAAATGAAAATGCTCACTAAAATCACCCTTGCAATAGGCATCCTTTGCCTCTTTGCTTTCGCACAAACAGAAAAGCCCAAAGCGGCTGTGTATATAAAAGGAAATCCCGAAGGGCGAGATGCTTTGAGAATGGCGGTCAATACTTTTTTGATAAAGAGCCAAAAATATCAAATGATAGCTGTTGATGCTATTGACGTAATAGCCGAAGAACAGAATAGGCAAAGGGGTGGGTCTGTATCGGATGAAGATATCGCTCTGTTAGGTAGAGATGCGGGTGCTCAGTATGTGTGCGTTGTGGAACGGTCGGAATTAGATGGCATTTCTTATGTGTCCACTAGCATAGTGAGCGTTCAAAGCAAAATCGCAGAACTTTCCGAGATGTCGGAATTGCCCAGAGGTGGGAGAATAATAGATCTCATTGAAAAGCAAATTAACACAATGCTTGGGATTTACATTCCTCCTGAACCGGAGCCTGAATCGCAACCTGAATACATACCTGAATATGCAAATGAATACACACCTCCGCCAAAGGCAAAAAAAGTGCAACATTCTCTCCTTGATGAACAATCGTATTCGGCAGAACCATATGCAAAATCAAAAAATGAAGCACGCGTAAGGCTTGGAGTGCGTTTGAGAGGAGGTATATTCAGTTACGTCAAGATTGGTTCGGAATTGTTTGGCAAATCATACACGCAATACGAGGAGATGGGAGAATCGAAGGATATAGGTTGCTCCTGGTGCTACTTAAATACGGGATTAACGCTAAACATCAAGATAACGGATATGATAAATCTTGCCTCGGAGTTAAACTACAGTTTAGTTTTTCATGATTTTTGGTACGGTGGTAATGCAGAAGAAAATTTTGTCAACGTTTCAATGTCTTATCAAACAATAGAAGTCCCTGTTTTGCTTAGATTGATACTGATGGATGAGCATAGTAGGGGTGCTGTCTATGGTGAAGCTGGATTTCAATTTGGATTTCCGATTAGCTCCAAAGCAACGGTAAACAGTGGCAGCAAATTCCCAGATACCCCGTTTAAATACGAATATTCCGATTTCAGGGTAGAAAGGGATTATGGGATTGTCTTTGGGTTTGGACTTCGTGGACCTGATTTTAGCATTGGGCCGAGATTTACTTTTCCTTTGACAAAATTGGACAAGTACGGCAATATTAATGCTCCTATCATATTTAGTCTTACTTTTGCTTATGATTTCTTTTATTAGTGCAAGCTGTTTTCGGGTCAATGGAACCAACCCGTTTTCAGTTCAACAAGAGGTTCCTAGGAGAAAATCCAAATATGGCTTATTGCGAAGAATGTAGAAAAATAAAACTAGAAGATGCGGTATGCCCGATTTGCCGATGTGGCGTGTGGGAAGGCAAGCATGGCGGTCTTGGGATAAACGATATTTCTAGTAGTGTATACTGCTGGAATTGTATGGAGATCATAAGCGGTGTGTGCAACCCTAACCTCTGCAAAGGGGGAAGGGAAAGGCTTCTGAAAGCAGGCCCGAGTGGCTACAAAGCAGGTGCGGTTACCTACCCTTCTGGGTTTAAAGATGGTAGTAGTAACTGTTATATAGCCACAGCAGTTTATGGTTCCTACGATTGCCCAGAAGTATGGACTCTTCGCCGTTTCCGCGACAATGAACTGTCAAGTTCATGGCTTGGCAGGTGTTTCATTCGTATTTATTACGCAGTAAGCCCTAAGATTGTCGAATTGTTTGGAAACAAGAAATGGTTTAGTAAATTATGGAAACCGATTATAGATAAAATTGTACGTAAGTTGCAAAATGGTAGAACAAGTTAGTATATTTGAATATAAAAGAAGGAGAAAAAATATGAGTTTTACAGATATTTTTGCTGCCGCCCAAGAAGGAACGGTTGATGATGTGAAGTCTTTTATAGACAAAGGGGTAGATGTCAATACAAAAGACAAATATGGGCAAACGCCGCTTCACATAGCAGTAGGCAGAGAGAACATAGAAATAGTAAAATTTCTTGTTTCAGAAGGAAAGGCAAATGTCAATGTGAAAGAAGTTGATGGAAAAACTCCGTTGCACTTGGCAGCTACATACAACGATAATATTGAAGTTGTCAAATTCCTCATTGACAATGGAGCGGATGTAAATGCCAAGAACAATGGTGGCTATACACCGCTTCATAGTGCGGTAGGGGGAAAGAATGTTGAACTTGTTAGATATCTAGTTTTGGAAGGAAAAGCAGATGTTGAAGCAAGAGACGGACATGGTGGAACTCCGCTGCATACGGCGGTACGCAATGGTCAAAGTTCAGAAATTATTAAATTTCTCGTTTCAGAAGTAAAGGCAAATGTCAATGCTAAAGATGAAGACAGTTCAACTCCGCTGCATTCGGTAGCAATGAAACAGAATATCGAATTTGCTAAAATTCTCATTTCCTCTGGAAGAGCAGATGTCAATGCTAAAGACAAAAGAAATTTGACTCCGCTTGGATTTGCGGTACATAATAACAACACTGAACTTATTAACATTTTCAATAATGCAGGAACAAATGAAAATACAAAAGCAAAAGAATATCTTTCAGACGATTCTGGTGGTTCTAAATCTAGTAGCAGTATTGAGAAGCTTTTAATGAAAAAAAGCAATACCGATAGTATTAGTGGCTGCCTTGCCATAATGGTCAGAATTTTGATTTTTGTTTTTAAAGCAAATTTGGGTGGTAGAATCGGTATCATAGTGGGTGTTATTTTTTTAATAATTAATTTGGTTGTTAGTAGAGGGCAGCACCCTATTGGGAATGATATAATTATGATTTTTTTCCTAGGCATTGTGGGTGCTGTTATTGGAGCAATAATCAACTTTATAATAAAACCATCTGCTACAGCAACACAACCTGTTGAGAAACCAGCTTCCAATAAATGGCTATTTATAACTATTTTTGTCGCACTAGGAGTGGTAGCTGTCGCTTTGGTTTTATCTCTCTTGCCTACTGGGAACAATAATCCTAAATCTAACAATAATTCTATGCCTGAGGTTGACATATACAAACCATTTACCGATTCCAGAGACGGAAAAACATATAAAGCAGTTACGATAGGCAATAAAACTTGGATGGCAGAGAACTTGAATTATGATACGGAAGGCGGCAAATGCTACAACAACAATCCTGAAAACTGCGAAAAATACGGACGGCATTATAATTGGACAGCAGCCATAAAAGCCTGTCCTGTCGGTTGGCATTTGCCAAGCAATGCGGAATGGGACGCTCTGTATCGCATCGCTGATGGCACTAGTGGCAAGGAAAGACCTTACAAAAGCGAAACAGCAGGCGGATATTTAAAAGCGAAGAGCGGATGGAATTCACAAAATGGAAAATCTGGCAACGGAGAAGATGCGTACGGCTTTGCTGCTCTGCCAGGTGGAAGCGGTCGTGCTGGCGCTTTTCACCTTCTTGGCGAAAACGGCTATTGGTGGAGTGCTACAGAAAACAATAAAGGCGGTGCTTACTACCGATTTATGCTTTACGAGAGTGATATTGCTGGTTGGAACAGCAACAGCAAAGATCTATTGCTCAGTGTTAGGTGTTTGCAAGATTGAGTTTTATTTTAAAGCGTTATATAACAACATTTGAAACAGCATACAAGGGATAAATTTCAACATTACCTATTTTACCAAAATTTTCGCTTGAAATTCTAATTCCCATTTCGCTGTTTTTTTCTTGCATAAACAAACGCAAACTTGGCATAGCTCCTTTTGAGCCAGATTTCACCTCAATTGGAATTATAGCGTTATTTTTTTGTATAACATAATCAACCTGAGCGTTGCTCTGTTTTTTCTCTCTGTGCCAGTAATATAACTTTTGCGGAACATAGCAGGAAGATGCTTTTAAAATTTCCAAACCTGCGAACATTTCTACCAAAGAACCCATATTTATTGTTTTGAAATCATCGGCTATTATTATTTGCGAAGCATCAAAATCGAGCATTCGCAAAAACATTCCGGTATCTAAAAGCAACATTCTTCTGCGTTTGGAATTGGCACCTGCGCCAAGAGGAATGCCATTTGCGGAACTATGCGTAACGGGAATTACCAACCCAGCCATTATAAGCAGTTCCAAGGATTGTTTAACTTGCAAGTTATTTAGCCCTGCAACACGCTCATAAACAAATTTTCCATCCATTTGACTCGCTACGGATTCAAATACATTTTCAATATGAGCCACGGGTACCCTTTTTTTATATTTAGCAAAATCGTTTTTATATGAAATTATTAAATCATCTATAACCATTTGGATTTTCAAAAAACTTTGCGTTTCGGCATATTTTGCGACTGCTTCTGGCATTCCGCCTGTGATAAGGAAAATTTTCAGCAATTTATTTAATTCTTTGTGTATTGGTTCAGACAATGGATTTTTTGAATTTGCCTGCTTGCAAGCTCTAACCAACATTTCGTTTTTCTGTGCAAGCAAAAATTCTTCAAAAGAAAAAGGATATAAATATAATGAACGTATTCTCCCAACAGCAAAGGAAGGCATTTCCTCTATTGCAAATTCCAATAAAGAACCTGCGGCAATTAAATGCAATTCTTGATATTTTTCATAAAAATATCTGAGTTTTGAGAGAGCTGCTGGGCAGCTTTGAATTTCATCAAAAAACAAAAGAGTTTCGCCAGCTATAATTTCTTTTCTATAAAAGAGCGAAAGCTGCGTGCAAATTTCTTGCGGTGAGTTGAACTTTTCAAATAAGGCGTGAACGTTTTTGTCATCGTCAAAATTTACTTCAACATAATTTTTAAACGATTTTCCCAAGTTGCGAACCGCAGACGACTTGCCAACCTGCCTTGCTCCCCGCAAAAGCAAAGGTTTTCTGTCGCTTTCACGTGCCCAAGAAAGCAGAACAATGTCTATTTTTCGCTCAAAATAACCGTTTTTCATAAAAAGTCAGGGTAAATATAGTAAATTTATTGCAAAAAGTCAGGGTAACATTTATTGGGTTTCACCCAAACCCCCTATAGCATAGAGCAGAAAATGTAAAATCTACCCCCTGGTAGATGCTGCAAATCAAGATTGAGCTGTGTTGCTACACATATTCAGCAATCGGGCAAATCCTGATAAAATTTTCTATATTCTCACCTAAACATAAGGGGGTAACCAATGAAAAACATAAAAATCGGCCAAAAACTTATAGGAGCTTTTTTAATTGTAGCTGCCTTCACGGCAGCACTGGGCTTTTACATGGAACACGTCGTGGAAGACATCAACAGTCGAGATACTCAGCTTTTTGAACAGGGTATAGTTCCTTTTACTTTGCTTGTGGCATCTGTGGAGCAGGCTCAAGAGTTGCGTGTGGGCATTAGAAACTGGCAACTTGCGAACAATCCTAAAGAACGTGCAGAGGCCTTGCAAGCTATGGGCGTAGCCTACAAAGCTCTGAGTGAAAATATAAGCAAACAATTGGACCTTGCCATGAAGGAAGAAACTAGGCAAGAACTCAGGAAATATCAGGCTTCCGTTGATAAATATTTTGAAATAGCAAATAAATTCGCAAAGACAGCCGTTAGATTTTCCGCAGAGGGGATGAACGCGGATGAATTTACAGATGAGTTGATTAGTGCCGCTGCCGATATGAACAAACTCACAAAGTCAAACGTAGAACTCAAAACCAATGCTACCAATGAGCTTTCAAAAGGAAATAGTGATGCAGCAGCAGCAGCTACCCGTACAGCGATGATAGTAATACCCATCACGGTAATAATTTCCATACTCGTGGGAATATATCTCACCTTCTCCATCACACGCCCTCTTAACATAGTTGTTAGCGTTATTTCCAAAATGGAAAAAGGTGATATGACCGCTCGTGCAGACTTGGAGCAGAAAGATGAGTTAGGCATACTTTCCAGCGCACTGGATAACATGGCCTCTAAATTCCAAAATATGTTCAAGAAACTCCGGGAAGAAGCAGATACTCTCGCTGGTTCCTCAGAGGAGCTTTCCAGCGTTGGCCGGCAGGTTGCCAGCGTTGCAGAAGAAAATGTGTCTCAGTGTTCATCTGTAGCAAGCGCAACAGAGCAAACCGCTGTGAACATAAATGCTATGGCGAGCGGCGCAGAAGAAGCCTCCGTGAACGCCAACGAGGTGGCAGGTTCAGCAGAGCAAATGTCCACAAATATGAACACAATAGCTGCGGCAGTGGAAGAGATGAGCGCAAGCATAAACCAAATATCCAGCAATGCCGGTGATGCAAGCAAAGTGTCTAACCAAGCCACAGTCAAATCTAATAATGCTTCCAACGTTATGAACAAGCTAGGCACTGCTGCCAAGGAAATTGGGCAGGTTACCGATGTTATAAAGAAGATAGCAGATAAAACAAATTTATTAGCTCTTAACGCCACCATAGAGGCAGCCTCGGCAGGCGAGGCTGGCAAAGGCTTTGCTGTGGTTGCTAACGAAATAAAAGAACTCGCTAACCAAAGTGCCGCCAGCGCAGATGACATAGCACGGCGCATAGAAGGCATACAAACAGGCACTAGCGAGGCGGTGAATGTGATGAAAGATGTGTCTGATATTATAGCGACAATCAACCAGAGCGTGGAGAATATATACAGCCACGCCGGGCAGCAAACAAAAGCGAGCAACGAAATAGCGAACAATGTTGCTCAGGTGAACGTAGGCACAAAACGCGTTGCTGGTGCCATAAGCGAAGTGGCAAAAGGCAGCAAAGACATAGCGCGCAATGCAGGCGAAGCAGCCAAAGGCTCAAGCATCATTAGCCAAAATGTGGCAGGCATAGCTCAGGGCGCAAAGGATAGCGTTCATGGCGCGCAGCAAATAAACCAAAGTTCAGCCGAGCTTGCGAGGATAGCCGGAGATTTGAAAGCGGCTTTGGCGCAGTTCAGGGTTTAGCATAGGTGTTCTTGTGTAATTTGGCACGCTTTTTGCAAGTTGCCAAATATGGTTAATGGACTTTACACAGCGCGAAATGGAATGATGCTCTTGCAGGAGATGATGGAGAATACCACCCATAATCTCTCCAATGCAAACACCTCTGGCTTTAAAAAATCGCTTATGGCAAGCATTGCCCAAGTTGATATTAAGCGAAATGATGAGTTAAAACTCCATCAAGATGAAGACCATCAAATGTCTGAGAATTACATAGATTATTCCCAGGGCAGTTTGATAATGACCGAAAACTCCTTTGATTTAGCTCTTGAAAATTCAGGTTTTTTTGAAGTGGAAACGCCCAATGGCATTAGATATACCAGAAACGGCAGCTTTACCCGCAATGGAATGGGAGATTTGGTGACGCTTCAGGGCTACAAGGTACTTGGCGAAGGGAAAACCCCAATAAATTTAGATGATGCCGCAGAATTTTCTGTTTCTGCCGCAGGAAAGATTTATGTGAACGGAAAAGAAGAAGCAAAATTATCAATAGTGGATTTTCCAGATAAGAGAACCGAGCTTGGTCGTGAAGGTCATAACCTTTATTATGCAAAAACAGATGTGGAACCTGTGCAAGCTTTAAAAACAACTGTTAAGCAGGGTTTTTTGGAAAGTTCCAATGTGAGCGTTGTTGATTCAATGGTAGAGATGATAAGATTCCAGCGGAATTACGAGGCAAATCAAAAATCCGTTCAGTCCGAAGACGATACATTGACTAAAGCCGTGAACGATGTTGGCAGAGTGGGCTAAGTTCTAATTCTAACGCTTATTGCCGTGGCTATTAAAATTCCGATGTAAATAACAAGAACCACAAATCGAACATTGCTCACGCCTTCTAGGCACATGCCTTCTATTTTTAATTCCAGTGGCGTATCGGTTTTATTTTTCCAGCCGGAATATATTTCCATGCCAGCTACAAAAGAAAATCTTTTTGAATTTTGGGTATCTTTGACTTTTTGTTGCTCAAACCAATAGTCTGGAGTATAAAAATGTTCCATAGGTATGGAATAGCGTTTTTTATTTTGCTCCAGTTTAAGTTCTTTTATCATAGGTTTCATAGTGCTGCGGTCATTATCCCTTGTGCGTGGATCTATTGTAAGTATTTGCACTATAAGCTCTTTAAAATCAGCAGAACTTTGCATATCAATAATAAGGAAGTCCATTAGGTTCCAATTTTCGGTTTCGTTAAAAGAAAACCCCATTCCGCAGTGCCCGCCTTCCTTTGATAAGCTGCATTTGAAACCAGGCGGCTCTATTTTCGCATTTTGAACACCGCTCGTTGAATCCATGTATGTGTAAAAATTTAATTCTTTATCAATACATTGCACTTTTTTTTTGCTGGGAAACAGAAGGTATGCAACAATGCCTGCAATGCCTAAAAACAATAATAGTGCTCTTAAATAAGTTTTTTTCATATTGGCCTTAACTTTGGTGGTCTACCTCTTTTGCGAAGCGGCTGGGTTTCGGTTACAACAGGTTTTGTTCCATTCAAAGCCGCTCTCAGAGTTGGACGGAGAGTAGCATTTGCGGAATTATTGCCATTTATGGCCTTGAGTGAGAACTTGTTATTGACAGGAGTATAGGTTTGCTGTTCTTGTTTTTTAAATTCTCCAGCTATGGCTTTTAGCTTTGCGGCATATTGTTCCTGTTTTATAGCATTTCTCTCTTTTTTGCCAGGCCGTTTGCGCAATTTCCATTTTATGGCTAAATCTTTAGCCGTTCTTTCCTCTAATTCTTCAACCGTTGGCAAAAGTAATTCTGCTGGTATGTCTGTGTCCATAAACCCTCAAACCCTCTTTTAGTAATGAAAATAGAAAATTAATTCCATAACTCTAAATCTGGTTCCACTGTTAAGTCGTAATATAAGTGTTGTTGCAACTGATTTTCTACATAGTATAGAGTTCCTTCGCCTGCAGCTCCACAAGCAGCACAGGCTCCCTGATAGCGAATTAGAACTATTTTTTCGTCTTTTATGTCCAGCACTTCCAGCCCGCCTCCGTCTCCTGCCAGCATTGGGCGCACATTATCGTTTAGGCATTCTTCTATTTTTTCCAATTTTTCCGCTTTGCTCAGTTTTTTCCACTCTGCATCGGCTTGTTCCCTGCCTTCTGTGGAAAAGGCTTTTAATTTTGCACTTCCCATGGCGGCTCTAGCCGCAAGAGCGATGTTCTTTTTTTCTGGATAAGCCTCTACTATCTTTGCTGGCAATTTTGCCACAGTTTGAAAGTCTTCGTTGCTCGGTTCCACTCCAAACTTCCCAAATAAATTTTCAAAGGATATATTTTGAATTTCGTCTATTTTTTTGCCAAAAAGCTCCTCACAAAAAATATCTGCCAGAGCGGTTAGCATTTGGCCGCCGTAGGTGAAAAATTTTACGTTTAAAATCTGCTCTGCATCTGGGTCTATTAAAACATAAATTTTAAGCGTTTCAGATTTTGCATCTACCACCGCAAGCCCTTTATCATCGGCTTCTGTTTGGAAAATAGCCCCTCTGTGTTTTGGAAAATGGCCTATTTCCTCAAGCTTTTTGGGAATGTTTGCTTCTGGCATCATTGTTTGCAGAATATAGAAAAAAGGTAACTGCTAAACCGCATAAAACAATAACATAAAATATTATTTTTTGCCAGAGAACGGGTGAAATATGTGGTAAAAAGATATAAACGAACAAAAGAAAAACAGACCAAACAGCATAAGGAATTACCTTTTTGGAATATAATCTTAAATTCAATTTGAGGATATAAATATTATTCCAAACAGATTGCAATAAAATAAATGCCAGCGTGGAGAGCGCAGCACCCGGCAAACCTAAAACAGGAATTAAAAGATAATTCACAATAAAAGCCACACACAGTGAAATAATGTCCATTTTTAATGTATATAGACTTTTACCAATTCCATTAAGCACAGTGCCCGTGAGCAAAAAAAAGCCGCCGAATAAATGGGCAAATAAAAGAATGCCCAAAGTTTCTGGCTGAACAATAAAATCCTTGCCAGCTAGCATAAGAATTTTATCTGGAAACAATATTATAAAAAATCCTATTGCCAATTGAATGAGCGTAACCATATTAACGCAATAGGAAAATATCGGTTTTAGATCTGTATGCAACCTTTCTCTGGTCATTCCAGCTACAACAGGCAGCAAAATAGGTCCATAGCTTTGGCGTATGGTACGCAGCCCGTTGGAAATTGTCACCATAACCGCATAAACTCCTGCATCTCCTGGCCCTAGCAGCAATAAAATCATCCATATATCAATGCGCAATAAAACAGATGCTATTATTTCTGAAAATCCTCGCGGTATAGAGTAAATTAAAAGTTCTTTGGGAATTTTGTCTTTGAAATTTTTCAAGCGTAAAGGAAGTATTTTTTTAATTAACGGGATATATATAAGGCAGCCTAAAATATTAGCTATTAAAAGCCCAGATGCCAAGGCATAAGGAATATTAGCGAAATAGAATGCTATGGATATAATAGGGGCAAATGAATATACGGCGCAATCTGTAATGAACATTCTGTATTGAGGCTTGCGTATTCCTTCTGCTGTTCCGCCAAAAATATGCAGGCCAACCCAGGGTACAATAGACAACGCATAAATGGATAACTCCACCGAAGACAATGTGGCAAGGCTCTCGGAATATTTATGCAACCCAAATACAGAGCATATAAGCAAAACAGCAAAAATAATAACCGACAAAATAAGCGAGCGGGCAAGAGATTCGCAGATTCCCAAATGCAAGGGTCGGTTGTTTACACTGTTCTGCGGTAAAAACCAATTTAGCCCTTTGTCTAAACCAAATACTGCTAGCTTGCTTAAAGTTAGCATTAACAACTGTGTGCTAACAAAAATTCCAAATTCCTCTTTTCCAAAAACTCTAGCCAAAACAATCATAAGCGCAGGGCTTACAACTTTCAGGGCAGTTCCCAAAAAATTATACAATGTGCTTTTCAGCAAAAATTTTTTATCTGTTTCCAATAACATCATTAGCCAATTTGGCAAAAGCGGAACTTAAATGCTGCTCTATCCATTTTTCATTCAATTCTTGATGCAAATAATCCCTTTCAACATTATTATACCAATGCACAATACGTGTTTGCGGATATAGCATTTTATTTAGATATTTGGCTGAATTTTTCCGAAAATATTGCAAACTTATGTCGGGGCCTAGGGGATAAAAATATGAAGAAGGCAATGCTTCCATATTTTCCGAAGATTTATTTTTGGTAGCTTTTTGCACAATATGCGGGCCTACACATGCCGGCAAGGAAAAATCTTTTTCTTTTAATTCTGCGATTTTTACAAAAAAATCTGCTATAATTTTATTTTGAGCTTCGGAACCTAAAATCGCACCATTCACGCAATGGCGAAAAAATCTTTCAGTGAGCCTGAAAATTTGCCATCCTATTGGAATATGAGCGCATAAAAGTCTCCATATATAACGAATTCCTGCAAGTATATAAGGAAAGGGATTGGAAGAAGTGTATAAATCACCTGGGAATGTAACCGCCTCTAGCCCGCAAAAACCTTTATATTGCAATAAATCATTCCAAGGTCTAATTGCTATTGTGTCTGTATCCAAATAAACGCCGCCATATTTATATACCAGTACAAACCTGAGTAAATCTGATTTTAAAGCAGGCTTCTCAAATTTTTGAAATAGCTGCCAAATTAAACCATTATCATTCAAATCGGCGAATATAGAGGCTTCTATTTTTTTTTGTATAATGCCGGGAACGTCTTTTATCAAGTCATAACCATCACCGTGAATTTCGCTATCAACATATAAAACTATTTCATCGGGATTTTGAACCTTTTTTACAGAAAGCATTGCTAAACCTGTTGTCCATGGCAACCTATTGCCAAACCATATAAAAAAAACTCTATTTGGAATCATACTAGTAATCTAGCAATTTAAAACTCGAAACTTGATTTTTCGGGAAATATATATTCAAAAGATTTTCTCAATTTTTGTTTTTCGGCTTCAAAATCAATATTTTCTTCTTCATCATTTATGCATATCATTTGGTGTTTCTGTTTTTTAATGGCGTTATATATTGAGGCATTGTGTTTTTCATCGCCAGAAATGCCAAATTTTTTCCCAATTCTAGACACGGGGTGAAATTCTCCTTTCATTAGCCTCCAATAGCGAAATAGCCATTCATTGACATCTTCTTTGGTTCTAAATCTGTGTTGACTTACCTCATCTAGTTTTTGTTCTTCGAGTGCCCAAACTTCTTTAAAAGTTTTTTTCAGATAAGGCACAGGCAAATGTGGAGATATAATACCTGCAAAATTTTTCCATGGAAGCAGCAGAACATTGTTGAAACCCTCTTTTCCGTAAACAATATTATACCATTTTAACAGGTTGTTTTTAATAACCTCTCTTTTTTTAAAATATTTGTTTATTATATATATATTATTGAAATCTGTATAGCTGAATGGAACCATTGGGGCAATATTGTGCAAAATAGCTTGGTCGCAAGGCAAACCATTTTTAAAAAAATCAGTTTCCTTGACTTCCCTAAGAATAAACATATCATCGTTGAAGTTCACAAATTTATCTGATAATCCCTCAATGCGGTGTATATTCAATTCAAGAGCATTTGAATTGAATGTTGGCAGATACTTGGCAGGAATACAATCGGAATGTTTTACAAAATTAAGTTTTGGATGGTTCAAATTTAACCATTTGGGATAGTGCCCCCAAGTGAGCAAATGAATTTTTCTCACCCAAGGGGCAAATTTTTCAACACCTCTGAACCAATAGAGCAAAGTATCCCAGTCTCTGTAACGCATTGCAGAAATGTCGGCATCGTAGTTAGGGACATATTTGCTCTTTTCAGAATGCCAATCCTTATCACTGCCATCCACCCAAAGCAACACAAAATCAATATCGCCAGCCATACATTCTACCTATTGCGTAATATAGTAAAAGAGTGCAATATTGTTTCATAACAGCGCTTTGAATATCCGGTACGCAAATCTGGGAAAATTATGTTCATCCAGTATTTTCGTTTTTCGGCGTAAATTTCCAAATTTTTCCATTCACCCGAACACAAAGTTTTCAAAAAATCTTGAGCGGTATAAACCAAAGGCCCATAATGAATATCTTCTAGAGAAACACATAAATGGCGGCTTTTAAGATATGTTTCTTTATCAAAAGGGAATAATATCAAAGGCCGCCCAAAGCAAAGCCAATCAAGTGCTAAACCGGAATAGTCTGAAATAAAACAAACCGAAGAAGCCAGCAAGGGTAATATTTCATTTGCGCCATGCACGGAAATACGCGGATTCAAAGCCGAAATTTCGCTTTGAATATTCTTTGAGTTTATATGCCCTACTACGGCTAGGCGCAAATTTTCTTTTTCTAAATATTCATGCAAATTTGCAGACTTTAAAACATCATTGATTGTTTTATAAACATTGCTCTGTTCCTCTTTTTTGTCGCGGAAAGTTGGAAACCATGTTATAAGATTTTCCGTTTTTTTTTCGCGAAGTTCAAGCATTTTGTCAATATGCGCACCGCCGCCATAAGGTAATATGCGTTCTGTGCGAAAACGAAAAGCCCTATCCAAGTGTTTTTTTTCATCGGGAGAAGAGGTTGGGAATAAATCGAAATCTGTAGTTAAAAAAGCATGTATTTTGCGTTTTATCATTGGCAATTTATCGAAATTAGGGCGGCTGTATTCTCCGTCTTTCAAAAAATTCAAGCAATGCCCTAAATATACTCGCATACCCAAGGCTTTTCGGAAAAACAGCAAAAATAAATCCAAATCGTCTTCGCCGTGCGAGTAAATAAGCACAGGGGCGCGTAAAATAGCCAAACGGGCTGCAAAACAATTCCTTTTCAAAACATCAATGCCTTTTGAACGCAATTCCTTTAAAAGCACAGGGGAATCTGCTATCCAAATAATGGGCTGCTTTGTTTGCTTAAATATATATGAATGCAATGCTGCTGAATTATCCTCGTAAATGCGACCCCTATGGCCGCCAATAACCCAGGGATAATTGCCTGAATTGCGTGCATGGCGAAAAAAAGGCGCAAAAAGGCGAAAGCACATGGCCATAGCAAAATTGATTTTCATAATACAAATATATATATATTTATTTTACTATATTTTTTTTATGACAAAGTTATCAAAAATCGCATTTATCCTTTTATGCCTAGCTTCTTTTGGCATATCCGCTGTTAACAACCCTACTGGCGCAGATAGAAAAGCCACTGTGGAAGATTTTTTTAGGCATCCTCAAAAAAGCGATAAATACAATGAAATGTGGAGCTATGTTTTTGTGCTTGATAATGGCACAAAAATATATGTGAATTACACTTGGATGTATGTACCAACTCAGGGTTTTAAAATAGGCACTGATTTTTCAATATGGAATTTTAATGGCAAAAGCCATAGCGTGGGCCGGCAATATTCAACAGATAAGTTTATTGAAGATAAAAGCGCAAACAGCATTTCTATAAATAAAGGCGATTATTTGATGGAAAACGCGCCAGGCGCAGGGCACCGGGTATTGTTCTCCGCAAATAAGAATGGCAAAAAATTCCTTGATGTAGCATTCACCAGTGCCGTAAGCGGAATGGTTCCGGGAGATGGTGTATTTGAGGTGTCTGGAAACAAATTCGGTTTGTTTGTGCATATTCCTTATGGCAGAATTAAAGGTCGGGTGGGTATTGGAGAAGATACCATTGAAGTGAGCGGGTATGGCTATATGGATCATGCTTGGCAAAACGAAAAACCAGCCGAAATGGCAACCAGAATGCTCACGCTCAGTATGCCGCAGTCAAAATCATTTATAGCAGGCCGCATAGGCATAACCAAAAGCGGCCTCCCCTTTGGCTATACCATTCATCACGCAGAAAATACATCCAAGGTGGTTTATGCCGCTTCCATGCTTGAAAATGAAAAAAACTACAATCCCAAGGCTTTTCCAAAAAATTTGACAATTATTTGGAGCGATGCAGATATAGCACCTCTTAAATTTGAGGCAAAGCCCCAAGAAACATTTAGCATTCTTTCAAATTTTGACGGGTTCCTGGAACGAAATGCAGTTAAGCTTGCACTTGGCGAACTGCTCTATAAACGTGGCCGCTCCCAAACGGAATTAGGCAAACTAGATTGGATAATTGCAGGCTTTTGAAACACTGCAATTATCCTTCTATTCTCTATTCAATAGTTATCAATGTTATGGAATGTGCCGGGAATGTTAGAACACTTCCTTCTTTTATCTCTTGGTTGCTCGCTTTTGGCGGGTCGACTTTAATCACCTTGCCGGCTGCTTGCCCTTTTGGAGTGGCCAAAACCTCTACCTTTGCTTTGCCAGCAAAGCCAGGGATCTTGATTGTGCCGTTGAAAGCGGTATAGGGGCTTTTGTTTATAGCAAGCAAGGTTTTCTTTTTGCCGTTCACCGACAAATAAGTGGTCAGATCGGTGCTGCCGCTGCTGCTCTCAACGAGTTTGCCTCTAATGCCATCGGAAGCCATCTGGAAAGCATAATAGCTTGGGCGTGGTTTGTTGCCGCCAATTAGCTCTTCGTAAGAACGGGAAAGATAGCCGTAATCACCGCCTTCTGGGGTTATATCGTTGTGAATATCCCAATACTGTGCGGAACCTGCGCCAACTTTGGCGAGCATACCGAGGTAGTCTGCAACAAACAAGCCGTTTATCAAAGATATGGACTGGGGGCCCGGATTGAAATCAACAGAATTCCATTCGGTTAGCCAAATTTCAATGTCTTTTTTAGGAGAGAGCTTTTTGATGCTTTCCCTAACGCGGGCAAAGATTTTTTCCAAATCTTGAGGAGAGGCTAGCAAACCGAAATCATTTTCTTCGCCAAAGTGCTGCGGATAGTGGTGAATTATCAAAGCATCTGCAACATCTGCGGTGTATTTGAGAACATTTTCGTTCCATTCGCCGTCTAGCACGCCCAAAACTCCAACTTTGATTTTCGGGTCAACCTTTTTCATGGCAAGAATGAATTCGCGAGCGCGTTTGCCATAGGTGTGCCCTTTGTCTGCGCCATATTTTGCGTACTGAGGGTGCCAATCGCCGTAAATTTCGTTTCCTATTTCCCAATAGATAACATTTGCTTTTTTGTTTATGTTGGTGTGCTTAACCCAGTCTGCGGCTTCTTCTACTGTTCCCGTGCCAAAATTGGCGGTGAACATGGGTGTTGTGCCTGTTTCTCTGCACCATTCTAGGAATTCATCTGTGTCCACCATCCAGTCTTTTGCTTCCAGAATCTTTTTCCAGTGGTCATCATCAGCGCGCAAGCCGCCCGGATAGCGAACCACATTGTGGTTGATTCTTTTCACAAAATTTTTAGTTTCTGGTTTTAGCAAATCGCCATCCCAAAGAGCTGCGTTAATGCCAAAAATTGCGCTTGATACATTGGGGTTTATAACCCTGTTGAAATCTCCGGTTATTGTTAAGTTGGCACTCTCTGGAACCTTGGGCCGTGGCACTTCGCGCAAATTAGTGAGTTTTACATTGTCTATTTGGAAAGAACCTTCGGAGCCTTCTCCGCTGGGTTTAAAGTCCAGAACTTTTACGCCGTCCAAATCAAATATGCCGTTTTGAACAGCTTCGGGTGGCTGGTAATATGGGAATTTTGTGAATGAGCGGAAGGGAACAAGCACTGTGCTTCTGCCTCTTGGCGCGCCGGTGCTGCTGACGAAAATTTCTCTGCCTTTATCCCCTATTTGAACGGTTATGCCCTGCCAAGCCTTATCTGTGTAAATATCAAATATAATGCCCCAGTGCTTTGTCCAGTCGGTCAGCTCTTTTTTTGCTTTCTGCTTTTCAAAATCATAAACAATATCAACCCAATCGCCCAGCATATAATGAGAAACATTTAAGGACTTGCCATCTAAATTGCCTTTGCCTATTTCAAAAGATACTTTAGACTTAGGGCCTGTGGAGGGTTCAAATCCGGGGTTGTTTTCAAAATCATGCAAAACCAAGTCTGGCGCATTGCTTTTGAAAGAATCCCATTTTAGATCCGGGTCTATCCAGTCTATGTTTTCGGTAAAGGTGATTTGGTCAACATATATAGTCACAGGGTCATCTTGGCGGCCTTCGCGTTTGTTATCTGCTTTGCCAACCGAAAAACGAACTTCCTGAATTTTGTTCCATTGCACATTTTTGGTGACTTCTGCTTGCTTATTGGCATCCCAAGCTTTGCCAGCATCCGAGAATTTCTTCAAGGGAATTTTTACCAGCTTCCAGTCTTTGGTGAGTGCCTGCCCTTCAATCCAGTCTTGCATATTGATTTTTGTTTGGCTTTTTATATCGCTGCCTTGGTTGTCGAGTATGCCAAAAGCAACTTTTTCGCCGCCCTGCTTGCCCTTTGCCCAGAAATAAACACCGCCTTTATTCCTAACCTTGGAAAGGTCAATGTATTTACCCTCACCCAAAGACAGGGATACGCCGGAATATTCATTGTCATCTAAATAAAGGGCTAAAACATTTCTGCCTGGTGTTTTGGTGGGTTGTTCTCTAAATGCTGTTAATCCGCCATATACATAGCCAAATCCTTGCATGGCACCGCTAAAGAACACTCCATTTGGCTGCAAAACTTTTGCCTTGCCATCTAGCTTGGCTGGGTCTTTTGGCCCTTCTATTGTCTCTGTTTTTTCATCCCAATAAACAATTTTTGGTTTTGGTTTTGAAACGGGAACAGTGCCTTTCACAATTTCAACATTGCTAACCCATACCTGAAATTGCGGATTGGTTCCCTTGTCCACTGAAATGCGGAATTCTGCGATTTTGTCCCAATTTATGCGGTCTGGGAGTTCTGTTTTTTTGGTATCGTCCCAATACATGCCTCTATCGGGAAAGTCTGCCAAAGGAATTTTCACGTGCTGCCAGTCTTTGGTTATTTGTACGTATTTGTTTAGAGGTAGCTTGGACTGCGTTTTTTTGCCTTTGCCATCTGAATCCAAAAATCCAAACCAGGCTTGTTCGCCGCCAACTGCGCCTTTGATATCAAACTCAACTGCGCCATCGAGCAAAATCTTGCTAAGGTCAAAGAACTCATTATAAAGGCATATAGAAGAGCCTGAGTAATCATTTGGATCCAGATTGAATCTCAGAGAGGCATTGGATTTATAGCCTTGGGTTTTGTCTATTTCCACCTTGGAGCCTTTTCCTCCATAAGAATAATCAAAACCGCCTGTCCTGTATTGTCCATCAAAAAATTTGTAGACAACTATGCGATTTGGGCGTTGTGCGAAAGCTACCGTCGCAAGAGCTAAGAGTAGAAAAAGGGCTATTCTACGAATCATAAAACCTCTCTGATTTAAATTATACTTGGGATACAATATAGTAAATTTCAAGGATTTTCCCGATTTTAAATTTTTTTACCAAAAATGCAAACTTTTGTTTGCAAAATTACGATTTCAGGATTTTTTTCTCGTTTTTGTACGTCTAATATGTAACGGACAAAAACGGAGATAAAAAATGACCGAGGCAAAAACCAACCGCAGTTTGACCCTTGACAACTATCGGCTTTTTTTCTATATTATATCTGTCCAGAAAAAAGGAACGTTTTTTTTCGGCAGCCTTTTTTAGTGATTTTCGCCGATAATTTAGCCCTTTCTTAACATTTTTCAATGTTTTTTAAATTAAACTATATTCCACCTATGAATACTTTAAAATTTTTCGCTTTATGCCTTTTAGCAACAGTTTCGGCTTTTGCTCAGTTCCCATTGCAAGAACAGCCTATATCGGAGTCTTCTAGCTCTCTGGTTTCTTTGGAGGGAGCCTCCAGTTCAAGCTCTTTTGAAATAGCGGTTGCTCCCCCTGCGCAAGCCTCCTCTTCAAGCTCGGCAGCAGAAACAAAACTTGCCCTTCCACAGGCAAAAACGGTTTTTGACTCCTTGCGCGGCAATGCCTACAATCCTTACTCAATGGTAGGTGCGGCACCCACTGTGGAAGACCTTATCTCAACCCCAAGCGATATCAATGGGCGAAAATTCGTCTATGTTTCTCCAACAGACTATGTGGGCTATGCAGCTTTTCCCATTGGCAGCGGCACTTTTATGCTGGGCTTGGATAATTCAACTGCTTATTACAGTAATTTAGCAGCTTTGATTTTGGGCTATGCCAATTCCAGTTTTGGCATTGCGCTGAATTATTCAATTGCAAAAAAATGGACATCCAATAGCAGCCAAGATATTAACACCATGGAGACTTATGCTGCCGATAACTTGGGGCTTTATTTTTCTATGCCCATCCGCTCGGTAACTCTCTATGCAAATACACGCTGGATAACCTATGATGATAGCTATTTTCAGGATTTCAAAGGCTATGAATATAAAAAAGACTATACTGCGATAATAGCTAATTTGGGTTTAACCAGCGCATTGGGTTCTTTGAGTTATGACGGGTATTTAAATGTTTTTCGCCAAGGCGGTTTGATTACAGATTACTATGGCAATAAATTATATGATGAAGATTCCTTTTTGCGTTTTGCATTGGTTTTCAAAATAGGTTATACGGCTTTGCAAAATTCAACGGCTAGGTTAATAGTTGGCATAAACAATCATTTGCGCATGTGGATTTGGGATAAAACAGGGGACATGGGTAGCTACAACCAGATAGAAGCTGCAATTTTGCCAAATATTTTAGTGGAGTTTTCTTTGGCTGATAATTGGCTAGCTTTTGCGGGCGCTAATCATTATGTTAGGCTGATAACAGGCGACCACGAAGAAAGAAGTGAAGATACATCCTATTTGACCATAGAGCATTCAAATGGATCTTCGGCTTTTGCTGGCATTCGTTATCAAAAAACGAGGTGGGCATTGGAAGCTCAGATCACTGCTAATATGTTCAATAACCCGCTTAGGGGCTTTGCCGGCTACGATATGTTTGGCGGACTTGGCGGTTTTGTGTATTTCTAGTTATTTTTACTATATTCCCCCGATATGAATACATATAAATTCTTCGCATTATTGTTTATAACAGCAGTTTCTGCTTTTGCTCAGCAAGCCCAGCCGGTACAGCCGGCTCAGCCAGCCCAGCCGGTTCAATCGGCTCAGCCAGCTCAGCCAGTACAGCCGGCACAGCCAGCTCAACCAGCACAGCAGTTTCCGTGGGATGAACAATCCGCTCCGAAACCTTCGGACCCCTCCGCTCCAGTTTCTTTAGAGACTGTGGCATCCCCTCAACCAGCCCCATCTTCAAGCTCGGCAGAAGCAACTCCGCCTAGCGAAGAGAAGTCAATTTTTGATTCCGTGCGTGGCCGTGCCTATAATCCTTTTGGAACTGTAGGCGCAGCATCCACAGTAAGAGACTTGGTCACAACGCCAAGTGATATTAACGGGCAAAAATTCTTTTATGTTTCTCCAACATCAGGAGATCCTTCGGGCTACTTAGCTTTTGGCTTTGGCGAAGGCTCTGCGTTGATTGGCTTAGATAACTCAGTTGCTGGCAATCTGGCAGCTTTGATTTTAGGCTTTGCCAATTCATCTTTTGGTATTGCATTGAATTATTCAATTGCAAAAACCTGGGTATCAAATGACAAAACAAACACTAGAACTACTGATGCTGGCGATAACATAGGGCTTTATATTTCCATGCCTTCTGGGATTTATGCAAATGTTAGCTGGCTAACTTATGGTCCAAGCTATGCTACAGAGGCTGGCCGCGATGAAGAGAGCGAAGACTACTCTGAGATACAGGCTAAAGTAGGTTTAACTGGCAAATCTAATTCTTTGAATTATGATGGATTTTTAAATTTTATCCGCACCGGCGGTACAAGGATAACGGCTGATAAGGATAGGTTAGTTGATTCCGAGTCCTATACGGGTCTTGCATTGAATTTCAATCTGGGCTATGAGATTTTGCAGAATCAAAATGCAAGGATAATACTCGGCTCAAATAATTTTCTTTCAATGCAGATCTTTGAAGAAATTGGCAACACCAAAGGCGACACCAAAATGGGTTTAGTAATTGCTCCAAATATTTTAGGCGAGGTTGCTCTGTTTAAAAATTGGCTAGCTTTTGCAGGTGCCACCCATGCTATAAATTTGTTAGCAGGAGACGGGGATAGAAACAATAAAACGTCTCTTTTGAGCATAAGACAAACAGCTGGGAACGCAGCTTTTGCCGGTGTTCGTTATCAAAAAACAAACTGGGCAGTGGAAGCAAAAATAGCTGATGCTATGTTTTCTAATCCCCTTGGCGGCTTAAACGGTGATCCCATGTTCGCTGAGTTCAGCGGATTTATATATTTCTAGGAGGTTAATATGAATAAAAAAATTCTAATTCTCGCTTTTATTTCCGCAGCAGTTTTCTTTGGCTGCTCCGCAGATGGTACTTTTAACCCTAAAGCCAGCATTCCCGATTGGGAAGGCATACCTTCCGCAGAACCGCCAAGCGGCGGTGGTGGCGGCGGCGGCGGTGGCGGCGGCAGCGGCAGTAGTAAATATTGCGTTTTCGAGGAACGTGATGATTGCTGGTGCTCACAAATCCCGAACGGTTATACAGACAATGACTGCCGTAATCGTGATGGCTACCCCTCAAATAGTTGCCCAAATTATTGTGATATTGATGATTAATTATGCGAAAGTCCGTACGTGATTTTACAGAACAAATAGTCCCTGCTGCCCTTGTGCAGTCTTTGGTGGTTGCGGCAAATCGTGCTCCTAGCAGCAAGAATACGCAGCCTTGGAAGCTCATTTTGGTTCAGGGGCAGGCTTTGGAAAATTTACGTGCGGATTATATAGCAGCCTTTAACAGCGGCAAGGCTCCGGCTTTTGAATATAAATATAGCCCGGATCCTTTGCCGGAGGCATACAAAAAAAGAGCTATTGATTTGGGAAAGGCTTTTTTAACCCACAAGGGTATAGCCAGAGAAGACAAAGAAAAACGCAAAGAACATGACGGCGAAAATTATCGCTTTTTCGGCGCAAAGCAGGTTTTCTTTTTGGCGGTGAACAAAGGCGAATACGGGCAAGGCACCTTTTTGGATTGCGGCTTGTTTCTCCAATCGCTTATAACAGAACTGCACAATAGGGGTTTGGGCTGCTGCCCTCAATACAGCGTTATGGCTTACCCAGATTTGCTGCGCAAACACATTCCAGATTCCGAAAAGCTGCTATTTTTACTCGCCTTGCCTTTTGGCTATCCAAAACCAAACAGCGCAGTAAATGCTTTTGAAAGCGAAAGAGAACCCTTGGAAGTTTTTTTTAGAACTGTGGAGTGAGTTTTATGGTAACAATGACAGCAAAAGTAGAAAAAAAAGCAGTTGAAACAGCTTTTGAAAAAATGAATTTGCAAGACAGACTGGAAGAGCTTTGGGACATCATTGATGAAACAGAGCTTGATAATGAGCTAGAACTATCTTGGCAAGAATGCCTAAAAGGAGAACATGAAGACGTGTTTGGAGCTTTGTCCGAGATAAAAAAGGAATTGGCAGAAGGTAAATGAAAGGCAGAATTTCAAAACGATGCCGAAAGCAAGTAAAAGCTTTAGCAAAATACATAGAAACAAAAGGGGATTCGCCAAAGCAGGCAAGCATATTAATAGATACATTTAACGAAAAAGCCGCAAGTATATGCAAAATGCCAACAATAGGAATGCCATACAAAAATGAAACAAGGAAAATTCCGCTAGGAAAATTTCCGTACAATATCTATTACAGAATAACAAAAGATTTCGTGTATTTTATAGGAATATGGAGTATGAAACGGGGAAAAGATTTTTCTACATTCTAACTTATGTCTTTTGAAAAGAAAATCTTGTGCATAGGGGCGGGGTATGTGGGTGGGCCTACTATGGCTATGATTGCTAAGAAATGCCCGCAATATCAAGTGAAAATAGTGGATATAAACTCAGCGCGCATAGATGCTTGGAATAGCGATAATTTGCCTGTTTATGAACCCGGATTAAAGGAAGTTGTGGAAGGTGCTAGGGGCAAAAATCTTTTTTTTGGAGTGGATATAGATGCAAGCATAAAAGAGGCAGATATAATTTTTGTAAGCGTGAATACACCAACCAAAACTTTTGGGTTTGGAGCGGGCAAAGCAAGCGATTTGCAATATATTGAAAAAACAGCCCGCAGCATTCTAGCCGCAAGCGATAGCGGAAAAATTGTTGTTGAAAAAAGCACCTTGCCAGTGCGTACCGCAGAATCTATGGAACGCATTTTGAACAGCAGCGATAAAGGGATTCATTTTGATATTGTGAGCAATCCGGAATTTTTGGCAGAAGGAACTGCAATAGCAGATTTGGAAAACCCAGACAGGGTTTTGATAGGCGGCCATAAAAGCAAAGAGGGGCTCGCTGCAGTGGAAGAAGTTGCAAAAATTTATGCCAACTGGGTTCCAAGAGAACGCATTATCACCACTAATTTATGGAGTTCCGAACTTTCAAAATTAACCGCCAACGCATTTTTGGCTCAGAGAATATCCAGCATAAACAGCCTCAGCGCGCTTTGCGAAAAAACGGGCGCAAACATAGATGAAATTGCAAATGCCATTGGCAAAGATACCAGAATTGGCTCAAAATTCCTCAAAGCCTCCATAGGTTTTGGCGGCTCTTGCTTTAAAAAAGATATTTTGAATTTGGTGTATTTGTGCGAACATTATGGGCTCCCCGAAGTTGCAAGCTATTGGGAAAGCGTTGTTAAAATAAACGAATGGCAAACAAACCGTTCTGTAAAACGGGTTTTGCGCTCTATGTTCAACACCATAGCCGGCAAAAGGGTGGCTGTTTTTGGCTTTGCTTTTAAAGCAAACACAAACGATACCCGCGAAAGCCCTGCCCACTTGGTTGTTAGGGAGCTTTTAGATGAGCGCGCAGTTCCCATTATCACCGATTGCAAAGCCCTGCCAGATGCGAGGCGAGATTTAAGCGATGTTCTGGACAAAGTTCAATTAATAGAAAATCCTTACGAGGCGGCAAAAGATGCCCATGCCATTTTGCTTTGCACCGAATGGCAGCAATACACAGCTCTGGACTGGGAAAAAATTTACAATTCAATGAGCAAGCCGGCTTTGGTTTTTGATGGCCGCAATATTCTAAACGGTGAAGAATTAAAGAAAATTGGTTTTGAATATATTAGCATTGGCAAGGCGTGAATTATGAGTTTTAGCAAAATTGCATTTATTTTATTAACAGCGATTTGCGCTCTTTTTGCCCAGAGCTTTCAGAACTTAACTATGCAAAACTGCATTGAAATAGCAAAAAAAAGCAGCCTTTCTATTGCAAGCACAAGGTTGTATGAAAAAACCGCGGAATCTGCCTTAACTCAGGCAAAAAATGCCAGGCTTCCGGGTTTAAGCGGCAGTGCCGAGCAAGACATTGTTGGTGGCAAGCCCTTTGCCGAGCCATCTAGCTTTGACTATTTAACCGCTCTCGGTATGCGCCTTAGCTCTTCCATGCCAATTTACAGAGGAGATATTGCGCATTCCATAAATAGGGCCGGGTATAACAAAGAGGTTGCAAAGTTAAAATCTGAAGCGGCAGAGCGGGTTTTATCGGAACAGGTTATAAGAGCATATATGCAGGTTTGGTCATTGACGGAATCGGAAGCTGCTGCCAAGGCTGCGCTATCGCTTTCTAAAAGAATGCTAGCGAGAGATTCTGTGCTTTTCAGTGTTGGCAACTATACCGCAAGCGATTTAGCCTTGGCTTTTGCGCAAGTGGCAAGCGATAGCCTTAGCCTATTGCAAGTGCAAAGCAACTTAACTGGGTATTTCACCGAGCTTCGCCAGCTTTTGGAAATTCCCCAAGGCACGGCATTCTCTCTCTCTCCGCCAGATTCCGCTAATGTTGAAAAGACGGCAGATTATAAAACATTGCTTTTGCAAGCACAGGAAAATTCAATAAACAAAAAAGTAGATTCGCTTTCCATTTTAATGGCAGATGAATCCATTGGCATTGCAAAATCAGACCGCTACCCCAAAATAAGTTTGAGTGCTGGCCTTTCCACGGCATTGGCTTGGAGGGAGCCGGAATATGGAACGCAGTTAAAAACAGGATTTAGGTATTCCGCAACGCTTGGCCTAAGCGTTCCCATTATAGACTGGGGAGCCACTGAACACAAAATATTGGTGGAGCAAGTGGCAAAAGAAGATAGGCAAATTGCCTCTATAAGCACGCAAAAGCAGCTTGAAAACGCCATTGAGCAGTTGCTTTTGCAAGTGGAGACATATAGAGTGCAGTGGGAGGTTTCTTCTGTGCAAATGGATGCCCAGAGGCTTTCGCTTGAAAAATCTGTTCAGCAGCACGAGCTTGGAATGCTGGATATTTCTTCGCTGGTACAACAGCAAACAATTTTCAACAATTCGCAAATAAAGCACAATCAGGCAAAATACAGTTATTTGCTGAGTAAATCGCTTTTGGATTTGCAAACTGGGAATTTCTAAATTGGTAATTGATGATGGAGAAAAAGAAAATGAAAAAAATTACTTTCTGCACAGTTTGTTTGCTCGTCTCTTTTGCTTTTGCCTTTGCCGCTTCTGCAGATAGCTTATATTCTCAGGCTCAAAAATTATATAGCCAAGGGAACTTTGAGGCTGCGGCTAAATCTTATGCAAATATTTGCTCCATGTTTGAGGCAAAAGAGAAGAAAATTTGCCTGATGAGCGAAACAAAATCTTTGATAGAGGCAAATAAAATAAACCTAGCTCGCGAAGCGGAGCCAAAACTGCTTTTGCTGATAAGCCAAACAGAGCCAGATGATTCTTTGTTTTCTGAATTGAGCGCATTAGATGCAAAACTGCAAATTATGCTAGACCAGCCGGTACGTGCGGTTCGCTCTTGGAAAGCGGCGCAGGCAAGCGCAAGCGTGGAATATTTTCCGCAAATTTTTGTCCTTTGCCAAGACCTAATTTCCGCTTATCCTGCAAATGGCTTAACCGCCGAGAATTGCAATAAAACAAAACCCGCAGACTCCAGCCTGCTTTCCCTGCCCAGAAAAAAAATCATTCCCCTTTCCGGTGTTTCCCAGCCGGCCATTGTCCATTATGCACCACCAGCGGTAAACTCTGCTGTTAAAAAATGGTATGTTCAACTAGGAGCCTTTAGCGCAAAAGAAAACGCAGAAAAATTGGTTGCAGATTTCAAGAATAGGGGAGTGCAGCTTTACATAGTGGAATTAACAGATAGAAAACTCTTTACTGTTCGTGCAGGAGATTTTGCCACAAAAGAAGAAGCGGAAAACTTTGCCTTGCAAAAAATAGCCGCTACACACAAGGATTATAAAATTTTGCAATAAATCAAGGGACATGGGTAGCCACGGGGAGCTACCCCAACAGCCAGCTAACTGCTTCTTCTAGCTTGGCAAATTTTATTATTTCTATTCCCTTAACAACTGGAATTTTTCCGCTTGCAGGCACCACAATTTTTTCAAAGCCAAGGCGGTGAGCTTCTTTAATTCTCAAATCCAAAGAGCTCACGGGGCGAATTTCACCAGAAAGACCGAGCTCGCCAATAACAATGCTATGAGGCGGCAAGCTTATGTTGCGCGCATTGCCAACAATTGCAAGGGCAAGAGGCAAATCTATTCCTGGGTCATCTAATTTTAAACCTCCAACAACAGATACAAAAACATCGGAATTGCTCACTTGAAGTTTTGCAAATCTCTCTAAAAGAGCGAGTATAATTGTGAGTTTTTTTGCCTCAACTCCGGCAGAAACTCTTTGGGGCATGGCATAGCTCGTTTTGCCAACCAAAGCCTGAATTTCAAACAGCATTGCGCGGCTGCCTTCTATGGTGCAGCTAATTGAGCTGCCAGGGGAAAGCTCTCCTTCTTGCAAGAACACTTTGGATGGATTTTGCACAGGGATAAGCCCAAGCGAAGTCATTTCAAAAACTCCTATTTCATCCGTTGCGCCAAAGCGGTTTTTAACCGTCCTCAAAATTCTATATTGCCCCTTTTTATCGCCCTCAAAATATGCAACGGTATCTACAATATGCTCCAAAATTCTAGGCCCTGCTATTTGGCCGTCTTTTGTTACATGCCCAACTAATATAGTTACGGTTCCGCTATTTTTTGCGTAAATCATCAGCTTTAGCGCGCATTCCCTCAGTTGCGAAACGCTGCCCGGCATGCCGGGCAACTCTTCGCTGTACACCGTTTGAATGGAATCTACAACCATCACTTGCGGTTTTATTTGCTCTGCGCATTGCAAAATTTTGCCGAGCGAGGTTTCGCAAAATAGCATCATATCGCTGCCAGCCGCCCCAAGCCTCTCTGCCCTCAGTTTAACCTGTGCCGCGCTCTCTTCGCCGCTAACATAAAGAGTTTTGCAGCCGGCAGTCGCTATTGTTGAGAGCGTTTGCAAAACAAGGGTTGATTTTCCAATGCCAGGATCTCCGCCTATCAATACCAGGGAGCCAGCCGCCATTCCGCCTCCAAGAGTTCTATCGAACTCCTGATTGCCGGTGGTTAATCTCTTTGATTGCTTGGTTGGCACCTGAGATATTGGCATAGGCTCAGACATAGATGCCACACCTTGGGGCACAGAGGATTCTACCACAAATAAGCCAGAAACCCCGCATTCTGGGCATTTTGAAACTTTATGCGGAAATATGCTGCCGCATTCCTCACATACATATTGAATGTTTTTTTTTGATGCCACTAGTCCAGACAATATAGAATTTTCTATATTGCTAAAAAAATGTTTATAGAAAAGGTATTAAAATATTTAAAGCCGGCGAACCAACGCTCTAAAATAAAAATTGGAGCGTTAATTGTCGCTTTGCAGCTTTTTATTTTTTTTCTAATTATCAAAAGCGAAATGCCGGTTTTTTCACATTTAAGCCTTATACCCATTATTTTATTTTCTTTTACCTTTGGTGAGTTGCCAGGTCTTTTTTTTGCAACAATTATAACTGTGTGCTTTAGCCCCTTTTGGATGGATTTAAGCAGAGACGCATCTGCGCTTTGGATATTGAGAACCTTTGGTTTTGCCGCTGTAGCCTATACCACTGGAACTCTTGGAAACTATGTGATGAATTTTGCAAGTTACAAGGAAAAAATATATTTCACAGATCTTTTCACGCAGTTGCCAAATAGGCAGGCTCTTTGTGAAAAATTTTTAAAAAACTCAAAATCACAAATCACCGGGCATTTCGTAATAATTGTGGTTACCGTATCCAATAGTAAAACACTTGCAGAAATATTTGGGAAAAATGTATTGAAAAGCATATTCTATCAATTCAAAGAAAGATACGCAGATATTGCGGAGAGAATGCTTTCTAAAATGGAAACTTATTCATTGAACACAAATCAAATATCTTTCTTTTTTGAAAAAAACGATGAGGAAACTTTTGAATCAAAAGAAAAATTTGAAAGCAGCATTATAAATGCTGCAAAAAAGAATTTTCTGCACGATGGTTTTTTTGTGCATTGCGATTCCCACATAGGGCTTTACCGTTTCTCAGATTTTTCAGAAATAAATTCTGGGGAACAACCGCTTAATTACGCAGAAGAAGCTGTTGATACCGCAGTGAAACAGATGAAAGATCTGGTTGTATATAACCCTTCGGGTCAATTAAAATATTCAAAAGCGAGCGATCTTTTAGGCGACATAGACCTTGCAATAAGAAGCCGCTGGATGTTTCTCGTTTACCAGCCAAAAATAGATATAGCAACAGGCAAAATTCAATCTGTGGAAGCACTTATAAGATGGAACCATCCTGTAAAAGGTTTTGTGCCACCGGGGTTATTCATCCCTCAGGCCGAGCAAAGTACTCTAATAGAAAACATAACAGATTTTGTTATTAAACAGGCCATTTTGCAATTAAAACTGTGGCAGAGAAGCGGCATAGATGTGGACATTGCCGTTAATGTTTCTACCTACAATCTGTTGCAGCCAAATTTTGTGAATAAGGTTTTGAATTTGCTGCAAGAGAACAAATTGGATACCAAAAAATTGGAAATTGAAATAACCGAAGGTTCTTTGATTACGGATTTCCAGCACGTTTTAAATGGGCTTAAACGCCTTCACGATGCGAGCATAAAAATTGCTCTAGATGATTTTGGCACCGGCTATTCCTCGCTTCAATACCTGCAAAAGCTGCCTATAGATTTTTTGAAAATAGACCAATCTTTTGTTCGCAATTTGGAAACGAGCAAACAATCAAAAGAAATTGTGAAAGCAATAGTGGATTTAGCGCATACAATAAATATAAAAACCATTGCCGAGGGAATAGAAACCATGGCAGACTATGATTATTTGAACAGCGTTGGTTGTGATATTGGGCAAGGATTTTACATGTCTAAGCCGCTTACATCAAATGCTTTTGTTTCTTGGTATTCAGAAAATAATGGAGTGTTTAAGAAAGTTGAAAGTTGAGGAAAATTTATTTGCGAAAATGAAAGAGAGCGCCTTGTTTGCGGTGCTTTTGGATCCGGATTCTTCGGAGAGCGATGTTTTTTTGGAAACTGGAAAAATGGCTTTTGAAAAGGGGGCAGATTTAATTCTAGTTGGAGGCTCTTTGGTTGGCAATGCTAATTTGCCAAAAAAGGTTGCAGAGTTAAAAAAGATAATTGATATTCCGGTGATTTTGTTCCCAGGCGGTGCTTCGCAGGTTGTTCCGGGTTTTGATGCAATGCTTTTTACTTCGCTTGTAAGCGGGAGAAACCCGCAATATTTAATAGAGGAACAGCTAAAAGGCGGCTTAATTGTAAAGGCTCTTGGCATAGAAGCACTTCCAACTGCATATATACTCATAAACAGCGGGCCAGCAACCGCAGTGGAATATATTTCAAACACAAGGGCAATTCCGGCAAACAAACCAAAGCTAACAATGGCTCATGCAATAGCTTCGGAGTTAATGGGTATGCGCTGGGTTTATTTAGAAGCGGGCAGCGGCGCAGACAACCCCGTTCCTTTGGAGCATATAATTATGACACGCAAGGCAACCAGTTTGAGCATAATAGCAGGTGGAGGCATAACCACTCCCCAAGATGCAAAAGCAAGGGTTAAAGCAGGTGCAAATGTAATAGTTACCGGCACAATTTGGGAAAAAAATATGGATGCGAATTTAATGAAAGAATTTGCAGAAGCGGTGCATGGCAATTAAAACCCAAAATCTATCCGTTGGCTATAAAAAGCCTTTGGTGGAGAATTTATCATTTGAGATTTCTGCTGGCTTAACTTGTTTGTTTGGGCCAAACGGAAGCGGAAAGAGCACTCTATTAAAAACAATTGCAGGATTAATAAAACCGCTTGCGGGTTCAATTTTTGTTTTTGGAAAAGATCACTCAACAATGGAGGCTAGGGATTTGGCAAAGCTAATGGCTTTTGTGCCGGCTCGGTTCCCTGCCGAAACAAATATAAAGGTTTTTGATTTTGTGGCTCTGGGCAGAATTCCTCACACAAACGCTTTTGGCAAATTGGAAAAACTGGATTTAGAAAAAATAAATTCCGCAATGGAACAAGCGGAGGTTGATGGTTTTGCAGAGCGCAGAGTGAATAGCTTGAGCGATGGCGAGAAGCAACGCGTTGCGCTCGCCAGGGCACTTGCCCAAGACACAAAAATACTCCTTATGGATGAGCCCACCGCATTTTTAGACTACTCGCACCGAATAAAACTCTTTGAATTTTTAACCGAAGTACAAAAGGATAAAATTTATTTGGTATCAACTCATGAGCTAGATTTGGCGAAGAGGTTTACAGAGAGCGTTTTAAATTTACACACGCCCTGCTTGTGTAAACGCTAGCAATGCATAAAACTGCGCAAAAAATAAATGTGAATCTCCAGCTCTGCATAAAATTTTCAAAATTTTCTGGAATTATTGGGGAATCTCCAATAAAAAGCGAAATAGACATCATTGCAATGCCCATGCTGAAAGCCTGCCCCGAAAGCCTCATGGTGCCAACTGTAGCAGAAGCCTGGCTTATATGTTTTCGTTCTACAGAACCCATAATTACCTTTGTATTTGGAGAGGCGAATAAGCCAAGCCCAAGCCCTAAAAAGAAAAGCATGACAACTATTAAAACCATTGAACTGTTCGTTCCTGCAAAAACAAGCCCTAGCAAACCAATTGCGCTTAATGCCATTCCAAGCATGGCTATTTTGGAAGGTTCAAATTTATCTGCAAGCCTGCCTGCAAATAGAGCCGCTATTGATTGCACAACCGCAGACGAAACCAAAACCAATCCGGCATCTCTGGCATCAAAGCCGCGCACAAACTGCAAATAAAGGCTTAACATAAAATAAGATGCTGCAGATGCCATATAACTGAAAAGGGTTGTTAGCGATGCCAAAGTAAAAACCTTGTTGCCGCCAAATAAGCGCACATGGAATACAGGTTCTTCCCTGCCTTTCTCATAATTGTAAAAAAAGACAAACAGCAAAATTCCAACCGCCACAGAAATAAAGGCAAACATATTGGGGAATTCCGAAAATCCAAAAATAAAGCAAAACACAGCAAACCCGTAAATTAATGAACCTCTTTTGTCAAAATGCTTGCTGCTCGCCTCTATCCACTCGTGCTTAATAAAAAAAGGCACGCTAATGGCTTGAGCAACGAGAATTGCGCCAGGTATGTAAAACACGCTTGCCCAGCCAAAATAATGAGTTAAAATTCCACCCAAAAAAGGCCCAACTGCAAGAGCCATATAAACAACCGAAGTTAAAAAACCCATTGCCTTGCCACGCTCGTGCGCTTCGTAGGTAGAAGACAATATTGCCAAATTTGTGCCAAAAATCATTGCGCTGCCAAGCCCTGCAAAAATCCTGAACACAATTAGCGAAACAAAATCCCAGGCACCTGCGCAAGCAAGAGAAAATATTCCAAAAAGCGCAACTCCTAGCAAAAATATCTTTTTTCTGCCAAACAAATCTGCTATTTTTGCAAAAGGAACCTGAAAAATAGCTGTTGCTATTAAAAAAGCAGAATTAACCCAGCCCAGTTTTTTTGCATCTAAGCCAAAAGCTTGCCCAAGTTCTGGGAGTGCCAAGTTAAGTGCTGCACCCATATAGGGAACCAAAAAAGATGTGATGCTCAGTGTAATGAGAACTGCAGATTTATTGTTTAGCATAGTTGGAATTTACAAACCGTTCAAAATATAATTTGGGCTTACTCCAAGTTCATAAATATCGTCTCTGAGCTCTTCTTCTTTCACATTCCTGCCAACCACAAGAGCGGAATCTATGCCGGCTATGCTTGCTCCGGCAATATCTGTTCCCAGGGTATCGCCTATCATAATAACGCTTTCTGTGCTGGGTATTAAACTGCGAAGCGCAATTTGGAAAATCAGTGGAAAAGGCTTTCCGCAAAATAAAAGCTGGCAATTGGTTTTTTCTTTTAGCATATTAGCTATATGCCCCGTGACAGGAATTTTTTCCCCTTTTGAGCTAGGGGCATAGACATCTGGGTTCAGCACCAAAATCCTAGCGTTTTCCCTTGACAAAATCTCTATTGCCTTGTCTATTTCGCCTTGGGTTGGCTGTATGCCACTCAAAACTACAGTTGGATCAGATGGATTTTCAACAGCTTCAATTTTTGCATCTTCTAAAAATTGCATTCCGCCCGGGCCGCCCAAATAGTAAACATCTTTTAATCCCACGCTCTCATTCAATACCTTTAGCAAGCTTCCAGAAGATATAATCTCGTGTTTGTCAAAATCCAGCCCCATTAAATGCAAATCACTTTGAAGTTGCTCAACAGACCTAGAGGCTGCATTGGTTAAAAGCCTTATGTTTTTATTAGCTTTTCTGAGCTGTGCCATGCTTTCCAAAACATTTGGGTAGACGAATGTTTCGCTGTAAAGCGTTCCCCAGCCGTCCAGCAGAAAAGAGCCGTATTTCAGCAGGGTATCAAACTCCACCTTCCAAGGGTCGCCCTTTGACTTTTGCAAGTTCGGTGCAGCAGTTTTTAAGTAATGCTTATATACGGCATATTCTACGGGTAGCATAGCGGTAATTTAGAAATATTTTGTCAATACTGCACAATGAGCACTTTATTTTTTCCATGAGGCAAAATTCTGTAATATAAAATTCCAGGAGCTGGAATTTTTTTCGGCTCCCATAATGAATCGACTTTTGCTATCAAAGCTCCGCTTGCGGAGCGGATTTCTACTCCCTTTGTTTCTTTTGGCAAATTTTTAAAATGTATTGCAGGAGTTTTTTGGTCTCTTGGGTTCCATGGGTTAGGGTAGGCTGCAATTTCTTTAGTTTTAACCTCTTCAGGGGCATTATAATCTTTTTCGAGCAAGCGAGACAAAACCCAAACCGTATAATTGCCATCTTGCAATGAAGATTTTCTGGCAACTGAAGCTGTGCTCGGTTCATTGGGTATTCTGATGAAATCAATGGTTCCTTGCTGCAAAATCGAAGGGATCCTAGTGTTCACTCTCCAATTTGGCCATACTTTCATATCATTCCAAAAGGGTTCATAAGGAGAAGATTCCATTCTGCTTCCAGAATAAAAAATCTGCTTCGCATATTCATGAAACAAATCCTCTGCATCTTTATCGAAATTGTGCTTTTTTTGAAGCGAATCCACAAGCCTTGCCAGTTGCATTCCAAAATTGTCTTTAGGATATTTTGAAAAATAATCCCATATCGCGGCATCAAAGCGTTCTCCGAGCCCTGAATACAAAAACAAATAAAGCGTTGCCCAACCGTATTCTTCCATGCGCTCTGTGTTTTCCATTGAGTTTCCCGGATTTCTGAAATTAGAGGATAAATAGTTTATATAATCATTTACATTTGGCGCGCCAATTTCTTCCACGCCCGTTGCGCTTGCCTCCATCCAAAAAGTGCTGTATTTTTGCCAGTTAATATATGTAGATTGAAATGCATGGTAAAGCTCGTGAAAAGTTGTAACTTTTAAAGCCAAATCCCAATTTACGGAATAATCCACGCCTGTGACTTGCGACCTAAAAGGCATGGTTGATTTATTGCCGGAGCAATCTGCTCCATATAAAAAATCATTCTCTATGGTAATTTCCGTTTCTTTTGACTTGCTGACATCTGGATGAAATGTTATGCCAAAGGTAGAAGTATAATCGCCTTCATAATTGCGAAAAAGGCCTGTATCTATAACTTCAATTGGATAAAGGCCATCTGGAACATTTTGACGATATTGAAGGGTTTTTCGCGCGCCATATATATTTTTCATTCCCGAAATATTTTTATGCAGGTTATATGCTTGCTCTAAATAAAGTGCCAAGGAGTCTATGTAGGCATTGTACCTAATTGCATGCATACCTATTTTGGTGTAATAAATAATGAAATTCTTTGTTGTTTTAGAATACACTTCTTCATAAAGATTTTCTGGAACGCATCCTTTTTTCGCCAGCGTTTTTTTTGGATTTTTTATATTTTCCGCAAAATGCAAGGTTCCGCAACGCAAATTTTCCAACCCAAAGCTTTGGGAAAAAAACATGGCAAGAATAAAAAGAATAATGCGAGGCATTGAAAGCTCAATATAGAAATTTCTATATTCCCTGCATTATATGAGCAATTTAGCGATACGGTGTATTTTTGCATTTACGGCAATGCCAATTGTAGCATTTCTTTTGTGGTTTGGCGATTATACACGCTGGGCTTTTGTTCTATTTTTAAATGCCATTGCCTCTTATGAATGGTCTAAAATGATTTCTGCCGTTTATTCTGGGCCGGCAAAATTTATTAACGCTCTTTCGCCTATTTGCACGGTGGCTTTAACCCTGCCTTGGCTAGCAAGCAATAGCGGCTTTTATATACTCCCCACTCTATCTATTGTAGTTCTGCTTTATATTTCCATGGCTTTTGTGCTAATGGATGTGGAAAATTTATTTCCATGGCTGGTGCTGCAAGTGGCAGCTCCCCTTTATATTGGGCTTTGGGGTGGGATGAGCCTTAAATTATTCGGGTTTGGGCAGGGATGGCAAGAGTGCTCAAAATTTTTGGTTGTGATGACAACCCTGTGGGCTTGCGATTCAGCTGCGTATTTTGCCGGAAGGTTTTTAGGCAAGCACAAATTTTCACCGCAAATAAGCCCCAAAAAAACCTGGGAAGGCGCAATAGGCGGCACCCTCTTTGCAATGTTCTGGTTTTGGATTTGGACAAGAAGCGGCTTTGGCTATACTGTATTTGATGTTTCTTTTGCCACCGCAGCAGGCTTAGCCTTTGCAATAGCCTCTATAGGGCACCTAGGCGACTTGTTAATATCTGCCTTAAAACGGTGGTCTGGAATAAAAGATTCGGGGGGTCTCTTCCCTGGGCATGGCGGTGTGCTAGACAGGGCAGATAGCTTTTATTTGGCCGCACCAATAGCCACAATTTTACTATCTTATATTCCAACATAAAATTAAAGAGGTTATTATGTCTCACAATTACTTGTTCACCTCCGAAGCTGTGTCTCCAGGCCACCCAGACAAGGTGGCAGACCAGATTTCCGATGCGATTCTAGACGCAATGCTAGCCCAAGACCCAAAAAGCAGGGTTGCTTGCGAAACTCTAGTTAGCACAGGCTTAGTGGTGGTGGCAGGCGAAATAACCTCAAAAGCGAATGTCGACTATCAAAAAGTGATAAGAGACACCATTAAAGAAATTGGCTATACCGAAGCAGGAGTAGGCTTTGATGCAGACAGCTGCGCCGTGATGGTTGCCCTAGACAAACAAAGCCCAGATATTGCGCAAGGCGTTAATGCAGCCGCTGCCGAAGGCAAAGACACAGCCGAGCAGGGAGCTGGTGACCAAGGCATGATGTTTGGCTACGCCTCAGACGAAACCGATGAGCTAATGCCCCTACCTATATACCTAGCCCACAAGCTAATGGAAAACATAGTGCAGCTAAGAGAAAAAGGCGTGATAAAATGGCTGCGCCCAGACGCAAAAAGCCAGGTGACGGTTGAATATAACCAGAACCACGAGCCTGTGAGGGTAGATACCGTTGTGATTTCCACCCAGCATAAACCCGAGGTTCATCACGCCCAAATAAAAAAAGAGATTATTGAGAAGCTCATCAAAAAAACAATACCAGCTAAACTGCTAGACAAAAAAACCCGCTACCTGATTAACCCAACCGGAAAATTCGTGGTTGGAGGCCCCCACGGCGATAGCGGCCTAACAGGGCGCAAAATAATAGTTGATACCTACGGCGGCATGGGCAGGCACGGCGGCGGAGCATTCAGCGGCAAAGACCCATCCAAGGTGGATAGGTCTGCGGCTTATGTTGCGCGTTATGTTGCAAAAAACATCGTTGCTGCAAAGCTTGCAAAGCGTTGCGAGGTTCAGGTTGCTTATGCCATAGGCTTCCCGGAACCTGTTTCTATAAACGTGAATACTTTTGGCACGGGCAAAATAAGCGACCATAAATTTGAGGCGTTGATTCGCAAACATTTTGAGTTAAAACCAGCCGGCATAATCAAGTCTTTGGATTTGCTGAAGCCAGGCTACAAAACAACAGCAAAACACGGGCATTTTGGTCATAAGGGTGCGCGCTTTACCTGGGAGAAAACAGATAAGGCTGAGGCTCTTAAAAAAAGTGCTGCGGGTTTGTAAACAAAAAATTTTCAATTTTCAAAATAGGAGAAAAAACCATGAAAATAAAATCCCCTCTCGCGTTGCTGCTTTTGGCGGCAATATCAATTAACCTTTTCAGCTGTCATAATGACCCATATGTATTTGATGGTGTCAACTGGGATGGCGACAGTAACGGAGCTCTTGAGTTGGTAAACGGCTCAAACAAAGACTTTATACTGTTTATAGGGAAAATCGCTTCGCAAAGCAGTATTGTAGGCGGAGTTAGGCAAGGTGCCACCAGAAGATATGACATCAGCAGACATGTTGACGATTTCGCTGTTGGTGGCTTTACAATTTTGCGCGGAGTTACCAAAGACGAATGGGACAAGAATCCCGACCCAACAAAGGCAAAAGTAGAATTCACCGCAATGGTGACCTATAGAAGCGGTGCTGTGTATCGCTATAATATAAATCCCGACTGGATTGGAGACTACGCATTTAGAGCAGAGAACAATTCACCGGTAGGCATAGAACTTCGCAAAGACCAGCCAGACGGCGAAAAGGTAGCGTATTTGCCTCCTTACCAGCGAAATCAATTGGTTTATGCTTCCACAACTGATATAATGAATTTGTTTCCTGTTTTTGTAGTATTTAATAATACCACAAAAGAGGTTACAACTATAAAAGCTCAATCTATGGCTGCCCAAGTTGCTGTTGGTGCTGTGCCACTCACAGATAAACAGATGCCAACGATTCAATTTCCCGATGAAGGGCTCTCGTGGGAACAAATTACAGGAGATTTAAGATCTCCTGTTGCTTATGTAAGTTTTACGAATAACATTATGAATCAGGCTGTTTATTTCACAAATGCGGGCAGCACTCGCTATTATTCTCAAGATGGTTTTGATGGCGTTAATTCTGGCTTCACTAAGACATTTGAAGTTAAAGGAGATACGCTAATAAATGGAGAACTCCCTATTACAGCAGAGAGAAATTTGGTTGTGCTTGTACGTGGCAGTGTTAAAGTTCCTGTTCTTGAAGAAGGCAAAACTAGTTCACCGTTTATTGAAAACGGTTATAACTATACAGTAACTGTAAAGTATAAAGGCAGCGGTGATGTAATGGATAGGGATAATTATGAAGCACGAATAGTAAAAGGTAATAAACGCAAAGCGGATTTTGGAACCCTTTAATATAAATTTATGTTTGCCATAAAAAAGTTTGCGCTATTGCTCGCTTTGCTGGTCCTTTCTTGCGGCAAACATGATTTTGATAATTCCGATTATTTATCATCTGTTACTTTTTTTAATAACTCACCTTACCATATTAGCATTTATTCAACGTCTTTTAGCGGGCCAATTTTGGTAGATAAACTTATACCTGGAAAGTCACATCATACGTCTCTTAGCCCAAGCTACAATTATGGTGCGGGCTCTGTTTTCAGCATAAAATATTGGTATTTGGTGGCAAATTATGGTGAATGTTCTTGCGGTGATGTTTGGACAAGCAACATAGACCCCGATACACAAATCTCGCGAAACATTGAAGCTGGCAAGAATTATGTTATTGAAATTCCAAAACCAACAGAAAAATTTGAATTTAAAGAGGCTTTTTTCAAAATTCTAAATACTTCCGACAAACCTTTTGAATTACGGTATTCGAAAAATAATGCTATCAGACAAGCTGGAAATGGAGAATTTTATGTGCCAAGCGGAAAAGTTGGAGTTTATGAAATGAATGGAGAAACTAAAGACTACAACATAATTCAAGGCGAGGAATATCCACTCCCGGAATTCACAGCAAAGAACAATTATATATATGAATTTGAATTTGATGGAAATTCGGTTAAAACAATAGGGAGCCAGAAAATAACTTTCTGATTAAAACTATGAAAAAAAATATACTAATATGCTGCTTTTTGTTTTTGCAAATAATTTCTTGTTCCACTGGAACAATAGAAGCAAAACCAGAAGCCACAAAATTTTTAATGCAAAACAAATCCAGCGTACGGTTGCTGAATGTTGGATGGAACAGCATTGATTTTGGAAACATAGAGCCAGGCAAAATTTCTGAAAAGATTGTTTCGTATGGGGATGACTATGTACGCTTTGAGACAAGCAACGGCAAACAATATCGTACATTTAATCCTTATGATGTTAAAAAACACACACGCGATACAATTACTTTCACAGACAAAATCTCTGTGTATAATGAAACAGATAAGCAACGTGGTACCTTGGGAGATATATTAGATGCGGACTAAACACTTGCTTGCTGCAATTACCATTGCAGTTTTACTCTCTCATCAAACAATTTGCCATGCAAAAACGCAAAAAGATTGGCAATATCAAGCTCGCCAAGCAGCTACCTTAGTATGGCCTATCTTCTTCGGCAGCGGCACCTTCTTTTTCAACAATAGCGGAATAGACGAACATTACCCAGGCTATGCCCTCTCCGGTGGTTTAACCCTCCATGTAAATGAAAAAAATTTTATAGATACCATGGATGTATTTTTTTTCATAGATGCCCTGTATTCTCGCAGGGTTTATGATGGCTTTCCCCAAGAAATACATTACAAAATAGAAGAAAGCTCTATGGACCTAGCTGCTGCCGTTGGCTTTGGGAATTTTTATGCAGGTGGTTATATACAATTCCCTGTAAATACAATGGTTAGAGTTAGAGAATGGACAATGGAAGATTTTGAGGGGCTTTCTAGAAGCCCATCCTTTTCGCTTATGGGCGGATTGCGCGTAACCGGAAAGCATTTAGGCGTAGATGCAAGATTACTGCTTGGGCAGGGCCCCGGGCAATTCTTGAAAAGGGCCTTTGGAGATGAGCACTGGCTTGGGCAAATTTCTCTGGGCATTATGGCTAGAATTTAAATATTTTACTATATTACTTTTCAACAATAGCCGGAGTGGTGAAATTGGTAGACGCGCTGGACTCAAAATCCAGTAGGGGCAACCCTGTGGGGGTTCAATTCCCCCCTCCGGCACTTACAAAGAGAGGTATTTATGAAAAAATTGCTGCTCCCTATAATAGCCTTGTGCTTTTCCGTGTCTTTTGCCCAGTTCGACGATGATGAATGGGCAGATTTTGATTATCAACATGCAGGGTTGAGCCAGGTTGAATTCAAAAAGATAAAAGAATCTGGAATGAGCAAGGAAAAATTGTTGCACCTTCTGGAGATAGGTATTCGCCCTGGGACTTATTTGCAGGAACCTTGGAAAGACCTTGGAGTATCTGAAAGCGAATGGCTAGAGCAACGCGCCAGCGGAATGGAAGATGCAGATATAGACCGCACATACAAAAACAACAGCGGCAACCAGGGTTTGGCTTATTTGTCTTTCTTGGTGCCTTCGCTTTATCAATGGAGCGTGGATGATATGACAATGGCCATAGCTTTAGATGTTTCATGGGCTTTTGCTGTAGGCTTAACCGTGTTTTTGGCCAACTCGGATAGGGGTGGTGCAAATAACTGGATTCAAATTGGCGTGCCTCTTATAGCAGCGGTTCATGTGGTGTCTGGAGTCACTGCCTTGATTGCAACCCAGTGGGATAGCAATCCCAATGCCAAAACATTCTCTTGGGGCATTGTGCCAACAGGTAAAAAGGGCTTTGTCGCTGGCGCGGCATTCAATTTTTAGCTTGGCGAGCTTTGGGTCAAAGCTCTGCATATAACACATCGCTTTAAATCGTGCCCACGCGCTGGGCAAAATTCTCTGCCGTAATAGATAAATTGCAAATGCCTTTTTGTCCATTCTTTTTCTGGAAAAGCGGCTTTTAAGTCTTTTTCCGTTTGCAAAACAGAGCTGCCATCGCTTAAACCCCATCTATTTGCTAGTCTGTGTATATGGGTGTCTATGGGAAAAGCGGCAGCCCCAAAAATATGAGACATAACAACGCTTGCCGTTTTGTGCCCAACGCCTGGCAATGCTTCCAGTTCCTCAAATGAATTAGGTACTTTTCCGCTGTGTTTTTTCACTATTATTTTTGAGAGTTCCTTTAAAAACCTGCTTTTGTTTTTAGCCAAGCCGCACAATTTTATAAGGGAGTAAATTTGCTGTTCAGAAAGCTCTGCCATTTTTTGCGGTGTTGGAGCTTTTGCCATAAGGCTTGGGGTAACCGTATTTACAACGGAATCTTTGCACTGCGCAGAGAGCACAACCGCAATTAAAAAGGAGAAAGCATCCGTATAAGCGAGAGGTATGGGCGGATTTGGATATAGCTCATCTAATGTCGATTTTATAAAGGCAAGTTTGCCCTGCATGGTGTTAAGATAGATAAAAACGGGTGGCTATAAGCCGGGTTCTGTTCGTTTTCACGCGGCTGTCATTTCTCTTGAACCGCCGTTGCCGGCGGCTTCCAGCGACCTACCCGAAATGCCGCAAAAGCGAAGCGCGAGCAGCGCTACCATTTCTGTTTGGTCTTGCATCAAGTGGGGCTTGCACTGCCATTTTTGTCACCAAAAATGCGGTGAGCTTTTACCTCGCCATTTCACCCTTGCCGGCTCAAAGAACCGGCGGTATATTTTCTGTTGCGCTATCCACACCCTTGCAGGTTCCGGCCGTTAGCCGGCACTTTGCTCTACGATGCCCGGACTTTCCTCTGCGAAACCCGCAGCGACAACCCGCCACCCGTTTTTGGAAATTTAGAAATCTCAAGCCCTAACATCCAACCCGCTGTTCTTTTTCTCTTCGGGCTTGTTTATAGGCAAATTCCTAACCTTAGGAATTTTGCCATATAGCAATTCGCCAAGGACAATGCCAATATCTGCCAGCTCCTTGGCAAGGCCTTCTCTCTCTGTTTGCACCGCTTCGCTGGCTGTGCCCACGGAATCTTGAAGGCGAATATTTAAAATGTTTTTGCTCAGTGTTAAATCTGCGTGTACATCGCCTAGATTTTTTGTTTTGGTTTCTATTGAAAAAGAGATTGAGGATGCCTGATGTTTTTTGGAGCCGCCCTTGCGCTCATCTTTTATTTTCAATCTGCCTTTTTGCAGGTTGCCTTCGTGCATAAAGTAAAAAATGTTTTCCCTGTCGTTTTGCACTCGGGTGTCTTGGTCTATTCTTGTCCATTGAATTTGCTCTTTTAAGTTTTGCAAAACATGCTTTATCTCTTCGTTGTGTTTGCTCGTATGCTCATTTTGGCTTGCTTTGTTCAATTGCTGTGGCTCAACCTCCGTATATTTTTCCAGAATTTTTTCAACGGCTTTTTGCAAGGCTTCGGGTTGCCAAGTTTTGCCTGCTGGCAATTCATGCTGCAATTCCCTTCTAACCGGTTCTGGCAAATTTTTAAATAACTCACCTTCGTAATTTCCCGCCGCTTGGTATTTTAAAAGTTGAGGAGGGCTTATGCTCGGAAATTGCTGCACAACCCTCCACAATAAATTTGCTTGTTCTTTTGAAACATAAGTTCCCGGTTCGGTTTGCAAAGACATTTCGTGCAGGTTGTTTGCAAATAATCTAACAATCTCTGGATTTTCTGGCAATTTTCCAAAAGATAAAATTGTTTCCCTGATATTTAATATTTGCGGAGTTAGAGGCAAATCCGTTTTTTGCCAAAAATCCCTTTCCTCTTTTGGAATTAACAGGCTAACAGGCCAAGGTTGCAGAATAAATTTTGGCGAAGGAGGTGGAGCATTTGGCGAGGGCGGCGGGGCATTTTGAGGAGTGATATTTTGAGGAATGTTTATTTGATAAAGCGAAAACGCCATTTCAAATTTTTGCGGAATGGGTTGTTGCGGTGGCGGCTGCTGCGGTTGTTGTTGTGGCTGTGGCTGCTGCTGTGGGATTGGTTGTTGTTGCGGTTGTTGCGGTGGCGGTGGAATGGGTTGCTGTTGCTGCTGAGGTTGTGGCTGTGAAATGGGTTGTGGTGTTTGTGGAATAGGCTGTTGTGGTGGCTGCGGAATGGGTTGTTGTTGCGGTTGTGGTTGTGGTTGTTGGATTGGTTGTTGCGGTGGTGGAGAAATGTTTGAAAATATTTTTTGCACTGGAAAATCTTTTGGCAGAGGAATTTCTACAACATTTGCCGTATTTTCAAAATGCACAGGCTGGTTTACCGGCAATAAACTGATAGTCACATAAGTCGGTTTTTCATAAAAAAAATTCTGTAAATTGCGTAAATTAGGAAAATTCTGGTCAATTTCTATTCCGGTTTTTTGCAAAACTACCGTTTCCAATTCCTTTAAGGGAGCATTTTTAAGCTCTATTGGAATACCGAATTCCTTTAGTTCCTGCAAAGCATTTAAAATTGTTTGAAAAGTTTGCATTGTTGTAGTTGTTGCAATTTGCGGAATTTGAATCGGCTGCGGAACCGCTTGAACCGGCGGTGGTTGCGGAGCCGCTTGAACTGGCGGCGGTGGTTGCGGAGCCGCTTGAACCGGCGGTGGTTGCGGAGCCGCTTGAACTGGCGGCGGTGGTTGCGGAGCCGCTTGAACCGGCGGTGGCGCTTGCGGAACTGCTTGAACCTGCGGTGGCGGTTGCGGAGCCGCTTGAACTGGCGGCGGTGCTTGCGGAACTGCTTGAACCTGCGGTGGCGGTTGCGGAACCGCTTGAACTGGCGGCGGTTGCGGAACTGCTTGAACTGGCGGCGGTTGCGGAGCTACTTGAACTGGCGGCGGTTGCGGAACCGCTTGAACCTGCGGTGGAACTTGAATTTGCGAAGTTGCTGTTTGCACTATTGTTTTTGCGGCTATGTTTGCACTGACAAAATCGTTTTTGGAAAGAGCCAAAACTAATTTGTATTCAGGCGGAATTTTTTCTGGATTTGGCAGCAAAATTTTTATAACATCATTAACAAGGCTTTTCACTGTTTCTGCCGCTTCTGGCTTATTTAAATTCTGTTGAATTTGGGTGAGCAAATGCATTAAAGTTTTTATGGGAATATTTTCCTGATTTGCAGAGAAATTATCCCTTGCCTTTGATAAATACTGCGCGAGCTTTGGAAATTGCTCTTTCAATTCAAAAATCAAACGGGATATTTCATCTATGAATTTCAGCCTTTCTGCATTTAATTGAACTGGACCAGATGCCCATTCGCCACCTGCTTGCTGGCGACCGGTCAAAGGCAAAAGCTGGTCATTTATAGAATTTTCGGGGTTTATAGAATTGAGATATTTGATTTCATTGGCTGTTAGTTGCTTTCCGCTAGCCATTAGCCATTGTGCGCTGGCCTCAATCATTTAATTTTACTCGCCGCCTTGCTCTCTGGCCAAACGGATAATGGTTTCAACCTGATCTCTGGGGAGCCCAGTCCATTTTGATATTTCAGAAGGAGTGCGTCCTTGCCTTGCCCAGTCTAAAACTTGTTTTTTTTCCCTGACCCTGCGGTCATAGGTTGTTTCGTCTACCGGAGGGCTAATTTTTGTGCTATTTAGGCTTGTAACCCTTATTTTCGTTTTTGTTAAACTATCGGTAGCTACCGGAGTTTTTATTGTACCGGAGGAGCTGCGCATAGCGGCGAGGGCCAGGCGCATTTTCTCAACTGCTTCTGTTACCCTTTGCTTTGCGGTTTTTCTCATTGTTGGGGGGTCTGGGACCCTTACTGCAATTGTCTCAGCCGGTTTAACTTTTGGCAGTCCTGAAAAACGGGTTTGGAACACGGTTGGGTCTAATCCGCTGAGCGGCGGCGGTGGCAGCGGTTCCGTTTGCAAGTTCTTTAATCTTTCCGTGACTTTTTCAACCTCTTTATGCCGCCGCATTATTTTTATTATTAAAAATATTATTATGGTGAGCAATACTGCGGCGGTAATGGCAATTCCTTTTATTAGATGATCCATTAAATTGCTTTCTTCTTCTTTAATGCTTTTTGGGGCTTCGGCTTTGCTAATTGCGTTTCTTGACGATAAAATGCGTTCCCACAAATTTTTCTGGGTGTCTTTAAGGTTTTTTAGCAATCTTTCGTCTGTTTCTTTGCGTATGGCAAAGTTTATGCTTTCAAGGGAATCGTAGAGTTGCTGCAATTTTTCGGGGCTTGCGGTTCCATAAAATTCGGTTTTTGCAGTAGGTTTTTGAAATAATTCATCGGGATTAAGCCCTGCAAAGCGCACAAGAGCATAAAAGCCGCCACACATGGCTATTAAAGCGATGATTATTGTGTAGATTTTCTTCAATAATGATAATATAGTAATATCTATTGCGCGAACTAATTATTCATAACATATAATATATATATGTATATAGAAAGTTAATAATAAGGGTAAAGTCACCTAGTTAAGCTTGGCTAGAGGCTAAAAAAAGCAAAAAAAACACTTTTTTTAAAAAAAATGTGCTATTTGTCAAAAAAAAATGTATTTTTTTGAATGACCTATTGGAGTATTTTATGGATTGGTTGCAAAGTCTGGAAAATGAAATGGAATTGTTTAAGGCAGAATATGCCAAATTTGGGCGTGGTACCAGAATTGCAGGTACCAGGGCACGCAAGCATTTGCAAAATATTAAAAAAGCGGCTCAAGAGTTGCGAAATTTAATACAAGGTTCAAAAAAAGAAGAAGAAAGCACCTAATCGGAGACAATGGTTTAATATGTTAAAACATCTTTCTTTTGCAGTTCTAGTCGCTTCCGTGCTCTTTAGCGCGGCGTTTGCTAAAAACATTCGGGTTCCGGGAAATTACAAAACCATATCCGATGCGCTTGGAAACGCAGATTCGGGCGACACCGTTTTTGTTAAACGTGGAGTATATAACGAAAACATAACCCTTATAATGGGTGTTGTGTTAAGAGGCGAAGACCCGCTAACCACCATAATAGATGGCGGTCGCAGGGGGCCAACCGTTATGGGAGTAACCGAATCGGAAATATCCCATTTCACCATTCGCAATGGTTTGGAAGGCGTTCTGTGCGAAAACACCGGCGGTCTTTACATTCACGACAATTACATTCTGGACAACCATGCCACAGGCGTGGCGGCATTCATCTCCTTGCCCGAAATAGCGAACAACGTTGTTTATGGCAATCGGTGGAGCGGCATTCTTGCTTGGGGAGCTAAGTCTTTGGATTCCAAAATAGAGCAAAACGTGGTGCTTCGCAACGGTTTTTCCGGGCTTGCCCTGAAGGGTCCTTCAAACGTTGTGGCGGTTAACAATATTTTCATGGAAAACCATTATTACGGCGTTTTTGCAGACCCTGCTTCTGGCCAAACCCGCATGGACTACAACAACATCTACAAAAACTACTATCCTTTTAACCGCTTCATAAAAATAAATCGCACTAATGTTTCTTTAGATCCCGCTTTTAGGAACCCATCTATTTTTAGCCCAGACTTTTTTGTTCAGCCCAAATCCCCAATGGTGAAAAGAGGTTATGCCCGCTTGGATATAGGTTTAATAAAAGATATTTCCGTGGTTAGGCCAAAAAGAGTAGAGGGCGAAGATCCCAAACCTATGATTCAGGAATATCAGCCGGAATTCACAATGGAAGAAGTACAATACCAAGAGGAAATGCCAGAGCCTGAGCCAGAAGCTCCGCCACCACCGCCACCGCCACCAAAAAAGGTCTTTGTGGTAGAAGGTGTTAATTTCTTGAGCGGCAAAGCCGATATAACAGACGATTCTTTTGCCAATCTTATGGTTGTGGTAGAAACAATGCGCGCCTATCCAGAAGTTACATTCAGGGTAGTGGGTCACACAGATGACCAAGGTAGAAGAGACGCGAATCAAAAACTTTCAGAGGCTCGTGCAAAGGCAGTGGTAGATTTTTTAATTACTCGTGGCATAAGCGCTTCTCGCCTTGATTATGAAGGCAGAGGGCCAGACCAACCTATTGCATCTAATGGTACCGCAGCGGGAAGAGCAAAAAACCGCCGCATAGAATTCCAACGCACGGATAACTAAGGAGAATTTAAAGTGAAACATATATTGCTCTCCATTGCGTTAGTGTTTTGTTCTGCAAGCTACTTGCTTGCATCACCGTCTTACTCACCGAACAAATACCAGCAAAACGACTGGTTTGGCGAATTTGGCGGAACCACTTCCATGTATGTCAACCCTGCTGGCATAGCAGAAAACGACCAGCTAGAAGTTACTGGCGGGTTCTTCAGCACCATAAGCGGCGCGGCTATGCAGGAATACGGCTCTGTTGTGTGGCCCCTTGACTATAACCATACCTTTGGTTTCACGTTCTTTGAGAACGGAGCTACGGTAGAAAACAGTAGCACGGGCGATTACACAGAAAATGCTTATATATTTGGCTATGCCTACCGTTTGTTCCATTGGTTGGCTCTTGGCATTGACTTTTCAATTTTGCAGGTAGACCAGTTCAGCTACAACAGACAAATAACGCTGGGCTCCGATATTGGCATAAGCTGGAACCCAATAAACGATTCCAAGCTCGGTCATTTGCAAATAGGCATTGCGGTTCAAAATATATTGCAACCTGTTATCTCCAGCACAGATTCAAGCGCAAACGCAGATTATGGATTTATTCCGCCAACCGTTGCAGGTGGCGAAGTGGATGGCTATGCAATTCCATCTAACCTCAATTTGTCTTTATTCTATCGCGGCCTGAACCGCGCTTTGGAAATAAAGGGCGAAGTTAGCTTTATAGACCTTTTCCATGCAGAAACTGAAGGCGGCAAAGGCATGATGCTGGAATTCGGCGTTACCGCCACTTATTACATAACTCATCATCTAGGAGTTAAGGCACGTTTCACAAAAGAAGGCTATCCGGTGCTTGGCGCAACCATAAACGTTAAAGACGTGAATCTCTTCCGCTATCTAGGCTTAGACCTTGAAATGTCCCATGATGATTTAATTGAAAAAAGAAACCGTGGATTTTTGTGGAATGTTCGCGCTACAGCCCGTTTTGGCAACACTCGTGAAGAGAGCATTGGCGAAGCCAGATATCGCCGCTTGAAGATAGAGCCAGAAAACGATTACCGTGCTGCAATGCGTTTGTATCTGAACCGCGACTTTATCGCTGCTTCTTATGCCTTTGGCAAAGTGCAAACCAAATATCCAACATTCCATTTGGTTGATCAAGCAGCATTCTACAAAGGCAAATCCTTTGAAAATATGCGTATGCATTTAGCGGCTCAGAGAGTTTATCAAGAGGCTATTAAAAAATACCCGAACTCTGACCAAGTTCCAAAATATCATTTCCAGCTCATGAACATAGACTATAAGGAAGGTCGTTATGGTGAAGCAATGGTAAAATACCAATACATAATCCAAACCTTCCCCAAATCTGACGTTAAGCCAGATGCCGATTATATCGCTGGTCAGATAAAGTTTGAGCAAGGTCAGTATAGAGATGCCGTTCAGTTGCTCGCCTCAATTTTGCCAGGAAATGCCAACTATTTCTACGCTCGCTACACAATGGGCATAGCTTATAGCCGTTTGGAGCAATGGGAAGAGGCAAAGGGTTCATTTAGCGATATTATAAGCCAGCAGCCTTCTAACCAGTCTGAAAAAGATTTGCAAGATGCGGCAAAAATAAAACTGGGGCACATATTCTTTGCAGAAAAAGATGGGCTTCCCGAAGCCGCCAAACTCTATGGCCAGGTTACCAACATCAATTCTCCATTCTACGAAGAAGCCGCTCTTGCGCTTGCATGGAGCTTCTTAAAAGTTCGCGACACCAAAAATGCCAGACCCTTTACCACATGGATAATAAAAAATCGCCCGAATTCATACTTGGTTTCGGAAGCTTATCTTGTTGAGGGTTATTGTGATTATTTGGAAGGTCAGCTCAGGGCAGCCGATAAGAATTTGAACAAAGCTATAGCGCTGACAAAGAATCCAACCATTTCAAAGGCACAAAAAGACAGTGCAAAGACAGCTTACGATAATATGAAAGATCACTTTGATAGCGTTCAAGTTCGTGCTTTGGATTTGGCCAGGCAGCTTCCAACTCCAAGAGTTGAGCAAAAACGTGCCGCACTTCGCCCAGATTTTGAAAAGGCAAATCGCGAAATTGAAAATTTTGCGGATTTCCAGCAGAGAGTTATTCAAAGCGATCGTTTTGAGGCGAGCAGGCAAAGAGTTCAAGCCGATGCTGGCTTGACTGGTGCTGTTGTTTCTTCAAAAATTGCGCAAATGCCTGCGGGTGCTGGCGGCGGTGCCGGCAGTATTGGCGATTTGGACGATTTGGATGATTTGGAATAAACAAGAAATAGGGAAGCGAAGACTATGAATTTAAAAGCTATCTTTTTTGGAACTTTGGTGTTAGTTGCTACTGTTAATGCAGCTCCCAAAGGGGGATGTGAAGCAGAAACAGCTAAGGCCACAGCTCTTCGTGACAAATGCGTAAAAATGGGCAAAGCTGCTGCCGGGTATGCTAAATGCGCAGATGATTTCAAAACTCAAAAAGCCAAAGCAGAGCAAACTTGCCGCGCAAGTAGCGTTTCTAGTGCAGGCGACCTTGAAACAGCCGTTAAAAAATGGGAAGACCAAGCCACTTCTCGCAACTGTCGCTCTGGTGGCAAAAAAATAGATCCCAATTGCGCCACAATACTACAGCAGTGGGGGCAAGAACTCTTCAAGCTGGAAGAATTAAACTTCACCAAAGAGCAGGATGAATTTGAACAACTCGTGCAATGGTGTGCAGACCGCGATAACAAACATACGAAATGTTCCAAAGTCAGCAATCCGCCAAAAGTGAACCACGATGGTTCTTTGCCCATTTTTTTAGACTATGTAAAATATTTCCCCGAAGGCTCAACCGCACCCAATATGCTGTTTCAAGCATCATTTATTTTGGAAAGCAAGGGTGAGTTAAAACAGGCTCTTGAACTTCGTCAAACTTTGGTTAAAAAATACCCAAATCACACTTTGGCTTCTGGTGCATGGCTTCGTATAGGTGAATATTACTATAACAATTCAAAATGGGCAGATGCTATAAAAGCTTACGAAAAAATCACGAATATTCCCACAAACAATCCAAGGGAAAAGAAAGAGGCCGCCTATGCTCAATACCATTTGGCAGAATCTTATTACAACCAGGCAGATTACGACAAAGCCGCACAGGAATTCTGGTCATATATAGATGGTGCAGACAAAGGCAAATACATAAAAGATATGCGCGTTGAGGCTATGGATTACATGGCAACTGCCTTTTCCGATTTGGATGACGGTATTTACGCAGCAGAGAAATTCATAAAATCAAAAAAAGTTTCTTATAAAGATTCTCTTTATTATCGCATAGGTCAAAAGGCAAAAGACCACGATCGTCACGATCAGGCAATAAAGGCATTTGAATTTCTTATAGATACAAACCCAACATACATAGATGCGCCTCTTGCGGATTTGGCTATGGTTGATATTTATATTTTGCAACAAAAACCCGATAAAGCCCAAGATCAGAGGTTCAAGGTTGTAAAACGCTATGATCGCAGTTCAGCTTGGTATAGAAAGAACAGCATGTATCCCGAAAGCGTTAAAGCCGCAGAAGATGCAATGCGCAGATCAATGCTTGAAATTCCCACATATATGCACGCTCAGGCTGCCGAAATGTACAAAAAAGGCGATACCGAGGGTTCCAAAAAGAAATATGCAGAAGCAATTAAACACTACGAAGATTTTATTAACCGCTATAAAAACGATCCAGATTGGCACGAATACAAAGTTCGTATGAATATGGCAGTTATTTATCACGAACTAAATAGATATGAAAAAGAAGCGGAACAATTCAATTGGATGGTTGATGTAGATACAACCCGTTATGGTCGCAGGCCGCAAAACTTTGGTGTTCTAATAAGCAAAAGCGATGCGGGCTACAACGCTGTGTTGGCTATGGATGCTGCTAGAGAAGCTGCACTCAAGAGCAAAGCCGGCGGTGATACCGTTAAAGCATACAGTTTGCCAGAAACCAAAGCTTATTTTGCCCAAGTTGACAGATATATGTCAAAATTCGGCAAAGACACTGCTGCGCCAGTTTTAGCTTACAATGCTGCCATAGTTCATTACAATGCAAAGCAATACAAAACCGCCATAAACGCTTTGCGCAAACTAACGGCAGATTTCCCAAAGCATAAATACACCTTGCTCATAAACCGTATGCTAGCTCAATCTTTGCTGGAAGACGATCAGCTTGATGAAGCTCAAGAGAGGTTTGAGTGGCTGTATAAGCAATACACAGATAAAAGTGGCCTTGGGGTTAGAGATTCCAATGCGACAACTGCAGCTAAGGAAATTGAAACATCCATTGCCGCCGTGCTTTACCAGCGAGCAGAAAAGGCTGTTAAAAAAGGCGATCATTTGGTTGGCGCAGAGGCTTATATAGCATTGGTTAGGAGATTTCCCAAAGCGGATTTTGCCGACAAGGCTTTGTTTGAAGCTGGCGTTGCTTACGAAAACGCAGGGCAGGCTTCCAAAGCGGCCGAAGCGTGGATGCGTATGCCCAGAGAATACAGCAAGTCTCCTTTGGCAATACGTTCAATTGTTCGTGCTGCCGGTGCCTATAAAAAAGATGGCAAATACGTAGATGCCGCAAAAGCCTATCTTTTCATAACAGACAACTATCCGCAAGATTCCATGGCTATAAATGCAATTTTTGCAGCTGGCGGAACCTACGATTCCATTCCTGCTAAAGATTCCGTAGCTATAAGGGCTAACAAAAAGCTCGCTGCCCAAACCTACGAAATTGCATTCAAAAAATTTCCAAAGCACGAAAAAACACCAGCCTTGCTTTACAATGCTTGCCTTGCTTATGATGAGGCTAGGGAAACCAAAGAGGCAATTCGCTGCAACAGAGATATAGTGCGCGAATATCCAAAAAGCTCTTATGCCTTGGATGCAGCATATAGCATTCCTGTGGCTTATGAAAACGCCAAAGATTGGAAGAATGCCATTATAGAATATGAGAACTTTATCAAGAATTATCAGTCAGATAAAGAAAAACTGATTAATGCTTATACCAAAACTGGTAGGGCTTATCTTGAAGCCAAAGATACGGCAAAGGCTATTGGGGCCTTTAAGAACACCCTTGCCACTTACGACAAATTTGGCGTTCAGCTTAAAAATTCAGACCCTGCCTTTGCAGCAGAAGCGGCCTTTATGCTTGGTGAAATTGAAAAAGCAACTATGAATCCGCTTGTTATAAAGGGCAACGAAAAGGCAAAGCTTGATATGATTAAAAAGCTTATGGGAATTTTGCAAAGCGCAACAAAGCAATATGCAAAGTCTGCCGAATATGCCTCTGAAAAATGGACTTTCCGTGCCAAAAACCGCATAGCCGAGCTATTTGTGCTGGTTGCCGCAAAAGTGCGCGAACAGGAACTCGACGTTAGAGACAAAAAAGGCAAGGTTGACAAGGAAAGGCTTTTTGTGGAAAGAATTCAGGTGGTTCAGCAGTTGCCATCTTATTATGAGCAGGCAAGGCCTTTGTTCCAAGCAAATATAGACCTTGCGCGTGAACAGGGCTATTACAACCCCGATGTGGTGACTGCCCAAGATGGCTATATTGAAATGTTCTTCCGCGATTGCCAGAATTTTGACGAGGTAGGCAATGCCTTTGCCGAGGCTCCACTTCCAGATAGTGCTGCTATGGTGAAGGAGTTTATGGTCGACCAGGGTATGGTAAAAGACGATGCTATTATGGCAGTTCACGAAGATTTGGAAGCTTATCGCGAGGAATTGCAGAATAAGAGCCAGACTGCCAAGCAGGGAGCTTTGCCTCGCTGTGCCAGCGGAATAAAAGCATCTGCCCATTATGGCATAAAGAACAAATGGACAGACAGCCTGTTTGCCTTGGTGAAGAGAATTGATGCGGACAATGATATTTTGGCAACCACAATAAGGGAATTTGACCCGAGTACCTTGTTTAGGGACGATGATTACAACAAAACAAAGGCTCGTTTAGCGCAAATTGAAAAGTCTGAAGACCTTACCCCGCAGGAGCAAGCTAAAACTTATAAGGAAATTGCATCCGAAGCGAAGAACAAAAATGCCAAGTTGAAGAAAGAATTGGCAGATTTAAGGGCGAAATGGAGAGCCGGATCCTCTCCTTCCTCTTCGCCAGGGTCGGGTACAGAAGACGATTAATAAAAAAAATGGATATAGATTGTTTTTCTTTGAAAAAATAATCTATATTTATACAAGAAAAACTTTTTCATCCACTTAACCATAGGAGTATAAAAATGGATGTCGTCATAAAAAACACGCTTGCCTCGTTTAACCCATCTCAGGCTGGTTGGCAATTCATGTGGATTATCTTGTTCGTAGGCCTTGCCGGTGTAGGTATTGCCGTAGAGAGAATCCTTTACATTTACGTGCGTTCCTCAAAAGGACGCGACAGATTCCTTATGGATTTTGGCAGATATGTAGCGGATAAAAAATACGAAGATGCTATTCACCTATGCAAAAGCTCATTGCTTCCAATAGCGGCTGTTCTCGGTGCAGTTGTTTCTGTTCATGATAAAGGAAAAGATGCCATTGTTGCAGCTAGTGATGCTGCCTTCTTAACAGAAGCACCTCGCGTTAACCGCTATCTATCTATTATAGCCCTTATAGCTTCTGTTGCAACATTGCTTGGTTTGGCAGGTACAATTTTCGGTCTGATAATAACCTTTGATGCTGTGGCTAACAAACCCGCCGCAGAACGTCCGCAAGCTCTTGCAAACGGTATTTCTGTAGCTATGGGTACAACCTTGCTAGGTTTGTTTGTTGCAATTCCCTTGCTAGTAACCCAGGGTTTTTTAAGTATGTTCTCTGAGCGCGTTATTCAGGAGATGGAAGAGAAAAGCTTGAAAGTTATCAATTCATTTGCATAATTTTCATTTCTTTTTATTCTAAATTATAAGGTAGGAGATAGATATGGCAAAACAGCTTAAAAAAGCAGAAAAGCAAAAAGAAATGGACATGTTGCCGGTTATGAGTCTTATGACCGTGCTAATCCCAGTTCTTTTGACAATGACTGCTTTCCAGAAATTGGCTATTGTGGAAATCAATTTGCCGGAGAGAAGCGAGATTTCGTTTGAAAGCGAACCTCCCCCTCCAGATGATAACGCACTCAATTTAACCGTGGCGCTTTCCAGCGGCTATGTGGAAATTTGGGCGCGTGGCGGTTCTTTGCCTAAGGTGTTTTTCAAAGAGATGTGGACTTTCCGCTGCAAAAGCGATAATGACACAATAACTTATGATCCAAACACTGTAAGCTCCAGCAATCCTCCCAAATGCCAAGACGGTAGTGTGCTGGATGCTGAAAAGTTCAAGTACTCTATAGAAACCATACATTTGTGGGCCTTGCACAAAGAGAGCGAAGAAGACCCTGGCAAAATAGAGATGTCTGTTTACAGCAAAAGCGATTCCGCATATTTAAACAGCGAAAATGAATTCATCACAGCTTTATCTGCTGCTGTCCCAGGCTCAACGGTTGCAACCCTTGCTGAGAGTTCGTCCAGAAGGCTGGCATGTGGGCAATCGGCTCCCGGTGTGGAAGATATATGCAGCGATGGAAAACCTGCTATTAGCTTAAGGCCGCGCAGTGCCTACGATGAGCTTGCAAAATCACTGATTATGATTCACAACCGTTTTATAGACAGCCCGGATGCGGATAATATTATAGTGCTTGCCGATGACGACACGGCTTTCGATAAAATTATCAATGTTATGGATAGAGCACGCGATGCTGGGTTCTTTAAAATTAATTTGAGCAAATTGGCTGGAGGAGGTTAAAATGGCTAGAAAGACTAGAAAATATGGCGAAGCATCGGATCTTTCTCTAACATCCATGATGGACGTTATGACCATCATTCTGGTGTTCCTCATAAAACAGGTGGATACCGAAGGGCAGTTGATTACTGCCTCCGAAAATTTGGTTTTGCCAAACTCAACTTCTACAAAGGTGCCCAAAGAGGTTTCTTTGGGCTTGGTTGTAGATCATAATTGGGTTTTGGTTGATGGTCAGCAAATTGTGGAAACGAGCATTGTTGCTGAACAAGATTCCTTGCTTGTGGCAGCTTTAGATGCCGTACTCAAAGAAAAGCGCGAAGTAGAAAAAGCAGCACTCCTTGCAAAAGGCGAAAGCGATGAAGGCGGCGGAAATATAATAGTTCAGTTAGATAAAAATACTGCTTATGATATTATGTTTAAAGTAATGGCAACTTGCGGCGCATCTGGTTTTACCAATGTTGCGTTTGCGGTTAATATGAAAAATGCGGAGGAATAAAAATGGCTGAATTAGGAACGGCTCCGATTAAAAAAAGCAAAAAACCGGAACTTGATCCCTTTGTGGCATCTATGCTTCCGGAAAGCGATAAGAGAACCGCTAGCTTTATGGGTTCTTTCGCGATTTTTGCTTTGGCTCTTGGCTTTTGGGCATCTATGTACGAAGCAGCGGTTGATGAGATTCTGTTTGAAAACATAGAGTCTGAAGATTTATCTGCTTCTATGAAGATTGATGAAAAGAAAGAGGATAAGAAGAAAGAGGAAAAGAAAACTGAAAAGCCCCGCAAAAAGCAGGGCGCGGGTGGAAAGCCTCGCGGTAAGGGTCAACCCAATGCTCCTCAGAGCCGTGGTGTTTTGAAAATGCTCACCGCAAAGTCCAGCAAATCCAATTTCAGTGCTTATAATCTTATGAAAGATAAAAACTTTGCCAAAGATATAGACAAAGTTTTGAAAAATGTTGCAGGTCTTCAAACCAGCGGCAAAACAGAGCTTGGCGGCAGACGTGGTTCTGCTACCGGCGGTTTTAACGATGGTTATGCAGAAGGCGGCTCCGGCGGCATTGGCGATATGCTAGGCGGCTTGATGGGCGGCAGTGCAGGTGGTCTTGGCACAAAAGCCAAAGGCTCTTTGAAGGCTCCAAGTGCAAGAGATATAGATATGGGTTCCGGTGATGGTTCTCGCTCCAAAGCGGAAATTATGGCTGTTGTTAATGCCCGTATGCCAGGCCTCAGGAATATATACAATAAATATTTGAAGTTAAAACCGGGCTTTAGCGGCAAGGTTACTCTCAAATTCACCATTGCTCCTGGTGGCGATATTATCAGCATTAGCATAGTGTCTTCCACAACAGGCTATGGCGATTTTGATGATGCTGTTAAAAATATGGTGGCAACTTGGAAATGGAAGGTTATAAAGAGCGGTAATACTACTCCAACCATACCATTTAACTTTACTGAATGAGGCAAAAATTTATCAAGGCCCCGTAAGGGGCTATTTTTATGAAAATAACACTTACAGAATTTAAACTTCTCAGAGACTATTTAGAGGAACGTAGTGGTATTTGTTTAAACGAAGACAAAGCCTATCTACTTGAGAATAGATTAACTTCCATTATAGAATCTTATAAGTGCAAAGATTTTTCCGAATTCTATTACATCCTGAAAGGTGGTCATTACAAAGAATTGGAAAACAAACTTATAGATACCATGACCACAAATGAAACCCTGTGGTTTAGAGATAGCCATCCCTATGCTATTTTGAAGGAAAAAATTTTGCCAAGCTTTGTTCAGGCGGTTAAAGAGGGCAAAAAAGATAAAATTAAAATTTGGAGCGCGGCTAGCAGCACCGGGCAGGAGCCATATAGCATAGCCATTACCGTGCGCGATTTTTGCATGGGTCAAAACATAATAAAAAAAGACATGGTGCAGATAACTGCAACAGATATTTCCGATTCTTGCATTGCAAAAGCCCAAGCAGGCGTATATGATGCCATTGCTATGAGCAGGGGAATTACTCAGGAACAGCTGAACAGGTATTTTGTGAAAGAGACGGTGAGCAGTTATTCCATTAATCAAGAAATTAAAAGCATGGTTAAATTCCAAAAATTTAACTTGCAAGATAACCCCATTGTTTTGGAACCGCATTTTGATTTGGTGTTTATGCGCTATGTGGCTATTTATTTTAGCGATGAGTTCAAAAGGGGTTTGTACGGCAGGCTCGCCAGAATTCTTTCACCAGGAGGTTTTTTGGTGATTGGCGCGGTAGAAACCCTTAGAGGGCTTAGCGACAGTTTTGAGATGCAGTCTCATGCCGGCGGTTTGTACTATCAGTGCAAGCGTTAAACTCGCGCACTTTCAATGTTGAATAGCAAAACTCCTTTGCAGCCAAGGTCTTGAAGTTTGTCCATTATTGAATTTGATTCTTCGCTTTTCACCATTGCCTTTACGGAATACCAATTTTTGTTTTGCAAGGGAGCCACAGTTGGCGATTCTATGCCCGGCGTTATTACACAGGCTTTTTCCAAAAGCTCTGCTGGAACATCGTATTCAACCATTTTATAGCTCATGGCGAGCAGTTTGCCTTCTATGCGGCGTGTAAGGGTGCAAACCTCTGGGCATTCCCCTCTGTTTGGATGAGCGAAGAGAGCTGCATTGCTCAAGAACAAAGGTTCGCCCAAAATGCGAAGCCCGGCTTGTTTTAATGTTGTTCCCGTGTCCACAACATCAACAACAGCATCTGCAACATCTAAGCCCACAGAAATTTCAACTGCGCCTTCCAAAACAACAATTTCCATTTTAGGATTTTTGAAATAATTGCTGACTATGCCTGGAAAGCTGGTAGCTATTCGCAAATTTTCAATATCGCTCAACTTTTGATAGCTGCTATGCTCTGGAACGGCAGCGCAGTGTTTGCTAGCTCCAAATGGCAAATCGAGTATTTTTATTGCGGGGCTTTGCGCCTCTGCGCAAAAATCTATGCCTGTTATGCCTGCATCTATTATGCCTTTGCCAACATACATGGGAATATCGCTTGGCCTAAGAAAATAAAACTCAATTCCATTTGCGATATCTATTGAACTAAGTGTTTTTACGGCTTTGCTAACCTTGTATCCACAGGCCTTTAGCAAATCCATTGCAGGCTCTGCAAGCATACCTTTATTGGGAATGGCAACTTTTATCATATATGTACGCTTACCTTGCTATAGCCATTCCAATTTCTTTCCGAGTAGCCCCCAGCCCAGCTAAAGAACGAATTATAAACTCCATAGAAACGGAACTATGAGCCTTTTCTGCTTTCGCTATTTTAGACTGGCTTGTGCCAATTTTCTGAGCCGCCTCTATTTGAGTGGCTTTTGCATTCTTGCGCTTTTCGTAAAGAGCCTTTGCCAATGCAAATTTTACATCAACAACGGCAACTTCCTCTGGCGACAAAAACAAATCTATATCGCCAACCTCCCATCCGGCTTTCTTTATCTTTCGGATTTTTTCCTCATTCATTTTTGACCTCCCGTTTTTGAATCGTAAACCTTGAGCCTTTTTTGGCAAAGCTCAATGGTAGATTTTGAAGTTTGCTGCGTTTTTTTGCAATTCCATTCTGCGCAAATGATAAAATCCGAATCTATCCTATAGTAAAACCGCCAAGTAACATTTGCATCGTTAATCCTCAATTCGTGGCAGTTTTTGCCTATCCCTGACATAGGGCGGCTATGCGGCAAACTCAGTGATATGCCTGCTTGCACATACCTAAGCAAATAGCCAACCTCTACCCTTGCCACATTTGAAAGGGGCGGGGTAGTGGGTTTTCCGCTTAACCAAACCACTTGTTTATGCAAAGGGATCATAATCTGAATATAGAAAAACGTTGCAATTAAACCTTCCTTTAATTGCAACACTATTAATATACATTATTTTTTGCCTAAGTGACCATTTTTCAGGCACTTTTGTCATTTTTTTGTCATTTTAGCCCACTTTTGTCAAAACCGCGTCATTTTTTGCGAAAAAATTTGCTGGGAAAAAAGAGTAAAAACGTTGCAATTAAAGGAACCTTAAAACGCAACGCGGGAAAGCCGAAAACCGTTGAAAAGAGTAGGCTCTTTAACAACGGAGGACATTATGTCTATTCAAAATTCCAAAAAGGGTTTTACCCTTATCGAGCTGATGGTTGTGATAGTTATCATCGGCATTCTGGCCGCAATAGCCATTCCAAAACTGTTCGGCATGAGCGCAAAAGCTAAGGCAAGCGAAGTTAGCCCCGCCGCCAGCACCTATATAAAGTTGCAACAGGCATACACAATGGAAACAAGCGGTGGGCCTGGTACAGCCGACCAAATCGGTTACTCTTTGCCTGGCACCGGTGGCGTAACAACTAATTTCACATACACGGCTAGTACAGCTGGGGCTTGGCAAGCTACCCCTGGTGGTTGGATCTCTTCAGTAGATAATTGCGCAGCATCTACATCTACATGGTCAGTTACGTACGCTTCTGGTGGTACTATTACTGCAGTAAATGGCTGTGCTGCTTTGACTCCTAATTTTTTGAGTTTACAGAATAATTAGCAATTTATGCCGTTTATACCATTTGCATCATTTTTTGTATGCAATTACATTGATGCCTACGCTATCCAAAGCCCTGTGATAATGGGCATTTTGTTTGTTGCATTGGTTGTTGCGGCTTTGAAAAAAGAATTGAAAATTCCTCTTATTGCCTTGCCTTGGCTCGCCTTGCCGCTATTACTTTTGGTAAGCATAAATGGAAAACTGGAATTTGCAACAAACGATATGCTGCTGTGCTTCTCAATGCTTGCAGGCACCATACTCATTTTTTCGCAAAAAGAACTCTACAACAAATGGTTATTTAGAAATATGCTCATCTGCGCAAACTTGCATTTGGCAATGCAAATTTTTGGAGTAATTATGGGCAATGAAAAAATTGCAACAAGCACCATTTTTCCGCTGGCAAACGAAATAATGTTTTTCTATATGCTGGTCTCCTTCTCTGCGGTTTTTGCTTTTTGCAAAGAAAAGGATTTCTGGAAAAAATATGCGGCAATAATCGGCTCTTTAGCTTTTATTTCCATAGTTTTGGGAGACCCCGCAACCATAGGGAAAATCAGCGGAGAAGATGCCGTTGGAATTTGGCTTGGGCTTATATGTGGAACTTTATTTTCCCTCACCCTATTTTTATGGAAAAAATTCAATTTGCCAAAAATACCAATTCTTTCTCTCTCAGCACTGATTTTTTTAACAATAATGTTTGCTCCTATAATCGCGGTTAATTTCCCAATTTTTAGTCCAAACTCAATGGAAGAGGCTGTAAGCAGGCTTGTGAATTGGCAGGCCGCTTGGAACTTAATCAGGGAAAATCCTTTTGGCATAGGTTTCGGGGCTTATGGCGCAAATATTATGCAACACTGGCCAACTCTTGAAGATGCTTATGCCATTTATAACGGACTTGTTTTCACAAGTGCGCACAATCAATATCTTCAAATTTTAACGGAAATAGGCTGGCTTGGCTTGCTTTATTATTCGGCATTGTTCGCCTTTCCTTGGTTCATAGCTATTTATCGCTATCTCAAAACAGGCGAGCTGCATTTTCTGTTCATAGCGGGAATGCTTGCGGCGGTGCTCTCTGTAATGGAAGTTGCAGAAGCAATATCAATGTATGCCTTTATTCAAATAATTCACTGGGGTCTATTGATTTATTGCGTAAAGGCGGTTTTGCCTATTTTGCCGGAGCCTTGCCAAAAATATTTAAACCTGCGTTTTTTGTACATAATTCCGCTTATACCTTTAATCGCATATCTGTTTTTTGACATAGGCAGGCAATTTTATTCAATGACTTTTACCGCTCCAATAGACCGATTCATAGCCACCACTCCCGAAAACTACCTAAAAAACCTAGATAAAGCTTTGAAAATTTATCCAAAAAATTCCTCTGCTCTTTGGCATACAAGCTATGCTAATTTTTTGGCAGATGAAAACGAGGAAGCTCTAAAAGCCATAGACGCGCTTGAAGAAATTTCTGGGCATTTAAGGCCTATAAACCAGCTTCGCATAGAAGTTTACCTCAAAATGGGAAACACAGAAGAAGCTTGCGAAATTGCGAATTTCATATTTAATCACTTTGCCGATAATTGGACTTTGAGATTGAAAGAAAAACTAGGACCAAACAGTTCTTGCTACGCACCCAATGGTTTCCTTATTACTCCGTTGCCGCTGCCTAGCCAAAAGCTGCTTGGTGTCCCTGTGAAAACAGGGATGCAACCCAGCCTGCCTTTAGCCCAATATGTTAACACCTTGTGCAGTTCTTCTGCATAAGCGTTGGGGACTGGCGGGGTGGGTTGCCCATATTGTCTGACGTTTTTTAAAGGAGGGGAAGAGAATTTATGGTCTATGGCTATATCCGCGTTAGCACCGATAAACAAACAGTGGAAAATCAGCGGTTTGAGGTTTTAAAGTTTTGTGAGAAAAATGGAATTTTAATTGACAAATGGATTGAAGAAACCATTTCCGGCACACAAGAAACTTGCAAGCGAAAACTTGGCTCATTGCTTGAAATAATGCAAAGGGGCGATGTTATTATATGCAGCGAATTGTCGCGGCTTGGGAGGAATTTGTTGATGATTATGGCAATACTCAATGCTTGCATGGAAAAAGATGTGCAAGTTTGGACGATAAAAGATAACTATAAATTAGGCAAAGACATCAACTCCAAAGTTTTGGCTTTTGCTTTTGGCTTGTCGGCAGAAATTGAGCGAACCCTCATATCCCAGCGCACCAAAGAAGCGCTTGCTCGCAAAAGGGCAGAGGGGCTACGCATAGGCAGGCCTAGCGGGGCAAAATCAAAAAAGTGCAAATTCACGGGAAAGAGCCATCTCATTAAAAAAATGATGCTGAAAAAAATCTCAAAAGCCAAAATCGCAAAAAAACTCGGTGTGCATAGTTCAACATTGATACGGTTTTTAAGAAATCTTAATTGCAGTATAATTTTATGGAACTATATATTGCTATATTTATAAAAAAATGCAAAAAAAGTTACTTTTTTTCATTTTTTAGGATTTTTTTAGGCAAAAGTTACGCCTAATATATAGAACAAAATAAAATAGGAGTTTTTATGAGAAAAAAAGAGCTTACAGCAGCAGATGTTTGGGCAATGTTTGCCGAGACAGACCGCCGGATGAAAGAAACCGACCGGCAAATCAAAGCCTTGAATGAGCAAATTGGCGGTATCAGCAATAGTAACGGGGATTTCGCAGAGGAATTCTTTTACAATTCGCTGAAAGAAACGATGACTTTTGCAGGTATTCATTTTGAATCTATAAGCGACAAATTTGCTCGCCAAAAGAGAATGCCAGATAAAACAGAAGTAAGGGCACAGTTTGACATTGTTCTGCACAATGGCAATTCCATAGCTCTGATAGAGGCTAAGTATAAAGCGAATTTAAAAGACCTTAAAGAGCTAGTAGAAAAGAAAATCCCGAATTTCAGGCTTCTATACCCTGAATACGCAAAGTATAAACTATATTTGGGGATTGGTTCTTTAGTTCTCAAAGAGAGAATTATTCAGGAAGCCAAAAAGCTCGGCATTGGCTTGATGAAGCAACGTGGCGATGCTATTGAGTATAAAACCGACTGGGTTAGGGCGTATTCTTAGACCATTTTATTTTTTCTAAATTCCAGCTATGGATTCTTCTAATTTTATCAAGGATTTTATAGTTGAAGATTTAGGCAATAAACGCTATAACTCTGTACGCACAAGGTTTCCGCCAGAGCCAAATGGATACTTGCATATTGGACATGCAAAAAGCATTTGCATAAACTTTGGCATTTCAAAACAGTTCAATGGCGTGTGCAATTTGCGCTTTGACGATACAAATCCAGCAAAAGAAGATGTTGAATATGTGGATAGCATAAAAGAAGATGTTAAGTGGCTGGGCTTTGACTGGAAGGAGAATGAGTTTTATGCTAGCGATTATTATGACTTGTGCTATGAATTTGCCGAGCAGCTTGTTTTGGCAGGCAAGGCTTATGTTTGCCACTTAAAAGGCGATGATGTTGGCAAATACAGAGGCACTCTAACAAGCCCAGGCCAGCCAAGCCCTTGGCGAGACAGACCCATAAATGAAAATCTGGAAATTTTCCGCAAAATGAAAGCAGGCGAACTAGAAGAGGGCGAGGCTTTTTTGCGTGCCAAAATAGATATGGAAAGCCCAAATATGAATATGCGCGACCCTGCAATTTACCGCATAAAAAAAACAAGCCACCACCGCACCGGCGATAAATGGGTTGTTTACCCTATGTACGATTATGCCCACCCAATAGGCGACTGGATAGAGAGCATAACTCATAGTATATGCACTTTGGAATTTGAAGACCACCGCCCACTTTATGAATGGGTGCTGAATGAAATTAAAGCCTTAATAGACAAGGGTTATGTGCCAAGCCGAAAAATGCCAGCCGCCTTGCCGCGCCAAATTGAATTTGCTCGCCTTAACTTAACCTATACGGTTATGAGCAAAAGGCTTTTGAGGGAATTGGTTGAAAATGGCTGTGTTCTCGGTTGGGACGACCCCAGAATGCCAACAATAAGCGGGTTGCGCCGCAGAGGCTACACACCTAGCTCCATTCGCGAATTTGCCGATAGAATTGGGGTTGCCAAAACCGATAGCATGGTGGATATTCAGCTTCTTTACTTTTGCATAAGGGAAGAGCTCAATAAAAACGCTCAAAGGGCTATGGTTATTTTTGACCCTTTGAAAGTTGTGATAACAAATTGGGAAGATGGCAAGGAAGAAATTTTTGAGGCGGAAAACAATCCCGAAAATTTGGAGATGGGGTCTAGGAAAATAGTTTTTGGCAAGGAAATTTATATAGAGCGCGAAGATTTTATGGAAAATCCGCCAAAAAAATATTTTAGGCTTTTCCCTGGTGCAGAAGTTCGCTTAAAAGGCGCATATTATATTCGCTGCGAGCAGGTGATTAAAGATTCCAGCGGAAAAGTGATTGAGTTGCATTGTACCTACGACCCTGAGAGCAGGGGAGGCGAAACTGCAGATGCTCGCAAGGTGAAGGGAACCTTGCACTGGGTTAATTGCATAGATGCACTTGATATTGAGGTTAGGCTATTTGAAAATCTTTTCACTTTAGAAAACCCAGGGGCCATTCCAGAGGGTAAAAACTATATGGACTATGTGGATAAAGAATCCATGACGGTTAAACACGCAAAGGCAGAGCCTTTGCTCTCACACGTAAAGCCTTATGATAGGTTTCAATTTGTGCGGCACGGTTATTTTTGCGTTGATTACAAAGATTCCACTCCGCAAAAGTCGGTGTTTAACCGTATAGTAAATTTGAAGGATAGCTGGGGCAAAATTTCTCAAACATAACATCGGCAAAAACGCTTTCGTTTTGGTTAAGGGTTTTTTCCATGGGGCAGTAAATGCTTGCGTACCCTATTAATTTTTTATCGGTTTTCCAGCGGCTGTCTTTGCCCATAGAATTTTTGCAGGGAGAATCCCAGCCTATCAATAGGCTTTGGGTTTTGCATTTCTTTGCTTGCTTGAAAATGTTTGCATATTGCCCCTGGGTTGTGAGCAAAATGAAAATATCGTACTTTCTAAGCGCTTTTGCTATTATCCAGTCTGTGAATATGTTATTGTTCGGTTTTGGCTCCAAGGTATTTGCCCGTTTTGAGCTATGAACTCTATAGCCGCAGTCCATTAGTTTTTTTTCAAAAGCTTTTTGAGGGCTTTCGCAGGTATGATAAAAATGTTTTTCTATATACAGCGTTTCTGTGCTGCAATTCCAATCCAGCCGCCGCGCTATTTCAAAGCGCAAATAGGTTTCTATTGCGGCTATGTTGAGCCTAGAGTGTACTTTGTGCTCATACTTGTAAAAGTCGCTTATGCGCTTAAAAGAAAAGCCATCTATGCAAAAATATGCCTTTTTCATAACTACCTCACATTTTGTTCCTAAAATGTTAGACGTAGTTCAGGCCAAAAAAAATCCTAAAAAGTGAATTTTGCAAACAAAAGTTTACATTTTTGTGCATTTTTTGCGTTATTTTATATTTTATGCGTTATATTTTCTTGCAAGCAAACAACTTTGAAAAACCAGCTGCACAGCGGCACGCCTAAAATTAGCCCCCATAAACCGAATAATTTTCCAAATATGGTTAAAATTCCCAGCACAACAACGGGATTCATGTGCATGTGAGAGCCATAAATGCGCGGATTTAAAATATAGGCTTCTATGAGGTGTATAAGGGTTATAAGGCCTATTGCCATAAGCATTAAAAAAGGCCCGCTATATTGCAAAGATACCATGCATATTGGCACAGAAGATATAAATACCCCTGCGATGGGCACAAAACTGCATAAAAACACTGTTGATATTAAAAATGCCGAATATTTTCCAATCCCTAGCAGCCAAAGCCCAATGCCGGTTAAAAAACTGTTTAACACGGCTATAAAGAATTGAGCTTCAAAAGCCTTTCCAAGTATCATGGAGAATTGCGTTATGCTGGGTTTAATTTCATGAAAAACGAATGCTATGCGCGATTTTTCGAGTTTTCCAAGCATACGGGTGAGGTTTGGGTAGTCTAAAATTATCAAGAAGGAGAAGAGCATAGATAGCAAAAAGGAGCTAGCTATCCCTACCATTTTCCCGGAATATAACAGTACGGTGGCGAGATTTTTTTTAATATTGCCGGAGTTGTCTGTGGAAGGTAGGTCAAAAGTGTGCTGCAAAATCAAAAGCGTTGGAGATTTTGTTTTGGAGCCTTCTAAGTTGGCATAATTTTCAATATCGGAGAGCATTTGACCAAAAGCAGGGAAAGATTCCGCCAAATTAATTACTTGTCTGTCTAGTGCAATTATATAAGTATCAAAATTGTGCAAAAAAGACTTGGTTTGTATTTTAACTTCTGTTGCGAGAAAATATATGGTTCCGCTTATTAAAAGCAGCATAGATATGCCTATAAGGCAGGTTCTAAGCCTGCGGTTTTGGATTTTATTCTTCAATTTTTCTCCGGCAGAGTATTGCACAAAAGAAAACACGAATGTCAAAAATATCAGCAAAAAGAAGGAACGCAGCCAGTAAATGAGCAAAAATAAAATAATCCACATCGCAATTTGGGCAAAGTGCGGATGCTTTGATACTATTCCTGGCGGCGTTGAGTCTTGCATTTGGGGTGAATATAGAAAAAATCAATAGAATATAAATGAGAACACGGCATCTGCTAAAATTATTGCGGTTATGGAAAATACAACGCATTTGGTTGTTGCTGTGCCAACTGCGTCTGCGCCGCCGCGCACAGAGAGGCCTTTTGAAACGGCAATTAAGGATATTAGCCACCCAAAAATCAAACCTTTGAACAGGGATTTAAAAAGAATGATTACTGAAAGTGCTTCTCTAAGCTCAGAAAAAAACAACGAGGTTGGAAGCCCGATATAAAGAGTTGCAACTAAATAACCCGCAAAGCAACCTGCAATATCGGCAAGCATGGTTAGCATGGGAGTTGCTATGCTCATAGCTTGGAAACGTGGCAGCACAAGATATTGAATGGGGTGAATGCCCATAACCCTTAAAGCCTTCACTTCTTCTTGAACAACCATGGAAGCAATTTCTGCCGTTATTGAAGAACCAGAACGCCCCGCCAAAATTATTGCGGTTATAAGCGGGCCAATTTCCATAAACATGGTTACCGCAACGCCCCTCACCAAATAAACACCAGCCCCCAAAGTCTCTAACTGAACCGCAGACTGAAAAGAAAGGGTTATGCCAACAAGAAAAGTCAAAAGAAAAACTATTGAGGTTGCCGTGCTTCCTAGCCTTATCATTTGAAGCGAAAAGGCACCTTTGAAAGGCAGGCGCATTTTATCAAAACGCCCAAGAGTACTCCAATATATAGATTCACTCAAAAGATAGGTTATATGCCTAAGCTCATAATATAATGCATAAACAGCCTCGCCAGATTTTTCAATAAATCCCACTGGCCACTCCCTAATTTCCCTTTATAACGGTATCCTTAGCCAGCACAACAACTCCAGACTCGGTTAAATGGAACATAGCCGCATCTCTGTCTAAGTTGTAGCCTATTTCAAATCCTGCCGGAATGTGCATATTTTTTTCAATAATCGCCTTGCGAATTTTTGCGCCTGGTGCTATTGTAACGCCAGGGAAAAGTATGGAATCTTCTACCGATGCATCTTTTTGAACGGTGACACTTGGGCTTAAAATGGAATTTATAACTTTGCCGCCGTTTATAATGCAACCAGCCGAAACAACCGAGTTCACGGCAGAGCCCTGATTGTTATCGTTTGTATTGCCAGAAAATTTTGCCGGTGGCATATTCCAGTTATAAGTGCGAATGGGCCAAGCTTCGTTGTAAAGGTCAAATATGGGTTCTTGCGCGCATATATCCATATTTGCTTCGTAAAAGGCATCTAAAGTACCAACATCTTTCCAGTAGCCTTTTGTTTTTGGCAATTCGCCTTTCACTAAATTGGTTGTGAAATCGTAAACATAAACGGGATGGTCTGGGTACAAATAAGGCAAAATATTATGCCCAAAATCTGTGGCTTTTGGATTGTTCTGGTGAATTTCCAAAAGCTGCCGCACCAAAAATTTACTTGAGAAAAGATAATTACCCATGCTCGCGAGGCACCATCCTGAACGTCCGGGTATTTGCTTTGGATTTTGTTTGGGCTTTTCTTCAAAACCTATCATACGGCCATCTTCATTTACCTCTATAATGCCAAATTCGTGAGCTTCTTTTACACTAACTGGAATGGCAGCTATGGTTAGCTGAGCCTGATGGCTCATGTGAAAATCCACCATTTGATTTACATCCATTTTGTATATATGGTCGCCACCAAATATAGCTACTATGTCTGGGCGTTCATCTGTTATCAGGTTTATGTTTTGAAAAATGGCATCGCTTGTGCCTTTATACCAATCGTTCCCTGTGCGCATTTGCGCGGGAACCAAATCCACATATTGCCCGGTGCTGGGGTTAAGGCTCCAAGCCGCAGATACGTGCTTATTGAGCGAATCGGATTTGAATTGCGTTAATATTTTGATTTTGAACACGCCGCTGTTTATAAAATTGTTCACCACAAAGTCTATTATGCGGTAAATGCCGCCAAAATGCACTGCTGGTTTTGCGCGGTCGCGCGTTAAGGGCGAAAGTCTGCTGCCTTGACCGCCCGCCATAATCATGCAAAGAACGTTTTTGCCATGTCTGCGAGAATTTGAACTCATAATGTTAATATAGAAAATGATTCTATATCCAAATAGAAATCTCCCTTGAAGGGCAAATCTTCCAAGCTGGGAGTGGCGGCGAAGGTTTGGCTGTTTTTTTGCCTTACAATTTTTGCAAGGGCTTCTCTTCTTGAGCGGTCAAGTTCGGCAAAAACATCGTCTAAAAGCAAAATGGGACTTGTTCCCGAATAATTTTCTATTATTTCTGCGGAAGCAAATTTCATTGAGAGAGCTATGGAGCGACATTGCCCCTGAGAGCCAAAATCTCGCATGGAATGCCCTTGCATTAAAAGCTCTATATCATCTCTGTGCGGACCTATGAGCGTGGTTCCCGCTGCTCTTTCTGCGTTAAATTTTTCGCTCAGATTTTTTAAAAAATTTTCTTTGTCCATAGCCCTTGTGTAAGAGAATTTCACTTCTTCTGCATTTTCAGATAAAATTTGGTAAAAATTATTCACGTTAGGTTCTAGTATTTTGCACAAAAAACCTCTCTCTTCCCAAACTAAAACCGCAAGGGAAGCGAGCTGTTCCGTTAAAGCCTCAAACAAATACTCTCCACCCACGGCAGAGCCTTCCAAATTATCCTTTAGCCAGCGATTTCTCTGCTGCAAAACCCTGCGGTATCTGCGCAGCAAATCCAAGTTGCTTTTTTTGTAAAAGCACAAGAGCTCGTCTATAAAATTTCGCCTAGCCTCTGGAGCACCTCTTGCAAGCAGCATATCTTCGGGAGAAATAAAAACAAGGGGCGCAGAACCGAACAATGCTCCTGCCCTGCGAAATTCCTTTCCGTTTAATTTTCCCCTTGTGCCGGAATTTTCCACCTGAATTGCAGCTTCGCAGTCGGTGGTTTTTGCCCTTAAAACAAAATCGCTTCCGTTCCAGTTTATAGCTTCTTGCAAGGTTTTTGTTCTAAAAGAAAATCCTTGGCAAATAATGTGGATAGCTTCTAGCAAATTGGTTTTTCCGCAACCATTTTTTCCGCTAATCACGGTTATTCCACCATTAAATTCCAAAGAGAATTCTTTTAAATTTCTAAAACCAGATTGAGAAAGTGAGAGAAGCATCAATCGCTCTCTTTACTTGCCGCTATGGATACTTTTTTCACCCTTGCCAAATTGCACTGATCCAAAATATCAACGATTTTTCCGCCAGGCGCTTCTCTATCTGCCACAATAATAGCTGCGCGGTCTGGTTTTTCTGCTACCATCTGTTGCAAAATGGTTTTCAATGTTCTCAAATCAACCTGCCCTTCGTTTATGTGAATTGTCCCTTCGCGGCTAAGACCTATCAAAATGCTTTCCCTCGCAAGTTCTTCGGCAGAACTAGCTTTGGGCTTATTAACATCCACTCCGGTTTCCCTGACAAAAGAACTTGTGACAACAAAAAATATCAGCAGAATGAAAACCATATCCAGCATAGGGGCAATGTCTATGCCGCTGGAGTTATCTCTATTTTTATATTTCTTTGCAAAACTCATTTTTTTATCCTAAGAATTAAAGAGGAACAGCATAATATCACCATCCTGAACTTCGTAATCTTTGCCTTCCGTGCGCAAATGCCCTGCATCTTTGGCGGCATTCAATGAACCATATTTTTCAAAATCTGAATAGGAAAGAGTTTCTGCTCTAATAAAACCCTTTTCAAAATCTGTGTGTATAACGCCAGCACAGGCAGGTGCTTTCCAACCTTTGTGGAATGTCCATGCACGGACTTCCTTTTCTCCTGCGGTGAAAAAGGTACGCAGTCCGAGTATTCCATAACCCCTTTTAATAACCTGGTCTAATCCGCTCTCTGCCATTCCGAGTTCTTTTAAAAATTCCGTTTTTTCTGCCTGCTCCATTTCCGCAAGTTCTTCTTCAACTTTTCCGCATATAATAACCATATCTTGTTTGCGTTCGTCTGCATATTTTTTTAGCTGCTCGGTGTAGGCATTGCCTTTTATAACATCGCTTTCGCCAACATTTGCGCAATAGAAAATTGGTTTTGCGGTTAAAAGAGCAAGTTCAAAAATGAGCTCCTCAGTCGCTTCGCTTTTTTCAATTTCCCTTGCCGGCTTTCCTGTGCCTAAATGCTTTGCAAGGGCTTCGCAAGCAGTTAATTTTTCTTTTGCCTTTGCCGTTCCAATTCTGGCGTTCTTGGTTTCTTGAGCTAGGCGTTTTTCCACGCTTTCCAAATCTTTCAATATAAGCTCGGTTTCTATAATCTCAACATCTCTGAGCGGGTTCACAACCTCGTGCACGTGTATAATGTTTTCGTCATCAAAGCAGCGAACCACTTCCATAATGGCTTCACATTCCCTTATGTGCGTTAAAAATTGGTTGCCCAGTCCCTCTCCCTGCGAGGCTCCCTTAACAAGCCCTGCAATATCCACAAACTGAGTGACCGCCGGGACAATGCTACGTGGGTTATAAGCCTTAACAAGGGTATCTAGCCGTTTATCTGGCACGCTGACCATTCCCACATTTGGGTTTATGGTGCAAAAAGGGTAATTTGCGCTTTCTGCGCCTGCATTTGTTATCGCATTAAATATAGTGCTTTTGCCAACATTGGGCAGACCTACTATTCCACATTTAAATCCCATAAGAAAATAAATGTAGAAAATGTATTTACTATATAAACTCCGCAAGCGCAGTCCAGCGATGCCGCTCTCTGTTGTTGCGAACCGCAGTTTCCAAAGAACCCTGGCTCGCCAAAATCCATATATTTTCCTTTGCTCTGGTCACAGCTGTGTATAGCAAATTTCTTTGCAGCATAATGGAGTGGGTATAGTCCAGCACAACCGCCACGGATTTATATTCGCTGCCCTGGCTCTTATGCACGGTGCAGGCATAGGCAAGGGTTAAATGCTCAAATTCCTCGCCTTCTATGGTTATGGTTTTGCCTTCAAAATCTGCCTCTATTTTTTTTGCGTTTGGCATAATGTGAGTTATGCGCCCCAAATCACCGTTGAAAATATCTTTTTCATAGTTGTTTTTAAGTTGCATCACAGGGTCGCCAATTTGCCAGTGAATATTTCTGTAATCAAAACCGTAAGCGTTGAAGTTGAGTATCTTTTGCATAAAGGCGTTCAGGCTTTGGGTTCCCAAAGTTCCTTTGTGCATTGGGGTTAAAACTTGCAACTCTCCATTTTTTGAAAGCCTGTGCAGAATGGAAAGAGCTTCTTCTGAATTTTGATAGGGCATATAGTGAAAGTGCGAGCCGTTTTGCAAATTGGGCATTTTGCCCGCTAAAATTCGGTGCGCGTTTTCCGCAATATCGCTGGATTCCCCTTGCCTGTAAATTTTGGAAAGCCTCGCTTGAGCAACTTCTCTGCAAGAGAGAATTTCCCTAAGCACATTGCCCGGTCCAACGCTTGGCAACTGGTCTGCATCGCCAATTAAAATCAACTGGGTGCCGGGTCTCAGAGCGCGCATTAAATCTGCGGCAAGCTCGTTGTCTAGCATTGAGCTTTCGTCTATGATAACAACGTTTGCATCCAGCGGGTTCATTTCGTTTTTGTAAAAAAGACCGGAAATGGGATCTATCTCCAGCAAGCGGTGAATGGTGCTCGCTTTAAAGCGGCAAACCTCCGCCATTCGGCGAGCCGCACGCCCTGTGGGCGCGGCGAGCATAACCTTCTTTTTTTGCAAATTCAAAATATGCAATATGCCTTTCAATATTGTGGTTTTGCCTGTTCCTGGGCCACCTGTTATAACAAAGAACATATTTGAAACAGCATCTTTAATGGCTTTTAATTGTTCAGTGCTGTAAGAAATTTCAAGGCTGCTTGCAGCCGCGTTTATTTCTGCATCGCTGTGCAAAGCCTCTAACTCCCCAAAATTCAAAGCACTGCGAATGAATGTTCCTATATATTTTTCCGCTTCGTATAGTTCCGGCAGCCACACGCGTTCCTGTTGAGAAATTACCTTGCCTGCTTTTTTTAAATCGGAGAGTGCGGAATATAAGTAATCAAAAATATCATCATCTGGAAAGCTCGGAGTTATTCTCAAAAAATTAAGGGCATTTTGCAATAGAATTTCTGGAGGCATAAATGAATGTCCGCCATCGAATTTGGCTTCTCTTAAAACGTGCAATATGGCGGCGCGGAGCCTTAAACCGGAACTCTCTTCAAAGCCTATTTTTTTTGCGGCATTGTCTGCTATTTCAAATGGATAGGCAAAGGGTTCTTCGCAAAGGGTGTATGGATTTTCGCTGACTATGTCCTCTGTTTGCATTTTGTACAAATTCCAAGCGAGCATCGCTTTTGCTCCAGTGAATCCGAGTTTGTAGAGGAATAGCAGGGATTTTCTGCTCTCTTGTTGCATTCCCCAATCATCTATGAATTTCTCAAGCCGTTTTCCGCTCAATCCTTTCACCGCGCCTCGCAGTTGCATAGGATTTGTGTCTAAAATTTTTGGCAAATTTTCCCCAAAAACACCAACCAATTTTTCCGCTGTTTTTTCGCCTATGCCCGTGAAAATTCCGCTTGCCAAATAATCTATCAAGCCATTTTCCCCCTCTGGCTGCAAAACCTCGCAACTCACCACAGAGAACTGATTTCCAAATTTGGGATGCTCGCTCCAATCTCCCGTTAAACGAACCCTCTCCCCTGCGTGAACGGGCAAAAAATTACCCGCTGCGGTTTCTGTTTGTTTGCCGTGTTTTATGCGCACAACAGAAAAACCATTTCGCTCGTTTGTGAAAACTACGGAAGATATGGTGCATTCTAGGGTTTCTGGCATTTGTGGTGGGAATAAGGTAGAAACATTGAATAGGATAAAAGCAATCAGTCTTTAATGCAACGTATAGAAGCCCATGATGCTTTGAGGAACCTAACAGTTTTCGTGTTGTCGTCATCGCATATCTCAACGCTTTGAATATTTATCTCCGTCATCTCTTTTGTGCTCCACCAAGCCCCACATTCCCCTATTTTCTGGTACCTGTTTTCGTAATGGTAGCCGGCCGGCATGGCAGAAAAACCATGCTCATCCGTTCCGTTGACGGAATTTTTTTCCCAGCCAAAATCGGTTTTTAACTTCAACCCATTTTTATCCCCTACATAATTTAGCAACTTTTCCCAGTCCGCATAGCTGGGCAAATGGGAGCCTTGCGGGCAAATGCCCTGGAATTTGGGAGCGATGGAATTATAGAGGGTGGTGTCATACATTTTGTCTATTTTCATGGCCTCCGCCCAAGTGTATAGCCTGCCCAATGTTTCGCAATTATCCGCCTTGTCTAGATAGCATCTGCCAATGGTATCTCCCTCCGTCCCTTTGTAATTTAAATTCTCCGCCATCCACTCCTGCTCGCCAATTATAACCGTTTTATACATTTTGCCTGTGCCTTTGTCTTCCATGCCTGCGCCATTTTTAATGGATAAATCCAATTCGGGATAGTTGGCGCAGGAAAGCATGGCGGCAGCTAAAGCGAGAAGCAATAATTTCATAAATACCTCAAAATAAAATATAAATGGTTATTCCGCTTGCGAGCAAAGCACCGCCTGCTATATACGAAACTGTGCTAAGCGTTTTTGCGCTTTTTGCATTTTCATAAGCAGTTTCTCTCTCTGCCTTAAAATAATTCCTATTCTTATATTTATCATAATAATTATTGCCTGCCGCAAATTGGCTTAACCCAAACCCAATGGCAGCCACCCCAGCAGCCCCCAAGCCAATGGCCAGCCAATTTGTGCTTTTGATTTTTGTTTCGGATGCAGGTATGTTGGCAGGAATGGAAGCAGGCGGCTCATTTATGGGTATTGCCGCCGCTGTTGCTGCTGGCCTTGCTACCTCTGGCGGGTTTATTTTTTTGAACAATATCGGTGCGTTTTCGTGCACAATGTCCAGCAAGCCTTTTAAATCCTTTGACATCTTGACAAAATCTGCAATCATAAGTCCGCTTTCGCAGCTGTAGAGCTCAACGGTGAAAACCAGCAAGCCTCCCAAATAACTCAGAGAACTGCTAGTCACGTAATCGCTTTTCATTGCCCTGCCAATATCCACCACGTTGGCTGCGTTTTCTGGAACACTAGCAGACAATTCAATGATTTTTTCCCTAGTCAAAACAACATAATTTTTTGTCAAAGTCAAAGTTGCCTGCTTTCTAAGTTCATCGGTTAAAAACCTGGTCTGCTGAACTGTCAATTCCTCTGCATTGCCTTCATCAGCATCATCATCTGAGACAACCACTTCTAGGACAGCTACAGTGCCGCCATCAGAAGCGTGGCCCAAGCCAGCCAAAAGCGTAAAAAACAGCCAAAATTTAAGGTTTTTCGCGAACATTTGAGGAAAATATAGTAAAAAAACTCACTTTATGTATCTCATTTTTATATATTCCGCTTATGACTACTTTTCCCCTCAAAGTCGCATTGGCGTTTGCCTTGGCAACTACTGGTATTCTGCCCGTTGTGTGAAGGATTAGAACCAAAACCTTGACAAAACCGCCAAAAATTACTATATTTGGTATGCCTAACTTGGGAGAATTTTATGAGCCGTGTATGTGAAGTTACAGGAAAAAAGGGTATGATGGGAAACCGCATATCTCATTCAAATCGCAAAAAAAAGGTTAGATTGCAACCCAACCTGCACACAAAAAAATTCTTTATACCAGAAGAAAACCGCTGGGTTAGCCTTCGCGTTAGCAGCCAAGGGCTAAGAACCATAGATAAAAAAGGAATTTACGCTGTTGCGGCAGAACTTGGAATTTAGCTTTACAGATTTTTTTGCTTACATAAAGGCTTCGCTTGCAAAAGGAAGTCTGGGTTTTTCGGATTTTGAATATCCTCAAACGGTTCAGCACTTTATTTTGGCGGCTTTTCCTCATTCACTTTCCAAATTTTTGCTGATTTTCGCTATTTGTTTTTGCACTTTTGGTGTTTTTTTGTTTTTTTCAACCGTAAAAAAGGAATTAAGCAGCAAATTTAGCGAATTTTCTGTGTTTTTGCGTATGGACAGGGCAAAAATTCTAAAGCAGGCAAGAATTGCCGCATTGCCTGGGCAGGTTTTGCTTTGGAGTTTTCTTGCACCTGCTATTTTTATTGTTTTATTGCTTTTAGAAGCGAAATTTAACATTCCAGGTCTTGGCAGCACAATAAAAACTGCTTATAATTTACAGGATTTTCCTCTGCTTTATGGCAGTTCTTTTTATGCTCTTGCATTTGCTTTATTTGCGAATATATTTTTTTTAATATTCAAAATAATATTGCCGCATAAGTGATATGTTTATTTCTTGGGTGGATTTTTCTCTTGAAAACTTGGTGAAGCCATTCTCACTGAGTTTGGAAAAACACGATTTTCTGTTTTTGGCAGGCGAAACTTATCACAGCCGCCTTTTGCGCGCCCTAGCTGGTTTTTTGCCGGATGAATGCAATTGCCAAAACGCCATTAGATTGGATGGTCAAAGGCTAAAAACGGGCGATACGCTGAAATCCATTCTTTTGCCAAAAAATGCGGCTAAATCTTTTCCGCCGCATAGAACAATAGGTGCCTTTATCCTCGATTTGCTGCCAAATATGGCTAAGAAAAAGTTAGAAGATGAAGCCGCAAGATATGGCATAGAAAAATATGTTCTTTGGAGCAAGCCATCTAAAATTTCCTCGCTGGTTTTGCAAAAAATTTCGCTTTGGATCTGTTCTTTGAGTGTAAATACGGCAATTTTTGTTGAAGAGCCAGAGGGCGGATTTTTTGATGAGTGCAGGCCCTATGATTTTTTGCAGGATTTGCTCAGAAAAGGCATAACAAGCTGCATAGTTTATTTAGCCAGCAAAAAAGAGACTATTTTGGAAAAGGCTGGCAAAATGCAGTTTTGCAGAACGCGCCTCGCTGTTTTTTGCGCAGACAGGCTTGTGGAAGAGGGTGAATTTGCTAAAATTCTCTCAAATCCCATTCACGCATATACAAGAGAATGGCTAAAATTCGGTTCCATTGCGCAAAGAAAAAAAGGAGCTTTGTGGCAGTATTGCATGCCTAATTGCGCGGAGTTGCATAATTGCCCGGCAAAGCAAAAAGAGAATAATTCTTTGATAGATTGCGAGCCCTCCGGTTTGCACAAAGTTATATGCAAGGGATTTTTTTAGGGTTTCCAGTAAAAGGAATCCAACAGATAGGCTAGAAGTTCTTTGCCTTCGGTGTTTTGCGAGAGTTCTTCTACCATTGGAATGTAGCGGCGCATTCTTTCGTTTTGTTTTTGCCCCAAAAATCTGCGCTCGCGGTCTAGTTTTGCCTCGGCTCTTTGGCGAATGCGGCTCGCCAATTCTTCTTCGCTTATGGGTGGCATTTTTATGAAGTTTATGCCAAAATCCGCTGCGGTTTTTAAAATCTCAATTTCTTCAACAGGTGTTATGAGCGAAATTGAAAGGCCGCTTCTGCCAGCTCTTGCCGTTCTGCCGCTTCTGTGCACATAAACCTCGTGGTCGCTTGGATGGTCGTAAACAATAACGTGAGTTACATGGGTAACATCTATGCCGCGTGCGGCAACATCTGTGCATATCAAAAGTTTCAGTTTGTTCTCTCTGAATTCTCCCAAAACCAGCTCGCGTTCTTTTTGCGAAATATCACCGGAAAGAGCTTTGGCTGCAAAGCCGTAATCGTTCAAAACCTGCTCCAAATATGCCACGTCTTTTTTCATATTGCAAAAAACCATGCAACTCTCAGGGTTTTCCCATTCTAAAATTTTTATTAAAAGAGAATCCTTTCCCATTGCATCGGAGGCGTAGTAGCGGTGTTCCAAATTTTTTGCTATAACTTGGTCATAAGAGAGGGAGAGAAAATCCGCATTTGGGCGTTGAAATTCCCTCGCTAAACTTTTTACGGTTTGAGGAATTGTTGCGCTGAACATTGTGCAAGAAATATCTTTTGGCAAAAAGCGGCGTACCCTTTGCATATCGGGGTAAAAGCCCATGCCTAGCATTTCATCTGCCTCGTCCATAACCAAATCGCGAATGCTTCCAAAATCTATGTTGCCCCTTTGGGCGTGGTCTAAAAGCCTGCCTGGGGTGGCAACTATTATGTGCACTCCGGTTCTAAGCGCGTGAATTTGGTTTTCAAAACCAACTCCGCCAAAAATTGCGCAAGAACGGATGCCTGCGCCTTTTGAAAGCTTTTCCGCTTCGCCGTGAACCTGCAGTGCAAGCTCGCGAGTGGGAACCAAAATAAGAGCCTGCGGAAAAATATGCTCCGTAACTATAACCTGCAAAAGAGGCAGCAAAAAGGCTCCGGTTTTTCCAGATCCGGTTTTAGATTGAATTAGCATATCCCTGCCTTGCAGCATATAGGGAATGGTTTTCTTTTGCACAGGCATTAGCTCGTTCCAGCCTAGTTCCCTAAGGGTGGCTTGCAAATGTTCTGGCAAATTTTCAATTAAAAAATCTGGGAGCTTATTCTGCGGCTCTTTTATTTTAATCGGTACACTAAAAGGATTTTCATTTTCCATCAATCAATATCCAATATAATAGATTCATCTCTCTTTGCTCCAATGGAAATAATCCCTATTTTAACGCCGACAAGTTCGGAGATTTTGGTTAAATAGTTCTGCGCATTTTTGGGCAATTCGTCCCAAGAGCGGCATTTGGAGGTTGGGCATTCCCAGCCGGGTAAAGTTTCGTAAACGGGCTTGCAAAGACCAACGTGAGCGAGGCCATTTGGGAGGCTCTGGAGTTCCTTGCCTTCCATCTCATAGCTTGTGCAGATTTTGATTTCTTTAAAGTTATCTAGCACATCTAGCTTGGTTATTGCAAGATGCGTTAAGCCATTTACGGCAGCTGCCTTGCGAACAACGGGGGCATCAAACCAGCCGCAGCGGCGAGGCCTGCCGGTGGTGGCTCCAAATTCCCCACCTATTTCGCGAAGTGCTTCCCCGATTTTGTTTGAAAGCTCTGTTGGGAAAGGTCCGTTTCCAACCCTTGTGGTATAGGCTTTCACAACCCCAATAACCTGGTCTATGGCAGTTGGGCCAACCCCAGACCCGCAGCTTGCAGAACCGGCTACCGTGTTGGAAGACGTGACAAAGGGGTAGGTTCCGTGGTCAACATCTAAAACGGTTCCTTGAGCGCCTTCGAAAATTATCTGCTTTTTGGTTTTTAAAGCATTGTATAGATAAGAAACAGTATCGCAAATATATGGTTTTAGGAGTTTGCCAAATTCCAAATATTCCTCAATAATGGGTTTTGGGTCTATGGGTTCTGCCCCAAACATCTTTTTAAACTCTTCGTTCCTGAATTCGGCTAAAGCCTCCACACGAGGCTTTAATTCTTTAATATCCAGCAAATCGCCAACCCTGACCCCAAGCCTATTGACTTTGTCGCTATAGCAGGGCCCAATGCCTCGCCCGGTGGTTCCAATGGCAGATTTTCCGGCCTTGCTCTCTTTTAATTTATCGCTGCTTATATGCCAGGGTAGCACAATATGGGCGTTTTCTGCTATTAAAATGCGGTTTTCCACAGAAATACCCTTTGTTTCCAGGTCTTTTATCTCCAAAATAGCCTGTTTTGGGTCAAAAACAACGCCGTTTCCCACTATGCAAACCTTATTTTCGTGCAAAATTCCGCTTGGTATTAGGTGAAAAACGAATTCCTTATCGCCTGTTTTTACAGTATGCCCTGCATTTGCGCCCCCTTGGAACCGGACTATTATATCTGCATATAATGTCAAAAAATCTACGATTTTGGCTTTGCCTTCATCGCCCCATTGGGAACCTACTACTACTCTATTTGGCATAAGAAATGAAAGATACAAAAAAAATCTACCGCTTTTTGATTTTTTTTTATATTTTAATGTAATATGCAAAAGGGTTATTCTATGCAAAAATATTTCTTTGGCGGTTTATTAGCCGCTTTCGCGCTTGGTTTTTCCTTAACTTCCTGTGGCGGCCCTCCTGGAGAGCATGCCGATTGGCGAGGCAAGGAGATAACCACTTCCTTTAGGCAAAAGGGCATTGATGGCTATCGTTTTGACAATGCCGTTGGTGAAGGGGCAGACTTTCAAAATGCCACTGGTGCAAGCCCTGTGTTCAAAAAAGCCGATCTCAGCGGCGCAAAGTTCCAGAATGCCATGTTAGAAACGCCTAATTTTTCTGGGGCAAATCTAGCAGGTGCAAACTTTTCAAGCGCAGATATGCGAGGCGTTGATTTTTCAGATGCAAATCTTGAAGGGGCAAACCTATATAGGGCAACGCTTTTGAACAGTGAAGGGGCAGTGGAGAAATCGACGAATTTTTCTGGTGCTTCTCTTATGAATGCAAATCTTTCTGCCATGAAGGTATCCGAAGGCCTTAGCTTTAAAAACACCGATTTAACAGGTGCAAAAATTATAGGCGTGGATTTAACAGGTGCAGATTTTGGTGGAGTTGTTGCTCAAAAAACCGACTTTTCCAATTCCGAGTTGGCAGGTTCCAACTTTAAAGGAGCTCAAGTCACCGGAGCAAACTTCACCAAATGCAATTTAACCAATTCCAATTTTGTGAATGTGGATTTGAACAATTCAAACTTTACGGGTGCGGGTTTGCAAAGGGTAGACTTTTCTGGTGCAGACTTTGGCAATGCCAATTTCACCAATGCAGATTTTTCGCTAACATCCTTTAGCAATGCAGATTTAAAGAGGGCAAAGTTGCAAAAATCTATTTTTGCACAAGCCACCATATCAGATATGGACTTCAACGGAATGACCATAACTGGCGTGGTATTCGATAAAAGCACGGTTAGCAGCAGTACATTCATACAAACCAAAATGGCAGGGGCAAGTTTTTTTGATGCCAATGTTGACAAATGCGATTTTGTTGGCACAGATTTAAAAAACGCAGTGTTTCAAGGAACCGATATGAAACGCTCGCAATTCCCCAAAGCTGATTTGACAAAAGCAAATTTTGAAGAATCCACGCTAGACAGAGTTATTTTCTCGGAAGCCTCCATGACCGGTGTAAAGTTCAACAAGGCAAAGCTCACTCAGGTTAGTTTTGTTAATGCCGATATTCAAAACGCAAGCTTTGATGCAGACACAAAACTAGATAGGGTAGATTTTTCTGGAGCAAATTTATCTCGCACAAAAGGAATGGAACTCCTGAGGCAGGTTACAGGGATTGTATATGATGACAGAACAAACTTTCCCTCTGGTTTTAACCCAGAGAAGGTCTTTAAAGGCGGCGGCGGTGGTGGTGGCGATGTAGGAAAAAAGAAACCAGCCGTTGTGGAAGATGCTCCAAGCATGGATGAAGCTCCTGCTGCTCCTGCTATTAAAAAGGGAAGAGGCAAAGTAGCTCCTCCTCCGGACGAAGAACCAGCTCCTACTACAAGAAAGAGGCCACCTAGATCTAAAAGAAATTAATGTATGCAATTCTATGCGTAGCTTTATTTGCAGTTTTCGCGAGTGCAGGTGCTTCTCATTGGAAATTGCAAATAAATGGTGCTAAAATATATAGCGAAAAATTTTTGATGGAGCAGCTGGACCTGCCTGCGGAAATGAGTTTGATTTCGCCAGAGAGGCGCAACTTCATAATTAAGCTGGCAAAGGTGAATTTAGACGATTTTTACCAGAACAACGGTTATTTCAGCGAAAATATTTCTCTTTCGGTGAGCGAGGAAATGGCAGATTCCGGTTTGGTGGAAAGTTATGTGTTTACTGTATATGAGGGAGAGAGATACAAATTTGGGCAGGCGGTAATTGAGCTTACAGAGGGTTCGGATACTCTTATAAGAGCAGAGGAGCTCTCTGTTCCCAAAGGTGGTTTTTATGACCCTGATAATATAAGCAATGACCAAAAGGCGATAAGGGATGCTTACCAGAAAAATGGTTATTTGCACATAACCATAGAACACAGGGAATACATAGACACAGTAGAAAAAAATGTAAATGTTCGCTATTTTACAGACCCCAGTATTCAAGTTCGCATGGGAAACTTTAGGAGCATGGTTTTTCGTTCTGGTTTGCTGCCAGGGCAAACAGAACCAGAACCCGGGCTTTCTGATACGCTTTGGTTGAGTAAATTGTGGGAAATACCACGCGATTCCATAGTTAACGAAAGATATTTCTTTTCATTTAGGACAAAATTATTTTCAACGCAGTTGTTTTCGCAGGTTAGGCTAGAAGACACTTTGCAAGAAAATGGGCTTTCAGATATTACCTTGACCGTTTATGAAAGGGTTCCAGGGGAGGCGAATTACCGTTTCTTTTTTGAACAGGTTTACGGTTTTGGAATATCGCTGTCTTCTTTGCACCGAAATTTGTTCGGCTCTTTTCACGAGATGGGTCTTAGTGCCATGCTTGCAGAGAATCGGCAGGAATTGGCTTTTAACTATGCGCATCCCTTGTTATTTGGCACAGGGGTATCTTGGATACCCACAGCTATAAGATTAGATGATAAAATATTTTTTAACCATGAAAAGTTACCCGATCCAATTAATCAAGATATCCTTGTTGAAAGGTGGGAACTGGTAAACAGGGCAAATATAACATTTGGGCTTTCCAGCCGCATTCGCTTTAGAAACACATTTGATTTTCGGCTTTTAAAATTGATAAAGCTGGAAGAAGAAGATTTTTTTAAAATAAAAAACGAAATCGGTTTAATATTTGATTTTACCGACAATAGCCACGACCCTATTTTGGGCTTTAGATTTGTTCCTGCATTTGGTGTTGGCGGAGAATTGAAAAATGAATCTTTTCAACAGGTTAAAAGTATAAAAAAATTGGCTGAATTTTGGAATTTGAGTTTAGAGCAAGGCTTTCTTTATACAGACATATCTTCTTATTTTTATTTTCCTTTTTTCAGAAATTTACTCAGTGCCTTTGCTTTTAGCTATGGAAATGTTTTTAACAATGCTGGGGAAGACGATGCGCAAACTTTTTATCAGGGTGGCGGTAGAACCTTGCGCGGTTATGCTTTTAGGAGTGTGTATCCATACATAATAACATACGATTCCACTAAGGGAGCTAATGTTAAAACTGGCGGGCTTTCGCCAATTTATTACAGAATAAATGAAGAGCTGAGAATAGTTCCGTCTTGGCATACGCTTCGCAATTTTCAGCTTGTTCAATTCACAGACTGGGTTCGCATAAGCGATTCAAATGAACTTTATAAAACAGCCGAAGAAATGTCTGTGGGGCTTGGACTCCGCTATAAATGGCAATTTTTAACAATAAGATTAGACTATGCCCTAAAAACATCATTCAATGATTTTAAGCTGGATAGATTCAAACTTTCGCATTTGGTGTTTGATTTGTCGCAGGCGATTTAGGCATCCGGCTGTATCTCCTCTTTTCAACAAGCGAAGCTGTAATTGGGAATATTGCTATATGAGCTAGAACTATGCTCAAAATACCTATAACTGTTACCACGCCTAAGCTTTTTAAACCTGGGTGCGAAGAAAAACACACGCTTGAAAAAGTCGCTATTGGTATGAGATAGGAAATAATCACCGTTCCTCCGGTATTTATACAGACAAATTTTATAGAGCCGGTTCCTTCTTCCCAAAATCTTTGCCATAGAAACAAGGAACCGTCTATGGAAATACCTATTAAAAAAGGCAGGGCTAAAATGCTATAAACGGTTAAAGATATGTTTAACAGGTGCAGAATTCCAAAAAACCACAAAAATCCAATAGCTGGCGATACCAAAATCAAAAATATGTGATTCCTCATATTTTTGAATATTAAAAGCCAAAACAAAATTGCTATGCAGCCAGATATGGTGCATATATGCAACTTTGGCAGGCTCAAATCCATAAGTGCTGCACGGATTATGGGATTCCCGGTGCTTGCAAGAGGTTCGCCAAAAATTGAAATTTCATTTATGCTTTTTGCAAATTTGCGGCACTCAAGCCCATCATCAATATCAAATGCTGGAAAAATAAAACCAAATTCATCTATATTCCCGTCTTTGCCCAAAAATTTCAAATGGTAACTCTCTGGAAAATCTGCCGGTTCCACGGGTTTTAAGTTCCAGCTTTCCACAACCTTGTTCGCATTAGTCGAGTCTCTGCCGGCAAGCGTTTCTAGAATCTCTGGGCTTAATGCACTTCTAATTTCTCTTAAAATTCTCAATTTTTTATCTTGTTCGCGAGGCAAAAGGCTTGCATACGTTACCCAGTTTATATTGGGATAATTGTCTACTGCAATTTCTGCATACTTTGCATTTGGAAAAATAACAATAACTGGTTCTGCTTTGTATTCTCCTATGTCTTTCAGAATTTCATACACAAGCTCGGATGGTTTTGCAAATTCTGTTTTTGAAAAGCGATATTCCATTTTTGGGAAAATTCCCTGCACAATAATAGCTATGGTACCAATTAAAACAACTGCTACATATTTTTTGCTTATATTCAAGGGCTTTGGGGAAAAATCAGAAAATTTAAAGGTTATTTTTGCAAATAGTGGAAATTTATGTTTTTTTTGCAAAAATATGAGCATGGCTGGAAGCACAACGCTTATGGCAAGCCAGTCAAATAAAATTCCAAGCCCACCTGCAATCCCAAGCTCCTTTATTCCCTGCAAGGGAATAAACAATAGGCAAAAGAGCATTGAAGAACTTATAAAAGCACTAACGGTAAAAGGTTGCCCTATGCCTAAAATAGTGCTTTCCAATGCGAGCTTAACACTTAATCCCTTTTGCATTTCTTCTGTGTATCTTGAAAGCAGATGAGTGGCATTTCGTCCTCCAAGCCCCGGTATTATCAAACCCAGTATTATTGTTAATATGTTTATTCTGCCAAATAAAATTGCTACTCCCGCGAATGTCCACAAGGTGGCCATAGCTAGGCATAAAGCTGTGATTAAGGATATAGTCGGTATTTTGAAACAGAAAAAAACGAATATGACAAGCAACACAACCGCAGAAATCAGTGCCAGAGTTCTTACCTCTGTTAGCATGGTTCTGCTATTCGCCACAAAATCGTAAACCGCTCCGCCATAAAGCACGTCTATATTTTTTTGCTCGCCAAGGGAATCAGCTTTTGCTTTTGCAAGCCCATACAATTTTCTCATATCCGGCAGGCTTAAATTATTTTTTGCTGGGTAAATTTCCAGAACTTGCACCTTTCCGTCTGCGCTGCCCCTAAAGTTTTTCAGTTTTTGCAAATATTTTCGCTCAATGTCTTCCAAATGGAAGAATGGTTCGCTTGATGCTGCAGTATCTTTTACCAGTTCAACTATAAAAGGATTTAGTTTTTCTTTTTGCTTGGCTACGAGGCTTTTAATTCTGTCTCTGATGGTTTCCAAATCTTTGAGATTTATGTATAGCAATTTATGCTCTCTATAAAAATCTGCCTCTGTGCGGTATTCTGCTAGGTTCACCAAGGCATTTTGCTCCAAAGAAGCGGCCAAATTTGCAATAAAATTTACATTGGCTGCGCTATCTGGGGATATAGAGAGAATAATTAAGGTTTGCCAGCCGCCAAATTCTTCATATACCTTATTCTGTGTGATTATTGCAGAATGTTCTTTTGGAAGCAAATCTGCCATATCTAGCTCCCAGCGCAAGTTTGAAACGGGATATACGCACAGAGCAGACAAGGCAAGGGCAAAGACCATTATCAGTTTTGGAATCTTTTGCAGAAGGAGCAAAAATCTTGTTATCAGAGAAAACATTTGTAAATTTCAAATTTAGTAAATGAAAAGGGTTTTTATTCTTATTTTTCTTTTTTCTTTTTGTGCTGGGGCACAAGAGGCAAGTCCAGATACTTCTATTGTGAATGTAGAGAAAAAAAATCCCTTTTTGGCCGTAGTATCTTGGCCCTTTGTGCATATAGTACAGCCTACCGTTGAATTTTTAATGTATCCTGTGATACCGCCTCTAATATATATATCAAGGGAAGATTTGATTGGAAAAGCTATAAATATCGTAACTTTTGGAGAAAGAAAACATATAATACTTTATCCTATAATAGATATCAGTTTGGGTAATATTGCCTATGTAGGCTTTGCGTATTGGCATAAGAAACTTTTTTTTGATAATGATAATATGTTTATTTCACCGCGTCATTATGTTAATGGAGACTGGTATGTAAAGATGCGTTATAAAAAAAATAAGATTCTTGGCAGCTCTTTTTATTCTAGGTTGGATGCAAGTTATAAGGAATACGGAAACAACTTATTTAGAAATTCAGAGGGAACTGAAATTTTCTTTGCAGATAGCTCTATTCTTCTAAGCCCTTATTTAGGATATCATTTATCTAGTAACTGGGACTTGGAATTTGGCGTATCTAAATATTTTCACAGATTTGATTATCCCAGCCAGGATAAACCAATAGTGGAAGGCGACTATGTTTTTAATCGTAGATTTTACAAGAATTATGAAAGCTATCCAATAACGCTTGCATTGCTTTACAATGGCCTTGACGAGCCATATTCAGCAACTAGGGGTCATAGATTTTCTGTAAGCTACTCTTACGTGCCTGTTAGTTCTTATAATGGTTCAAGAGATCAAAATTACCACGTTGCCGAAAGCCGCTTTGTGCATTATTTATTGCTTGGCAGCAAAGGCTACGCTATGACAGTTGCAGAAGGCAATGCATATAGGGAAAGATTAAAGAATTTATCTTTTTCTGAAGCCGTTGAAATGTTGAATCCTATAAACATAAGGGAAGTAATTTTTGAAAGACGAGTACTTGTAACGCAATTGAGAGTTCGCCATATGATAGAGGAAAACAAAGGCAAGGCTCCGTTTTCCAGCATGAGCGGGCTTGGAGGAAACTTTCCGCTTCGCGCTTATGATGACAATTATTTCACAGGAGCTACAGTTGCTGGCATTTCAAATGAATATCGCTGGCCTATAGACAGATATGTAGATATGCTTATTTTTAATGAATACGGAATATATAGCGATGATTATGGGCATTTATCATCTTTTAATTTGAGGAACTCTTATGGTTTTGGCTTTAGAATACGAACTCCAAAATTGTTTGTACTCCGTTCTTCCATAGCTTTCCATGGCTTGCAAGGAATATCCATGATTTTCACTGTAAAGCCGGAGTATGAGTAGGGAAATTTTCTACATTTCTACTTATGTCTTCAGCAATGACTTATGAAGAAACAATTAAAATCTACAAAGATTTTTTGAAATCCAGAGGCTTGCTGTACACGCAGCCTCGCGAACTTATTTTAAAAGAAGCAATGTCTGCTCTTGGTCATTTTTCTGCCGATGAGCTAACCGAGCAAATGCACAAAAATGGTATGAACATAAGCCGCGCCACAGTTTATAGAACGCTTGCCTCTATGAAAGAAGCGGGAATTTTGAGCTCTGTTGACTTTGGGCATGGGCACATACACTACGAAGCAAAAAAAACAAAAAAATACCACGAGCATATAACCTGCAAAAAATGCAACGCGATTTATGAAATACAAGTTGAGAATTTGGCAAAGGTGATAAATGCAGCTGGGGCAAAAGCTAAATTTACACATATAGAGTATGCGATTAGAATTTCGGGAGTGTGTGAAAAGTGCCAATAAATATTTCTATATTTATACACTATGCTTAGAAAACTCTCGCTTTTTACCTTGTGCATAATTTTAGCAATTTCTTGCGAAAAGCAAAAAACACCAAAAGCCGCCCCTGATGGCAAAATAAATATAGTAGCCACAATTTTCCCGCTTTACGATTTTTCAAGAGCGGTTGCAAAAGAGCAGGCAAATATAACAATGCTCACTCCGCCCGGCAGCTCATTGCATTCCTACGAACCAAGCCCAGCAGATATAAAAAACATTCAAAACGCAGATGTATTTTTATTCATAGGCGGTGAAAATGATGTATGGGTTGAACGCATTTTAAGCACACTAGATACCTCAAAAATGAAAATTGTCCGCTTGTTTGATTTTGTTAAACTTTACGAAGAAGAAGAGAGCGACCCATTGCAACCCGAAGTGGAATACGATGAGCATATTTGGACAAGCCCAAAAAATGCTGTTTTGATGATTAATGCGATAACTAGCGCACTTTGCGAGAAAGATACTGCAAATTGCGAAAAGTATAAAGAAAATTCTCAAACTTATGTTTTACAAATAGATAGTTTGTCAAAGGAACTCTCGAAAATTGTTGGTGCAGCAAAGAGAAAGCAAATTATCGTTGCCGATAGATTTCCGTTCCGCTATTTAGTTGAGGAATATGGCTTGGATTATAGAGCAGCTTTTGCCGGCTGTTCCGACCAATCAGATGCTACTCCGGCAACAATAGCCAATTTGATTAACACAGTAAAGAACAATAATATTCCCTATATATACCACGTTGAATTGAGTAATCGGAACGCAGCAGAGGCGGTGGCAGAGCACACGGGAGCAAAAATGCTTTTGTTGCATTCCTATCACAATATTTCAAAACAAGACTTTGAAAACGGAACAACATATTTGGATTTGCTAAAGCAAAATGTTGCAAATTTAAAAACCGGACTTACGGAATAATAAGCGATGAAAATTCTCTCTTGCGTAAAAATTTCCGTAAAATACGAATCCACCTTGGCTCTCAAAGATTGCAGTTTTGAATTGGATGCAGGAAATTTTTTGGGAGTATTTGGCGAAAACGGCTCTGGAAAATCCACTTTGCTAAAAAGCATTGCGGGGCTTATAAAGCCAAATAGCGGCAGCATAGAATTTCACGGCATAAAAAAGAACGATATAGGCTATATGGCGCAGCAAACTGGGATTCAAAAAGACTTTCCCGCAAGCGTTTACGAAGTTGTCCTCTCCGGCACTCTTTGCAAACATTCAAAATTTTATTTCTACGGCAAAAATGATAAAAAGCAGGCAGATAAAAGTCTAGAACTTCTAGGCATTGAGCAATTAAAGCGCAAATCTATTCAAGAATTATCCGGCGGACAAAGGCAAAGGGTATTGCTCGCGAGAATGCTCTGCGCAGAGGCAAAACTTTTGCTTTTAGACGAACCCATGAGCGGCTTGGATGCAGCTTCTTCAAAACAGTTGTGCAGCATTTTGAAAGATATAAATTCAAAAGGTGCAACTATAATTATGGTTTCTCACGATGTTGAGGGTACTAGTGGGCTTTGCGATAGGGTTTTGAGTTTGGGGGTGAGCAATGCTAGAACTACTTGAAGAACTATTTTCATACTCCTTTGTTGTGCGAGCCATAATAGTTGGAACTTGCGTTTCGCTGTGCGCTTCTTTCTTGGGTTTGCCGCTGGTTTTGCGAAGGTATTCAATGATAGGAGACGGACTCTCGCACGTTGGCTTTGGAACGCTTGCCATTGCTGTTCCGCTTGGGCTTTCGCCGCTCAAAATTTCCATTCCACTTGTGATGCTTGCGGCTTTTTTGCTGCTCAGGATTAGGGAAAGCTCAAAAATGCAAGGGGATGCTGCTATAGCTATAATTTCTTGTAGTTCGCTTGCCATAGGTGTGATTATAATATCTTTAACTGTTGGGATGAATACGGATGTTTGCAATTATATGTTTGGCAGCATTTTGGCTATAAAGCAAGAGGAAGTGTATTTGTGCGTTGCGATTTCTGCTGTGATACTTTTTTTATTTGTGTTTTTTTACAATAAAATTTTCTCTGTGATTTTTGACGAAAGCTATGCCAAAGCAAGCGGGACGAACATTGAATTTTACAATATGCTGCTTGCACTTTTAACCGCTGTGATAATAGTTATAGGAATGCGGATTATGGGGGCTATGCTCATTTCAAGTTTGATTATTTTTCCAGCACTCACATCTATGCGGCTTTTGAAAACATTTAAATCTGTTGTTGTTTGCTCTGCCTTTCTCTCTGTTATTTGCTTTTTTCTCGGTGTGCTAATTTCGTTTGCTTACAATGTTCCAACAGGTGCTAGCATTGTTGGGGTGAATTTGATTTCGTTTTTAGTTTTTTGTGGATTAAGGAAGTTGCTATGAGAATTTTCATTTTGCCAATTTTGATGTTTTTGCTCTTTTGTCAGGGTGCAATGGCACAAGCAAATCCCAAATCCTTTTGCCTCCTCAAAGACAGGCTTTTTGTACAGCAGGTGAGGGATATTTATTTAAACCCGCAAACTTATGGGGATAAAATAGTTCAAATTGAAGGTTTCTTTGAAAAATACAAGGATGACGATAACCAAGAACGCTATGAAGTTTTTAGAAAAACCGCTGGCTGCTGCGGAGATGATGGCAGGGCAGGTTTTGAGTTTGTGTATAACAAAGAAAAACTTAACTTTAAAACAAATGAGTGGATTATGGTGGAAGCTCTTGTTAAAGAGAGAAAGATAGACGGATATGGCCACATATATTTAGAGGCCATATCGGTTGTAAAAAAAGATAGAGGAAAGGCAAAAGAGTTTGTGATGTGATTACAACTGTGTCATCCCGCGCATTTTGCTACGCAGCCACGCACCAATTTCTTCCACAGGGTGCTGCCTTATAGCCACATTCACCTCAATCAAGCGGCGGTTATCCACTCTATTGGATTTTCCTTCGTTGAACACTGTGCCTATAACATCTTTGCCCTGCGCTTGCATAAAGTTTTCCAAAAGCGGAACGCAACTATTTGCAAACAAATAGCAACCGTATTCTGCTGTATCGGAAATAACCCTGTTCATTTCGTAGAGTTTTTTGCGGGCTATTAAATTTGCTATCAGTGGTGTTTCGTGCAGAGATTCATAGTAGGCAGAGGCGGGTTTCATTCCTGCGCTCACCATTGTTTCAAATGCGAGTTCAACGCCAGCTTTTACCATTGCAACTATCAAAACACCCCTGTCAAAATATTCCTGTTCTGTGATTTGAGCACTGGTTGCGGCAGTTTTTTCAAAAGCTGTTTTGCCAGTTGCATCGCGCCATGCGAGCAATTTTTTATCTCCATCTGCCCAGTCTTTCATCATAGTAGAGGAGAATTCGCCGGAGATAATATCATCTTGGTGTTTTTGGTAAAGGGATTTCATTATGATTTTCAATTCTTCGGAAAGCTCAAAAGCCTTTATTTTAGCCGGATTTGAGAGCCTGTCCATCATATTTGTTATGCCGCCTTGTTTAAGAGCCTCAGATACTGTTTCCCAGCCGTATTGCAAAAGTTTGGACGCATAAGCTGGTTCCACCCCAAGCTCAACCATGCGGTCAAAGCAGAGCAAAGTGCCGGTTTGGAGCATTCCGCACAGAATTGTTTGCTCGCCCATCAAATCGCTTTTCACTTCGGCAATGAATGAGCTTTCCAAAACTCCGGCGCGATCGCTGCCAAGCCCAACGGCATAAGCTTTTGCGTAATCTAAACCTTTGCCTTCAGGGTCGTTTTCCCTTTTAACGGCAACCAAAGAAGGCATTCCAAAACCACGCACATATTCCGCGCGAACCTCGGAGCCAGGCCCCTTTGGGGCAACCATTATAACGGTTATGTCTTCCCTTATTTGCATTCCCTCTTCCACAATATTGAAACCGTGGCTGTAAAGAAGGGCAGAGCCTTTTTTCATCAAAGGCATAATTTCTGTAACAACTTTGGAATGCTGTTTGTCTGGTGTGAGGTTGCAAACCAAGTCTGCTGTTGGAATTAAATCTTTATATACTCCAACCTTAAACCCATTTTCGCTAGCATTTGTAAAGCTGGCTCGCTTTTCGTCAATGGCGGCTTGCCTGAGCGCGTAAGAAATATCCAACCCGCTGTCTCTTAAATTTAAGCCTTGGTGCAAGCCTTGCGCACCTGCGCCAATGATTACGATTTTTTTGCCTTTAAGCGCTTCCACGCCGCGTGCAAATTCCGATGCGTCCATAAAACGGCATTTGCCGAGTTCTTCCAGCTGTATGCGGAGTGGCAATGTATTGAAGTAGTTCATGGGGGTAATATAGTAAACCACAAAATCCAAGCCTGCAAAAGTACTGTTTGCCCCGAAATTTGTGCAAAATAAGCCGAAGTTTGCCACGAAATTTGTGCAAATTTTTCTATTTTTATTCTGTTATGGCAAATAGATACATGGAAAGGCTTATAGATAAAGAACTTGTCATTTGGAAAAACGACGAGGAACATAAAGTGCTTTTGCTCAGAGGGGCAAGGCAGGTTGGCAAATCAAGTTCTGTTAAAAAACTTGCAGAGCTTTTTGAGCATTTTGTAGAAGTTAATTTTGAAAAGGATAAAAAAGTTCACCAGATATTTGATGGTGATTTAAATGCGCATGAAATTTGCGAGAAACTCTCCGTTAAGTTCAAAAAACCAATTACTCCTAAAAAAACATTGTTATTTTTAGATGAAATTCAAGCGTGCCCCAATGCCATTTCCGCACTAAGATTTTTTTATGAGGATTATCCTGAATTACATGTAATTGCAGCAGGTTCTCTATTGGAATTTGCGTTGGAAGAATTGCCTTCTTTTGGAGTTGGGAGAATACGCTCAATTTTTATGTATCCTCTTTCTTTTGCTGAATTTTTAAATGCTTGTGGAGAAGCTTTACTATGGAAAGAAGTTTGTGCCTCTAGCCCTGATAAACCTTTGTTTGAACCCTTTCACGAAAAATGTTTAGATTATTTAAAAAAATTTTTATTGCTCGGAGGAATGCCTGCGGTGGTAGTAAAATACACGGAGAATAAAAATATACTGGAATGTCAAAAAATTCTCAATGATTTAATAATTTCGCTTAAATCTGATTTTTCTAAATATAAAAAACGGGTTCCAAATCTTCATATTTTAACGGCTTTTGAATCGGTAGTAAATCAAAGCGGCAATAGATTTAACTACTCAAATGTGGAGCAGTTGAATTATAGGCAGCTAAAAGATAGTTTGGAACTTTTGCAAAAAGCAGGATTGGTTATTCCTATTGTGCATTCTTCTTCAAATGGCTTGCCTTTAGGTGGCGAGGCAAATCTAAAAAAGCAAAAATTTATTTTGTTTGACACTGGAATTTTTCAGCGATTGCTAGGTTTGGAATTATCAGATATTTTGCTCAGTGACGATATTTCCTTTATCAACAAAGGAGCCATTGCAGAACAGTATGCGGGTTTGGAATTTTTAAAAGCCTCCTCGTGCTATATGCAAGCAAATCTTTATTTTTGGTCTAGAGAAAAAGCTAAAAGCAATGCGGAAGTTGATTATGTTATACAAATAGGCGAAAAGATAATTCCCGTTGAGATAAAATCAGGCTCCAGCGGCAAAATGCAAAGTATGCATATTTTTTTATCGGAAAAAAACTCGGAATACGGTATTAGAAGTTCATTGGAAAATTTTTCTTTTTACGATAAAATAAAGGTTTGGCCTTTGTATGCCATTGGAAGATGTTCTATGAAGAAGCAATGATGGATAGCCTTTGTGTTCGTGAATGTATTTAGGCATTTATGTAATATGGTAATCTTATCAAGGGATTTTTTCTATATTCTTACTTGTAAGGACATTTTAAGGAGAGCAGTATGTGTAAAGAAACGAGTCTAAAAGAAGCGCTCAAAGAGCTTGATAAGGTACAGATTGATGATTCACTTATAAGTGAAATTGAAAATCTCTACGAAGTCGAATTGCCAGATGAACTCAAAAAAATTATTTCTTTAAATAAAGAAGGAGTTTTGTATAATGATATGGAGTATCTTCAGGGATTATCATCTGATGATATACTAGATGAGTCAGATGATTTGGCTGCTGAGTGTACTGAATTAGATTTATTGCCCTTATTTGATATTGGCGAAAACATTTATATAGTTTATAATCTGCAAAAAAATTGCTGGTCTAAATTCAACTCCAGCGAAGAAGATTTATTTGACGAAACACCGAATTTGTTGGAATATCTAAAATAGGCTGCAATACGCAGCAAAAGCAAGAATTATGCTAGTATTTGAATACGTTTTGATATTGCTTGCGGCAATATGCCTTTCAAACTTGATAAACAGGTTTATATCTGTGGTATCCGTGCCAGTTATACAAATTGTGCTAGGCGCGCTTATTACCTTGCTACCATTGGATTTCAGGTTTGAGTTAGACCCCGATTTGTTTTTCGTTCTGTTTGTTGCTCCGCTGGTCTTTTACACCAGCCTGCTGGCTGATAAAAAAACAATGTGGGCACAACGTGGCCCTATACTGAACGTGAGTGTTCTGCTGGTGTTGGTGACGATTATTGCGGTGGGGTATCTGGTGAATTTTCTAATACCCACAATTCCTCTTGCCGCCGCCTTTGCGCTGATTGCCTCCCTAGGCCCAACAGACGATGTGGCGGTTGCCTCAATAGGCAAGCGGACAAATGTGCCTCCAAAAATTATGAATATCCTGCAAGGGGAATCAACCATTAACGATATCTCGGGTATAGTCTGCTTTCAGTTTGCATTGGCGGCTATGCTCACAGGGACTTTTTCGCTGATGCAAGCCACCGGGCGGTTTTTCGTTGTGGCTCTAGGTGGAATTGTGGTAGGCTTGGTATTTTCGTGGCTCAAATATAAATTAGTTCAATGGTTGCGCTCGCTAGGCATGGAAAATGTCACGCTTCATCTTTTGCTAGGAATACTGACTCCCTTTGTGATTTTTTTAATTGCCGAAAAGCTTGAAGTGAGCGGCATAGTTGCGATTTTTGCGGCTGGAATTGCCCATTCTTTCAACAGGGATAAATTTAATCCCGAAAGGGCTAACCATAACATAGCTTTTGAAAGCGTTTGGTCAATGCTATCGTTCACGCTAGAAGGCTTGGTATTCGTGATTTTGGGAACGCAGTTGCCAAAAATTTTAGCCTCCATTGATCACGGTTATTCCATTGCAATTTGGGAAATTGTCTTATATATACTGCTCATCACATTTTTATTCATACTCCTGCGGTTCCTTTGGTCTATTGTCACTATTAATAAGAAAAACTATGATGACCCTGAACATCCCGTAGGCCGGTTCAGAGCTGGAATTATTTTCAGCTTGGCGGGAGCGAGAGGAGCGGTTACGCTGGCGAGCGTGATGTCAATACCTATCCTTATGAATGATGGCTCTGCTTTTCCAGAACGCGATTTGATTATCCTGATAGCGGGCGGTGCTATTGTTATATCGCTGCTCATCACAAATTTTATCCTGCCGCTTTGCGTTAGAAAAAAGACCAAGACCGACAAATCCGCAGAAAACGAGGCTTACCTTGAAATACTCCAAAACGTGATAGCAGAGCTGAAAGAACACGCCACGCCGGAAAACAAAACGGCAACGACTTTTGTAATCTCAAACTATCACGCTAGGAGAGTGGAATTGCAGCACAAACACAAGTTCATCATCGTCAATCGCGAAGAGGAACGCAAATTGAAAATAACTATATGCAAATGGGAAATAGAAAACATCACTGGAATGTTGGAACGCGGAGAAGTAGATCAAGATATTGCGCAATTCTGTTTGGACAGGCTTGGCGGTAGCAAAAGACATAAATATAAAAGAACCATATCACGTGCAAAAATTTTTGAGCTTATGGAAACCAATACGCGTTTTGTAATAGAAAAATTAAGCCAGATGAGTAAAACAGATGACAGTCCGGTGATTCAAAAGGTTATGACAGATTACGAAATTATGGTTTCCATATATCAAAGGCACTTATCGCATGACGAAGCAAACGATGAAAGCATAGCAACTGTTGCCTTGCACGGCTTCCAAATTGAGCGCGACAATATTCAAACTATGCTAGAAGCAGGGCGTATTTCTAGGGAAACCGCCAAAGAAATGCGGCATAACATATCGTTGATGGAATTGCAGATGAAAAAAGATTATTTTTGAGTAATTCTATGTTATTGGATAAAATGAAACGCAAAATATTATTTATAATCCCTATATTCTTTTTATTTTCAACTCCTTGCCAGGCTCAGGTGGAACGCGATAATTTATTTTCTCTGGATATATCCTATGCGTTGACTGGCTTTTTAAACCAAGGTTGGGGTATAGGATTTAGTTATGAGAAAAAAGCGGTCGATTGGCTGTCTTTCACAGGCGGTTTTGGACACATGACTTTTTTAACTGGAGTTAAAAACCTATATTGCACCTCTGTAAGTCTATCTTTATTCGGCAATTATTATCCGTTTAGCAATGGTTTAGATAAACTGTATATAAGTATTGGCAATGGCAGTGATTTTATGAATTATTTTGGAAAGGCTGCCTCGCCCGAAGCCACCAACGATGTTTTAATTAGCATAACACCGTTGCTAGGCTGGAAATTCAATGCGCTTAAATATTTGATGATTGATGTGTCAACCGGATACAAGTTTATAATAAACAGCTCACAAAACTATAATGAAATAAAAGATTATGCAAATTTGGGTTTCCGATTTGGTCTTGGCTTCAAAATATTTTTTAAGGATATAAATAAATAAAGACAGGGGAAGGCAAAATTTTCTATATTATCCAAATGTTTAGGGAATATTCTTTTCATTAAATCCCGTAGCCCTAAACCGACCCGAACAAAAAGGTACTTATATGGAGAAAAAAGACCTAACAGCAGCAGATGTCTGGGCAATGTTCGCCGAGACCGACCGAAAAATAGCGGAAACCGACCGCATAGTGCAGGAAAACGCTCGTCAAATTGCGGAGGGACACCGCATTTTAGACGAGAAGATTGCCGAATCCGACCGCAAAATAGCGGAGGGTCATCGCCTTTTAGACGAGAAATTCAAAGAGCTTGGTATTAAATTCGATGACATAAAATCAAATGTAAATGGCATTAGCGATAGCAACGGCGAATTTGCGGAAGAGTATTTTTTCACTTCCTTGAAAAAGAAAATGGAATTCGCAGGAGTACATTTTGACGACATCAGCCAAGACTTCAAGCTACTCAAAAAACTGCCAAACGGCGAAAGGCTACAAGACCAGTTTGACATCGTTATGATAAATGATAACGCGGTTGCCTTAATAGAAATTAAATACACCGCTAGGGAAAATTACCCAACAACAATGGTAAAGCAAAAAGTCCCCAATTTTAGGACTTTGTTCCCCGACTACGCGGGCTACAAGATATATCTAGGTCTAGGTGCTCTGTCTATCAGCAAAGAAGTTGCAGAGGAAGCCAAGAAACTCGGCATAGGACTGCTTAGGCAAGTAGGCGAAACAGTTGAATACGAAACCAAATGGGTGAGAGCGTATTAGCCACGCCCCTACTAACGCCTAACAAAACATTTCACAAACAAAAGGCAACCGTTGCGGGCTGTATCAATACCTTTTTTCTCCAACTCCTTGCGGATTTATTTCCAAATCGTCACTTATCTGTGCTTCCAACAAGAACGTATCTTTTTTGTTTTCGCTATGCAGGGTTATTATTATGTCGGAGACAATTTTCTCCATATTGCCAGATTTAGGATGTTCTTTGATAAGCAAAATGTAGCCAAACAAACAATTTTTTATATTATCCAAATGTTTAGGGAATATTCTTTTCAACTAGAATACCTGTAAAATAATGGAGGCAGAAATATGGATATAAAAATTGAATTAAGGCTAGAACAAGAAGAAGACTACAAAGCGGTGGAAAATTTAACCAGGGAAGCATTTTGGAATAAGTATGTTCCAGGCTGCAATGAGCATTTGCTCGCTCATAATTTGAGAAAAGCAAATGCGTTTATAAAAGAATTGGATTTTGTGGCATTATACGATGATAAAATAGTTGGAAATATAATGTATGCTAAAGCCACGATTGAAAACAATGATATGGAATATACTGTATTAATATTTGGTCCATTGAGCGTATTGCCCGAATACCAAAATAAAGGAATTGGCGGAAAATTGATAAATCATACCGTAAAATTATCAAGGGAAATGGGTTACAAAGGGATAATAATATATGGAGACCCTGAATATTACAAGAGATTTGGATTTAAGGAATCAAAAGAATATAAAATAACAAATAAAGACAAGAAATTCCCTGCGGCATTATTGGTTTTAGAGTTGTATCCCAATGCTTTAAATGGGATGGAAGGAATGTTTGACGAAGGAAAAGCTTATGAAATAGATAAAAATGAAGCGGAAGAATTTGATAAAAAGTTTGCTGCAAAAGAAAAAGGGTATTCAAAATCGCAGGAGAGATTTAGAGAATTGTCTAATAAATATTCATAAATGGTTTGGATGAACAATTTTCTATATTCCTATTTGGGAAAATATGTTAAGGAGAATAAATAATGGGAAAACCTGTAATCGGAGTTATTCCCCTTTGGGATGAAGAGAAAGATAGTATATGGATGTTGCCTGGCTATATGCAAGGCTTGGAAGAAGCTGGCGCTGTGCCTATGATTCTACATCTTACGGATTCAGAAACCACTCTAAAACAAACCATAAGCATCTTTGACGGCTTTCTCTTCACCGGAGGGCAAGATGTAAATCCTAAACTATACGGGCAGGAAAAAAACGAGCACTGCGGAGAAATCTGCGATATGCGTGATAGAATGGAAGCCTATATTTTCCGCGAAGCCGTTTTGAATCAAAATAAACCGGCACTTGGAATTTGCCGCGGCATACAGTTTTTAAATGTCATGCTCGGTGGAAGCTTGCATCAGGATATTCCTACGGAATTTTCCAACACAATAACCCATTCCCAAAAACCTCCTTATGATGTCCCTGCCCATAATGTCCGGATCATTTCCGGTACCCCATTGCACAAACTCGCTGGAAAAGAGTGCATAGAAGTAAATAGTTCTCATCATCAGGGGATAAACAGGATAGCAAAAGGGCTTGAGATTATGGCATTAGCGGACGATGGTCTTGTGGAAGCTGTATATATGCCAGCTCATCCTCACGTTTGGGCTGTGCAGTGGCATCCCGAATATTCTCTCAAAGATGAAATTTCAAAGAAAATTTTTTCATCTTTTCTATATTTCTAACAACCAGCAATCCAACAAACAAGAAGATTTTTGGAATGGAGATATATTTATGAAAGATAAATTAGACGCTATGCTAATAGATGGCAAGGAAAGAATTGCGGCGGCAAAGACCATAGCGGAATTGCAGGATGTGAAAGCATCTTTACTTGGGAAACAAGGAACGCTCACGAATATATTAAAAGAGCTGCCACATATTGATGTTTCTTTGCGCCCAGAGATTGGCCGCGCAGCAAATGTTCTAAAAGAGAATTTAACCACCATCATAGAATCCCGCGAAGAGGAAATTCGCCTCAAAGCATCTGAAATATCCCCTGACTTTGACTTTACCGTTCCTGGAGTGCCACCACTTGACGGAGCCTTGCACCCCATTACCCAAATGTGCTATGACTTAAACGATACTTTTCGCTCAATGGGATTTGAAATATTTCAAGAATCTGATATAACAAGCGAACTTTATGCCTTTGATAATTTGAACTTTGTTCCAGATCATCCGGCAAGAGAGAGCATGGACACCTATTGGCTAGCCGGACACGACACCGGACACGGTGGGGATAGGCTCTGCCTTCGTCCACATCTAACTGGTGCTAGCGTTCGCTACCTCCAAACGCATAAACCGCCTTTCCGTTTTGTTTATCCGGGAAGAGTGTACCGCAACGAAACCACAGATGCACGGCACGAAAGGGCATTTTTCCAATATGAAGCTCTGATAGTTGACCGCGATTTCACATTTTCTGCGGGCAAGGTGATGATAAAAAGCATTTTGTCTAAGGTATTTGGGCGTGATGTGCCAGTTAGGATGCGAGTTGGTTTTTTCCCTTTTGTGGAACCGGGTTTTGAAATAGATATGGGTTGCCTTGTGTGTGGCGGTAGCGGATGCAGCGTTTGCAAGCATGTTGGTTGGATAGAGATTATGCCCGGCGGCACACCGCACCCAAATGTACTTCGCGCAGGGGGTTTAAACCCTGACGAGTTTACAGGATTTTATGTAAACATAGGTTTAGACCGCTTGGTTATGATGCGTTATGGAGTGGATGATGTTAGATTGTTTCACAGTGCAGATTTAAGATTTTTGAGGCAGTTCAGGTAGGAGAAAAAATATGAAATTATCAATGGATTGGATAAATGATTATGTAAAAATACCAGAAAATCTGGAACTATCCCGTATAGCTTACGATCTCACCATGTCCACGGTGGAAGTGGAAGGTATAACTGAATTGAGCAAAAATTTTAGCAATATTATAGTTGGCCTTGTAAACGATGTTCTCCCCCACCCCAACGCAGACAAACTGAGAATATGCAAAACCGATATCGGCAGCGGGCAAATACGAGAAATAGTTTGCGGAGGCAGCAATTTGACCTCAGGCATGAAGGTGGCCGTGGCTTGCCCTGGAGCAATGGTTCGCTGGCACGGGGCGGGAGAGCCTGTGGAGATAAAAATTTCAAAATTGCGCGGCATTGAAAGCTATGGAATGATTTGCGCATCTTCGGAAATAGGGCTTTCTGATTTATTCGGGGCTACGGAAGAATCAACTATCGTCGACTTATCGGCATTTGATGCACCAGCAGGTACAAGCCTGGCAGAGGCTCTTGGATTGAACGATGTGATATTGGAAATAGACAACAAATCGCTAACAAACCGCCCCGACCTTTGGGGGCACTACGGCATTGCGCGGGAAATTTCAGCATTGTATAATCTACCTCTCAAAGAATTTGCACCATTCGTGCCACAATCTGTGCCGGATTTGGAAATTACCTTGGAAGATACGCAGCGCAGCCCCAGATATATAGGCGTTAAAATTGAAGGGCTTTCTATAAAACCATCGCCTTTCAAAATACAGAGCCGTATATGGCGAGTTGGCATGCACCCCATAAACGCCATTGTGGATATAACAAATTACGTAATGCTCGCGATTGGCCAACCTACACACGCTTTTGACTCGGACAACATAGAAGGGCATATAACTGTGCGCCGCGCCCGCGAAACAGAAAAGCTTTTGCTTTTAAACGGCAAAGAATTATCACTTTCTGCAAATGATTTGGTGATAGCAGACGATGAAGCTTCAGTTGGGCTCGCAGGTGTAATGGGCGGGAGCAAAGATTCCGTGTTGCCAAAAACAACCAAGGTGATACTCGAAATTGCAAACTTTGATTCCACTGGCATAAGGCACACCGCTATGCGATATGAAGTGCGCACAGAAGCAGCCATCAGATATGAAAAAGGAATAGACCCGGAGAGATGCGATATTGCCCTCTCTCTTGCCATGCAAATGTTTGCTGACTTTTTTCCAGAATTATCCATAACGGGATTTCGCGATAACTATCCCGAACATTTAAAAAGAAAAGAAATAAATGTTTCGCTAGACTGGCTGGTGAAACGCCTTGGCAAGCGCATTTCAAACGATGATATAGCTTGTAAGCTGGAACGCTTGGGCTTTAAGGTTAGCTTTGACGGAAGCATTATGCACGTTATTGTACCAACTTGGCGTTCCACAGGTGATATTTCCATACCAGACGATATTATGGAAGAAGTAGCCAGATTGCACGGCTATGAAAATTTTGAGCCAACGCCGATAACAACGGCATTTGGCGGCGCAATAAATCAGTTGGATATAGATATAGACAGAAAGAGCAAGGAATACTTGGCCCTCAGATGCGGTATGCAAGAGATATTTACATATCCTTGGATGAGCGATGAATACGTAAACGCTCTATTTCCTAACAACAAAGATATGCTATCGCTATCCATGCCCCCTTCTCCCAATGAACACTATATCCGTTCCTCGCTACTCCCCAATCTCTGCAAGGCAATTGAAGGCAATTTGCGCTTCTTCAGCGAGTTTGCAATTTTTGAATCTGCACAAGTATTTTTCAACAGAGATTTCAAAGCTTTATATGACAAGCGTGAATCGCTCCCTCTCCAGCGCAGAAACATTGCCGGAGCTTTTGTTGGCGATACCGGTGATGTGAATTCTCTTTTCAGGAAGGCAAAGGGTATAATCCATTATCTCCCTCGTTGCGTGCATATAGAACCCATAACATTTGAGAAAATTGAAAAACCTGTATGGTCAGATGGCGTGGTGTGGCTCAACCTTTGCCACTCCGGTGAAAGGATAGGCAATTTGGCTCTTTTGTCAAAAAAAGCCTCACTTGATTGCGGAATAAAAAACAGCGCAGTGATAATATTTGAAATTGATATAGATTCGCTAAAGCCTTATCCATCTAGAACAAACAAGTTTGTGCATCTCCTGGAATATCCAATAACTGAATACGATATCTCCATGCTTTTTGATTTATCGGTTAAGTGGGAGGAAATACGTGGGGTTATAGCTGGAGATTTGTTGAGAGACATATCTTTTGTTGACGAATATAGGGGTCATCAAGTTCCAGAAGGGAAAAAGTCTGTTACGATTAGGTTGGTGATTGGTTCGCTCAAAAAGACCTTGACCTCGGAAGAGATTGAGAATTATGCAAAAAGTATTATTAAGCGGTTGCAGAAAAGTTTTGGGGCTGAACTTCGAAATTAAAATTTAAGGCTATTGAGATATAAATAGTAATCTATGGAAAATGATAAGAAACTTTCGGGATTTAGTGCTGGCCAGTCAAGAACTGGCAGCGTAGCACTTGATGTTATTTTAATTATTGACCGAAGCGGGTCTATGGCTGGGACTGAAGGTGCCATGAAACGCGGGTACAACAAGATGATTGAGTACTTATCACGGCTTGGTAAAAACATAACGATTTCTACCATACTCTTTGATGATTGCGAGCACATTGATATTGTTTGCAACGGACAAAAAGTAAATGACATTAAAAATGACATTCCATTTGAGGCTGGTGGCTCAACTGCCAAATATGATGCTATTGGGGTAGCCATTGAATACGAGAATGATAGAAAAAAAGATCCTAAAAATCCCTTTCCAAATGCCGATGTTTTGTATTTGACTGTTTCGGACGGAGACGAAAATGCAAGCGTTAAATATGATGAGCCAGGAATCCAAAAGGTTATGAACGATGAAATTCTTCGCGGACTTGACGGCAAGGGAAAAGGAAGGCGAGAATTTGGATTTATTAATGAATTTGGGATTTACGCCAACAAAATTCAATCGTCAATGAATGTTGATGATAATCATTTGCAAATTTTCTTGAGAGGCGATCGAGGAATAAATGCCCTGTTCCAAACGGTGGACATCGCGGTGGAAAATATGTTCTCAGATGGCCAAATAACATCGACTTGGAGAGAGAAAAGCGACTTGATTCCAATTGGGAGCACAACACTTGGCGAAGTTAGAACTATTGTAACCCCAATGATAACGAATTTTGAACAAAACGAGCAAACCTTGGCCGAACTTATTAAAATTGCTGGAAAGGGGATGACACAAAATTTTGTGTCTCAATATTCTGAATTTGCGAAAAAAATGCAACTAACCGCAATTAATTCAAAAACCGAGCGTAGCGACCTTGACGATATAATCAAGATGTATGTTGCAAGTCAAAAAGACCCCGTGAGCGCGCTGAAGGAAGCCGTTGCGGTTACTTCGGCAAAATGTCGCAATGGGTGTATGCAGGCTCTTGAAAGAATGAAAGGGATGGTAGAAGACAAAGAGGTGCTTGCAGCAATGTTTTACGAAGCCGTTGATCAGTTTTCATTTAACAGAAAGGCATTGAGATCCATTCCAACTATCGCTGCTACGGTTGCGAATAAACCCGAATCGGTTATGGACTATGAAATAAAAATCAGTAGCTGGATGCGTAAACCCGATGAAGATTTTATAAATACAATTGCTCAAGCTTATGGACTGCGCAGAAGATGGGTACAAGAATCATCTAACAAACGTTTAATCTTGGAGGTTAAGCGTTATTCGGAATTTGCCGAAGACCCCAAAGGCTTGCTCTCGGGCAAATTGGATTTTGAACAGTTTCGTAGCTTCGTAAAAGATTTGGAAGCGCATACTTCGCAGCTTTATCCTAATGGTACTAGGATATTGTAATTTGTATCAAATTACACATAGCTAAACGGCACAATGTTGAACACATCTGTATGTTCCATCACCAATTGCTTGTTGTAAGCAAAGAACACCGTCCCATCTGTTGGCGACTCTATTCGCCCAATGGTGTTACCCTCTAAAGGATGAATTATCTCGCAGAGCAGGTCGCCTTCGGCTACTTCGTCGCCTACGGCTACGTGTTTTTTCAGTATTCCGGCACAGCCTGCCTGGACATTTTTTATCAATCCCTCGTTTAGCACGCGGGTATGCATTCCGCGGTGCAGTGCCCATTTGATTATCCCCTTGGCAGTGAGGAAACGCAGAACCGCATTCACGGCGGTTTGCGTGGATTGTCTCCCTATATGTTCGGTGTAATTTGAAAATAAGGAATAGGCTTGGCAACCCCACACCTGCCAATTGTAGTTGAGGGTTGCGGTATCATAAGGTTGCGGTATTCTAATCAGCCCATAAGGTAAGCCAAAATCTGTAAGTGATTCATAAGCCTCGCGTTTTCTGCAATCTGTGTCCATCACCTTGACGTGCGGCAAGAACTCACCCTCGCGGTAGAAGCTCGCCATTTGAATTCCATAGATATAATCTTTGATTGACTTGAACAGCCCGTTCGCAATGCGTTGCGTAGTCTCGCCCAGTTCGTAGCCAGGGAACATTCTATTGATGTCGGTATTGTCCATTGGCCAAAAACGCTTTCCGATATTCATAGAATAGTTATTTGCGCAGGGTATTATCATTATGCTCTTGCCAGGTATTATGCTTCCGCTTTCTTCTAAACGCTTGAGTGTGTCAATTAATTGGGCGCAGATAGCCATTTGCTGAATTTCGTTGCCGCGCAAAGCGCCAACCACGCAGCACGAATGCTCGCCAGAGCCAAAGGTATATCCTACGATATTCATACTCTCTCGGTATGGCGATTTTATTGAGTATATAATATTCTTATCCATTTTTAGAATCCTCCATAATTCGTGCCAAGAGCGAACCACCGAATACAATCGGGTATTCTCGCAGCGTAAACAATAAGCCGGAGCAAGGTGCAAGTGTTTCTTCAACAACAGCACCTATAAGCGGGTCTATGACTTTGCCTATGCGGTCGCCGGCTTTTATATGGCTGCCGTGCGCTGCGCACGGAATAAATATCCCGTGCGCGTCCGAGTTCAAAAAGCCTATGCTATGATCCTTTGAAACGAGCGGTTCTCGCACCTGCCCTACTGACCCGTTCCACATTCCTAGTTCGTGTAATATATTCAGTATGCCGCTCACAAGTTGCGTACAGTAGTTCTCTGTTATGCGCATTCCAACGCCCATTTCAACCACCAGCGTTTTCACTCCGCGTATGTTGAGTGAGTGCGCAAGCGTTGACTCCAGAACTGTAGCCGATGCGTGTATCCACACGAGATCTACATTGAGCATCACTGCATAGGGCAGCAGAGTGGCGGCGGTTTGCTCACTCACGCGCACCTGCGGTATCTCACGCAGAAAAATGTTGCTGGAATGTATATCTATGCACATATCCGCGCCATCAATATCGCGGATAATATCATTAGCTGCAACCTCTGCCAGCAACCCCGTTGGCGAACCTGGAAATATGCGGTTCATATCCAAGTCAAACATCGGGAAACCTCGCGTAACGGAATCAATCCCCAGCGGGTTTAGAGCGGGATAGATATCCACAATGCCCGAAAGGTTCTGTTGCTCTTCGCTCAAAATCTTCGCCAGCTGCGCACAGACATATTGCCCTTCCAATTCGTCTCCGTGAGTCCCTGTAACGATACAGACACGCTTGCACTCCGGCCCAGCATTGTTCTCTATGCGGTTCTTCTGTATAATGAAGTTCTCCGCAACGGGCAAAGCAGCCACAGACACTGGTTTTATCATCAAAACCTCCGTTTTGATATAATATACTATATTATATCGAGAAATACTTAAAATAGGAGAAAAAAATGAGGATAAAACATACACTCACATTATCAGCGAGCATCGCAATGCTCGCATTTGCTCTCTTCGCTTGCAAAGAAGAGGGAAAAAAACAAACAGAGTCAAATGAAGTATCGGTTTCAGCCACAGAAATAGAAGAAGAACTAGCAGAAGAGGTTATTGTAGGCACTTTCACCGATTCTCGTGACGGCAAGAATTATAAAACCGTTAAAATTGGCAAACATATTTGGATGGCAGAGAATTTGAATTACGATGTTGCTGGCAGTAAATGTTATGATAATAAACCTGAAAATTGCCAAAAATACGGCCGCCTTTATAATTGGAAAACGGCTAAGAAAGCTTGCCCAAGTGATTGGCATATCCCAAGCAATGCGGATTGGAATATTTTGATGAAAATTGCCAATCCTAGCTGTTCTGATAATAATAGTTGCAACAAAGCTGGAACCAAGTTAAAGGCTACTAGCGGATGGGATGAAGGCAACGGCACGGACAATTATAGCTTTGCGGCTCTGCCGGGCGGTAGCGGCAATTCCGAGGGCGAATTTGTCAATGTTGGCATTTACAGCGGCTTGTGGAGTTCCTCGGAGAGCAGTGCTAGCAATGCCTACAGCCGAGGTATGTATTTCAACTTCGATTATGTCAGTTGGGACGACGACGATAAATCTTCCTTGAATAGTGTTCGCTGTGTGCAAGATTAAGCCATTCCCAAAATTTTCTATATTTTTATACAGAGTGACCTACATAAGCAGGTTGCAACACACAAAGGCGTGTGTTTTTTCTTGTTGCGGCTTCCGCAATAGGAAAAGGCACTCGCTTTTTTTATTTTAAATGAGAAGGTAATCGGTATGGAAATGTCTATTACAACCGCGTATGAGATTAACAAGCTTTTGGCACGTTATGGCGTGAAGTTTGGAATCTACAAGAACGGAGAGTTCATTGAGCAACTCTTTCCCTACGATACCATACCGCGCATCATTTCACACGCCGAATTCGAGCTGCTAGATAAAGGGCTTGTACAGCGGGTAAATGCGCTGAACTGTTTTTTGAAAGATATCTACTCCGGTGCAAAAATTGTCGCCGACAAGGTAGTACCAGAAGAGTTTGTATATATCTCCAAGGGATATCTGCCTGAATGTGCTGGTATTCTTCCACCTGAGGGTGTGTATAGCCATATTTCTGGGATAGACCTCGTTCAGGCAAAGGATGGCTCGTGGTACATACTGGAAGACAACTTGCGCATACCTTCGGGTGCTTCCTATCCGCTTATGGCCAGAGAACTGAGCCGAATAGCCGACCCAAATGCCTATTCCAACAACGATGTTGTGGACAACCGCAACTATTCGGATATGCTGCACGAAACTATGGACTTTGTGAACCGAGGCGGGTTAAATGTCATACTCACACCCGGTAGGTACAATGCCGCGTATTTTGAGCATTCCTACCTAGCCGAACGTACAGGCGCGCTGCTTGTAAAGGCATCGGAGTTGGTAGTAGATAATGCGGTTCTGTATATGAAAGATTACCTAGGTGTCAAGGCAAAAGTCGGTGCTGTGTACCGCCGAATATCAGACGAGTACTTAGACCCCATGACCTTTGTAGCAGACTCGGTTATCGGCGTGCCGCACATTATGGATGCCTATCGTGCAGGGAATGTAGCGATAATCAACGCACCAGGCAATGGCGTAGCAGACGACAAAGGCATCTATTATTTTGTGCCCAAGATGGTAAAATATTACCTTGGCGAAGAACCTATTTTGCAAAATGCACCCACTTATTTGCCTTACTACGAGAATGACCTCAAATTTACGCTTGAGAATTTAGAACGCCTTGTCATAAAAGATGTGTCTGAGGCGGGCGGCTACGGCGTGGTGTTCGGTAGCGAATTATCAAAAGAGAAATTAGCTGAGATCAAGGCTCTTATAATAAAAGAACCGAGACGGTTCATATCGCAAGAGGTAATAGATTTTATAGACTTAGATATAATGGACGAAAACGGTAAGGCTGTTCCACGAAAAGCCGATTTGAGAGCATTCGTGCTGGCGGGCAAAAATACGCGTACGTGGGCAAGCGGACTTACACGTTTCTCACGCGTTGTTGGCTCATTCATTGTCAATTCTTCACAAGGAGGAGGGTTTAAAGACACATGGGTACTATCTCGGTAGAATACAGCTCAAACTTGTACTGGCTTGGAAGGTATGCGGAGCGCACATACACCACGCTAAACACGTTCTTCAACTATCACGACAAATCTCTTGATAAGGATAAAGATTCTTACAAGGGGTTCCTAGAAAATTTGGAAATCGAGGACAAGTACGGAGATCACCACCGCTTTATGCGAGGTTATCTGTACGATGATGATTGTTTTACAGTAAGCTCCTCTCTGCGCTTTGCACACGACAATGCGCTTGTTTGCCGGAACGTGATAGGTAGCGAGGCACTTGCATATATCCAGCTTGCGGTTGACACTTTTCACGCAAGCAGCGACAAAAAAAATTCGCGCTTGGCACTGATGCCAACCATAGATTACCTGCTCGCGTTCTGGGGCAGCCTAGACGACAAACTCGCCAACGGCGAAGCGCGTACGATTATCAAGTGTGGCAAATTCGTTGAGCGGCTAGACTTATACTTCCGGTTTTCCTACGAACACAAGCTCATCAAGGACGAGTACGAAATGCTGTGCCACGTGCTTTCGCGTGTACGCAAAGGTTTCTGCAATGCACAGCACTTGGCGGTGATTGCCGATGCCCTTGCTACAGAAAGCTACAAGGCACATCAGGAAGAAGTACTTGAAAGCCTGAGCAAGTTGTTTGAGGAGTAAGTCGTTTGAAGACTGTTCGTTTTCAATATCAAACGAAACTGGAGTTTTCTTCACCCGCAGCAAAACACAGTTTTTTGCTGCGGATATTGCCGCAGAGCGACAACAGGCAACGGATAAAAAATTTGGCTTGGCACATAGACCCATCGCCTGCCGATACGCTTTGGCAAACTGTTGATGGATTTGGCAACGATGCGCTAGCGGGCTACATCAGCGCACCGCACAGCCATTTTCACTTTGGGATAGAGGGAGCAGCGGAAATATCGGGTGAGCCGTACACAACAGCCACTACGCCGCCACGCGTATTGCTCTACCCAACAGAACTAACGCGTGCTCATCACGCTCTTGCAGATTTCTACAATGAAATTAACCCTTCCGCTCCAGTTAACGCATTAGACCGCATTCAACATTTTTCACACGCCGTCCACACACGTATGCGTTACGAACGAGGCACAACCAAGAGTTCAACTTCGGCAGCAGAAGCATTTGACATTGGTGTTGGTGTTTGCCAGGATTATGCGCAAATATTGCTAGCCATTCTGCGCCTCGACAAAATCCCCTGCCGCTACATTGCCGGTTTAGCATCTGACTACGGCGAAACCCACGCTTGGGTTGAGGCGTGGGCAGGAACAGAGTACTGCGCCGCAGACCCCACACGCGACAAACTTATAGACGAAGGCTACATTGCCATCTCAAAGGGACGCGACTCTGCCGACTGCTCAATAGAACGCGGAGTATTCAAAGGCATGTGCCGCGGAACGCAGACTGTGAGTATGAGTATGGAGGTTTTCTAAATTACCCTCAAATGCGCCCAGTCTCACCAGAAAATGAATCCGAAGAAGAAGCCGCGACAGAGCAAAGCCTGCGACCGCAGTCGCTTGCGGATTTTACTGGGCAAGAGGCGTTAAAGGAGAGCCTTTCCATAGCGATAGAAGCCGCAAAAAAAAGAAAAGATGCTTTGGATCACTGCCTATTTTCTGGACCGCCAGGGCTAGGAAAAACAACGCTTGCAGGCATAATAGCACAAGAAATGGATGTTCAAATTCACGTAACCAGCGGACCTGTTTTGGAAAAGCCCAGCGATTTGGCGGGCTTGCTAACAAACTTGCAACACGGCGATATATTGTTCATAGACGAAATTCACAGGCTGGGGCGAGTTGTAGAGGAATATCTCTATCCGGCAATGGAGGATTTTCGCTTAGACATAATGCTGGATTCGGGTCCAGGAGCAAGGAGCGTTAATTTGCCGCTTCGCCCTTTCACCCTTGTTGGGGCAACCACAAGGAGTGGGCTTTTGACAAGCCCTTTAAGAGACCGCTTTGGGTTGCTGTTTCGCTTGGAGCTTTATTCTCCGCAAGAACTTTTGACTATCATAAATAGGTCTGCGAAAATTTTGCAAGTGGAAATAGAAAGCGATGCCGCCGTTCTTTTAGGTTCGCGTTGCCGAGGAACTCCGCGAGTTGCAAACAGGGTTTTGCGAAGGTGCAGAGATGTTGCGCAAGTTAGAGGCGGCGGCAAAATCACCGTTCAAATAGCGGAAAAAACGCTGCAAATGCTAACCATAGATGCAGACGGCTTGGATTCAATGGACAGGCGAATTTTGGAATGCATAATAGACAGCTTTAACGGCGGCCCTGTTGGGCTAACAACAATAGGGGCAGCTCTTGGCGAAGAGCCAGATACCATAGAAGAAGTTTATGAGCCTTATTTAATACAAAAAGGATTTTTAGCCCGCACCCCAAGAGGCAGAACCGTAACCTTGAACGGCTACAAAAAATGCAACCGAATTCCCCCCGCAAAAATTGAATTGCAACCGGAGTTATTTGGGTAGAATATAAAATACTTAGCACTGCATTTTTACTATATTATATTTATGACTACGGCCACTATTGAAATAAAAAAGGATATTGCATTAGAACTTTTGCAATATTTGGAAAGCATTGATATTCTTAGAGTGCTGGATAAAAGCAATGTGGTAGAAAAGAAAAAAACTCTTGGTGATTTTTTTGGGATTTTGCCAGAAGAAACTTGTGAATCATTAGAGGAACATACCCAAAAAGCGAGAAATGAATGGAACAGAGTTTTTTAATAGATACGAATATAATAATCGACATATTTAAACCCTCAATACCCAACTCGGTAAAATCCAAACTAGCAAATATTCCTTTGGTTGTATCTGCGGTAACATATATGGAAATCTTAGGATGGCCAAATGCAACCGAACAGCAGTTGAAACCTATTCAAGAATTTATGAACAATGCCAAGATTCTTTTAATAGATAAACCTGTAATGGAAGCGACTATAAAAATTAGGCAAATGAAAAAAATAGCCCTTGGCGATGCTATTATTACCGCAACAGCTTTGGTACATAATTTAACCTTAATTACAAGAAATATTGATGATTTTAAAAATATTAAGGATTTAAAAATTTGGAATCCGTGGGAATGATAAAAATCTCCGCCTCTGCTCCTCGCAGGGATGCTCTTTTGCAAGCTCTGCCGCAAAAGAGTGAAGCAAAATTTTCTTTGCATCTTCTAAATTCACTCCGCGAGACTGCAAATAGAACAGGGAATCTTCGTCTAAGCCGCCGCAAGTGCTGCCGTGTGAACATTCAACTTCATCGCAGTATATTTTCAGTTCTGGCTTTGAGATGGCTTTTGCGCCAGGAGAGAGAAGCATACTATTTACCAACTGCCTTGAACTTATATTTTTGCAATGCCTGCCAGCTTCCACAACCACATTGAAAACAGCCTTTGAATTATCGCTTAAAATATGCCGAGCAAATAAAAAACTCTTTGTGTTCTCCGCCTTGTGCGCAACGCATATCTTTTGCTCAACCTGCTCATCTCTCTCAAAAACCGAAAGACTCCTATACTCAAAACTCGCACCCTCACCGCAAAGCTCCACGCTAATGCTGTTTTGCGAATTAAAAGACAAAATGCTCAAATGCTCGTTTTCTTTTAGGGAAAACCGCTCATTTCTGCTTTCGGAGAGGTAAAATATGCTGGTCATAGGGGTAAAATTAAAAAATGGAAATAAAAATTTTGTATATTTCCCCCATGTTTAATTATGTAGGAGTTTATTAGATTGATTCCAGCACGAGGTCGCCCACAACCAAACCGCCCTAAAGACGGTGTTCGCATAAATCAGGAGATTAGAGTCCCTCAAGTTCGTTTAATAGATGCAAGAGGTGCGCAAGTAGGGATTGTAGATATCCAAAAAGC
>Ga0268262_10000085_pt1 | contig 113746 bp, 106 predicted proteins | sample TergutNc150P3_FD_190354 | JGI IMG/M metagenome (GOLD analysis project Ga0268262, IMG submission 190354) | Nasutitermes corniger P3 segment gut microbial community from laboratory colony in Florida, USA - Nc150 P3 (SPAdes) (version 2) | ecosystem: Host-associated > Arthropoda: Insects >... | reverse complement strand
GGGCATTCTCTTTGCTCCAATTCTTTATTGGACGCCTTCGTGCGCAAGCCTGCGGCTTGCTGGACACGAAGGCGGGGGTTTGTCCAACCCCCATTTTCTCGCCTGTCGCAAAAGGTCATGCCCAGCCCTGCCCACGCCCACCCATAAGCAGTTTTATTCTGTCAATTTATGTAGTGAGAGCATGGCAAATTGAATTTATGCATCATAAAGGGAAAAGGTTCTCCATCACACCATTGCCAGGTATGTTTGCCCGCTTTAGCGGAGTGAGATGCCGCGCCAACGATGTTGGCGACAGAACCGAAGGTAGATGACATTAATAATTTTAAGCATTTGCCTTTAACGCCTGTTGCTAATAAAGTTACAACGCTGTGTACCTTCGGTTCTGGTAGGGATACTTGGTTGCGGAGGTATGGGCGAGCGCGGTGGGCAAAACATTCCAAATGTTTCCGCCTCGCCCGCACGCCCCCTCCGGCTGGCCTATAGCGGCATAGGCAACAGCATATGTCCTGTTACATTAGTCCAGTAGGAATAAGGCGGCAAGGGGGACAGGCGGGCTGCCAAAATATTATGGGGTTCTCCGGCGGAGCAGACCAGGGAAGAAACGCTCGCCGTTAAAGTGGAACAAGAGCCCAGTGCCTAAAATATAGATAAAACATTTTAGAACTATTTTTTTAGGCACTGGGGGGCTGCGCAGTCCGGGTTCTCCCATCTATTTTGGGCAGATCCGCGCTGTCCCCCTTGTCGGCTTAGGCACTATTGGTATGCGGGTAAAAATATATGCTGTTGTCTTTGCGGCTAGCGGCGCGGCTCGCATTGCAAACCTTAAGCTTTTCGGCTATTATAAGCCCAATGAGCGAAAATCAGTTTACGGTTTTGGATCTCATAGACATTGACTTAAAAGAGCACAATTCCCTTGACCTAAGATGCATAGCGGGCCGGAAGGGGCTTGTCCGGGCGATAAGCATTCCTGACATTAACAGGCCTGGGCTTGCCCTGTCCGGGTTTTTTGACTCCTTCGCGCACGAGAGGCTCCAAATCTTTGGGCGAGGGGAAGGGGCGTATCTAAAAAAACTGGAAAATGATAAATCATATGATACTATCAGGCAGATGTTCACCTTTCCCATTCCATGCTGCATCTTTACCCACGGCCTCTCGCCGAATGAAACCTTTATTGAAATTGCCGAAAAAGCCCAATGCCCAATTTTACAGACTGCTCTTTCTACCTCGGAATTCAGTACCAGGATTAGCCGGGTGCTTTCGGGGATTTTTGCCCCAAGACAGAGCATACATGGGGTTTTGGTTGAAGTTTACGGCCTTGGAATCCTTATTTTGGGAGATTCGGGGGTCGGCAAAAGTGAAACAGCCCTAGAGCTTATAATGGACAACCAACGCCTGGTAGCCGACGATGTAGTGGAACTTCATTGCGTGAACGGCAATGTCTTAATGGGCACAGGGGCCAATAAGATTATAGCCCATCACATGGAAATCCGCGGTATAGGGATAATAAACATTACCCACCTTTTCGGGGTCGGCGCGATAAGGGATAGAAAGCAAATAGAGCTTGTTGTCACTCTGGCCGAATGGGATTCAAAAAAGAATTACGACCGCATCGGCCTGGAGGAACAGCACATGGAATTCCTGGGCGTCAGTATTCCCAGCCTGGAGATTCCCGTAAAGCCGGGACGGAACATCCCAACCATTATCAAGACCGCCGCCATGAATGAGAGGCTAAAAAAAATGGGTTACAACGCGGCAAAGGAATTCAACCAGAACATACTCAAGTGGCTTGAGAGCGATACCGCCAGGGCGGTATATTTTGGCAGCGAGGATATAATCTAAAAAATGACAGAGCAAATGGTAACCATTATCAACAGAGCGGGGATTCACGCCAGGCCGGCTGCCGTATTGGTTCAGTCCGCCAAAGATTTCAGTTCCAATATATACTTTGAAAAAGATGATGACAGGATCAACGCAAAATCCATAATGGGAATATTGACCCTTGCCGCGACTTATGGCACTGAGCTAAAAATTATTGCCGATGGGGAAGATGAAGAACAGGCTGTTCAGGCTATAGCCCGTCTTTTTGAATCAAAATTCGAGGAGGAATAAATAACGATGAAAGAACCTACCGAACGCCAAAAGGAGGTGTTGGGCTTCATCGCCGCTTATATAAATATCCACACATATCCCCCGACCATCAGGGAAGTAGCAGACTTTTTTTCCATCTCCATAAAAGGCGCTTCCGATCATCTCACAGCCCTCAGAAAAAAAGGACTCTTAAAGCAGGGTGATAAAAAGTACAGGACCATGGAACTGGTCGGCGCAGGAGGGGAAGAGGATTTTACGGAAATTCCCATTCTTGGATCTGTCGCAGCCGGACGGCCAATACTAGCGCTTGAGAATATGGAAGGCTCAATTAAAATGCACCGGACACTTTTAAGGAATAAGGCAAAATACTTTGCCCTTAAGGTAAAAGGCGATTCCATGGAAGAAGCGGGCATAATGGACGGGGACATGGCGGTAATTGAGCATCAAAACACGGTGCGCAACGGAGAAATTGCAGTGGTCATGCTGGATGACGCGGTTACCCTGAAAACTTTTTACAAGGAAAGCACCAGGATCAGGCTACAGCCGGAAAACTCAAAATACTCTCCCATCTATTGCAGCAAGGATGTGCGTATCCTTGGAAGATTGGCGCACATTTTCCGCTCTTACGCCTAACACGCCAACGATGAATAAAACCAGCGCCTCCTGGCTTTTTCTTGGGCCCGAAATAGGCGAGAAACAGGCGGCAATAGATCAAATAAGGGGACAAATAAGAAAAAATATTTCAGGACGCGGGGAGTTTGAAGAAACGGTTTTTTACGCCGGAGAAACGGCGGTTTCCGTCATGGTGTCTGCTATGCGCAACGGCTCCCTTTTTGCCGACTCGCAGCTCTTCTGCGTTAAGTGCGCGGAGGGAATCAAAAAAAAAGAAGACATCGACCTGCTTTCTTCCTGTCTTGAATCGCAGGCCAGCAACACTTTTGTAATTCTAATTTCAGAAGAAACAAGCATTGCCAGGGCGCTGGAAAAGGCTATCCCGCCAGCAAACAAACGGATCTTCTGGGAGCTTTCCGACAGCAGAAAAGCTGAATGGGTCGAAACGTTTTTCAGGCGCGAAGGCTTCAAAATCCGCAAAGAGGGAATAGAAACCATTCTTGAATTGGTGGAAAACAACACGGATGCCCTTAAGCGGGAATGTTCACGGCTTACCATTTTTTTGGACAAAGACAGGGAGATCACGGGAGAAGAAGCCGAGAAATGGCTTTCACACACCAGAGAAGAATCCGCCTTTACCCTATTTTCGCGTATTGCCGCAGGGGACTTTTCCCGCAGTCTTGAATCAGCAAGAATGCTTTTGGCAGCCAAAGAAGCACCCCCCGCTATTTTCGCAGCCCTTGCGTCCTGCTATAGAAAACTAATCGGTTACATTGCCATAAAAGAATCGGGCGGCAGCGAAGACGACTACAGAAAAATCGGGGTGTCTTCTCCCGGGGCAAAACGCGACTACTCTGCTGCCGGCAGGCGTTACACTTCCGCAACAGCAGAGGACTGCCTCGCACTTACCGCTGAATATGATATGCTTTTTAGATCTTCGCTTTCTTTTCCCGAGCAAATTCTTATGGACAGGTATCTTTTTAAGATACACTCTTTGGGTGCAAATGGTGGTAATATCGCATATGATGATACAGGATAATAAAGTTGAAATAATATTTAATATGCGTCATAGTTATTTTGGAGGATATTATGACCAAAAAAATATTGAGTTTTGTATTGTTTTATAGTATTTTTTCTAGCTTGTATGCTAATGATACATTTTACTATTATATAGCTGGTGGAAATATTGTCCCTGCGGAACAAAATCAAACAAATGTTGAAATGAAGGAAGAAACCATTAATATAGAACTTTTTGATGATTATTATATTGTAACGGTTGATTTCGATTTTTATAATAACGGTCAGGATGAAAATTTATTGGTTGGGTTTCCATATCTTGCGCGATATTATGCTATATTTACCATTGCAAGTATTTATAATTTTAAAACATGGGTAAACGATGTATTGGTAGAACATTCAAACAAAAGTATTGAAATATCAAGGCAGGGACATGGCGAATTAGTAAAAAATTTCGCTTTCACCAAAAATGTGTATTTTCCTTCAAACGGAACAACAAAAATAAAAGTACAATACTATGCTGATTATGGAGGAGAAGATTACGAAATAACAGCAAATTATTTTTATGGCAGCGGACGTCCCTGGGATAAAAAGATTGGGAAAATTACCATAAATATTAATAATAATATAAGAAAGTTCGATGCCTGGATTTATAAGTTTGATATACCTCGCATAAATGTTTCAGATCATATAAAGTGGAACGGTGATACTATGCAAATTACATTGGAAAACATTGAACCGGAAGAAAATGATACTCTGCAAATATATCTGGCTGACAGATTATGGTCTTATTATCCACCAGTGCTTACTGCCCAGCGCTTTAGAAGCAGAGCCGGACTGTTGGATAAAAATATACTTTCATTATTGTCCGGAGCGCAGCTAAGATTGTTACGAAATGCTTTTTACGCCCTTTATGGATATAATTTTAGGGATGAAAATTTGAAAAATATTTTTATGGATGTGTTTAAACAATTCTATCACGTAAATAATAATTTTAACGAGAATTTATTCACAGAAAATGAAAGGTATAACATAAATGTAATATTGGAAGAGGAAAGGAATAGACAATAAAAACGCGAAACGTCGCCTAACAGTTTGATAAAAGGGAATATCATGGAAAAGGAATTGAAAATACAAAGCAACGTAAACCTCGCATAGCAGATCTGTAACTGTACGCTGAATTACGGTTGCTAAGCTACGTATTTTTCCTTGTTTTCTTCTTTCATATTTCTTTGTTTTTATGCTGGTTTTTGAAGTTTTCTGTTTACAAAAAGGTGAAATTAAAGGATAATTTAGTAAACATGGAAAAAGAGATTATTTTAGATTATGCCAGATTTACGCTGGAAGGCAATCATTACGATGTCGGACAATCAATTGGTAGAAATTTAAACCAGTATAAAGAGTTGTATAACTATACAATTATGCCTGAATGCCTTGACGAGAAAACTATTAGGCAAAAAAAGAAATTAATGGATGAATTTTGCCCGGGAATTTTTGAGGAAATATCAGGGTTGGCAGATAGTTTAAATGTTCCTATTGGCAAAATCAGAGTTTTATCCGATGATTGCATAAATACAGGAACGTGCAGTCAATTCATTGTAATGCCCAATATTACAGAAAACGGGCAAATTTTACTTGGTCGCAGTTATGAATATTCCACAGATGATGAATTATGTTTGTCTATAATAAGGGTAAATGGAAAACCTGCCCATATTGGTTTTTCGATACTAATATTCGGCAGATTTGACGGTATTAACGAACATGGTTTGACAGTCTCTATGTCATCTTGTGAATTTAGGCAAAAACCAACAGGAAATGGTTTTTGGTTTCCACTTGTTTTAAGAGCATTACTCGATAATTGTAAAATCGTGGATGAAGCAGTATATTTACTAAAAAATATTCCAATTCGAAGTAATATAAACGTATTACTTGCTGATAAAACCGGAAATGCGACAATTGCTGAAATAATAAGCATAAATGATGACAAAAAGATTTCATTCAGAAAGAATGATGAATATCTTATAGCAACAAATCATTATATGAATGAGGATATGATAAAGTATGAAAATAATCGTGCCAGACATTCTGTTTTAAGATATAAAACCATTGAAAATCAAATCAATGAAAAGAGAGGCACTATTTCCATAGACACAATCAAGATGATTCTTGAACAAAAAGTACCTAATGGTGTTTTTTGTCCGTATTATGAAGATTATTTAGGAACATTACATTCAATGGTGTTTAATGTCTCAAATACAGATGTCGAAGTATGTTTTGGTATGCCTTCAAGAAATAAATGGGAGCAAATTAATTTTAACTCTCCCATAAAAATCACCAAGCAAACAGAAATAATCAAAAACGAATATCATGATAATCCTGCATTATTTTGGAGTAGTTTACTCCCAGGAAGTATGGAAATATAAAAAATGGTATACGCACAACCTTCACATAACGAAGTTGTTGAATCTATGGTTTGAAAAATGATTAAAAATGTTCATTAATATAGAGGTCAGGGAATTATTCAAAATATACTCAATTTCCTAATAGAAGCAAAAATACCATGAAAAAGCGCTTAAAAAGTGCCACTAAACGTCATAAAGTGTTTATGCTTTAAACACTTTCTTTTGTAAAACTACTTTTCCGACACCTCAACAGGTCTGTTTGCGTAATACCGCCATCAAATTATTTTATGATTGACAGAAAATTGTTATTGATATATATTCAAAAAATAGAGAAGTAAAATGAAGAAGTATTTGCTTGTCTTTTGTTTTTGTATAGCGACATATAGATTGTACTCGCAAAGTGTATTCACTTATGATCTTAAAAAAGACATTATTATTGGCGGTTTGTCGCTTGGAGTATTTGTCAGCCCTTTTTTCGTTGAAAATACACCGTCCCAAATTCCTAATTCTTTGAATAAAAATGATATAAATGATTTTGATCGCTCATTAATGTTTTCTTACAATAAGTCACTGGATATAATAAGCGATTACGGAGTTTACGGTATGTTGGTTTTGCCTATTGTGTCAGTAATAGGCAACGGAAACGATATAAACGCATGGTTGGCATACGGTATTATGTTTACAGAGGCGTTCTTATTAACATTTGGGACTAAAGGTTTACTGAAAAACGCAATTATACGGTACAGACCGTATATGTATGAAGGAGGAGTTCCAGCCGGACAGGAAAATGACTATTATAACAGCTTTCCTTCAGGTTCTGCATCTCTGGCATTTTTGAGCGCGACATTTTTATCTACTACATTTTTCCAGGAATATCCTGATTCCAAATGGAAGTTACCGGTAATAATTGGAAGTTATTCCCTTGCGATTGCTGTGTCTGCAATGAGAATAACTTCAGGAGCTCATTTTATTACGGATGTAATTGCAGGGGCGGCCATCGGCTCATTTTATGGTTGGATAATACCATTTTTGCATAAAAATAATTCCAACAATAATGTAGCAGTAAAGGTTGCTCCTAATGGCTTTTTAGTTTTATTAAAATTTATATAATAAATTATGGCTTTGTTGTTTTTTTGGATTAAAGTTGCAATAAAAAGAATATCGGACTTATCCAAGCCATACATTTTCTTTACTCTTTGTGCAATTATATTTATTGGGGCTTTTATATATGCTTTTATAAACGGACATATTGATATAAATTTGGATATAAAAACAATATACATTACCATATCGTTAATAGTATTATTATCATTGGTTAATTCGTTTAGAAATTTTAATTTAATAACAATATTAATCAGGTATTCTAAAAGCAAATATCGGAATAAAATAATTATTGAACGATATTTCTTAAGACTTGCTTTACTAAATAATTCAGTACTAATCATATTTAATATTATTGCATTCTATTCAATAGTAAAATATTCCATTAATTATATTTTTATTTTGATTGGAATTACAATATTATCAATACTCTTATCATTAATAATAATGTGCATAAAAAATAAGTATTTAAGCAAAAAATATTCGGTAATTAATAATAGAAAATTAAAGATTAATCCGTTAATAAAAAGCGCAATATATGATTATTTATCATCTGACTTCTTGATACCATTGATATTATGTATTGTTATTTTTATAACTTTTATTATTAGTATTGCAAAAGAAATAAATGGTATTTATGAATTAAAAAACAATTCAAATTTATTTATAATAATTACACTAATATTTTCTTTGGGATTTACAGGCATTATTGGGTCAATACCACAAATTAACTGGAAATTTCAATCTATTGTTTCTCCAAATAACTTTAAGTATCATTTAAAAAGAACATCTCTTGTTCTTTTCGGATTTATGGGTTGGCTAATTTTACTTTTTATTGTTTTTGGAAGTTTCGTTAATGTGATGCTTTTAGTAAAATATTTATATTGCTTATTTATATTACTATTTACAATTATTAATATTTCCTTAACAATTTCAAATATGATAATAAAAGGGGGTTTAGTAACAATTATTATTGTATTAACTATGTGGGTCAGTACATTGCCAGTTGGTTTTTTATCGATTCTAGTAATTCCGGTAATACTCAGTTTTGTAAAAGCAAGGAATGAATACAGGGAGTGGTATTTAGTATGATAATTTGTGAAAATCTTTCTAAAACATTTAGCTCAAATTCAGGCATTAAAAATGTTAATTTACAATTTATGCCAGGAATAATTTATGGTATTATCGGTTATAATGGAGCAGGTAAAACAACATTATTTAACTGTATAGAAGGTCTTTACACTCCGACATCAGGGTTCGTTTCCCATAACGATATTAAAACAGTAAATGAGGAAGAATTCTTACCTTATCGTAAAAACATTGCTTTTCTACCAAATGAGGATTATTTATATCCATATTTGACTTGTATGGAAAATATAGAATTGGCGACAATCTTAAAAACCGGAAAGAATAAGTTATTGAATGAGACCCGTGAATTAATACGCTATTTTGAAATAGATGAATATCTCCATAAAAAATTCAAGGAATGTTCTACCGGAATGAAAAAAAAAGTGCAAATGATTATTAGTTTGATTGGAGAAATCAATACAATTATTTGGGACGAGCCAAATAATGGACTTGATATTGTTTCAAACATAAAAATTAAAAATTTACTCAATCATTATAAGAGTAAAAATATAACAATACTATTTTCAAGCCATGTTATTGAATTTCTTGAAAATTTTGTAGATCATTGTATATTAATACATAAAGGAGAAATAATCGAAGATAATGATATACAAAATATTGGATCATTAGAAAAATTGTTTCTCAAAAATATACCCGAAAATGATTTGATTTTAAATAAAGAGATTATTTAAAGCGAACCGCTGTCCATGGCGGTATATGTTTCACCGCCTTCCGGCGGCTCAGGCTACACTAAAATACTCAAAAAATAATGAAAATATGTGTCAAAAAGACCAAATCCAGGTAGTTGACAAAATAATTTTTTTAATATATATAATTATTATGACAAAAGAAAATATGAATAATACTTTAGTATCCGGTTATACAGGAATAGAAACAACGGCTAAAAATGTGAATTACTAAAATCAAGGGGATGAAAATATGGAAAACATTGAAATAAAGGTATTGTCACCCAATTTGATTGATGATTATTTGGAGTTTTTCGACAATATTGCCTTTAGTGATCATAAAGAATGGTCATGGTGTTATTGCGCTTATTATCATTTTGATGATGATGATATAAGGAAACTACGGGAAACCGGAAATGAAAATTTGCGGAGCGAAGCTGTTGATCTCATAAAAGAAAAAAGTATTCAAGGCTATCTTGCGTATGACAAAAATAAGGTTATTGGTTGGTGCAATTGTGGCAATAAAACGAATTATAAACGTCTACATATGTGTAAAGAATTATGGGAAAAAGAGGAAGAAAATGTAAAAGTAAAATCTATCGTTTGTTTTATTGTCGCGCCTGAAATGCGTAATAAAGGAATTGCCACAAAACTCCTGGAATGCGTTTGTTCAGAAGCAAAATCTGAGGAATATTCGTATATAGAAGCATATCCTATTAAAGACGGCAATAATTGCTTTGATCTTTTTCATGGGCCATATAAATTATTTGAGAAAGAAGGGTTCAATTTTTATAAGGAATTTGAGTATGGCACAATAGTACGCAAATATATTACATAAACATGGAATGATAAAATTAAGATGACTGATCCAAATAAAAAAGGTACAATTTATTATGGTACTGATTATAAATATATATACGAATTAGATAAATTAGGTCTTAAATCTCCACGACATCGTGATGAACAATTTATATCGGTTTCAATTTCAGGATATGAAAGCAAGACAAAATGTGAGCATCCTGAATTGAAAGAATTTGTAAGGGTTTATTCAAAAGAAATAAAAATCGCCAAATGTAGTGATGGATTTTTAAGCTATAAAAATGGTTATGTCAATTCTATAACTTGTGTTGAGGGGTTTGGACCTTCTCCAAATCCATATTACAATAGTTTTTTTGGTTTAATTGAAAATTCCCGCTCAAAGGATTTAGTTACGGCAGTACTATCGGATGAAGCTACAAAATACCTCGTATACCCTGATAAAGAAAGGGAGTTTGAACATTTATCTTTAGCTTTACATGGCTTCATTGAAGAAATAAATCCTGATTTCATTATAGGGTGGATTGTAACTGACGAACAATCGAGTGAGTTAAAAAATAAAATGAATACAGGAGAAATGAAAAAAAGAGAAGTTTGGTCTATAAAAGAATTTAAAACATTTAACTTTGACATGGAGCACCGATCCCGATATGGGTTTTTTCCTTTTGATATCAATATGTATCTAAAAAATATTGATGCCAATAATATTTATTCTGTTCCAAGCAAAGAGCATCTAAAAAATATCCTACAAGAGGTAACTCCAAATGATATAAATTGGAATGAAATAAAAGGATGGTGGGATAATAACAAAGACAAAGTAGTTTGGGATCCAAAAGAATTTAGGTATAAATTGGGAGTAGCTTGACAATAAGGCCTAATAAATATTATTTTAGTACAGGAGATAAATCATGATCCCGATAGGTACTTTAATACCACTTGCTGCATTGGCTATACCAATTTTGGCAATAGTCCTTTCTCATAATCGAAAAACTCAAGATACCAGGATTAAAGAATTGGAATTGCAAAAAGAAATATTACAATTAGAAGTTGAAAAACAAAATGGCATGGTAAAATTGCTGGAAGAAGAGAATAAAAAGTACGACAAAATTATTTATGAGAATATTGATCTAAATAAAGCGCCAAAAACTTAAACCGGACTTTACCTGTTAAATCGTTCCTTCGTACACAAGCAGTTCCTTTGCGTCTATCGTTACCGTTAATCCTGACTCGAGTTTATTCGCCGCATCTCTAATGTGGGTAAGCCAGACAAGGTTGGGATTGATGAGGCGCAACTTCTGCTCGCTGATTACTGAAACCCCTTCGCAAATGATTCCCTTTACCATAGTGATAACGGACGCAAAGTCTTCGGTAAGCACTTTACAGATAAGTATTTCGCCGCCGCCGGAAGAAATAATTTTTTTACGGGCTTCATCTGGCGTTGCGGCGTGGATTATCTTGCCCTGTGCGCGGGTAATGTCGGGATTCGCGTAACCACCGGCACTTGAACGCGCCAGAACCGTCCCGATAATAACGACGCGGATGTTATTGATCATGTTTGGACTTTCAAGCGGAAGACCAGCAATAAGTACTACTTTATCAGATATGCCGGCAACCCCGGTCTTCGAAACAACCTTCATGGTGTTCTGTATCATGCTTTCAGAATCGTCGACTTTCGAACTGATACAGGTATTAACGCCCCAGTATAACTGCATAATGCGTTCAGCGCGATCATTGGTAGTTACGGCAAAAATTGGTTCATCCGGCCTGAATACACTGAGGATTCGCGCGGTATTGCCGCTGCGGGTTGGTGTAACAATTGCTTTTGCCTTTACCGCCGCCGCAATTTCAACTCCCGATCGCGACATGATGATCCCCAAATTATCTTTCGTGTTATGTACTTCAGAATGACATTCATCGTGGAAATTTTTCATGCGTTTACGGAATTCATTCGACTGCTCAACAGTACATGCTATTTTGTCCATCGTTTTTACCGACTCTATAGGATACGCCCCCGCCGACGTTTCGCCCGAAAGCATGATTGCGTCGGTTCCGTCGAATACCGCGTTCGCCACATCGGTCAGTTCCGCACGGGTGGGACGCGGATTCACTATCATCGATTCCAGCATCTGCGTCGCGGTAATGACAGGTTTTCCGGCCCTTCTGCACACATTGATAATGTGTTTTTGCGCCAGGGGAATTTGTTCGATGGGGAGCTGTTGGCCAAGGTCACCCCTTGCCACCATTACACCGTCCGCAAGCCGGGCAATTTCAATTATATTGTCCAGGCCTTCGCCGCTTTCAATTTTGGCTATGATTTTTATGTGGGATGAGTAGCTTTCAAGAAATTTTCTTATTTCCGTTACCTCATGGGGAAAGCTCAAAAAACTCGCGGCTAAATAATCAACATCCATTGAAATGCCGAATTCTATGTCCTTCTTGTCCTGTTCTCCCATAATGGGAAGGTTGGCGTGAATACCGATTAGGTTGACGTTTTTCTTGCTGCCAATCTCGGCGGTATTGTTTGCGCGGCACTTGATGCCCTCAGCTGTATCAATCACTTCAAGTTCAAGAAGCCCATCGGCAATAAGAACACGGTGCCCGCATTGCAATTTCGATCCGGCTTCTTTCCACGTCAACGAAATACGCGCTGGCGCCCCGTTCCCCGCCGCCGTGGTAAAACAATCATCGGTAGAAATGACAACAGTGTCTCCGTTATTTATCTTTATTTTGCCGTCATTTTCAACCATGCCCGTCCTTATCTCCGGCCCTTTGGTATCCAGCAAAATCGCAACGGGAATACCCAGTTCGGCGGAAAGACGCCTGACGCGTTCTATTGAAGCGCGATGCGTTTCGTAATTCCCATGAGAAAAATTAAGACGCGCCACATTCATTCCGGCAAGTATAAGGTCGCGTACGATATTATCATCGGCTGACGCTGGACCCAAAGAACACACAATTTTGGTCTTTCTGTTTTTCATGATAGAAAGGGTATCTCCTTTTCTATAATTATAGCACAGATTAGGTTTCCACGGGAAGCAGTACAGCGCAATGATAACACCGGAATCGCCAAACCCTAATTTATCGCTGAGTTCACTGCAACAAGCAACCTAAACAAAAACTGGAAATGGGCGGGCGTGGGCAGTGCCGGGCATTCTCTTTTCTCCAATTATTTACTAAACGCTTTCGTGCGCAAGCCTGCGGCTTGCTGGACACGAAAGCGGGGGTTTGTCCAACCCCCATTTACTCGCCTGTCGCAAAAGGTCATGCCCAGCCCTGCTCATGCCCGCCCAAAAGCAGTTTTATTCCGTCAATACATGCAGTGAAAGCATGGTAAATTGTGGTTTGCATCTCACCCTGCTAAGCGGGCAGAACTATTCTGTGAGGTGAGATGCAGAATTTCCCATCTCTTGAAAACTTTAATTATTCTGAATGTACACATCTGCGCATATCTTGTTGAAGGCGCAGGGACGGATGGCTACGAGGCCACTCGGCGTGCGAGAATAAAGGCCACGTCAAAACGTGCGTCAAAAAAGGCCACGACCGACTAGGCCGAGTAGACACCCGCCCCTGCGCCTTTGACTTGGAATGTCTAATGCTCACACAGATAAATTAAGGTTTATATGGTAGCCTCAGCCTGAAAACCGAACCCTCTCCCGCGTGGCTTTCCGCCTCGACAGTTCCCCCGTGAAGCAGGGCAATGTGCCGCACAATTGACAGGCCAAGGCCGGTGCCGCCTGCTTCGCGGCTTCTTGAGCGATCCACGCGGTAGAATCGTTCAAAGATGCGTTCGAGGTGTTCGGACGAAATTCCGATACCGTTATCTTTTACCTCGATAACAATTTGATCTTTTTCCTGAAAAGCGCGGATTTGAATAGAGGAGCCAGTGCCGGAATATTTGATGCTGTTGTCCAGGAGATTGAAAAGAGCTTGTATGAAAAGCGAACTGTAGAGCTGCACATTAAAATTTGGGGGGCAAGAAACGTCAATAGTGATATTTTTATTTTTTGCCGCAACCGAAACTGAATCTAAAACCTCGCCAATAACGGAATCCAGAACAACGTCTTCCAATGGAGGGCGTTCGGTGTCTCCGCTTTCAAGACTTACCAATGTTAATAAATCCCTTGTGATGTTGTCCATGGACACGGCGTTTTTCTTTATGATCTCCGCGAAGTGATGGATCTGCTTTTGATCGTCAAACGAAGAATCAAGGATGTTTTCGGCAAAGCCCTGTATCACATGGATGGGGGTACGCAGTTCATGGGCAACATTGGCGGCAAAGTCTTTGCGAATCTGCTCAAGCTTGACAAGACGGCTGATGTCCCCCAGCACCATTACAATGCCGGGCGGTTTCTGCGGCAAACCCATATCCATAGGCGCGGCGAAAACATGGAAGCATTGTTGAACGCCGGAAATATAGCGCCTAAGCGTAAACTCATAGGGCCTGCCTGTTGAAAGAACCATTTGCGCCGCTTCCTCCAGTTCCGGCGACTGGCTGAATTCAAGAAGGGAAACGCCGCGTACATCCTTTTCCTTGTCGATGCCAAACAGGGAACAAAGCCTGAGGTTCGCGAAAATAATATTGAGGTTGCTGTCCAGGGTTATTACCCCGTCAAACATACTGTTGAGAATCAACTCGCGGTGGCGGCTCTCTGTTTCGGCTTCTTCGGCTTTTATATTCAGCTCTACTGTCTTTTCGTTCAAATCCGAATTAAGCTTTGCCTCGATAGAAAGCGACTGACGACGTGAAAAATAATAAAGGGCCATACAGGTTCCAAGAATTATTGAAAATCCCAAAGCCAAAAAAGGAAAGGTCGTATTTAAAAGGCGGGTAAAAAAACCGGGTATCAAACGGGAAAGGCGAAGAACTCCGGCAAACCGTCCGGATGAATCCTGAATGGCAATCGCGGCGTAAAGGTAATACTGCCCCAAAGTCGCGGAACGCCGACGGGCGGTTCCGATACCTTCATTTACGGCGTCCTGAAATTCAACGCGATCCAAATGATCTTCCATAGCCGCGCTGTCAGCTTCCGTATCAAAAATTACCTGCCCGTTCCGGCTGATAAAAGTGACACGGTATGAGCCAGAGATATTCGCGAAGGAAGCCCACTCCGCAACGTACCCAAGATTAGACGCGTCCTTATCCGTAAAAATCTCCGCGGATGTAAAATTTTTTAAAGCCCTGGCCGCTTCTTTCATATTTTCAGTATTTATTTCGTAATACTGGTTATTCGCGAAGATGAGTACTCCCGCGATAAAATATGCCGACACAATTAACGCCGCGCAGGCCACAAAAACATAGCTTCTTTTAAAAATACTTTTCATGACATCCTCATTCCGTCCTGAACCTGTAACCAATGCCCCGGATGGTTTCAATCATATCGCCTGAAGTCCCAAGCTTTTTTCTCAATCCCATAATTTGCACATCAATGGAACGATCCGTTACAGGGTAATCGTGTCCCCTTATTGCGGCGATAAGTTTCTGGCGGGAAAAAACTATATCGGGGTTGCTCAAAAAATGGGCAAGGATCGCGAATTCCGTGGGAAAAAGCTCAAGGGGCGTTTCTTCCAAAAAGGCCGTATGCCGCTCAATGTCTATTTTTAGCTTTCCCTGCTGAAAAAACGTTTTGCTTTTGGAACCCTCGGTTTCAGCGAAGACGGCTTCTTTCCGCCTGAGAGCGGCGCGTATACGTGCGGCCAATACTCTGGGGCTGTAGGGCTTAACCACATAATCATCGGCTCCCAATTCCAGCCCTGTAACTATGTCGGCTTCCTCGCCTCTTGCAGTACACATGATCACCGGCAAGGTTTGCATATCTTTATTTTCCCGAATTTTTTTGATGGTCTTAAAGCCATCCATGCCGGGAAGCATAATGTCCAGAATAACGCAGTCCGCTCCGGTTTCGTTTATAACATTAAGTCCTTCCTCTCCTGTTGAGGCATGGATCAGTTTCCAGCCTTCGCGCGCAAAAGCGAATTTCAGCATTTCCTGTATTTCAGGATCATCTTCAATTATTAAAATCCGTTCCATGCTCAATCGTTTAAATCCTCATGCTTGCCTTCGATCATGTAAATGATTCCCTCGCAGATATTTGTGATGTGATCCCCAAGGCGTTCCATATACCCGGAAAGCTTTAGGAGCCTCGCGGCGGCCTTGATAAGCTGCGGCTCTTTTTTCATAAGGGCAAGTACCTCTTCGGTAAGGGCTTTATGCTCGCTGTCTATTTTATCATCAAGCGCGGCTGCTTTTCTGGCGGATTTTGAATCCTGCGCAAGGTAAGCGGAAAACGCTCCCTTTAGCATTTCCTGGGCGGTTTCAACCATTTGTTCAATTCGGGCAATGGAACGAAACGAAGGGCGCTCTGATAATTTCACCGCCGCCTTTACCAGATGAACCCCATAGTCGCCAATTCGCTCAAGGTTTGCGGTAATTTTAAAAACGGTTATGAGTTCCCGCAAATCACGGGCCACCGGCTGCTGGGTAGCGATAAGAACCAGGGCCATCTCTTCAATCTTTAACTGCTGGGCGTCTACAACTTTGCCGTTTTCTTTTACTTCTTCCGCAAGCACCTTGTCGCCCGAACGCAATACGGCAAGCGCCTTTCCCATATCCTCTTCCACCCTTGCGGCCATGAGCGCCAGCTCCTGCCGCAATTGTTTTAATTCTTCGCTTAATAAAGTCCGCGCCTGCATCATGCTTCTCCTTAACCAAAGCGGCCTGTAATATAAGATTCGGTGCGATTATCCTGAGGCTTTGTAAACACCTTTGCCGTCTCGGCATATTCGATAAGCTCCCCCAATAAAAAGAAAGCGGTCCTGTCACTGATACGCGCGGCCTGATTCATGGAATGGGTAACAATGATAATGCTGAAATCCCGTTTTAGTTCACCAATGAGTTCCTCGATTCTTCCTGTGGCAATCGGGTCCAGCGCGCTGGTCGGCTCGTCCATGAGGATGATCTCCGGCGCCATGGAGATGCTCCGCGCTATGCAGAGCCTTTGCTGCTGGCCTCCGGAAAGGCTGTACGCCGATCTTTTCAGCCGATCCTTTACTTCATCCCACAGCGCGGCTTTTATCAGGGACTGTTCCACAAGCTCTGCCAGCTTCTTTTTATCCTTCATGCCCTGCATCCGCCTTCCGTAAGCCACGTTATCAAAGACGCTCATGTTAAAGGGGTTCGGCTTTTGAAACACCATGCCAACCCGCGTCCGCAGTTCGCTTACGTCGATGTCGCCGTAAATGTTCTCGCCGTCTAAAATCACTTCCCCTGTAATCCGGCAGGAAGGGATGAGATCGTTCATCCGGTTTATGACTCTGATGAAGGTCGATTTCCCGCAGCCGGACGGGCCGATAAGAGCCGCCGCCTCGTTGTTGCCTATATCAAAATTAATATTGAGTAGCGCCTGAAAATCGCCGTAAAAGAGATTCAAATTGTTGATACGTAATTTTTCGCCTGCCATATTAGTCCGCCGGATTTTAATCCGCATTCTCTCCAATGCCGCTTCCTGCAGCGCCTCTGTATAATAACTTTACCAAGGTATTGATACTCAGCACAACAACGATCAACACCGCGGCGGCGGTAAAGGCATGGGCAAAATCATCGGCCTCGATTGCCTCTTTGGTAAGATAATAAAGATGAATTGTCAACGTGCGGCCCGACTCAAAAATCGTTTTGGGAAGGTTACGCGCAATCCCGACGGTAAGCAGCACCGGCGCCGATTCGCCCACCACGCGGCCCGCGCCAAGTATCGCCGCTGTAAGGATTCCCGGCATTGCCGGTGGCAGAACCACGTGGAGTATGGTTTGAAACTTGGTAGCCCCCAGGGAAAGGGAACCTTCGCGAAAAGAATCCGGCACTGTTTTAAGCGCCTCTTCTGTCGTTCTGATGATCACCGGAAGGATCATGATGCTCAATGTAAGCCCGCCGGCGATAATGGACTGACCAAGATGCAGAAAGCGGCAGAAAAACAACAGGCCGAAAAGACCGTAAATAATTGAAGGAATGCCGGCCAGGGTATCAATTGCAAGCCCCAGGAAGCGGCTTAATCCGGACTTGAACGCGTACTCGTGCAGGTAGATGGCGGTCATGATCCCAAGCGGTACGGCAATGGCCAAAGACACAACCACAGTCCAGGCGGTAGCCACAATCATGGGAAGAAGACTGCGGATTTCAGAAAATCCGACGCTCACAGGGCCGAAAATGACGGAAAGCTTAAACATTCCCGCGGACTGGACAAGTATGTAGGCGATGATTCCAACAAGTGCCGCACCCACTGCTACGGAAGCAACGACCATCAGTATATACCAAAGGCTATCGGTAGCTTTTCTTTTTTTAAGATAATTCACGCGTCTGCCTCCCCCCGGCGGCGTATTATGAGGATAAGGCCATTAAGAAGAAGGATCATCACAAGTAGGACTATACCAATCGCAAAAAGCATATGCGAATGTCTGCCCTCGGCGTAACCCATTTCCAGGGCGATGGTTGCGGTCAATGTCCTTACCCCTTCCAGCGGGCTTTTGATTAGCTGCACCGAGTTTCCCGCAACAAGGATAACCGCCATCGTTTCGCCTACGGCACGGGAAAAGCCCAGGATGATCCCCGCCAGCACCCCGGACTTCGCGTGCGGCAAAACCACATGCAGGGCGGTCTGCATCTTGCTTGCGCCTAACGCCAGGGACGCCTCGCGCCGGGACAGAGGCACCGCCTGTAGGCATTTTTCGGACACGGTAATGATCGTCGGCAGGATCATTATCGCAAGGACAATCACAGCCGAAAGCAGGCTGTTTCCCGACGGGGTTTTAAAAATTTGCTTTACCAGCGGCACGATCACCATGAGGCCGAAAAATCCGTAAACCACCGAAGGTATGCCCGCCAAAAGCTCTACGCCGCTTCTGAAAATATTCGCGAGCTTTGGCGGTAGGAACTCCGCCATAAAAAGAGCGCACAGCAGGGCTATCGGCACCCCGATAAGAAGGGCGCCGAAGCAGACCAGTATGCTGCCCAGGATCATGGGAAAAATACCGTAGACTTTTCTGTACGCTGGTAGCCACTCCATACCAGAGATAAACTTGAACAAATTGTAGGGCGGCTCAGGCAGAATGATGTGTATCTTTTGATTAAGGCCGGGCAACGCTCCGAGGAAACTCACCGAGCAAGTGTTCGCGTCGGGAAAACTTACATCGGCGTCCCCGGCCTCAATCGGCTGAAGCAATCTTGTACGGTAATTTTTTTCAGGCGAAAGACGGAAGGTCAGTTCCCGCTCTTCCCCCTTGTTTATAAATTGGCAGGAAACGCTTTTTACATCCCATGGAAACTCAATAAAGCCTTCGGGGTTTTCGTACAGCTCTCCGTTAATCGCAACCCTGTCTACTCTTTCGGTAACTATTCGCACGGTTTTGGCGGTGGGGACAAAAAAAGGCTCCGCCCCCTGGATTAGTATAAAGACAACAATGGCTCCCAGGGCGACAACTCCGGTAAAGGAGAACGCCCTGAAAAGCCATGTAAATGCAGTGTCGATAAGACGCCGAGGTCTTGAAGCCGATCTTAGAACCGTAGGTAGCATCGCTTCCTTTTTTAAATGTTTTTTACTTTACACTGATCCAGCTTGTTTTTACAATGTTTTGACCGGCGGGGCTCATGACCCAGTCCAGGAACGCCTTGGTTTCGGCGTTCAGAGCGATGCCTTTTTTCGTCAATAAAATAAAGGGCCGGGCGATTTTATAAGAGCCTGAAACCACGTTGCCTGTGGTAGCGGCGACTCCGTCAACGCTTAAAGCCTTGATTGAATTATCCACTGAGCCAAGGGAGATGTAGCCGATTGCGTCGGCGTTGCGGGACACTTCGGCTTTGATAGCGCCAGTCCCATCGAACTCTATCGCGCCCCTGACCAGCTTGTCCTGGAACTTGAGGATCTCCTCAAAAGCGCCGCGTGTTCCCGATCCCGGTTCCCTGGAAACCACGGCGATACGTCCGGTCTTTCCCTGAGCCGCCGCGCCTAGCTGTTCCCAGCGGGCGATCTCTCCGGTGTAAATGTCCTTTATCTGCGTCTGGGTCAGACTTGCAATCGGGTTCGCGTTATTGATGATAACCGCAATGCCGTCAATAGCGATAACAAGCGCGTCAATCCCCGTTCCGATTTCGGCAGGGGTCAGCTCACGGCTGGACATACCGATTTCGCAGGTACCGGCGGGCACGCCTTTGATTCCGTCGCCTGAGCCGGTCGCGCTGATGGTGAATTTGACATTACTGCGAACCTTGGCGTATTCGGCGACAAACAGTTCCATCAGGGGATTAACCGAGGTTGATCCGCCTACGGCAATAGTGTACTGTTGAACCGCAGGTGCGGTTCGCTGGGCTTGGGAAGACTGCTCGGAACCACCACCGGCTTGCCGACCAGCCGCGAAGGCCAATGCCGCGGTTAAGGCAAAAGCCACGAAAACAAAAAGTGATTTCTTCATTGCAAACTCCTTATCAAAAGTTGTTTTAAATATGGTGTTTCATTGTTTAAGAATGGTGATGGTTTTGTTAAAAATTTGTTAATATTTGTGGTTTCTTAAAATATTTTCCCCCTTCATTCGTCTTCTTTACCAAGGAGATAAAACAATGAAAGACACAATCAAATTCCGTTTTAAGGGCATTCTTGCCATGCTGACCATGCTTGTAACCTGCGCTGTGTTCGCCGTGGCTGTTATGCTGCTGTGGAACGCCCTCTTGCCGGAGATTTTCGCCTTACCGCAGATCAGTTACCTGCAAGCGGCAGGGCTGCTAATTCTGGCGCGGCTCTTATTCGGCGGCTTAGGCGGCGATATGCGAGGTCATGCCACGCACCGGGGGGGAATGAGAAGAGACGGGTATCCGTTTCATAACGGCAATAAACTTCGTGAAAAATGGATGAACATGAGCGAGGAAGAGCGCAAAGAATTTATGGAAAAGGAGAAAGAGTTTCCCAACTTTTTCCACGAGCGTTTTTCACGCTTTCGTGGTTCTTTTGCAGACGATGAAAAACCGGGACAAGGCAGGGAATAAAAATGTTAATTAATACTACAGCCGCTGCCCTGCTTATTACCGCGTCACTTGCTTTAGTGTTTGTTACTGTAATTTTTACAGCCTTTTCAGCATTGTTTGTTTGCATAAAAAACTAAAAAGGAGAACATCAATGAATAAACCAGTCATCGCCGTTCAAAACCTGACCAAGCGCTACAAGGGCGCGGGAAAGCCAGCGGTGGACAGCATCAGTTTTTCCGTGGGCGAAGGGGAGTTTTTTGCCTTTCTCGGGCCCAACGGCGCGGGAAAAACAACAACGATCTCCATCCTGACCACAACACTTTCCAAAACTTCCGGAGAGCTGCACATCGCCGGATTCGACGTGGACACCCAGTCGCGGCAGGTACGCGAAGAAATCGGGATCATCTTTCAGCAACCGAGCCTTGACGAGAACCTCAGCGCCGAGGAAAACATCCGCTTCCACGCCTGCCTTTACGGCATGTGCGGCTACCGCCCCTCTTTTAAGCTGATGCCTCAGGCGTACCGCAAAAAGGTATTGGAATTGGCCGATTTGGTCGGCCTCGCCGATGTGCTGGGAAAACCTGTCAAGAAACTTTCAGGCGGCATGCAGCGCAAACTGGAAATTATCCGCAGCCTAATTCACACGCCGCGGGTACTTTTCCTTGACGAGCCGACTCAGGGCCTTGACGCGGTAAGCCGCCGGGGGCTGTGGGACTACATCAACACGGTGCGCCGCCAGTACGGAACCACTGTATTTCTCACCACCCACTACATTGACGAAGCGGAAAACACCGACACGGTATGCGTAGTTAATCACGGGAAAATCGTCTTTATGAATTCGCCTGACGAGATGAAGCGGAATCTGCTTAAGCAGGAGCTTATCATCGATGCGGATGACCGTAATGCGCTTAAGGCGGAATTATCCGCGTTGAATTTGAGTATAACCGCAAACGGCAGGATTATTGTTCCCTTTCAGGGGCGCACGGCGCAGGAGTTGATCGCGCAAATCAAAACGCCTCTTTCAGTTTTGACAATCCACGAGCCTTCGCTGGAAGACGCATATGTGGAACTACTACAGAAGACAGAATCAGAAAACACAACAGGAAACGCAAGATGACAGATATAATTAATTCAACAATTTTAACACGCAGAAAGTCCCGTATTTTCCGGGAACTAAACACCGTCCTCACAGTAATGGCGCGGGACATCACGCTCTTTTTCAAATCCATAGCCACGCCGGTTATGAGCATTGTTATGCCCCTTGTTATGATGGGCATGATTGGCGGTAACCTATCGCAGAACATGGCAGGCTCATTGAACTTCCAATTCGGGACCTTTATGATGGTGGGGATGATGGTCAATATGCTGTTTATGATGACTTCTATGAACATGACAAGCTTTGTTGACGATCATCAAACCGACTTTATCCAGGAAATGCTGGTATCGCCGGTATCGCGCTATTCACTTGTTATCGGGAAGATTTTCGGTTCCATGTTCGGGGCGATCTTAAGCCTCACCGGAACGCTCATTGTGGGCCTGATTATGGGCATTACCCTGAGCGCAGGTCAGCTTCTTTTGATCCTTGCGTTGTCGCCGCTCATGTGCCTTTCAGGAGGCGCACTGGCGATGATACTTATCGGCCTTATCAGAAACAAAACCGCCGCGAATATGGCGGTGTCGCTTATTACCCTGCCGCAAATGTTTCTTTCCGGCGCGATTATTCCCATTAACAATTCATCGGGGGCGCTTTTTGTTATAAGCCGGATGTTGCCGATGACCTATTGCATCGATTTGGTACGGGCAGTGGTTTATGCCGGAACGCCGGAGTATGATAATGTGGTGATGTTCAACCCTATCATCAACTTCGCCGTTATCGCCGCGCTTACAGTACTGTGCCTAATCATCGGGACTTTCTGCTTCGCGCGAGCTGAGAAAAACAGGTAAAAGCAGAAACACATGGCGGGTAAAACAGCGGAAACATTTTTAAGTTTCAGGCAGCGGCTGCTGAATTTCATACGCACACGGGTAAGCCGGATTGAAGACGCGGAAGATATTCTGCAAGATGTGTTCTATCAGTTTACCCGTGTGAATGATTTAATAAACCCGATAGAAAACATTTCAGCCTGGCTTTACCGCGCCGCGCGTAACAGAATTATCGATCACTATAAAAAGAAGACAGATGAGCCGCTGCCTGCGTCTTACGATGAAGACGATGACGAATATATTTTTGACGAGATAACAGACATCATTTACGGCGAAGAGTCAACGCCGGAAATAGAAATGCTGCGCTCATTGGTTTTTGAAGAGATACAAACCGCCCTTGCCGATTTGCCAAAGGAACAGCGCGAAGCTTTTGAGCTGACCGAATTGCTGGACTATTCCGTAAAAGAAGTTGCGGAAAAAACCCATACGCCGGTTAATACAATTCTTTCACGCAAGCATTACGCGGTAAAATTTTTACGAGAGAGATTACAGGAATTGTACGACGATGTTATATGCAATGCGAAACATTGACAAAATAGTTCTTCCCTGATAATACTAACTCTGAAAATAACAGGCAAAAGACACCATGGCTTCATTAATTCTATTAATAATCATTTATATCTCGTTTATCAGTTTAGGTTTGCCGGATTCATTGCTTGGATCGGCATGGCCCTCGATGTACAGCTGCCTAAATGTTCCCTTGCATTATGCCGGATATATTTCCATGATTATCGCGGGCGGAACGGTTGTTTCAAGCATTTTCAGCGAAAGGATTATCAGGCGGTTGGGAACCGGGCTTGTCGCCGCTTTCAGTGTCTTAATGACCGCCGTTGCCCTGCTTGGATTTTCATTTTCTCCTGGTTTCGCGCTATTGTGCCTTTGCGCCATCCCTCTTGGCCTGGGCGCGGGTTCCATAGACGCTGCCCTGAACAACTATGTAGCCCTGCATTACAAGGCAAAGCATATGAGCTGGCTTCATTGTTTTTGGGGAGTTGGCGCTTCGATAGGGCCAATTATCATGTCGTATTTTTTGATAAGGGGCAAATCATGGACACTGGGCTATCGCGCGATTGGCGTGATTCAATCCGCCCTTGTGGCCGTATTATTCATCACTATATCGCTATGGGGCAAAAATAAATCTCAAAGTAGCAGCGCCCAAAATGGCGGCGAAATAAAAGAAACCCGTCAGGGAATACCATTTTCAGAATTGTTTCACACTGCCGGGGTAAAACCAATTTTAGTCGCGTTCTTTTGCTATTGCAGCATTGAGGCCACAACCGGATTATGGGGAAGCAGTTTTCTGGTTATTGAAAAAGGTATAGCCCCTGAAATAGCCGCGCGATGGATTTCGCTGTTTTTTATCGGCATAACATCAGGCCGCTTCGTTTCCGGTTTTCTGACTATGAAATTTAACAACCGTCAAATGGTTAGATTGGGGCAGGCTTTCATCGCTTGCGGAATAATCGCTTTACTGTTACCCTTTGGCAGGACCTTGCTGTTACCAGGTTTTTTTATAATTGGACTCGGTTGCGCTCCGATATACCCAAGCCTCCTGCACGAGACTCCAAGAAATTTTGGCAGCGAGAAATCACAGGCAATAATGGGAATACAAATGGCAAGCGCGTACGTAGGATCCACATTTATGCCGCCGTTGTTCGGACAGATAGCATCGTATTTGAGCTTTAAAATTTTCCCCTTGTTTATCGGCGGTGTATTGCTGTTAAATATTTTGATGGTTGAATTACTGAATAAAAAGATAGGAAACCGTAGTGGGACTTGAAATATAGCACAAAGGACACCGCTTATGCGATGTCCTTTGGTACGTTATCAGGGTTAAAAACCCTTGAGCAAACAACCTAACGTAAGCAAAATGCCACCGACAAAAGAGATCCAATTGTTGATTTCGCTAAGGACCGGAAGATGGGTGAGCGAGGCGATCAGTCCTAAAACAATCAGGCATACGCTAATAAAAAAGACTACGTTTTTGGGTGCGTTTAATCTCATAATAAAATCCTCCATAAATGATATATAAATTATGCATACTGCATATTGTTTATAGTTTCCAATAAACTTGGCATAAAGTCAATGAAAATATACTGTTTTTTCCGGCGTCTAAAATATGCAAAAACACTTTTTTTAGTGTAAAACAAATTTTAGTCGTGTTTTTTTTACTGTAGTATTGAAACCACAAGCGGGTTATCTGGAAACAGTTTTCTCGTTAAAAAAATAAGCCGGAGTGAGATATTTACAACCTACCTACAAGGTTTTGTAGGTGAAAAACAGCGAAAACAGGCAAACCTACAAAGTTTTGCAGGTAGCAGGCGTGTTTTCCCGATCGTAATATTTTAGAAAATCCATTTTAGGAGGTATACTTATGAAAAAGTATACATTTTTTTTCGCCTGCTGTTTGTTATTGTTCTTTGCGGCATTAACCGGCTCTTGTCAAGACTCTATAGACCCGGGGCATGCTTCGTCTTCACAACCCGGACGCGGTATAGAAACGCCTTCGCCTACTTTTGGCCCTAATGGTAATCCACCCCCGCCGCCACCTCTTGACCCTTACGGTAATCCGCCACCGCCACCTGACCCGTATTGTCCCCCACCTCCTCCTCCTGACCCGTACGGCAATCCACCCCCGCCGCCACCCCTTGACCCGTATGAATTCATGGCCTCAGCACAGTATGTTACGGTAGAACAGGCAAAAAATTCTGCGCACGGAACTCCGGTTAAAGTAACAGGTAATCTTGTCCAGGCTATTGGCGGTGATTCGTATATATTCCACGATTCTTCAGGGACAATAAACATGCGAATAGGTCCGAGAGAATGGGAAATTTACGGCTCCACTATCAGTATATCTGATTTAATCGAAATCAGCGGCGAATTACACCGGGAGCCCGGAGATCGGCAGCGATCACCTGAAATTCACATTCACGCAAGGTATATCAGGAAATTATAGTTTTCCGTTAGGCGGGTAATAGCGCGATATAGTTATTATCCGCCTGAAAATTGACCCTCGTGGGTTTTGGGGGTATTCTGATTTTAAGAGTAATGCTTATGAAAAAATATACATTTATAGCTGTCTCCGGTTTACTGCTGTTATGTGTAACGGGACTTGTTCACGGGCAGGGATTCACCGGCCCGGGAACAAGCGGGCAGCCTGTTATGATTGGCCAGCCTGTTTCAATCGGCGATGCAAAAAATTATCCTCATGATTCATGGGTGGTTATAACCGGAAGTATTGTCAATCCGCTGCCTGGAGGCACTCATTTCATGTTTCGTGATTCTTCCGGGGAAATTCCTGTTGAGATCGGCCCAAAAGAATGGCGGGGCTTTTCAGCCGCGGCATCCGAAATTGTTGAGATTTCCGGAGAGTTAAAAAAAGAGAGGGGGCAGGTTTTTATTAAAGTACACGCCATAACTACCGTGGTCAGAACAAGGCAGTACGCAATTACAGCCAATGATGCGCGAAACTTATCCCATGATTCATGGGTGGTATTAACCGGAAATATTGTCAATTCGCTGCCACCGCCCAATGATTATACGTTCCGTGATTCTTCCGGGGAAATTACCATTGACATTGGCCCGAAAGAGTGGCGCGGCTTGTCGGTAGGCGAATCGGACAGGGTTGAGATTTCCGGGGAAGTAAAAAAAGAAAGAGGGCAAATTTTCATCAAAGTACATGCTATAAGGAAAATTTAAATTTTTGTGGAACAAAAAAGAGTACACGGATTGCAAGAGCAACCAGGCTTAGTTACAAAATTTTTTCAAATACGGGATGAACTGTCCTTCCGGAATATCAGAAAAAGACTATGGCCTTATCTGCTGATTTTTCCCATTTCCGTTGTTATGGGAAACTTGCGATACTATGATCACAGCATCGCTTTAGCAGGGTTTAGATCGTCTGAGCTTACATTTTTTCTGTTGGGGCTTGGATGGCTCATCATAGCGCTCGCCCCCAAACGGATGATAATACCGTTTCTACGTTTGACGACAGTTATTTCCGCGATTCTCCTGCCTACCCTGATTTTAATGCCGATAGGTTTCTGGTGGTTTACCCTTTATATGGCCTTCAAGTTTTTTAACGGCCTGTGCGCCGCCTGCGCTTTCTTTTTCTTCTGCTTTGTCTTGAACAACATTGAGCGTTTGTTCGGTATGGCGCTCATACAATTTTACTACGGCATTTACTATGCCACGTGGAGCACATTCCCGGCTTTTCATACGGCAAGCGAGACATGGGGCGGAATTATTGTAACAGCGTTTTTTCTTGTTGTTGTTTTTTTATGTAGCAAGGAGCAACCGGAAATCAATACCGACAGTGACGGCACAGGGTCAGGCGTCCAATTTGTCATCGGCCTGCATATCGTGTTTTACATGATCGTGTGCATGGTAAATTACATTGAGTGGGGTGAAAGCAGCCTGTCCGCTTTTGCGTTCGGGCTGGGAACTTTTATTTCTGTCGGCCTTGTGGTTATAGTCCAATTGCTCATTGGCCGCAGCGCCCTGTACCTCTGGCTTATGTTTTTGGTTTTTTCCCTGTTGGGATTGGGAGTTCTGTTATACGATATGCCCATAGCCCATATTTCCGGTTCTTTCGCTTACGGCCTGGGGGACGGCCTGGGCTACATTGTCATCTGTTATATGTGCGCCGGGGCCATTAAGCGGAGCAAGTCCCTGCGGATGTTCAGGCTGTACTGTTTAGCTTTTTTTGTTGAGTATTTTGTTATTTCCGGCATCTTCTCCCTTTACTTCAATTATTATGAAGGGTCTAACAAATTTCTTGCTTTTGGCGTTGTGCTGTTTCTGGTAAGCTTCAGCCTTTTGCTCATGCCGCTTCTGCAAAAGAAATTGTTTGACGCGGACTGGACAGATGGCCTTTACCTTCGGGACATGGAAGAATATTCCCTGCCCTACGCGGAAACGGAAGCGTTGAACGCCGAAAACAACCTTGATTTAACGCCCCGCGAGCAGGAAATTTTTACCATGCTGCTTTCAGGCAATGCGCCCAAAGAAATCGCCTATACACTTAAAGTCAGTTACTATACGGTTCTTTTTCATCAAAAAAATCTTTATCGAAAATTAGGCATACAAAGCAGGGCAGAACTTTTTGCCCGGTATTCGGCTACCCGGGACGATTATGCCCGGTGAGCATATGGATACGGAAATAATTAACCTTTGATAGCCCCAATCATAATACCCTTAACAAAGTATTTTTGAACGAAAGGATAAGCGCACCAAATCGGAAGACTCGCCACAATGATAAGGGAATACTTCAAGAGATCGGCCATTCCCTGCTTTGCCGCCAAAAGTTCAGCGTCATAGGTTAGGTCTGCAGTAATTTCGTTTAGAATCAGAATTTCCCGCAGAAAAATCTGCAGCGGGAAGAGATCGCGTTTGGAAAGATACAAAAACGCGCTAAAGTAGGCATTCCAGTGTCCGACCGCATAGAACAGGATCATTACCGCCGTAATGGGCGCAGACAGAGGAATTACTACCCTAAGAAGGAACCTAAAATTATCGCAACCGTCCAGGTACGCCGCGTCAAGTAGTTCATCGGATATATTGGACTGATAGTAAGTGCGGGTGACAATGACATTCCATGCTCCTATAGCGCCGGGAAGCAGCATGGCCCATCTTGTGTTTAATATCCCCAATTGCCTGATAACGATGTAAGTAGGAAGCATACCGCCAGAGAAAATCATTGTAAACGTAACGATGAACATGAAAATATTCCGGCCACCAAAATCCTTGCGGGACAGGGGGTAGGCGCATAAAATAGTCAATACAATATTGATACAAGTTCCGAATGCCGTATAGAAAAGGGTATTGGCGTATCCCATCCATACCTTCTGTTCTTTAAGCAGAAACTTATAGCCTTCCAGGGAGAAATCCACCGGCCAGAGTACAACCTTGCTGGTTATAACCGCGCTTGGAGAACTGAAAGAAGCGCTAAAAACATAAATAATGGGATAGGCAACCAAAAGGAGAGAAAATACCAAAAAGGCATCAATAATGAAATAAAATAATCTTTCCCCCGATGTATGGAGCGTGTTTTTCCTTTTTAGCATAAGTCTCTGCTCATTCGCCAGTCTCTTTCTGCTTCTTGCGTCTAATATTTCGTCTGACATAATAACTCCTTTTACCAGAGGCTTGTCTCGCTGAACTTTTGCGCCAGCTTATTTACTGTAACAATCAAAATTAAATTAATTAGTGAATTGAATAGATCTATTGCGGAACCGTATGAGAATTCGGGAGGCATAGTACGCAGACCCACTGTATACACATATGTGGAAATAACTTGCGAAGTTGTTAAATTCAAATTATTCTGCATAAGGAATATTTTTTCAAAGCCAACAGTCATGATTGATCCGAAATTCATTATAAGCAAAATAATCATCGTGGGCAGAATTCCTGGAATATCTATGTAGAGTATCCGCTTGAAACGGCTTGCGCCGTCAATCATGGCAGACTCGTGGAGCTCCGGCGAAATGCCTGAGAGCGCGGCAAGGTAAATAATGCTGTTCCATCCAAAATGCTGCCAAATGCCCGACCAGACATAAACAGAGCTAAACAAATTCGGTTGAGCCATAAAGTCTATCCCGGATCTGCCAAATAGCCGGATGGCATGGTTTATAATACCGATTCTGGGGTTCAAGAGCTGCATCATGAGCCCGACCATAACCACCGTAGAGATGAAGTAGGGCATATAGGTAATATACTGAACAGTTTTTTTCATCCCTGTCCTATAGGTTGTATTAAGGGCAAGGGCGAAAATAATGGGGATAGGGAATCCCGCTATGAGCTGATAAATAGTAATTGAAAGAGTATTCCAGATTAACTGCCGGAAATAATAATATCTGAAGAACCTTCTGAAGTTTGCAAAACCATTCCATCTGGCGCTTAAAATTGTGTCGCCCATCCTAAAATCTTTAAAGGCGATCTGAATGCCAAACATGGGCCAATATCTGAAAATTATGAACCACGCCAAAGGAATTGAAAAAAGGACGTATAACTGCCAGTTCTTTTTTAACATTTTCCTTGCTTTAGTCATTCAACACCTCCAAATAAAAGCCCATTCATGAATAAAAAATTTGGGACGGGATATAAATCCCGCCCCATACCTGGTTATTTTTTGTAACCCAAAGCCTTAACCCATTCGCTGCGGTCAAACGCGGTCTGCACAATCTGCAAGAGCCGGGGAAGCCCCATCCGGTCGAGTTCGGCTACATAGTTGTTCCATACGGTGTCGGTTATCCGAGTCCGTCCTGTCGCAACCTCGGCGAAGAATGTATTAACACGCTGGGCCAACAGCGGATTAAGCTGATTAAATTCTCTGGCTTCATCCAGGGTATACGGCAAAGCGCCGGGCACGCCGTTCATTACACGGTAGGGCCAATGGAGATCCCGTTGCTGCCAGATAACGTACTCAAATTCAAATGGGTCGGTTAATGACTTGGCGCGGTTATAGGAAGCCCAGCCTGACACGGAGAAATTATTATAGGCCCAGAACGCTTTCTGGGGTTCGCCCCATTTCAGAATTTCTTCGTACTTTGCGGGTCCGCCGTCTACAGCCACCGTTCCCGCGGGCGGAACAACCCAGTCCCGTCCTAGAACTCCGAAACGGTTCCTTGACCACCAGTCGGTTGTATAACACGCGTCTACCCATTTCATTGCTATATCGGGTATCTCGCAGTCTTTTGAAATTGAGAAGCGTCCGCCCATAACAGGCCTGAACCTATCGTACCATGCGGCCTGGCGGCCATTTGGACCCTTAAGGGGAGGAACCGGACTAAAGTCTTTCCGGCGTTCGCCGTTGAGTTCGGAGAAGGTACCGGGCTGGCCGGCCGTGACGGCGCCCAATCTGTTGGGGACATTGGCTTGTTCCACAAAAGCGCGGAGATCCGTTTCGTTCTGGGTAAACGATAAGGGATCCAAAAGCCCTTCGGAACCAAGCCTGTAGAAGTATTCCAGGCCCTGCCGCCATTCCGGCTTGTTATAGCTTACCTCTATTTTGCCCTGGGGTGTGAGGTACATACGACGGGCGCTGGTCCCGTAAGCGCTTTGGTCATCAAACGCAAAGGCATTCATTAGGAACGATTCGACCCCTGAATTCCATCCATTCCTGGCACTCATAAAAGGAACTTCATCCTTTTGGCCGTTCTTGTTGGGATCGCGATCGCGAACCGCTACAAGGTACTGATAGAACTCTTCGGTAGTGGTGGGCATTTTCATCCCAAGAGCGTCAAGGAATTTCTGATTGATCCACATACGGTAAGCTACCCTGTCGGCCTCATTTATCTCGTAATGCGGAAGGGAGTAGATATTGCCGTCGGCGGTAGTTATGGCAGGGCGTACCTCTTCATGCTGGTCCATTAACCTCTTGAAGTTATACCCATGCCTGTCAATCAAATTGTTTAAGGGAATGAGCGCACCGCTTGATCCAAGGGTAATTTGCTCGGTAGCCGAGAACATCACCGAAGCAAATACATCCGGAAGCTTTTCGCCAGAGGCAACCATAAGGTTGACTCTATCCATAAAGTTTTCCACCGGAAGCAGAACAAACTCGATATGGACGTTGGTTAACTCTTCCAAATACTTTACCGCGTCGTTGTTTATATAGTCGAGAACTTCGGTTCGGGTCGGAGTTGCAACCGTTAGAGTGACTTTCTCCCGTGTGATGGGAAAGCCGTTCGTATTTGAAACCGCAGGCTGCTTGGGATACCTGGTATTTGTTGTGTAAGAAGTCGCAGGCTGGGGATATTCAACAGGATCTCCCGCCTGAGGCTTAACCGTTAACGCTTTCGGGCTGACATTGGTAGTAGTACCTGTAACCCATCCCCCGCCCTGGGAAGACGATCCGCTTTGGCTACTACCGGTTGCAAACACAAGTGCAGCGGTAGCCGTAAGAATGACAAGCATTGTCATAATTCTTTTCATATTAATCTCCTGTTTCTTACTATGGTTTTACTTAGGCCACAGGCTTGTTCTTTCGTTGATTACTTCCTGAGCGCCTGAAGCGAGCCAGTCCCTTAATCCCGCGTCCCAGATAGTATCAAACTGCGCGGGAGCCGCCCTGATTGCCTGGGCAATGAGCGCATCGGCCTTATCCTCCAAGGTCTGAGTGTATTGGGTTACCCTTATGACACCGGGATGGACAATTGCGGCACGCGCCTCTTTAACGGAAATAGCGTAGGCTTGGCTAATAGTTTCGGCGGGTGTACCCTGGTAACTAAGGGCGAGTACTTTGGTGTTCTCTTCATCGCTTCCCAGGAAAACGCCGTTCAACGGCATTGTTATGTCGATGTTTTGCGTGGAGTTCTGAATCCATTTTGGGTCAGTGGAGTTTATTATTTGAGGAACGCCGTTTACAATATTATGGTTTCTGCCCTGCTCTCCGACCTGGATATAGTGGTAGTTTTCATACTTCGCAAGCCAGTTAAGGTACTGCAGAGCCTCTTTTTGGCTCTTGGAGTAGATGGGAACGAACATATACAAACCGACCTTGTCCAGCTTGGCCTTGTTCTTTAAATTGAGGTCTACCGCAATAAATGTCGCGCCCGGCACGTTTTTCGCCAGTTCCGCGTTAATATTGTAGTCCGTCCTGTAAGGCAGGTCCCAGTTTCCGCCAAACGCGCCCGCAACGCCGCTCTTTAAGATGTTATTGCCGTCTTCGGCGACTGTCTGAAGCGGGAAATCCTGATAGATGAGCTTTTCGTTGTACCAGGTGTTCATAAGACGCACGCCTTCTTTGAATCCGGGCTTATTAACACTGCGTTCGCCAGCCTGGCCGGCAATGCTGTTTATCCATATTTCCCTGTCAGTCTGTTGTGTAAGGCTGTTGCCAATTAGATCGGCAAGGCCCCAGCGAGCGTCAGAGCCCTGGAAGTACGGTATAACCCTGTTTGCTCCCACTCCGCCCGGATCCCTGTCGCGGAACGCTACAAGCGCGTTGTGGAATTCGGTGATGCTTTTAGGAACCGCGAGTCCGAGCTTGTCAAGCCAGTCTTTGCGGATAAAAATGTTCCTCTGGGCAAGGGCGACGCGGGCACTTGCGATTTTATAAATCGCTCCGCCGGTGTTGTAGATCTCGTCGCGCCTGATAAAATCTTTTCCAGGGAACACCGGGTCATCGCCGAGAGTTTTTTTAAGGTCGGGCAGATAGCTGTCGATGAGCGGAGCGAGGTTTAAAATACCGCCGTAATCGCGGAAATTATCGATCATTGCCCCATTATAGGTATAGCACAGATCCGGAGCGTTGCGACCCGCCATCATGTTCACGATGTCCGTGTTTTCCGACCAGCGTCCTACCGCCTGAAAAGTAACGTCAAACCCCAGGTCTTTCTTTACCTTGGCCTTAATCCAGTCCGTCCAGGCGTTGTCGTAAGAGAGTGTCCTTCCACCGTCAGTGCCGCGATCGAACATTTCAACCACAACCTTGCCGCTAGATGTCAAGGCGCTTGCCGCTGAGGAGGACTGGTTTCCGCCCCCTGCAAACACCATTGCCGCCGTCATCAATAAGATGACAAGCGCCGTCATGATTCTTTTCATAAAAACCCCCATAAAGTTGTTTAAAAGCCATTTTGTCCTATATTGTTCATTTATAGACTAAATGGTACATAATAATACTATATGGCATTTATCCTGTCAAGAAAACATTTTTCACTAGAAAAAGGGCAAAAAAAGTGATATACTCCAATAAAAACTAACAGGGGTTTGCGTATATATGGAACTGGAATGGATGGGCAGGTACAGAGAGTTTGTCGGTTTGCTATGTAAATATGTAAATATTTTTGCCAATTTAGGAAACAAAGCGTTTACCGATAAATTAGGTTTTAGGTTGACTTCCCTGCAATTTCAGACATTGGAATGTATTCTTGAGTATGAAGACGAAAATAAAAACATGATGTTTATGGCAAATAAAATAGGACTTAAAAAGAGTACTTTTTCAAAGTTTGTAAAAATGCTTGTTAATTATGGCTTGGTAGAACGTTTTCAGCAAAAGGGTAACCGCAAAGATATAATATTGAAACCTTCCGAGAAAGGCCGCGTTTACTATAAAGCTCGCAGCGAAATCCTCCTGGAATCAGCATGGAAAGGACCTTTTACTGTCTTGGACAAGCTGTCGGATGAGAACCTGGCAATAATTGTTGATTTCATGAAAAAAACCATTTACGATTTGGATCCGAAAAATAACAAGGTAGTAGAGCTTTTCAAACTGCTGTAATCAAGTGTCGGAGGTGAGTATATGGAATATAAGTATGAGACGCATTGCCATACGAGTGAGTGTAGCAAGTGCGGGAAAGTCAGCGCCAAGGAATTAGTTGGGTTCTATGTATCGAAGGGATATACGGGAATCGTCATTACCGACCATTTTATAGGCAACACAGCAGTTCCGCCGCACTACAATTGGAAGAACAGGGTAAATTATTTTTGCAAAGGCTATAATTCGGCATACGAAGAGGGCAAAAAGCTTGGGTTGGACGTGTTTTTCAGCCTTGAGTATTCCGACATGGGGAACGATTTTTTGTTATATGGGATTGATCCTGTGTTTTTATTGGAAAATCCCGATATGGGCGACATAGGGATGACGAAAGTTTTGCGGCGCGTGCGTGACGCGGGGGCTTTTATCATTCACGCGCATCCGTTTTTGCAGGCAGAATATATAGATTCAATACGGCTTGTGCCGTCATTAATTGATGCGGTTGAGGTTGTACATGGCGGCGGCGGCTCGGGCAAAGAATTCACCAGGCGCAATATGTTTTATGCCGACGAATACGGCCTGTTAAAGACTGGCGGCACCGACACGCACCACTTTAATATCGAGGGAAAATTGACCGGGATTGCGTTGGAGCGCCGTGCCGAAAACATCCTCGATCTGGCGGCGCAAATTAAAGCAGGTAAATCCAGGGTACTAGAACCGGTGTAATATTTCTCTCATTTTATTCTTCTTCATATTCCACTTCGCTACTTCGCAAAGGCCTTGACAATTTTTACAACAATAATGTATTTTTATGTACTTAATAGTTTACACAGAAACTATAGTCTTTTGGGAAAAGCCGAAAATCTTACCCCGAAAAGAAATTCGGTTTTTACATACTTCCCCAGGGGAAATATGGGGTTTGCCGTTGGTAAACTCGACGCCAATTGCGTTGCAATTGGTCGCCCCAAGGGGGTTAATCGGCCTCCAGCGATTAACCCCCTAACTGGGGTTTTCAATGACTAAAATCTACTTGACAATCTTGCAACAATAAGGTATATTTATGTACTTAATAGTCTATAAAAAAACTAAAAGGGTTCTAAAGGGGCAAAATGCGAAAAACCATAGTTTTTGTTCATTTTCTCTCTATTTTTTTATCTTTCTTTTGTAAAAAAGCCGAAAAATCAATCTTCCTCGAGATATTCGGTTTTTACATACTTCCTGGCAAAAAGGAAATATGGAGTTTACCGTTGGTAAACTCAGCGCCATTTGCGTTGCAAATGGTCTGCCCCTTAGGGGGTTAATCATACTCCAGTGATTAACCCCTTACCGGGGTTTTTCATGGACAAAAAGGAGTTCTCAATGACGAGAATGAAGAAACTAATCATTTTCGTGGTACTTATCTGTATCACGACGGTTTTGTTTGCGACTGGCAATAGGCAAACACAAACGACAGAGTATCAGATGCAGCCGGAAAAAAGCGCTGCGAATTCAGCTATTACTATTTCAGTTTATAACATTGATGTAGGCCGAACACAGCCAGCCGCTGATAACCCGGTGTTCCAATATCTGAAGAGTAAACTGAATGTAACCTTTACCTGGGATATCCTTGTCGGCGACAAGAATCAAAGGGAAGCTGTTATGATTGCCGGCGGTCAATATGCTGATATCCTTAATATCAATGAAACTAAATTAATTGACGCGGGGGCCTGTATACCTCTGGAAGGCTATATCGAGAAGTACGCTCCCAGAATTAAAGAGCATTACAAGGATGTTTGGGACCAAATGAAATCCGAGGATGGTCACATTTACTACCTCGTTGATTACGGCATAATCCATGGCAAAGACCAGAGTCCCGACTATAACGGAAGCGCCTTCTGGGTTCAAAAAGCCGTTTTGAAAGACGCGGGTTACCCCAAAATCCAGACCGTGGATCAGTACTTTACACTGCTGGATAACTATCAAAAGAAATACCCGACCATTAACGGCCAGCCCACCATCCCCTTTGTAATTCTTACCGATGACTGGCGGGCGTTCGAAATGTGGAACCCGCCGAACTTCCTCGCCGGTTACCCCAACGAAGGCAATGGCATTGTAGATCCCGTAACCCATAAATACACAAACTTCTTTACAATGGATATTTCCAAACGCTGGTTCCAGAAATTGAATGAACTCGACAAAAGGAACTTGATCGACAGGACGTCCTTTACCGACAACTATGATCAGTATAGCGCTAAAATCGCTTCGGGCCGTGTATTGGGACAATTCGCCCAGGGCTGGCAGTTCATGTACGATGCTGATGCGGCAAACAGAGCACGAGGGCAGGATATCCGCACGATGGTTCCCCTTGCCATTACATGGGATACAAATACCAGGCCGCGCTACCGCAATTTACCGATTGCCAATCTTGGCCGCGGTATGGCGATCAGCGTCAGTGCCAAGGACCCTGTAAGAATTATTCGCTTCTTAAATGAATACATTTCGGAAGAAGTACAGCGTACAATGCAATGGGGTATTGAAGGCCAGCATTGGCAGTATGATTCCAGTAAAAAACCGTATCGTACCCCGGCCCAAAGGACGAACTGGCAAAACCCGACCTGGCAGGAACAAAACCGCGCCAAACTAATGGATATGTTCCCAAAAATTGAAGGCTCTTTCTCGGACGGTTATCCTAACGATCTGTCAGTTTATGCTCCCGAGAGGCAGGAGATGCTTTCTCCCGAAGACAAGGAACTCCTGGCCGCTTACAACGTAACAAGCTACGCCGAGCTAATGGATCCGAACCCCCCGCCGAATGCCATCTGGTTCCCGACCTGGAATATGCCGAATCCTCCGGATGGATCGCTGGCTCAGATTGCGCTTGATCGCCAGGAACAGCTTAGGAGGCAGAGGCTGCCCCAGATGATCCTTGCGGTACCCGCCCAATTTGATGGGCTGTGGGCCGATTACGTGAAGGCGTCAAACGATGCCGGAATCGCCCAATACGAGGCTTATATGCAGCAACAGCTTGACGCCCGTATTAAAGCACGGGGCGGCAAGTAGTTAAAATTTGGCTTCTGAACGGAGGCGGTTATCCGCCTCCGTTTTTTTGTTTTGTAGTTTATAGGTAGATAGAGGAGAAAAATGAAATCGCCTGTTCTTACAGTTTCAGATAATAAAGGTTTTTTTTATAAATTAAGCCGTCAACAGCAACTCCTTTTTATGAGTCTTCCAATAATTCTCTATGTAATACTTTTCGTATATGTTCCCCTTTGGGGCTGGACAATGGCCTTCCAAAATTACAAACCGCAGAAAAGTTTTTTTAACCAGCAGTGGGTAGGCCTGTACTGGGTAAAGTTCCTGTTTGAAGACAAGGTGTTCCTTAGAACCATACGCAATACCATCGCCATGAGCGTTATAAACACCTCATTGGGCTTTATAACGGCCATAGGCTTTGCGCTTTTATTGAACGAAGTAAGAAAAATACTCTTTAAGCGGGTTATCCAAACTATTTCCTACCTACCACACTTCCTTTCCTGGGTTATAGTTACAGGCCTTGTATCCCAGATGCTTACAACGGACAGCGGGGCAGTGAACAACGCTTTTATTGCATTAGGCTTTATTAAAAAGCCTATTCTGTGGCTTGCGGAGCCAAATTATTTCTGGGGAATAATCGGCGTTACTTATGTATGGAAGGAAGTAGGATGGAATACGATTATTTACCTTGCAGCAATTGCCGGCATCGATCCTAATTTATACGAGGCCGCTAGTATTGACGGCTGTAACAGGTATCATAAAATGTGGCATATTACGCTTCCATGTATAAAGCCGACAATAATAATTTTGTTAATAATGAGCATAGGACACATACTTGACGCGGGTTTTGAATTGCAGTACTTACTGCGAAACGGGCTTGTCATGGACGTATCGGACACAATCGATGTCTTTGTGCTTGTATACGGCCTAAACCATTCCAACTTTTCTCTCGCGACAGCCGCCGGGATGTTTAAAAACTTAGTAAATATTACACTTATATTTATCGCTAACGGGATCGCAAAAAGAGCTGGAGAGGAGCGCCTGATATGAAAATCGGAACATTGTCTAAAATTGAAAATTTTACTTTCCATTTTCTGAATACCTGTTTTTTGCTTCTTCTTGCCTTTATAACCCTGTATCCTTTCTGGACTACCATTGCCGTGTCGCTCAATGATTCAATGGATACGTTGCGGGGCGGCATCACTTTTTTCCCGAGAGAACTGACCCTTTTTAATTATCAGGTGCTTTTCCGGACGGGAGCTATTGTTCACGCTTTCTTTATTTCTGTAGCAAGGACTTCAATTAACGTGGTTACGAGCATATTTTTTACGGCAATGATCGCTTTTGTCCTTTCCAGGCGTGAATTTGTATTGCTCAAGCCTTTTACTTTTATTTTGATACTTTCCATGTATATAAACGCGGGGCTTATTCCGACGTTTTTCTTATATCGCAGTCTTGGAATGTATAATTCGTTTTTGGTATATGTCGTCCCGGGAATTGTAAACGCTTTTAATTTTGTCGTGATGAGGACATATATGCGCAGCGTCCCCGAAAGCATCATTGAGTCTGCGCGTATTGACGGCTGTGGGGATTTTTATATATTTGTCCGTATGATATTGCCTTTATGCCTCCCCGTGCTTGCGACTATAGGGCTTTTTGTCGCTGTGGGATCATGGAACGCGTGGTTTGACACGATGATCTACAATTCCGGCAAGGTGAATTTGCATACCCTCCAGTACAAGCTGATGGAATATCTGCAATCAAGCCAGAATCAAGGCAGGTCAGCCGCAGACGCCGGAGCAATGGCCCTTGCCGCAGGTGGAGGAAGAGGATCGGGTTATATTACGCCTATGAGCATACGGGCGGCAATTACCGTAGTTGCCGCCGCGCCGATTTTGTTTGTCTATCCCTTTATGCAGCGTTACTTTGTGGTTGGCCTTAATGTGGGTGGCGTGAAGGAATAAATGCGCGTAATATTGTAATTATGAAAACTAACTTTATTAGTTACCTGATAATTTTATCTGTTCTGGTTACAGTTTTGTCTAGTTGTATGGTTATCGCCTTCAAGAAAAAGAAACCTAATCTTGAAGATGATACCGAGCCTTATGCCGTGCCTTTAGGATTTGACAGTAAAATCAACGGCACTGCCTATGGCACATTGACAGAGAAAGAGTATTTTTCTACTACAACGGGCGTAACGCGAAAGTGTTATGTTTATACGCCTCCGGGATACGATTCAGGTTTAACCTACCCTGTAATGTACTTACTGCATGGAATTGGCGGAACCCATGCCGAGTGGCTGGGCGGTAATCCAAATGAAATACTGAGTAACCTTATAAACGTCGGCGAAGCCAAACCTATGATTGTAGTTATGCCAAATGTGCGGGCGATGGACCCGGATGTTGTTCCATCCGATATTTTCGGAATACCAAGCATTAATGCTTTTAACAATTTTATCAACGATTTAAGGAACGACCTTATGCCGTTTATTAACGATAATTATCCTGTATCAAATGAACGCAATAAACGTGCTATTGCCGGATTGTCAATGGGCGGCATGGAGTCTCTTAACATAGGCATTCGTATGCCGGAAATATTCGGCTATATTGGCGCTTTTTCTTCTGCTCCCGGCCTGCCGCTTACGGCAATGCAAATGAATCTTCCGGATGAATACAAAAATAACACATTAATAATGATATGTTGCGGTTTAGCGGATTCATTGCTCTCTTATTCTCAAACTTACAATCAATCACTTGTTGATAACGGAGTACAAACCATATATTATACAATTCATGGTGGCCATGATTTTACTGTCTGGAAAAACGGGTTGTACCACTTCGCCAAGAGCATTTTCTGAAAAAATATATTAATATATTTTCAGGAGGATAATCATGAAAATCAAACACATAGCTCTGTTATTGTTGGTTGTTTTTACGGTTTTTGGCTGCAAGGAGATGAGCAACAAGAAAAACAGTGCCAAAAAGAGCGAAAATGATCATATTTCCAATCTTCCTCCCATGAAGGATGATTTTGCGGGTAAATTCATGATTGGCAATATTTTCAATCTTTCTGACATATCTACATCAGGGGTAACAAGTACAGCGCTTGTCCGTCATTATAACGTGCTTACCCCGGAAAACAACATGAAACCCGATCAGCTTACAACCAGAAAAGGTTCTTACAATTTTACAAACGCGGATCGCATGGTAGATGCCGCCATAGCTTCCGGCTTTAAGGTTGTAGGACACACCCTTCTTTGGCACAATCAGATTCCGCAATGGCAAAGATTTATTGACCAGGCAACCGCACTGGAAGATATGAAGCAATATATCACTGACGTAGTAGGTCATTTTAGCGGAAGAATCTACTCATGGGACGTATTAAACGAAGCTTTTCCTGACGGCGGTTATTCTACAGACTGGAAAACATCCATACGTGACAATAACCCCTGGTTTAAGACTATAGGCTCTGATTTTGTTTACGAAGGGTTTCTTGCGGCCCGTTTGGCGGATCCTAACGCAATTTTGTACTACAACGATTACAATACCGATCAGGCGGAAAAAGCCAAAATTATTTATGATATGGTTAAAGAAATAAATGAGCGCTATAAAGCGGCATTTCCCTCTGAAACACGGCTCCTTATCGAAGGCATTGGAATGCAGGAGCATCACAATGCGGGCGTATCGGCAAGCTCAATAAAGGAAACATTGAACCTGTTTAAGCCGCTGGGAGTAAAAATATCTGTCAGCGAGCTTGACGTTCTGATAGTAACTTATCAGGAGTTTGCGCCTTATGGTCAGGGCCCTAACAAACAAAATTTAATACCAGAAGATAAAAGGATCGAGGGACTAAAAACCCAGGCTGAACTATACGGCCAATACTTTAAAGTATATCTGGAATTCAGCGACATCATTGAGCGCGTAACATTTTGGGGCGTCACTGACGATAAAAGCTGGCGATCTGCCGCCTTGCCGCTTATATTTGATGCAGACGGAAAACCCAAAGAGGCTTACTACAGCGTGATTGGATCGCTAAAATAATTTATAGTGATTATGAAAAAGCAGGGTTTTAATCCATATCTGCCTTCATGGGAGTATATTCCCGACGGAGAGCCATATTTGTTTGACGGCAGAGTGTACGTGTACGGTTCGCATGATAAATTCAACGGCCATGCTTATTGCCTGAACGATTATGTGTGCTGGTCCGCGTCCGAAGACGATTTAAGCGATTGGCGTTATGAAGGAGTGATTTATCCTAAAACAAACGATCCCTTCAATAAAGACGGAAGCATGTGCCTTTACGCGCCGGATGTAACGCTTGGGCCTGATGGGCGGTACTATTTGTTTTATGTGCTTGATAAAGTTGATGTCGTGTCCGTGGCGGTTTGCGATTCCCCAGCAGGGGAATACAAATTCCACGGCTATGTGCGGTATCCTGACGGAACCATGCTTGGCAGGCGGGAGGGCGACCAGCCGCAGTTCGATCCCGGCGTTTTGACAGAAGGCGAAAAAACGTACCTCTTTACCGGTTTTTGCGGGCATGATACAAAGACCAGGATAGGCGCGACAGCGGTAACGCTGGGGCCGGATATGCTGACTGTACTTGATAAGCCGGTTCTTGTCGCTCCCGGAGTACACAACAGCAAGAACACGAGTTTTGAAGGACATGAATTTTTCGAAGCTCCGTCCATAAGAAAGCGCGGTGACACCTACTATTTTATATATTCATCCATTGCGTCTAACGAGCTTTGTTACGCAACCAGCAAAAATCCCACAAAAGATTATATTTATGGTGGCGTTATCATCAGCAATGCCGATGTGCATATCGGCACATATAAGCCCGTTGAAAAACCCATGAACTGCGACGGCAACAACCACGGAAGCATCATCGAAATAAAGGGCAAATGGTATATTTTTTACCATAGGCACACCAATGGAAATGAATTCAGCCGCCAGGAATGTCTTGAGCCGATAGAAATAATGGCGGACGGTTCTATACCACAAGTGGAGATGACTTCGTGCGGCCCGAACGGCAAGCCGCTTAACGGCAAAGGAGAATTCCCGGCATATATTGCGTGTAACATATTTTCTATGGAAAATGACAATCAGCAGTTGGTCAGACAATGGCCGTTTCACAACCTGTCCCTGCCGAAAATCTCGCAGGATGGACGGGATGGCGATGAAGAATTGGGTTACGTGACAAATATTACCGAAAATTACGGTATTGGCTTTAAGTATTTTGACTGTAAGGGAATCAAGAGGATTAAGATAAAAACGCGCGGCTACAACAGCGGCGTCTTTCATGTAAAAACTAAATGGGACGGTGAGCCTTTAGCGTGCATAAAGATAGATTACAGCAATATTTGGACGGAATATTCTTCGGATATAAACCTTCCTGACGGAATACACGCGTTTTACTTTGTTTATAAAGGTACCGGATTCGCTTCTATTGCTTCCTTTACTTTGGAATAAAGGTGGATGAAATTATGTTAACCAATAATTACGCTTAAACGCCGCTCTGTATGAAACGGCTGTCGCTTTCGATCCGCAGCTGCCAATGGGCGGTGGTTTCATCGGCGGTTCTGTTATACCCGCTGGCATTGAATTTATAAAAGGCAAAATACTCCGCACTGTTTTTTATGGAATGGTACAGACGGAACACAGCGACGGGAGCCGCGACTGGGAACAGCTGAATATTGAGAAATTGCTCTTGGACGACTGCATTCCGCATATTGAAAAGCACTATCGCGTGGCTTCCGACAAATGGCGCAGAGCAATGGCGGGTTCATCGATGGGTTCAATGCAGACAAGCATTACGACGCTCAAGCACCCGGAGCTGTTTGGTTATGCCGGAATTTTCAGCGGCTTTCTTGGAATGATCGGCGACCTGAGCAAAAAAGAAAACAGCCACTTTGCCGCATTTGAAGACAAAGCAAAACTGTTTGAATCTTACAAACTGTTCTTCCGCTCGCTCGTGTTTAAATAGGAAATAGCTACTATTATCGTATCTGCTGTCGTTTTACCTGTTCCCCAGCGCTTGTGTAGACTGTCGTGTTTGGCGGAACAGACTCGATTATCCACACGTTTCCGCCGATTACGCTGCCGCGACCAATAACCGTTTCACCGCCTAAAATTGTCGCATGGGAATAAATGGTAACATCGTCTTCGATTGTGGGATGGCGCTTGTGGTTGCCTTCTTCTTTTTTAACCGAAAGAGCGCCAAGGGTAACTCCCTGATAGAGCTTAACGTTGTTGCCGATGATCGTTGTCTCTCCAATAACCACGCCTGTTCCGTGATCGATAAAAAACGATTCCCCGATTTCCGCGCCGGGATGTATGTCAATGCCGGTATTGCCATGAACCATTTCGCTCATCATGCGGGGGATGAGCGGAACCTGCGCTTTCCAGAAATAATGGGCAAGCCTATGAACGGTAATTGCCTGAAAGCCGGGATATGAAAGTATTACCTCTTCGAAGCTTTTCGCGGCAGGGTCGCCCCGAAAACTCGCCTGCATATCAAGGGACAGAACGTGGCGAATCTGCGGGAGCCCTTCGAAAAAACTTTCCACGATAAGCTCCGCCGCAGCATGACAGCCGCCATGACCGCAGCTAAAAGAGCCTTCCTTGGCTGAAAATGCAAGGCTCTTTTCCACTTCGCGGATCAGCTCTCTGGCAAGGTGGTTTACCTTTTCGGCGGTTATGAGCCTGAGGTTGCTATGATCAAGCCCCTGGTTTTCCCGAAAGCCGGGGAAAATAAGCTCGTCCAGGCCTTGCACTATGTGGGCAATGTTTTCCCTGCCCGGCAGGTTCGCCCCCCCGGAATGGTTTACCATGCCAAATGCGCCATAGGTTTCCATAAGCGAATCTATGCTCTTGCTGATTCTGTCCATGCACACAGTGTATCAAAGTTTTAGATGGTAATAAAGATGAATATACCTCTACAACTCAAAAACCCTGTGCATGAACAAGGTAGCGGCCTGGGCTACATTAAGGCTGTCCATTAGGCCGGTTCCTGGGATGCGGACTAGCACAGAGCAGGCGCCCTTTACATCTTCCGGTAGCCCTATCTCTTCGTTTCCCACAACCAAAGCGATGCCGCTTCTGCCGTCTTTTTTCTTTTCCTGAACAATGTTCTGTAGATACTCTATTCTTTGGCGAGCCCTTGTATCAGTCCCGATGGTGATTAAATACTTTGAAGCGTCCGACAGAAAAGCCGCGGTGTTGCGTACGCTCCGCACCGTTACATGTTCCATGCCGCCCTCAGCAACCCTGTAAGCGCCCGTAGTTAGCCTTGCCTCGTTGTCTTTTTCGGAAATGACAACATACTTAACGTCAAAAAACGCGGCAGACCTTATCATGGCCCCCAGGTTGTGATCGTTCCCCACCGAATCAAGAACGATGCCGGTACTCCCTTCCCGCGACCATTCTTCCAGATCTTCCCGCGACATGGGCAGCATTTCCGGAAGAAAGATCATGGCGACTACGCCTTGATGGTGGGTAGATTTGCAGATTCTTTCCAGTTCTTCGTCTTCGCAGATTTTGTACGCCCGTTTGCGTTCAGCCAGTTTTTTGCAGATACCGGTAAATTGCTTTAACCTATCTTCCCTGAAAAAAAGGCGGTTGATCTGTTCGGGATGGTACTCCGCGACCGCGATTACGGCGTTAAGGCCGCATACCGCAAGTTCCTGGGTCATTTTGTTCAGCATTAAACAAGTATATCTAATTTTGTAAAATTATAATATAAATAAAAGTACAACCATGAAAGAAAAAACCGAAAGGCTCTATTATAACTATACTTCCGCAAAGCCCTTTAACGCGGAGATTATCAAACTCTGCCCTGCGTTGAACGGCGAGACGCAGGTCGTTTTGGACAAGACCATTTTTTATCCCGATGGCGGAGGCCAGCCGGCGGATCGCGGGACAATTAACGGCGTCCCCATTTTGGACGTTAGGGAAAAAGACGGAGAAATCTTTCACTTGGTTTCCACGGAAGACGCCGGAAAACTGGAAGTTGGAAAGGCGGAGCTGATTCTTGACAGCCGCAGACGCAGGGATCACACGCAGCTGCATACGGGCCAGCACCTTCTCTCCGGTACTCTTTTTATAATGACCGGCGCAATGACAGTCTCAATGCACATGGGAGAAGAAACCTGCACAATTGACGTGGATGCACCGGAAATAAAAGATGAAACCCTCGTTGCGGTTGAGGATGCGGTGGCCGATGCCATTGAAGAAAACATTCCGGTAAACGTTCATCTTTGCCCGCCGGAAGATATTTCGTCTTTTAAACTCCGAAAACCTCCGCCTGAGGGCGAGGAAGTGATTCGCGTGGTGGAAATCGGAGAGTACGACATTATTGCCTGCTGCGGCACCCACCTCAAGTCGACGGCGGAAATTGGATTGCTGCGCATATTTGGAGCCGAAAAACACAAGGGGATGACCCGCATCACTTTTCTTGCTGGCCGCCGTCTTTTGCTCGACAGCCGCGTTTTAAGGCAAAATGCCGTCGTTGCTTCACGCGCCCTTAGCGTGCCGGTGAACGGAATCGGCAACGGCGTTCTCGACCTCGCCAAAAAACTTGCGGAGACCGAAAGACGGCTCAAGGCGTTCATTGAGGCTGCCGTTAAGGAAAAGGCTGAGGCGCTGGTTCAGAAGGCCGCAAGCGCCTCAACCTATTCAAAGCTCCCATCTATTATTGTCGAATCCTACGCCGACGAGGACATCAATGAAGTGCTGAACATCGGCAAGATCGCCCATAAAAAAATACAGGCTGTTTTTGTGCTGGCTTCCCGGCAGGATAACAAATTTGCCGCTTACAGCTCTGTAGAAGGTTTTGATTTACGCTCGTTCTTAAAAAGCGCGTTTGAAGCCCAGGGCGGCAAAGGCGGAGGCGGCAATACGTTTTTTCAGGGGAGTTTTAGAACCAGTAAAGCTACTGAAAATTTTCTTGAGAGCATAAAAAAAGGCGGCTCTTAATTATCGGCCTTTACCGGAAATTGCTTTTTCAATAGTTTTTATGAGGTCTTCCGGAACTACCGGCTTTGACATTACAGCGAAAGCCGTGGATGCTTTGGCCTGTTCAAGGAACTCCTTTCCTTCATTGCCACTAACAAAGATTATCGGTACATCAACATAGCTTGGTATTTTGCGAATGTCATTTAAAAAATCAAAACCGGATATATTCGGCATTTTAAAATCCAGAAGAATCACATCCGCCGGGTTATTGTTTATATAATTCATGGCCTCGGAAGCGGAGTTAGCAGTCCTGAGATCGTATTTCCTGGCTAAAATTCCTTTAAACACCGCCAGCTGTATTTTATCGTCATCAATTGCAAGAACAATATTTTTGTCTTTATCTTCCATTGGTTTTTCCTTAAAAACAAAAAGAATGGGAAATTTCATCGAACTCGTACGTAGCGACGAATTCGATATCGTCAAAGAGAATTGTCTGCATCACAATGCCCTGGTTTATCTTGCAGAAAAAACTTAACAGCATGAACTCATAGCCGCCGCCAAACCTGGACGGCGGAGCGGGAATAAAAACCGAAACGCCTATGTCTCCGTTGAACTCGTCGGCTACATCCTGGTCGTCGTAGAGTTCCACCTCATTAAGGTCTACTTCAAAACCGGCGGCGCTGTTAATTATGGGAATAATAAAAAGCGCGAAAGATCTGCGAATATTTGGCACCTCATATTCGGTTTGGGCAAAAAGACCGTAGCGCAGCTCGTAATTGCCGCCGCTGTCGATAAAAGTACATGCTGTACCAAATGAATCCGATGCCGGGGTATCTATCAGAATCATGTGCGGGTACTGGAAAACTTCAACATCGAAATCTCCCCCAACGACAAAGGGGAGATCCTGCGTCTGAGCGCCCAGGGATAAGGCGGCAGCAAAAAAAACAATGAAAAAGGGAATCGCTTTACTTTGCATTGTTTATCTGGCGCTGCTTTTGAGTCTGTTTGAAAATCGCTTCGGCGTCAATCCGGGTATCCACACCGGTAAGGGGTACAATCCCTTCTCCGTTTTCGCTGCGGAAAAGTGGCATAGACGGAACGCCGTAAGCCCAACTTTTTTCGTTGTTTAAGAGGTAATCCAGCACAGTGGCAATTGCGAGGCAGAAATAAATTAAGGAAGCGTTGGTTTTGCCTTTGGGCCCAAGGATGGCGTCAAGCCGGATTGAAAGCGGATTGGGAACCTGGAATACATAGGGTTCCCACGGGTTTTCAATGCCGTCGCACTGGGCATTAGCCGCTGCGCCTCCAGCCTTGTTTCCGTATTCAATACCAGCCGCTACGGCGGCAACATACTTTCGAAAGATCCTTATTTTTGAGTAAATTGCAACGGTGTCCTTTTTCAGTATTGTGTGCGGAACAAGGGCATCAAATTTATAAAACGGAAAATAATAAAACCGTTTTATCAAGTGCAGTTCCGTGATTAGTTTTTTGGTGTACGGCGAATTGCGTTCCTCCGGAGAGCCTTCCAAAATACGGACAAATTCCGTCAATCGCGGTAAATATTCTTTGTCGAAGCTTAATTCAATGTAGGAATGCCAGTTGTTTATTATATCCCCCAAAACACTATCGACTCTTTCCATGACTCCGCCTGAACCCTGGACTGATCCGAATTTGACATAGCGTAGGCCGAAAATAAGTTCTCCCAAACTGTGCATTAGAATAAATATCTGCTGCATGGGATCTTTAGGGGCAATGTTTACGACACCCTTCTTTAAATCGAAAATATTAAAGAAATATGGAAAAAAATCCGGGTAAGTCGAAGGCCGATCCCAGCCTGCCTGCGGGAAAAGCATATTCATGCTGTTCAAACCGCGATCCAGGGCTTTTCTTTCGGCATCTGCCGCTGTCCTTTTCTCTTTTTCTTCTTCTGAAATTACTTCTTCCTTTGGCTGATCCGGACTCCCGGCTGATTCCGAGTCCGGCATATTGGGGTCTTGAGCCGCTCCTTCTTTTTTAGCGGCCTGTTCGGCATCTGAATTTGAATCGCCGGAATCGGATTGTGCATTCAGAATTTCCGGCTTTATTTGCATATCTTCGGTAACATTCAGAAAGGCCATATACCGGTTTTTGCGCTCGTTAAATAAACTACCATAGCTTACAAAACTTGAGGAAATTAACTTCATAAGAAGAGGGTGGAGCAGGTAACTAATATCCTTTTGAACTCCTGAATAGGCGCTAACCGCTGAACGGACCAGCTCCTGATATTTGTTTTGGGCTTCAGTCTGATTTTCAACGTAAAGCAATTTATACAGAATCTTGTAAGCGCCGCGGATATGGGCGTCCAAATTAAGTCTGGCCAGGATAAAAAGGGGTTTGTAAATCACCCGGAGTATGTCGGCAAAATCGCTTACCCGCGCGTTTTTGGGACGGGCCTGAATTTTGGCAAGATCCCCGGATATTTTTTCTATGTCCCAATACCTTATTATATCAAGAATGGAATATGCTATCGGAGCGGTTTTCTTCATCTTTTCGTTCCGCTTGTGATTATTCCGGGGCAACAGATTGCGGGTGGAAATAACCAGTATTTCGATTTTTTTGTAGTATTCCGTCATTCGGCGTGTTACAAATACAGGGCTTACAAAATCAGCAATGTCGGCAAAGAGTGAAATCACGGAATAAAAAACCTGGCTCGGGGTTTTTATCTCGAACTCAGGCTGACCGGCAAGCCTGTCCATTTTAATACGCTCCCAGTAGCCGATTTTAACCGGGATTGACGGATCATCCGCAGAATCTGTCCCATCCCGGCGTCCGGATTTTTTCTTCCCGGGTTTCTCGTCTTCAGATTCAAATCCTGAAGACATCTCCACACGGCGTCCCGAACGTCCTGGCCGATCTCCGATTCTTACATCTACCCTTTCATGCCTTACACGGTGACCCTGCCTGGCTTTTTCTTCTTCTTCTGTCCTTTCATAGCCTATTTCCCCGCCCAGTTTTTTGGCGATCGCTTTGGCTTCATCCGCATCGAGAGGTCCTAATTTATCACGCACCCGATCCAATTCACCAGGGGCATAGACCGCTGTTTTCTTTGCCATCTTAAATCCGTAAAAAGAGTTTTTCTCCTATTCCCCAGGCGTTCCGTACCGGCAGCTCTTTTCCGTCAGCGTCAACCAAAAGGCCGTTAAAACATCCCAACGGATTCTCGTAACTGTACCCTAAGAGTACGCTTGCGGAGCCGGAAAAAACCGATTCCACTATACTTTTCTCAGGCTCTTTGGTATTAAACACCAAATCAACCATACCTTCCATGTCCTGAATAATCCATTCCTTTTTATCCTTGATGTTCCTGGTAATTTTAACCGGCGGCATTGGGGTAAGTTTGCCGTCAATCCAAAGGGCGTTCTCATTGTTTCTGTAAGGCTCTTTGGTCTGGTTTTCTCCAAAGGCAAAACCAAAACGCCGATTTTCGCCGTCAAAGCCCAGGGCGGAACACCAGGTTGAGTGCTTCTTTCGCGGATAATACCCCTTAAAATCACAAAAAAGCCCGGAAGTTTTGTCGGGACTAAAACGAATGTGCTTTTCCCCCGATACTACATCCCCTTTTACCGCGGTTATCGCCTTATAAGCATACATATTCTGCCACTCGGAAAACAACAAGCTTACCGCCATGGGCGTGGGTTCCCCTTCGGCAAAATCAAACGCTATATGGGCTGTAAGCGCCGGCCTTTTGCGCGTGCTTTTAATATCGAGTTCCAGCATAACGCTCTTTATATCTAGCCATGAATGAATTCTTAAAAAAAACCCGTAAGAACGACTATCAACCGAAGAATTACCAAGAGACTGAGGCATCCGCCAGCCGCCCCCTGGAATAACTTTCCGGAATTCCAGCCTTTCGCTGGTTTCGCAGTCGTGCATTATCACCAGAGCAAAGCGGTTGTACTTCATATTGCAGAACCGGATTTGTAGGAAATAGCGGTCGTCATGGATGATAAAGGATTCCCATTCCTTTACCCTAAGTGCCTTTATTACCCTGGGTAGCGGAATTGGGTACGGTTTCCGGACTCGTAAAAGATCCACCTTATCAAAGGCCTGGGTCCAGGTACCATAAATAGGCGTACCGTTTTCCACCGGCGAAGGCTTAGGTTTTTGAATTTCTCTGGTATACACTTATTATAGAAGATACCACATTTTCCAAAGATTTTCAATGAAGCGCATCGCCTTATAATTTTTATAGTCGAAAAGGGGCGGCTGCCCAATAACAAAAACCTGACCGAAATCAGGTAGCGGGTGCCTGACCATCCCCCCTGACAGGAGGTTTTTCCCAAGACAGCGGCGGCTCGTTTATGAATTCCATGCCGCTGTCGCAATGTGGAGCCATTTTATATTTGGGCTAGATTTTTAGGCATCACGGGTTACCCCGCGCGCCCCTGAACAACTCCACAAATCTGTCCGGAGAAATCTTTTTCGCTCCAAGATCGGTTTTGTAATCCAGGGGCATTCCCAGATCGAGAAAAGCAAAACCGTTTTCTTCGAGCCAGCGGGTCATGAGGATCATCTGAACGGTCCCGGCGTTATCCTCTTCGTAGTAGCCTGAATAGCTGGTGTAAACCCGCCCGACGATAACGCCGATTTCCCCGGCTTTTAGTTCGCCTTCCCGGTAAACCGCGAAAGAGACAGGCCTTGTGTCCGTTTTTCTGCGGTGGATGCTTTTGAGAATTCTAACGAGCGGCGGGGTAAGCCAGTCCGAGCCGTGGATCTGTGCGCACTTATCAAGAATAAAATCAAAATCTGTGTCTACCCGCAACTCGTAGTGTGAAAGAAGGTGGCGGATGCTTTTCTTTATATGCAGGTCAGGAAAAAACAACGCCGAGCGAACAAGGTGGAGCTTGGGAAGCAGGATGTAAAAATGTTTTGCCTTTTTACTATCGTTTTCTTCGCCGGAATCCTCGTCTTTAAGCTCCATCGACATAACCAAAAAACCGGCTGCCATGAGCCGACGGATAAATGGCTCATGAAAATCATTCGCAAGACAAAATTCCTCACAATAATCCGTTTCCAGTATGGCATCGACAACGAGATCGAAGTCGTCTGTAGCATCGATAAAGATATGACCAGTAGGTACATAGCGAAGTGGATACATCATTAATAACTATACACAACTTATTGACTATTTTCCGCTTTATTTGCAATGATTAGGATATGTTTGCGTGTCCGCCTGGCACCAGTAAATCTCTACCCAGAGAGTACCGGGGCATTGCAGAAAAATTATTTCCTCCCGACGGTTTTTCCGATGGCAAGGGGCCTTCCATCGAAGCTGCCGGAGCTTTCGCCAATATACTTGGCATTGGAGAGGATTACAAGCGTCTCTGGAATAATTATAAGTCGGGGCAAACAGTGAGGAATTTTCTGGAGCATTTTCAGAATAATCTGGATCTTTTAATTCAAAAGACCTGGGTGGAAAAAGCGGACGAGGCGCGAAAGGAAGATCTGCAAGATCAGGTTCCGCCTTTTATCGCGTTTATAGAAAGCGGGGATTACGCCAAGGCTCTTGAAGAATTTGGCGCAATACTGGAAGAACTGGCGTATCTTTTCTTTAGTACACAGAGCCAAAAGGACGATTTTGCCGAATACGTTTTGCGGATTGATACGCAAATGGGGCTTTTTTGGTGGTACGGAGGACAGATCAACGGCGTAAAAGGGGCGCCTTGGGTAAAAAGCGTTGACAGAAACGTAATTTATGCCCTTCTGCTTCTTGGAATATGCTACCTTACGAATTTTTAATTATGGAAAACACAAATACTTTAGAAGATTCAAATTCCGGCGGATCGGACTTTATCAGCGACTTTATAAAAGAAGACCTTAAAAACGGGCGCTTCGATCACGTCCACACCCGCTTTCCCCCGGAACCCAACGGCTGGCTGCACATCGGCCACTGCAAGGCGTTTTACATCGATTTCCTCATGGCGGAAAAATTCGGGGGCAAGTGCAACTTGCGTTTTGACGACACAAACCCGGAAAAAGAAGATCAGTCCTACGTCGATGCCATCAAGCGGGATGTCAAATGGATGGGCTACGACTGGGAAGACAGGGAATACTACGCCTCCGATTACTATGAGTACCTTTACGAGCTCGCCATAAAGATCATCGAAAAGGGAAAGGCCTATGTTGACGACCTTTCCGATGTGGAGATAAGCGAATATCGCGGCACGGCGGTTCCCGACAAGAATAACATTACCGTCACGCCTCCTGGGCGCAACAGCCCGTGGCGGGATCGCGGCGTGGAAGAAAACCTCGACCTTTTTGCCAGAATGAGGGCCGGAGAATTCCCTGACGGCGCAAAAACCCTCAGGGCCAAAATCGACATGGCCCATCCGAACCTTCTTCTAAGAGACCCGGTCATGTACCGGATCCGCCGCGAACACCACTACCGCGCCGGGGACAAGTGGTGCATCTATCCCATGTACGATTTTCAGCACCCCCTGTCGGACGCGAAAGAAGGAATAACCCACTCGCTCTGTTCCCTTGAATACGAAATTCACAGGCCGCTTTACGAATGGTTTATTAACGAGGCGGAGGTCTTTCAATCGCGGCAGATAGAATTTGCGCGTCTTAACATGACCCGCACCGTGATGAGCAAGCGCTGGCTTTTGCGCCTTGTCGAAGAAAAATACGTTTCCGGCTGGGATGACCCAAGGATGCCCACCATCGCGGGGCTCCGCCGCCGTGGCTATACGCCTGAGGCCATACGCAGTTTTGTCTCGCAGGTGGGAATCGCTAAAACCGACAGCATGGCGGACATTGCCTTTCTCGAGTACTGCCTTCGCGAAGACTTGAACAAAACCAGCCTGAGGGTAATGGCGGTTATAAAACCGTTGGAACTTGTTATCGACAACTGGCCAGCAGGAAAGGTTGAAGAAGTCGAAGCGGTGAACAACCCCGAAGACGAGTCGGCGGGCAAGCGGAAAATCCCCTTTACAGGAAAGTTATGGATCGAACGGGAGGATTTTGAGGAAATCCCGCCGCCCAAGTATTTCAGGCTTTTCCCCGGCAACAGCGTACGGCTGCGCTACGGCTACATCGTTACCTGTACCGGCTGCGACAAGGATGCGGCGGGAAACGTCACCGCCGTTCACTGTACTTACGATCCTGAAACAAAGGGCGGGAACGCGCCGGACAACAAAAAAGTTAAAAGCACCATTCACTGGGTTTCCGTTTCTAACGCGATTCCGATTGAAGTGCGTATTTACGACTATCTTTTTGCCGTTGACAGGCCAATGGAAGTGGAGCCGGGCAAAACCTTCCTGGACAACCTTAGCCCCAATTCCCTGGAAGTGATAGGCAACGCCTGGGCCGAGCCGTGTTTAGCAGAGGCTATAACGGGAGAGCGTTTTCAGTTTGAGCGGCTTGGCTACTTTGTTAAAGACCCCGATAGCGGTACGCCAGGAACAGATGGTAAGAGCCATCCGGTTTTCAACAAGACAGTGGGCTTGAGGGATACGTGGGCGAAGATAGTGAAAAAAATATGATACGTTATTGAGGCCCACGCCATGTTACATTTTATGAGTTAATAAGTTTCCGTCCTTTTCTGTCTTGCCCTATTGCTTCGCGCAATGGACTTGTGAAATTCCTGTTTTTGCTTCAGGTAAGCGGAATGATTCATGACAAAAGCATTCTCTTTACTCTGGGCTTTGTAATTCTTCCATTGCTCCGGTGAAAGCCTGCCGTCTTCCAGCGCCGCCAGAACCGCGCAGCCGGGTTCGGTCTGGTGGCTGCAATCAGAGAACCGACACTGGGAAAAAAGTTCCTCTACTTCCGCGAAGGCAAGGCTTATCCCTTCTTTTGAATCCCAGAGTCCGACTTCCCGCATTCCGGGGGTATCTATAACAAGGGCTCCCGATTCAAGCCGGAAGAGCTGCCGGAACGTCGTGGTATGGCGGCCTTTGCTGTCATCCTCGCGTATGGATTTGACTTCCATTAGTTCTTCACCTGCCAGCCGGTTTAAAAGCGAAGATTTCCCGACACCGGAAGATCCCAGGAATATTACGGTTTTAGCAGGCTCAAGGAAGGGCGAAAGCTCTTCAATGCCAAACCCTGTCTTGCTGCTTACGCAAATTACCGGCACTTCCCTGGCCAGCTTTTGAGCCTCGGTAGCCAGAGGATTAAAGTCCTCTACAAGGTCCGCTTTGGTCAAAACAAAAACAGGGAAGCCTCCGCTTTGCATTGTGGCTGTCAGGTACCTGGCCATACGGCTGATGCTAAAATCATTATTCAGGGATGAAAGGATAAAAACATAATCGAAATTCGCCGCGCTTACCTGCTCCCTGACATTTTTTGCGTAACCTTCCCCATGGCCCAAAAAATCCACCCTTGAAAAACGGGAACGCCGGGGCAGGACCGCGTCAATTAGTGAAGCGCCCTGGCCGTTATATTTTAAAACGACAAAATCCCCTACTACCGGGAAGAGATCCCCTTCTTTAAGGTTATTAAAAAAACTGCCCTTAATTTCCGCGTTTGCTTCACCGTATTCGCAAATAACCCTGTATCGTTCCCGCCTGCTTTCAATTATTCTTCCGGGAATAAATTCTTTTGGGTTTCTGTTGTTTAAGAGAGCCTCGAAAGCCAAAAAATCTGTCCGGAAAAAACCGTAATCGTTTAAATTTACAAATAAATCATTGTTCAACATGCAATTCTCCTGTGATATTGTCCGGCAAAACCGGAAATTGATGAGAAAATAAACGGACTAAAGGAGCCCTTCGGGCTCCTCGTCCGCCGCATGTTGAATTAAACTATTGCCTTATCAGATTTAACAGAAAAAGGAGGAAAGTCCGCAACATGCGGTTTCAGTTAATGAGTACATCCCTTACAGTCATATCTACCCTCCTTCAAAAATTTTAATAAAATTTTTTAATCTTGATTGTTTACAAGGTTATTTATATATCGATTTTTTTTTGTTGTCAATAGTTAAAATACATGACTTGTCATGGTTGTATGATATTCATTATTCCCGTATACTTTTGTAGATGAACAAGCTTAGGGTAGGCATTCTTTTTGGCGGCAAATCGGCGGAGCATGAAGTGTCCCTGCAATCCGCCAAAAATATATTTGACGCCATTGATCGCGAAAAATACGAGCCGGTACTTATTGGGATTGACAAGAGCGGCCGCTGGCTCTTAAACGACGAATCCAATTTTCTTCTTAACGCTAACGATCCAAAGCGCATACGCCTTAACACTTCAAGCGATGCCGTTGCGCTGGTTCCGCAAAGCAGGGGAACAATATCGAATTTGTCGGCCCCTAAAAATGACAGCGCAAACGAAAGCGCAATTGATGTAATCTTTCCGGTGCTCCACGGCCCCTTCGGCGAAGACGGCACTGTTCAGGGCCTCTTGAAGCTGGCTGACATCCCTTTTGTGGGTTCCGGCGTTCTGGCTTCGGCAGCCGGTATGGACAAGGACGTGATGAAGCGGCTCTTGAGGGATGCGGGGCTTCCCATCGGAAAGTTCCGTGTACTTTGCGCGGATGATGATGTTCCCTCTTACGAAGAAGTTAGCTCGGAGCTTGGCACGCCGCTTTTTGTTAAACCCGCCAACATGGGATCGTCGGTAGGCGTAAGCAAAGTTAAAAAGCAAAGGGAATACCTCCCGGCCTTAGAGGGCGCCTTTGAATACGACACCAAGGCAGTGATCGAAGAATTTATTCCGGGCAGGGAACTGGAATGTTCTGTTCTTGGCGGAAGCGAGATCATGGCATCTATTCCCGGAGAGGTAAAATCCAAACATGAGTTCTATTCATACAACGCTAAATACATTGATAAAAAAGGCGCGGAGCTAATCATTCCCGCGAAAGTTTCCGTTAAAACAATCCAGCGTGTCCAGGAATTAGCCATTGCCGTTTTTAAAACCCTTTGTTGCGACGGGCTTGCAAGGGTGGACTTTTTCCTTAAAAAAGACGGCAGCGTCATCGTAAATGAAATCAACACTATGCCGGGCTTTACAAAGATCAGTATGTACCCAAAACTGTGGGAAGCTTCGGGCATTTCTTACACACAACTGATAGATAAGTTGATAGGCTTTGCTCTGGAGCGTTTTGAAAAGGAAAAGCAACTAAAAACGAGTTTGTAGCCTTTACCATGGTTTCACCATGGTTTCACCTACGGGAGCGGGCAAGACCGTTTTCCGCTTCCTGGTAGTCGGGGTTAAGCCTGAGCGCCCTTTCGTAAGCCGTTACTGCCTGCGAGAAATCACCCACCGCTTCCCTTACCGAACCAAGCCTGTACCACCAAAGCGCGACATTCGGTTCAAGCCTTACCGCGGTTGAATAGGCGATATCCGCGTGGTGGTAAAGGCCCCTGTAACGGTATATCTCGCCGATGAAAAAATAAGCCACCGAAGTACGTTCGCCCTGGGGTACGGAATTGGCGAAACGCTGCATAAAACGTATGGATTCATTCCAATTATCCAGATAAAAATAAGCTTCCCCCATTGTTTCCATAACGCGAAACTCGTCTGAGTAAAGCCTTAACCCGCGTTCGCCCCAGGTAATCACATCCTGGTACCGCTTCTGTCTTTGGAGGGCCCAGGTAAGCGCCGTGTAAGTATCGCGGCTGGCTGCGTTCCGGGAAATATCATCAAGGCATATTCGTACTGCTTCATTGTAGTAATATTCCGCCTCGCTCATGCGGTTGCGACTTTCCAGATCCCGGCCCGTACGGTAGAGCGAAATCACGTCCCTGTTGTTTTGGGCAAACGCCGGAGAGATCAATAAAAGAAAAGCTAAACAAAAAAATGGTATTTTCATCTTTGCATAACTCCGGTTTTGCAACCTGAGGAACAACTCAAGATTTTAACATAATCCGCGTCGCAGTTGCCAGATCTTATTGAATCCAGTACCTTGCGGGCATTGGCAAGGCTGCGGACTTCCAGGAGTCTGTCAGGCTCCTTGCTTTTTACCTTTGTTTTTGTTTCAATACTGCGGGTTTCCCCGGTAAACGAGTCGAACGCGCTTTCCTGAACGGCGCTAAGGTCGATGCCCGACAAGCGAATCAGCCTTGCAAGCTCCCCGATAGACAAAATAATTCCTTCACTTGATGTTTTATACTTTTTTGCGATACAGGGCACAATTGATACTAATATTTTATTTGCGCCGCCGACAAGCCGTGAATCGGCATCTTTCTTTTCGATAAAATCCATAAAATATTGTTCCGGGCTCTTTGACTCTGACAGACAACTCGATAATTCAGGATAAAATTTTTTTACAAATTTTGTACAGCCCGCTGAACAGCCTGAGATCATTGGAAGCTGGCGGGAACTTTTGATTCGATCAAGAAGCTCGTCGGCTTCTTCGTTTGCGCTCATGGCCGCAAACAATTCGGCATCGTATACGCCCGAAAAGCCCATCCGCTTTAAGCCGGTAACAATTTTGCCGATTGTTATCTCTCCCGCCGGAAAACACAATTCTGCGCAAACGGCCTGGGCTGCAGATGGCGCGATTTCTACCACAATGTTATGTTTTTTTTCGTTGAGGGACGCCCACACTTCGCCGCTTTGGTCATGCCCGTAAATCGCGCCAACGGGGCACACTTCGGCGCAATGGCCGCAAAAAACGCAGGCGCTGTCGGAGAGGGCCTGATCGTAGGGGGTGCAAATAGCGTAATCGGTGCTGCGACCGGAAGTATTGATCGCCCGGACTGTCTGGATTTCCTGGCAGGCTTCGACGCAGCGCCCGCATTTAACGCATTTATCCATATCCCTGACCAGAGCGTTGCATGATATTTCTTTTAAGCTTTTCGGGCTTTGGCCTGAAAAATTATTTTGGAACGGAGACGCGCTTGTGCTGTAAATTTTCGCAAGGGATTGCAGCTCGCAGTTAGTGTTGCTAATGCAGGCAAGGCAATCGTCATGCGGATGGCTTGCGAGAATCAGGCTTATGATCGTTTTGCGGATGTCAAAAATGCGAGCGTTGTTTGTAACAATGTTCATTCCTTCTTCCGCATGGTGAGCGCAAGAGGCAAGCAGCTTTCCCCGCCCGTCATTTTCAACGACGCAAAGGCGGCAAACTGCCCGCTTGCACAGATCGGGATGGTCGCAGAGGGTGGGGATTTTAACATTTACTTTGCGGGCAGCGTCTAAAATGGTAGTGCCTTCCGGCACAGTTACAGGTAGGCCATCGATAGTGAGGGAAACGGTTTTATCGCTCATTCGCTCCTCCGTCGGGCCTGACATTGGCTTCAAACTCGCTTTTAAAGAGCTTCCACGCGCTGTTAAGGGCGGTGGCGGCGGTTTGCCCCAGGCCGCAGAACGAGGCATCGCTCATTGTGCGGACAAGGCTGCGCAGGGTGTTAAGATCGCCGATTGTCGCGGCCCCGGGCATTGAAAGCATTTGCAAGTATTTTAACAGCTGCCTGTTGCCTTCCCTGCATGGAACGCATTTGCCGCAGGATTCGTGAATAAAAAAACCTGTTACTTCTTTTAAGTATTCAAGGATGGAAACGCTTTCGTCCATAACCACTATGGCCCCGGAACCGACGGCAAGCCCCGCTTTTCTTAGATCGGTGTAACTGTAAACCGTGTCGAGCTGTGCCTGGCTTCCGATGGGGCCGCTTTGGCCGCCTAAATGAAAGAATTTTAGTTTCTTGCCTTCTGCCATGCCGCCGCCTAATTCGCTGTTACAGATAGCGTCCCGGAGGCTCACTTTGCCAAGGGGGATTTCAAAAACTCCCCGGTTTTTGCAGTGACCTGAAAGGCAGACGAGCTTGGTTCCGCCTGAGTCCGGGTGGCCCGCTTCCAGATACGCATCTCCACCCATGTTGACTATAAGCGGGACGTTGGCAAAAGACTCCACGTTGTTCACCAGGGTCGGCTTTAGAAAAAGGCCTACTTCGGCCAGGTGCGGCGGCTTGATCCGGGGCCTGCCGACTTTGCCCTCCGTGGAGTTAAGCACCGCCGAGTTTTCGCCGCAGACGTAGGCCCCCGCGCCTGAAATGACGTTAATGTCAAAATCATAGCCCGTTCCCAGGATGTTTTCGCCGAGATAACCTGCTTCATGTAAGTTTTTTATTGCCTCAACAAGGCGTTTCTGGATTTTTCTGTATTCGCCGCGAACGTAAATGTAGCCGGCTTTGGCTCTGAACACAAAACCTGCGATTATTATCCCTTCCAAAAGTTTATAGGGCAGCTTTTCCATGATAAGCCGATCTTTGAAGGTACCAGGCTCGCCTTCGTCCGCGTTGCAGACAATGTACTTGGGTGTTTCTTCGATTCGTAACAGTTGTTCCCATTTTTTCCCGGCTGGATAAGCCGCCCCGCCGCGCCCCAAAAGCTTTGCCTTGCTGATTTCGGCGATTACATCCTCACTCCTCATGGCGACAGCTTTTTTTAGCGCAGCGAAACCTCCGGCTTTAGTGTACTCTTCTATTAAAAGTGAATCGGAAAATGAATCTGTAAGCAGGCGGAGCTCTAGTTTTGGCATAACGATTCCAGCTCCTTCGCTCTTCCTTCCTTGCAGCATCTTACCAAGGTTTTAACTTTTTCTTCCGTCAGGTTTCCGAATACATGCTCGCCGATTTTTACGGCGGGCCCGATGTCGCAAGCGCCAATGCAGTTGGTGCGGAAAAGGGAGATTCTGCCGTCTTTCGTGGTCTCGCCAACGTTAATTCCGGTGGCTTCTTCAAACCATCGCTTAACTTCATCGGCATTTGTAAAATGGCAAGGCGTACTCTTGCAGATTTCAATTACAAACTCGCCGCGCGCCTTGGTACTGAACATGACGTAAAAAGTCAGTACGTCGTAGATTTTGGAAAGAGGGACATTTAAAACCGACGAGGCCAGTTCTGCCCATCGCTGCTCTACGTAGTTTCTGTTCGAAGCTGCCTGAATGTCCAGCAGTATGGCAATGAGTTGCTGGGGGTTGTTGCTGTAGTGTGTCATTATTTCCAGTACCATGTCTTCTGTCAGTTCCTGCATTGTATTAATACTATAAACTATTGGATATTTCATCTCAACTATATTAATATACAGCGATAGGACAGGAGGAAAATCATGCAGTACGGCCATTTTGACGCGCAGGCGCGGGAGTATATCATTACCCGGCCTGATACGCCCGCGCCATGGGCAAATTATTTGGGTTCGCCGACTTATGGAGCGATTATTTCCAATAATGCGGGCGGTTACAGCTTTGTAAAAAGCGGCGCGGCGGGGCGGTTGATACGTTATCGTTTTAACGAACAGGACAGGCCCGGGCGTTACATCTACCTGCGCGATGACGAATCAGGCGATTACTGGTCCGCCTCCTGGCAGCCGGTAGGCAAGGATTTGGATGAATACCGCTCGACCTGCCGACATGGCACCGGCTATACCATCATGGAAGCGGAATATACGGGCCTGCGTTCCGAGGCGTCTTACTATGTGCCAATGAATATGGTCCACGAAGTATGGCGGCTCAAATTGACCAATACCGGCGAAGCTGCGCGAAAGATTTCAGTTTTTGGTTTTGTCGAATTTACCTGCGAAAGTTTTTATGAGCAGGATCAGGTGAATCTGCAATACACCCAGTTTATCACCCGCACCTATTTCAAAGATCAATTCATATTGCAAACGATTAACGAAAACTGCCTGAACGCCGTTAACGAAAGCCGAGTGGAAACACGCTTCTTTGCTCTGGCGGGAGCGCCGGTTACCAGCTACTGCGGCGACCGCGCGGCATTTTTGGGCGGCTATCGTGACTACGGGAATCCGGTTTCCGTTGAAAAAGGCCGCCTGGACGGAACGCTCAACTACAACCTGAACCCCTGCGGCGCCCTGCATACAGCCCTGACCTTTAAACCAGGCGAAAGCGTTTCAATGGCATTTCTGCTGGGGCCAAAGAGGGAAGCGGACGCAAAAGCGCTGATAGCCCATTACGAAGATAGCGGTCTGCCTAACCGGGAAATAAGCGATCTTAAAACTTACTGGCACGGCAAATTGGCCAACCTGAAAGTGGAAACACCAGATGAAAATTTCAATCACATGGTGAATACCTGGAACGCCTATCAGTGCTTTATTACGTTTAACTGGTCGCGGGCGGCTTCGTTGGTCTACTGCGGCCAGCGCAACGGGTACGGTTACCGCGACACGGTGCAGGACATTCAGGGCATAATCCATCTTGACCCGGAAATGGCCCTTGAAAAACTGAAGTTCATGATCTCCGGCCAGGTAAGCCACGGCGGTGCGCTGCCGCTGGTAAAGTACGACCATAACCCCGGCCATGAAGACAAGCCGGAAGACGCTTCCTATCGTACAGGGACAGGGCATCCTTCCTACCGCGCCGATGACGCGCTTTGGCTGTTCCCAACGGTATGGAAATACATAAGCGAAACCGGCAATACTGCCCTGCTTGACGAGGAAATCCCATACGCCGATACCGGCGTGGATACCGTCTACCAGCATCTGAACAAGGCGATTGATTTTTCGCTGAATCATTTGGGCATACACGGCCTGCCCGCCGGACTGCACGCCGACTGGAACGACTGCCTGCGCCTGGGCACTAACGGCGTATCGGTGTTTGTCGCGTTCCAGTTGTATTACGCGTTTGAGATTATGATCCGTTGCGCGCAACACAAGGGCGATGCCGCTACAGAAACGCGCATGATTGAACTGAAGAAAAAATTCGGCGCAATTATTGAGGAGCGCTGCTGGAATACCGACCGCTTTGTGCGGGGAATCACCGAGCATGATCAAGTGGTGGGCAAGCCGGACGACCCGGAAGCCAGCCTCTGGCTCAACCCGCAAAGCTGGTCAATCATCAGCGGCTTTGCTTCACAAGATCGCGGCAAGGCAATCATGGATTTGGTATACCAACAGCTTAACACCAAATATGGGGCGCGGCTCATGGCCCCAGCGTATCGCCGCCATGCCTTTGACGGGGCTTTGGCCCTGTTGTTCAATCCTTCCACCAAGGAAAACGGCGGAATCTTTTTGCAAACACAAGGCTGGCTGATTTTGGCGGAAGCCCTGTTGGGCCGGGGCGGGCGGGCTTTTGAATACTATCTGGAAAGCTGTCCCGCCGCACAGAACCCTATCGCTCAGACGCGCCTTTTGGAACCTTATGTGTATTCCCAGTTTACCGAAAGCGTTGACAGCCCCTTTGAAGGCCGCAGTCATGTGCATTGGTTAACCGGCACGGCCAGCACCGTCATGGTCGGCTGTGTGGAAGGGATACTGGGCCTGCGCCCCGATATTAACGGCCTGCGCCTGTCGCCGACGGTTCCCTCTTCATGGAAAAATTTCACCATGGAAAAAACATTCCGTGGTAAAAAAATGCGCATACAGGTACAGAATTCTCAGGGGCGCGAAAGCGGCTGCCGGAAATTAACGGTCAACGGCGTTGAAATGGCGGATAGTTACATTCCCGCGACGGTGTTAAAGGCGGACAACGAGGTTATACTGGAAATGTAAAGCAGGGCAACTGCGGGATAAAAAATTACATTGACTTTTCCACAGAATGCAGTTAAAATTCACTAACTTATCTTTAGGAGGATAACATGACTCAAAAAATGAGAATCATGAGTGTTTTACTCATAATTCTGGTCACCGTTTCTGTGTTTGCTACCGGGGGGCAGCAATCAGGCGGATCAACAGGCGCTATGCCCACAATTGACCAGTTAAAACTTGGTCAGGATTACAAAGATTTAAAAGCGAGTATTCGTTTTAAGACACACCGAACAGATATTGTGGATACTATTTTTCAGGGATATATAAAGGATTTCCAGAAAATGTACCCAAATATCACAATCAGTTATGAAGCTATTACTGACTATGCCGAAAGTATGACAACCAGGATCAGTACGCCAAACTGGGGCGAAATATGTATGACGCCTAATTCCGTTCCATTGACGGAATTGACAAATTATTTTGAACCGTTAGGGCAGACAAGCGTATTGGAAAAAACATACAATTTTGCGGATGCTAAGGCGTTTGGCGGCGTAACGTACGGGATATCGTCAACAAATAATGTGCAGGGCGTTTTGTATAACAAAGCTGTATTCCAACGGGCGGGAGTCAATCCGTTACCGAAAACCCCGGATGATTTTTTAGCCGCACTTAAAAAAATAAAAGATAACACAAACGCAATACCGCTTTACACCAATTTTGCAGCAGGCTGGACGATGGGCGCTTGGGATGCCTATATCGGCGGATCCGCTACCGGCGATGCTAACTTTATGAATCAAAAGCTGCCCCATGCATCCAATCCTTTCGCTAACAGTGGAAATGGTACAGGCCCCTATGCTGTTTACTATGTATTGTATGAAGCAGTAGCGCGCGGACTGGTTGAAGCTGACCCGTCTACAACAGACTGGGAAAGCTGCAAGGGCAGGATTAACCGTGGTGAAATAGCAACAATGGTGCTGGGTTCATGGGCGATTGTGCAGATGCAGGAAGCGGGACCAAATCCGCAAGATATCGGCTACATGCCTTTCCCCATTACTGTTAACGGGAAACAATATGCGTCAGCCGGCCCGGATTATTGCTATAGCATTAACAAAAATGTTTCCAGGGATGCTAAAATCGCATCAATGCTTTATATCAAGTATTTGGTTGAACAGTCGAATTTTGATTTCGATCAGGGCGGTATCCCCACCGTAAAGGGCAGAACCCCGCCTGCTACACTGTCGGCCTTCAACGGCATTGAACTGGTAGCTGACAATCCGTCGTTGAAAGGTGAAGAAGATTTGTTTACCAATATCAATGTTGAATCAGAAGTCGGCCTTAACATGGATAACCGCCATGTGATATCCATTGTTGAAGCAGCTTTGAAAAAATTACCGACATTGGACACTATAGTGGCCGGATGGAACGCGGCATGGACGAGGGCACAGCAGAAATACATTAGATAGTGCTCGTGCAACTCCATAGTTAAGCGGAAGCTTGTTTATTACATTGAGCAGAGACCGTTTTTTGGACGGTCTCTGCTAAAATTTATGAGGATAGTTTATGAAAACTAAGGCTATACCAACGCCAGTGCAGCGCAAACGCAGATCGTTTTTTGCTACTGTAAAAGGTCAAAAAGTAGTGCTTGCGGTTACATTTATGCTAACACCGGTGTTTTTATTGGTTTTGTTTACATATCTGCCTTTTTTAAAAATGGCGCAATTCAGTTTATATCAAATGAAATATATCGGAACCCGTATATTTATCGGTCTGGGAAATTATAAAGATATTTTTAGCAGAGGTGAAATATTCAGTTCTTTGCGCTTGAGTCTTTACTATTTGGTTGCTTCTTTTATACAACTGAGCCTGGCGCTCTTTTTTGCATGTATACTCAGCCTAAAAACAAAAGGCAAGGAAATTTTTAAGGGAATAATATTTTTCCCCTATCTGGTCTGCGGTATATCTATCGGATTTATGTTTAAGTTTTTTTTCACACACGGGTTTGTATTGGATACAGTATTGGGGTGGCTTGGATTTAACCAGGATAAGCTTCCGTACTGGTTAAGAGATTCCTCTGTAAATAATGTCATGCTTGCAGCTACCTCTGTATGGCGCTATCTGGGTCAGAACATGGTACTGTTTATAGGGGCAATTGCATCAATAGACCCTACTATATATGAAGCCGCGGATTTAGACGGAGCTTCAGGATGGAGTAAGTTTCGTCATATCATGCTGCCCGGTATCAGTTCCATTGTGGTACTGAATATGATTCTGGCTATTTCCGGTTCCATCAGCGCGTTTGAACCGCCGTATGTTATTACCGGCGGTACATTCGGTACTGCCACATATTTTTTTACAATGCATACTATGGCGCACGAAAAGCAAAAGGTCGGCCTTGCTTCGGCGATGGCCGTTGTACTGATGCTGATCATTATTTTGGTTACCTTGTTACAGAAATTCATCAGCAAAACGTTTTTTGAGGGAGACGAACAAGGATATGTATACAGCGAACGCCGTGCAATGCGAAACCGGGCAAAAATGCAGGGTGGATATAAGGGATAGGGGAACAACAATATGACAGATAAGACGAAAAAAATAATATGGGGTGTCATAAAATACACGATACTTTTGGTTGTATCATTTATTGTGTTATTACCTTTTGTTTCTGTACTCATCACCTCATTTAAAACAGTAGAAGAATATAATACTACTAATGTGATGACCCTGCCGGGAAAATTATTTTATTTTGGGAATTTCATTACCGCGTGGCAAAGGGCAAACATGGCAAGATCGTTTTTTAATACAACTATTGTATTATTCTTTGTGTTAACCGGCTCCATATTAATCAGCGCTATGCTGGCATTTGTATTGAATCGCATCAAATTTCCAGGGAATACCCTTCTTCGAAATTTGTTTCTTTTTGCAGCCCTTATTCCTGGCGTCGCTATGCAGGTAACGGTATACCAGATTATGTATTCTCTGCACCTGATCAACAGTCTCACCGGGTATATCATCCTTTTGATGGGCTCTGATGTTATTTCAATATATATTTTTCTGCAATACTTTACCAATTTATCGCTTTCTTTGGACGAATCCGCCATTCTGGATGGATGTACCCTATTCGGCGTCTTTTTTAAAATATTACTGCCGCTTACGCAGCCTGCAATTATTACAAGTATGATTCTAAAGGGCGTTGGTACATATAACGAATACTATATGGCTAACCTTTATTTACAGGACAAAAATATCCTGGGGGTAGTGTCAACTTCCCTTTATAAATTTACCGGTCCGATGGGAAATCAATATAATTACATCTGTGCGGGTGTGATTATTACTATAATTCCGGCATTGGTTATTTTTATTATATGCCAGAAGCGTATTTACGACGGTCTTGCGCTGGGAGCTGTAACCTACTAAGGCTGATGGTCTGCTTTAATCTGGACGGCCTTTGGCAGCTAAAAACGATCGATTCTGGATCGATCGAAGCCGAAGTACCCGGCTCTGTTTTGGATACGTGGATTAAAGCCGGTATTGTCCCCGATCCGTACTACGGCGAAAATGAAAAACAAACTACTCCGCTTTTTAACAACGATTTTGTATATTCACGTACTTTTACAATAAGCGCGGACATTCTTGCGGAAGATGCAGTGGAACTGGTCTGTCTTGGTATAGATACGCTTGGCGAAATTTTTATCAACGATAAAAGCGTTGCCAAAGTAAACAACATGCACCGCAGTTGGCGTTTTAATGTCAAAGCGATGCTTAAGCCCGGTGAAAACACGATCCGCGTTGTTCTTTTTTCTCCCAACGCTTTTATTGCTGATGCCTACAAGAACGGCCCTGTGAAATATATCGCCACAGGCTCAATGGCAGGCGCAAATTACCTTCGCAAAACCCACTGCCAGTTTGGTTGGGACTGGGGGCCTAAGCTTCCCGACGCGGGAATCTGGCGGAGCATCTACCTTGAAGGCTGGAGCATTGCCCGCCTGAGCGATGTGTACGTCACCCAGGAACATTCCGCCGACGGGAGCGTAACGCTACTGGCAAAAGTACAGGCGGAGACAGCGGACCTAAAACGTTTCTGGGCAGAGAACCGCTCATTGAGTATTTTGCTACGGATTAAGAGCCCATCGGAAAATAACGGCATAGTTGAAATCACAAAAACAATTACGGACGTAACAGCGATTTCTGAAATAGATGGTATCATCGAAAATCCTGAGTTGTGGTGGCCCAACGGTTTTGGGGCACAGCCCCTTTACACAATTGAGGTGGAACTGCGAGATGAAACTTCAGCAATACTCGACACATGGCAGCGGCGCATAGGACTCAGGTCAATGACGATCAATACACAAGAAGACCTATGGGGAAAGGAGTTTACCCTTACGGTAAACGGAGTGAAGGTCTTTGCGATGGGTGCCGACTACATTCCGGAGGATTCGGTTTTTCCCAGGATAAATAAAGAGCGTACAAGGCGTCTTCTTGAAGACTGCGTGAAGGCAAACTACAACAGCCTCAGGGTTTGGGGCGGCGGCTATTATCCCGACGATTATTTTTACGATGCCTGCGACGAGCTGGGCCTGGTGATCTGGCAGGACTTCATGTTTGCCTGCAATGTTTATCGTTTAACCGATGATTTTGCCGCCAACGTTGCCGAGGAAGTACGGCAGAACATGATCCGCATTCGCCACCATGCCTGCCTTGGCCTGTTGTGCGGAAACAACGAGATGGAAACTGCCTGGGTTAACTGGGCCAATGTAACAAACCATCCCCCAGCCCTTAAAACGGATTACATCAAACTTTTTGAATCGATGATACCGGAGATTTGGAAAAAGACAGATCCCCAGACATTTTACTGGCCTTCTTCTCCTTCTTCAGGCGGGGGCTTCGACGTGCCCAACGATCCTGACCGGGGGGATGTGCATTACTGGGAAGTCTGGCATGGGCTAAAGCCTTTCAGCGAATACAGGAAATATTTTTTCCGTTATTGTTCTGAATTCGGTTTTGAATCCCTGCCGGATTTGGAAACGATACAGACCTATGCAAAAAGCGAAGACTTAAATCTGTTTTCGCCTGTAATGGAAGCCCACCAGCGCAATCCGGGAGGAAACGGAAAAATCCTCTATTACCTTTCCGAAACCTACCGTTACCCGAAAGATTTCGCTTCCCTTGTTTATATCTCGCAGGTGTTGCAGATGGAAAGCATACAAACCGGGGTGGATCACTGGCGGCGAAACCGTGGCCGCTGCATGGGAGCCATTTACTGGCAGTTAAACGACTGCTGGCCCGTGTGCTCCTGGGCAAGCATAGATTACTATGGCCGCTGGAAGGCCCTTCATTACGGGGCCCGGCGATTTTTCACGCCCTTGCGGGCGACGCTGTTCATCGATGAAACTGAAACCGTGCGGGTCTTTGTTCACAACGACACATTAAAGCCAGCAAAGGGCAGGATAAAGCTATACCTTCGCGATAAAAGTTTTAACACTCTGGCGGAAGAAACAATTGACGCGGAACTGCCGCCGATGGCCGCTTCGGAAGTCCTGGTCCGTGACTATCACGGCCTGGTGAATACCGTTGCGCTTGAACGCTCCTGCTTTGTAACGGCGGAACTTTCGATGGAAGAAACCTTGGTTTCAAGAGAAACGTCAGTTTCAAGAGAAACATTAGTTTCTCAAGAGACCGTGTTGTTTGTTCCGCCCAAGCATTTTTCTTTCACAAAGCCGGAATACAGCGTAGATGTAGATGAAAAAAGCAATCATTTTGCTATAATTATTAAGGCGAATACCTTTTGCCGCTTTGTTCGCATAAAGATACCGGGTGAAGATATTGTTTTTTCGGATAACTATTTTGACATTACTTGCAAAGAGGGCGTTGAAGTAAAGGTATCAAAAGATGAATTAAAAAAGGCTTATACCGCGCAAACAATAAAAGCGCTGTTAAAAGATAATGCGGGATCAATCGTCAGCGTAGGCGATAGTTTTTAAGGAGCAATCATGGGATTCAGGGATGATTTCATCTGGGGTGTCGCGTCAGCATCCTACCAGGTGGAAGGCGCCGCTAACGAAGACGGCAAGGGCGCAAGCGTTTGGGATATGTTCTGCAAACAGCCGGGGCGCATCGTTGACGGCTCCAGTGGGGATGTAGCCTGCGATCATTATCACCGGTACAAAGAAGACATAGCTATCATGAAAGAGCTGGGCGTTAAGGCCTACCGCTTTTCCATCGCCTGGCCCAGGGTGATCCCAGACGGTGACGGAAAGGTAAACGAGAAGGGCCTGGACTTTTACGAACGGCTCACCGACGCGCTTCTGGAAGCGGGAATAGCCCCTTGCGCTACCCTGTTTCACTGGGATTACCCTTACGATTTGTTCCGCAAGGGCGGCTGGATGAATCCTGAAAGCTCAAAATGGTTCCTCAAATATACCGAAGCAGTCGGCAAAAGGCTTAAAGGCAAACTTCCCATTGTGTTTACCTTTAACGAAGCACCGTGTTTCATAGGCATTTGCTACGACGGTACCAAACACGCTCCTGGAATACAGCTCCCCCTTTGGGATACCCTTCTTATGGTTCACAATGTGCTTTTGGCCCACGGCCTTTCGGTTCAGGTCCTGCGTTCACTTTCGCCTGAAACAAAAATCGGCCTTGCTCACAATGGCGCTACTTACTATCCGGCAACAGACAGCGCGGAAGACATAGAAGCAACACGCCGCGCTTATTTTACCGTGAAAGACAAGCTTTTCTTTTCTGTGTCTCTTTGGAACGATCCGGTTTTCTTCGGGAAATATCCCGATGAATATCTGCAAAACTACGCCCAATACGCGCCAAAGATTGGGCCGGATGATATGAAGATCATCTCTCAGCCCCTGGATCTTTTTGGGTTTAACTTCTATCAAAGCAGTCCGGTCAGGGCCGATGGAAAGGGCGGATATGAGTACGCGCCCAGGGAAACCGGTTACCCTTTTACAGCGGCAAAATGGCCGGTAACCCCCGAGTCGCTGTATTGGGGGCCGAAGTTTCTCACTGAGCGCTACAAGAAGCCGATTTACATCACCGAAAACGGCCTTTCCTGCGCCGATGTTGTCTCGCTTGACGGCAAAGTCCACGATCCGAATCGCATTGATTTTCTTCACCGCTATCTGCGTTGCCTTAAAAAAGCCGCTGACGACGGCGTAGATATCCGGGGCTATTTTCATTGGTGCTTCACTGATAACTTTGAGTGGGACAGAGGTTATACAGAACGCTTCGGAATAGTACACTGTAATTATGAAACCCAGCAGCGGATAATAAAGGATTCCGGCTACTGGTACAGGGACACGATAAAGTCAAACGGCGCGCAGTTGTAAAGGGGAATTTATGCAGTACGGTTATTTCGACGATAACGCGAGGGAATACGTCATCACCCGTCCGGATACTCCATATCCATGGATCAACTATCTGGGCAGTGAGGATTTTTACGGTCTTTTTTCAAACACATCAGGCGGTTACTGCTTTTACCGCGATGCGCGTTTACTGCGTTTGACACGTTACCGTTACAACAACGTACCCACCGACTCAGGCGGGCGTTATTTTTACATACGCGATAGCGTACGGGATGGCGGTGACATTTGGACGCCCTCCTGGATGCCTATGAAATCCGCGCTTGACCGCTACGAGTGCAGGCACGGGATGGGCTATTCGCGCATTTCTTCAGCGCGAAACGGACTCGCTTTTTTTCAAACCTCGTTTGTGCCGCTAAAAGACAACTGCGAAATTCACAAGATCGTACTTACAAACGAATCCGGGGCAGACAAGGATGTAGATGTTTTCTCCTTTATCGAATTTTGTTTATGGAACGCCAATGACGACATGACTAATTTCCAGCGCAACTTTAGCATTGGCGAGGTTGAGGTAGAAGCAGGTGGAGCGCACATCTACCATAAAACAGAGTACCGCGAGCGCCGCAACCATTACGCGCTATGGGCAGTCAATGTTCCTGTCGCTGGTTTTGATACCGACCGTCAAACTTTCCTGGGCCTTTACAACGGCTTTGATCATCCTGAAACCGTGTTTGCCGGAAAAGCTAATAACTCCGTCGCTTCCGGCTGGGCCCCGATTGGCTCCCACCACATCAAGGCGCATCTTAAGCCCGGCGAATCTAAGGCGCTGGTGTTCGTGCTGGGTTACTGCGAGAACCAGGACGACAAAAAGTGGGAGAAGCCCGGCGTTATCAACAAAGCGCCGGCTAACGCTCTGCTTGACAAATACGGCTCGCCTGAATTTGCGGACAAGGCGCTTGCAGTGTTAAAAGAATACTGGGACGCGCTCTTGGGCAGGTTCAGCGTGGAAGCCGAAGACAAGCGCATGGCGCGTATGGCGGGAGTGTGGAACCAGTACCAGTGCATGGTTACGTTTAACATGTCGCGCAGCGCGTCTTATTTTGAATCCGGAATCGGGCGCGGTATGGGTTTCCGCGATTCAAACCAGGACCTTTTGGGCTTTGTGCATCTTGTGCCGGAACGCGCCCGCGCCCGTATTCTGGACATCGCGGCCACGCAGTTTCCCGACGGCAGCGCTTATCATCAATACCAGCCGCTGACCAAGCGCGGCAACAACGAGGTTGGCTCCGGCTTCAACGACGATCCCCTGTGGCTCATCTGCGGCGTAGCGGCGTACATCAAGGAGACAGGCGACTTCGGCATCCTTGATGAGAAAGTTCCCTTCGATAACAAAGAAGAGCTGGCGGATAGCTTATTTGTTCATTTAAAGCGTTCCTTCGATTACACCGTTACGCATAACGGCCCCCACGGCCTGCCGCTGATTGGCCGCGCCGACTGGAACGATTGTTTGAACTTGAACTGTTTTTCCAAAACGCCGGGCGAATCCTTCCAGACCACGGCCAACTTTGAAAGCGGCGTTGCGGAGTCGGTTTTAATCGCCGCGATCTTTGTTTTCACCGGCCCCGACTATGTTGAAATCTGCCGCCGTACGAAACGCGAAGAAGAAGCAGAGTACGCCGTCAAGGCGATTGCTACCATGACCGAGACGATAAAAGCGCACGGCTGGGACGGAAACTGGTTCCTGCGCGCTTACGACGCCTACGGTCATAAAATCGGCAGTCACGAATGTGAGGACGGCCAGATATTTATCGAATCCAACGGATTCGCGGTAATGGCGGGAATAGGGCTTGACGACGGACGCGCAAAAAAGGCGCTCGACTCTGTGAAGGATAAGCTGGATACAAAATACGGCATCGTGCTTCAACAACCGGCATACAAGGATTACCACCTTGAACTGGGCGAAGTCTCATCCTACCCGCCGGGCTATAAAGAGAACGCGGGCATCTTCTGCCACAACAACCCCTGGGTTACGATTGCCGAAACCAAACTTGGTCGTGGTACGCGAGCGTTTGAAACCTACACGAAAATTTGTCCGGCTTACCGCGAGGACGACAGCGACCTGCGCCGCCTTGAGCCTTATGTGTACGCACAGATGGTCGCCGGAAAAGACGCGTCGCGTTTCGGCGAGGCGAAAAATTCCTGGCTCACCGGAACCGCCGCGTGGACTTTTGTCAGCATTTCTCAGTACATCCTGGGCGTGCGTCCGGTGTTCGATGGCTTGCTCATCGACCCCTGTATTCCCGCAAGCATGAAGGGTTTTTCTGTTATTCGCCATTTTCAAAACGCGGTGTACCGTATTGCCGTGGACAATAGCGCGGGTGTGGAGAAAGGCGTTAAATCGCTTACGCTGGACGGTAAGCCGCTGAACGGCGCTGTGTTGCCAGCACTGGGTGATGGGCGGACACATGAGGTTAAGGTGGTGATGGGTTGATACTGTCTCTATTCCTCACATATCTTTTATATTTTGGAGTTTAATTAGCTGTTTTATCTGGGACAAAACATAACTCTTAAAATGAGGGTTTAACTGGTTAAAATAGATATTCATTTCATTTAATTGCTTGTCTAATTTTGTTCCCTCAAACATTTTCCCATTGCCGGTTTTTAGCCATGCTTTATTAACCCCATAAATACTTGATACCAGTTCAATTATCCTTTCGTTGACTTCGTGCCGATATATCTCAATATCCCCGATATAACCGCTGCCTTTAAGAAAAATACCCGCCGCGAATTGTTTTTGCGAAAGATTAAGGGCTTTTCTTGCCTGTTTCAGGCGGTCATTTATAGAAGTATCCATAATCATTAATTTATTTGAAACAACCGCTAAAAACAAGGCGCTTCGCTCTATAAAAGATTAAAAGAGGGGAAATTTAATCTCTTAAAATACGTTATTAGAGCGCATACTAGACATTTATTAGATTTTTTGTATAAAATACGGATTACCATGAAAGAGGCGGGTAATAGTATCCAGACGCTCAACCATGAATTTTCCCTCTTAACAGAGGAAAACAGACAAAGCGTTATAGAAATGACCAAGTTTCTTGTTATCACTCAGAACAATATAGTGCCGGGATTATTTAGTTTTGACAAACAAAAAGTAAATGAGGAAAAGGTATTGGGTAATGATAAATAAGCTGCATCCATAAAATACGCAAACTTAATGTATTTTTGGAAAGAGATATTAGGAAACGTTGTTTCCTGTTCAATTAACGATGTGGTCATTTGACCGCGCCAAGGAGAGGTTGCTTATGAAAAATTTATTAAAAACGTTCGAAATTATCGTATTCAAGGAGTTTTTATGAAAAAGTATTTATTGATATTTGTTCTTTCAGTTTTAGCAGCAGGAGTTATTTTCGCCCAAATTACCGACAGTTTCGAAAATTCATCCGATTCCGATTTATCCTACACCGATTTTTTTCCAATGCAAAAATGGGCTTTAGGTACCGGTATAGAATGGAACATGAATTCAACAAAAGATTTTGCGTCCGCCTTTGGAGTGCATTTTGGTGCAGATTATAGCATTAATTCGTCGTTTGCGGTAGGTCTTGATCTGGGCTTAAGTTTTTCCGAAATTTTTACATTTGAAGCTGCCCCCTTTTTTCGCTGGTATTTCTTAAAAGATATACAGATGTTTGCCCAGGCAGACGCGGGGCTATGGATAGGCACAGACGTGGGTACCACGTTTCTTTTGGGAGTTACCGACGGCGCGCGCCTGCCTTTGGCAAAGAATTTTTACATTGAACCCTATACGCGAATTGGCTATCCGTTTATGTATGGCATCGGGGTTAATGCCGGTATACGTCTGCCGTTTATCAAAGCCAGTGGTTCGTCGGAAAAGAAAACTGCTTTTTTGAATCAGGTTGAGGCAATCGTCAAGGAATACGGAGACAATTCTATATGGGTGGAATTGGACGGCGACGGCCGCCTGCGCCTTATGGTGTATGTTGTTTTCGCTGCCGACAGCTCTGAACTTAAAGGTTTAAGCCAGGAAATTACGGTACGTAATGAAAAAACGATCAAAGATGTCGCGGAAATACTAAAGAGGGCCAAATACTCCGGTATCATTGTTGAAGGCCATGCAAACCCCACCACGGCTAAAGGACCGGCGCGTGATCGGGAAGAACCTGAACTTAAGCTTTTAAGCCAGGCAAGGGCCTTAACGGTGGTAAACGAATTAAAAAGGTACGGCGTTAATCTTGACAGAATAGACATATACGGAGCCGGTTCATCCGGAATGATAGCCCCCTACGATGACACCATTAACAACTGGAGAAATCGCAGGGTCGAATTTATTATGGTTCAATAAAATCCAAGGAGTGTCCTATGAAAACAAAACGTTTTGTATTTACAGCAGTAATTATTACTGTGATTATCACAATGCTTATGGGTGCCTGCAACCCGTTCTTGCATGAAGATGGCCTTGGCATTATCGGCGGTGGCGGCGGCGGTGGAGGCAGCGGTGGCAGCAATCCATTTATTGGCACATGGTCTGACGGTTCTTTAACAGTAACATGTACCGATACCACCTGGATGGCAAGAGACCCCTTTATTAATTTTACAGGTTCTTATACCCGTATCGGTAATACAGCCACTTTTAGTGAAACAAATGGTAGCACTTTTGGTACTGCTACTGTTTCAGGGAACACAATGACTGTAAAATCAACTAATTACGGTACATATAATCTTACTAAAAGGTGAAGTACCCAATGGCAGCGCCATAGGGGTCACCGATTTTTCGTAGTTCTCGATTTTAGACCCACGCTCATAGGAGCGTGGGTTTCTTAGTAAGGTTATTACTCAAATATAGCCTTTTTTCCGTAAACAATATAAACTCATACCATTATGAAAACCATTGTTTGTTACGGCGATTCAAATACTTGGGGCTATGATCCAAAAAATCAATGCCGCCATGATCACAATACGCGCTGGCCGATGGCGCTAAAAAACATCCTTAACAAAGACGCTCCGCCTGAGCAGCCCGAATGGTGGGTGGTGGAAGAAGGTTTGGGCGGCAGGACAAGCTGCCGGGAAGATCCGATAGAAGGCGATAAAAACGGACTGCGCCAGTTGTTGCCGATATTGGAAAGCCACAATCCCATAGATCTGGTCGCGGTCATGCTGGGAACCAATGATCTTAAGCCTCGCTTCAACCCGTCTCCTTATGACATAGCGCAGGGGGTGAAAAACGTGGCCATTGCCATTCAAAAGTCGGATTGCGGCCCGAACTATGCGGCTCCAAAAGTGCTGATAATCTGCCCGCCGCCAACGGCGGAGTCATCTGCTTTAAAGCACCTCTTTGGGGACTGCGTGGAACTTTCCAAAAAACTCCCGCCTTTCTACAAAGCGATGGCAAACGAATGTGGCGCGGCTTTTCTTGATGCCGGAAAATACATCAAGTCCAGCCCGGTGGACGGCATCCACCTTGAATCGGAAGCACAGCTCCTCTTGGCTAAAGCGGTAGCCGAAAGCGTGAAAAGCATCTTCCCCTAACCTTGTTGAAAAAAAATGTCTTTTAAGAGAGAATAACCCAAGGGAGATATGTATGCCCAAACAAAATTTTACAAAAACGGCCTATCAGAATCTTGATGATTTTATTTACGGAAAGGCCCTGCATCCTGTCGCGTTGAAAAACGGAATGGTTATCGGTGGAGGCATCGTATATCCTGAGATAAACTTTACTCTGCCTACAATGTCCATAGAAAAAGATACCATGGGCGAAGTTATTGCAAACTACCGCGAGATAATTACCGGAATATGCGACAGGGCGAGGGAACTGCACATTCCCGGTTTTGTTGCGGAAATAGAAACACTACCGCCGATGACTTTCAATCCCGAATGGGGTATCGAGGTATGCAAAGTTGTCGTGGATATAATCAAGGACCACGAAGCAAAGCACGGGATAAAGGGGGCGGTGAGGATAACACCTAACGATATTCGTGAAGGCAGCGAGCTGGAGCATATGTGGCACGGCAGGCATTGGGAAGACATGCTGCGTACTTTTGAAGGCTGCGCGAAAGCGGGCGCGGATTTCCTCGCGATAGAATCAATCGGCGGGAAAGAAGTGCATGACGATGCCATTATGTACTGCGATATAGCAAAATCCATTTTTGCGCTGTCGGTGCTTGGCTGTATCGATATGAACAGGCTCTGGACAGAAATAGTGCGCATTGCCAGTGAAACGAAAACGATCGCTTCAGGCGATACGGCCTGTGGATTTGGCAATACGGCGATGGTTCTTGCGGACAGAAACTACATTCCCAAAGTCTTTGCGGCAACGGTCAGGGTCGTGACGGCTGTAAGAAGCCTTGTCGCGCTTGAGTGCGGCGCGAAGGGCCCGCACAAAGACTGCGGTTATGAGGGCGTTTATATAAAAGCCATAACAGGCACGCCAATTGCTATGGAAGGCAGAACTGCGGCCTGCGCTCATCTTTCGCCGGTTGGAAACATAGCCGCCTGTGTCGCGGATTTGTGGAGCAACGAGTCGATACAGAACATCAAGCTCTTGGGAGGCATGGCTCCGACAGTTTCTTTCGAGCAGTTAGGCTATGATTGCAGGTTGATGAACGAGGCAACGGCCAGGGGAAAACAGCAGGCGCTTTTGCTTCGCGATTTGCACGCCGACAGTGACAGCAGGTTTGATCCGCAGGCTTATGTACTGCGCCCCGATGTAGTGCTTGAAATTTCCAAGGAACTTGTCAAAGTTGAAGGTTTTTATCCAAGGTCAAAGAAAGCCGCCAGCCTTGCGTTGGCGCATATTAGAAAAGGGTACGATAACAAAGAGCTGGAATTGAACGATAAGGAACTGACGTGGCTTGACGATCTGTCGGAGGCCGTTGTTAAATTACCTGACGATGTTGAAAAACTTACGGCAAGTGTTATCGACGATTGCGAAAAACTTGACCCGAAAAAATACGATATGAAATTCTAGGAGGACAAGATGTCAACAATTGACAATATTTCGGAAGCTTTGCAAAAAGGAAAAGCAAAGGACGTTGTAGCGTTAATAGAACAGGCCCTAAACGAGGGTGTTTCCGCGAAGGATATCCTTGACAATGGACTTTTGCACGGCATGAGCTTGCTCGGCGTCAGGTTCAAGAACAACGAAGTTTTTGTACCCGAGGTGCTGATAGCGGCCAGGGCCTTAAACAAGGGTACTGAGGCGTTAAAGCCAAGGCTTATTGAAGCGGGCGTCAAACCAATCGGCAAAGTAGTTATCTGCACCGTAAAGGGCGATCTGCATGACATAGGCAAGAATCTGGTGCGCATGATGCTTGAGGGGGCAGGTTTCGAGGTCATAGACCTTGGCGTTGATGTGGACGAAAACAAAATCGTGGAAGCCGTCAAACAACACCAGCCCCAGGTACTGTGCCTGTCCGCGCTACTTACAACGACAATGAGCCAGCAGGGCGTGGTAATCGAAGCGCTAAAAACTTCCGGTTTGCGCGATAAGGTAAAGGTAATGGTTGGCGGTGCGCCTGTCACCCAAAGCTTTTGCGAATCGATACACGCGGACGCTTATAGCCCGGACGCGGCAAGCGCGGCGGAAACCGCAAAGGCATTTGTCGTAAGCTAAGATAATTGTTTTTCCAGCGCATCTGAAAACTGTTTCAATACAGAAGGAATGTCTATCTCCTGCGGGCAGAGCTTGCTGCAAGCCCCGCACGCAATACAGGCAGAAGGCATTTCCTTTTTTGTCCTGGCTTTGTAGTTAAAGCTTTTCGATGAGGCGGCGGCAAAACGCATTTCGTTACTTGCCGAGATAAGCCTGGGTATGTCCAGCTTTTCTGGACAGGCTTCGATACAATAAGCGCAGGCGGTACACGGAACCATATCTGCCATTGTCTTGACAGCCTTTTGGAGCAGTTCTTTTTCCTGATCTGTTGTCGGGTCTTCTTTGGAGAATAGCTCGATGTTTTCTTTTAACTGCTCAAGAGTGGTCATACCGCTTAAGATAACGGGAATATTTGGAAGGGATTGCAGAAAGCGAAACGCCCAGGAAACGATTGAATCGTTTGGCCGCGCGGTTTTAAGCAGGACATTCGCCTCAGGGCTAAGAGAAACGAGCCGCCCCCCGCGGCATGATTCCATCGAAAAAACAGGCAGGCCGTGTTTTGTAATAACCTCATATTTTTTGCCTGCGTTTTGCAAAGTCCAGTCTAAATAATTAAGCTGAATCTGAACAAACTCAAAGCAATCATATTTGGACAGGAACTTGTCAATCGTATCGGCTCTGCCGTGGGAGGAGAAGCCAAGATGACGTATACGCCCGGCCTGTTTCTGTTTCAATAAATAATCCACCACGCCTATTTCCTCGTTAGTGTAAAAATCCCAGGTTGCTTCGCTTGCGTTATGCAAAAGGTAAAAATCAAAATAATCGACGCGGCATTTCTCAAGCTGATCCTCAAAGACCTGTTTTGGGGAACGAGGTTCCTTATGGGCAAGACCTCCGGTAAACTGGAACGCGCCGTCTTTATATTGCATCATGTTGCCTGGCATTTTCGTGGCAAGATAAAACGTATCTCGCGGAAATTGCTGTAAAACCTCGCCAACAAAAGTTTCCGACTCGCCGGCATGATAGCGATACCCTGTGTCAAAATAATTCACGCCGTTTTGGTAAGCGTATTCGATGATTGTCCTTGCTTTCGCCTCATCAATCTTTTCTCCCTGTCCCTCTATTTTAGGGAGACGCATATTGCCCATCCCAAGATACGACAGCTTTTTGTCCATAAATTGTTTGTAAATCATATATCCTCCAATCTGTTATTTAGTGTGCTTTTCCCAAAAACTTACGGCGTTGTTAAGCCAGCCTTCAGCAGTAGTGCCGACGCCAAGCCCGAAACCGTGCCCGACATTCTTGTACAGGTGAAATTCAGCGTCAATGCCTGCGGCCTTCATGTCATTAATGCGCTGTTCCATAACTGCCGGATTTGCGATATTGTCCCTATCGCCCAAAACGCTGAAGGTCGGCGGATTATTTACGGTAAAGTCTGAATGTCCGGTATAGAATATGACCGCCGTTGCCGGTTTGGGATAATCTTTTTCACCATAAAATGCAGTCCCGTTAGATGAAAGCCGCGCTACCATTCGTCCCCCAGCCGAGCCGCCCCAAAGGGAATAGTTTTCTGTACTCACTTCAAGTGTTCGGGAATTGGTAAAGATGTAGGCAATCGCCGCCGCTAAATCCTCACAGGCAAGGCGTTCCCCGCCTATCCGGTATCTTATGACAAAGGCGTTGTACCCTTTTTTACTTATCTCCACCGCAAGAGGGAAACCTCCGTGGAGCGATCCGACATATGCAAAACCGCCGCCGGGACACACAATGGCAAAAGGCGCACCAGGCTTTCCCCTGAAAAAGAAAAGTCCGGTGTTTTCTTTAGCGGCGTCCGCCTCCTTTTGCTGTTCCGTGTAAAAATCGTAGAAAATAGTTTTACCGCTTTGCACTTCGTTAATCATGTAATTCAAGGCGTTCACTATAACGTCAGGGTTCACGTCTTGATGAAACGGCATAAGCGAAGCGGCATCGGAAATTCGAGTATCGTAATATGAAGAATTGTCATCACGGGACAGCAGGCGTTCACCGAAACCCGTGAATGCCGGATGGTTTACAATATCCCGAATATAATTATCAGTGGTCAACGACAACGCGATCATATAGGTAATCTTATCCGGCAAAATCCGAAATGAATAGATACAGTACTTGGTAAGTTAACGCGTATGTAGGTTTTCTGCGATAAAAATATCGAATTTTTCCCAAAATTCAAAGCAAAACAAATCTCTGTGCAGTATATAGGGTGTATCAATATTTGGGTTACCTTTGCGTAAAAAACGTAAATTTTTAGAAAACATGGGAGACTTATGAAAAAGCTATTATATCAGTCAAAGGGCAGAATGTTATAATTGACAGCTATGTAGCAAAAATTTACAGCGTGGAAACGAGGGAAGTAAATCAAGCCATTAAGAATAATCCTGATAAATTTCCTGTGGGCTATATTGTCGAAGCTGACAAGGACGAACTTATCAAAAATTTTGATAAGTTCAAGAGCGTAAAAAATTATCCGGGTACGCCAAAGGCTTTTACTGAAAAAGGTTTGTATATGCTTGCTACAATACTGAGGAGCCCGCAAGCAACGGCGGCGACTATTGCCATTATTGAGGCTTTTGCGAAACTGCGTGAATTGTCGCATACAATCGCAAAGCTGGCGGACTCTAAAGAAAAGCCGGAACAACAATCCCTTATGCAAAGAAGCGGAGATATTTTTTCTGAATTGATAGCCACCGATCTTCCTGTATCGAGAACAGAAACTGCCTTTGAGATAAATTTTGCAGTAATGAAATTCCGGCACACTATTAAAAGAGAGAAAAATTGATTATTAGAATCATTTTTCTATCATGTTACCTGTAAAAAAAATAAACATGAAAGATCGCATTGATGATATTTTTTAATTCATGCTAGAATAAAGGGTATTAATACCGCAGGGCAGAGCCCTGCACCCGGCGCCTACGGCGCCTTTCCGCGGCAGAGCCGCGGGGTTTTAAACCCTTCTTTGTTCCTCCTCGCTCGGTCATGCGAAAGCAAGTTTTCGTGCGACCCTCGCTCGTCGTCCAATAACCGCTTCCAAAGTGCAGTCTTTACCCAAGCGGTCCGCGGTATTGCAGCAACCCCAGTTTGTCCAGTCGGCTTTGATGAACAGCAAGCCGCTGGGCGAATTCTTCCAAGTCAGGCGCGGTCTTTGGTTTTCTTTGCGACCATAGTGCCTCGGCAATAGCGCATATTCGCGGGAAGATCATGTACTCGGCTATTTTCCCCGCATAGATAATTTCCGACCAAAGGTTCCCTTGCCCGCCCAAAACCAGCGAAGCCGCAGTCTCGTCCATTTCTTTCGTTACCGGGTCAAGGCTGAAGCCCTGGGTTATGGTGCCGACACCGAGCCGGCCTATTTCTTCCGTTTGGTCTATGGCCCTGAAATCCAGATAGCAACCGTCGGTCATTGGCGACATGATGACGCGGTGTCCGGAAGCTGTGGCTTTGTTTCCGCCTTTTTTGCCGCGCCATGACTGAACAATCACATCGTCAGGTAACGGAAATTTTTCGGTATTTTCCAAAACCTCGTCCCAGCCGATGGCGATCTTGCCACGCTTGCGGAGCATCTGGACAAGGCGCAAAGTGATCCAGCTTTGCAATTGCGGAGCTTCGCTAAGGCCAAGCTCCTTAAGCCGTTTTTGGCATTTTGGACATTCTGCCCAGCGGTTGAAAAGGACCTCGTCCCCACCTATGTGCACATACCTGGAAGGAAAAAGTTCGGCAAGAGTATCAAAGACAGCTTCCGCCAAGGGGAAAATGTTATCGTTACCGGCGCAAAGCACATCCTCGAAAATGCCGAAACGGTCTTCCACCATGTATGGGCCGCCTGTACAGCCCAGGCCGGGATAGGCCGCCAAAATCGCGCTTGCGTGACCGGGAAGATCAATCTCCGGCACTACCTCAATGTGCCGCTCGTCGGCAAAAGAAACAATGTCGCGAATTTCCGTTTCGGTATAAAAGCCGCTTGTAAACCTGCCACTATAACGGTGTTGCCGCCGCCTGGAGCCGATCTCGGTAAGCAAAGGATAAGAAGCGACCGGAAGCCTCCAGCCTTGATCATCGCTGAGGTGCCAATGGAAAATATTGATATGCTGGAGTGAAAGCGCATCCAAAAGTTTCTTTATAAATTCAACTGAATAAAAATAACGGGAGCAGTCCAGCATAAAGCCGCGCCAGGGAAAACGAGGCTGATCTTCGATTTTGCCGCAGGGCAAAGAAAGGCGGCCTTCATTGAACCCTGAGAGAAACAGCTGGCGCAGAACCTGAAGGCCCCGGTACGCGCCTGCTTCCGCCCCGGCGCTAAGTGTGATTCCCTCAGAAAGAATTTCTATACTGAAAGATTCTTTGACATGGCTGGAATTTTCCGCTGGCTGGCTATTTGTTTGCTCAAGGCGAATAAAGCCCTGGCTCCCAAAAGCCTCATCGCCCCAAGTCTGTCGGAGCTGTTCTATGAATATCTGCTCTTCGCTCTGAAAGGCTTCTCCCTTTTCCATCCGGGGAAGGCCGGAACAGTCGAAGGCTCCGTCCAGGTATTGTACTGAAACGGGCTGTGGTATAATAGAATAATTTTTCATTGTAACATTATTATAATGCATGAATATCAAAGGAGTAAACTATGTGGGCTGTTTACGCGCTTTTTTCCGCGCTCTTTGCGGCGATGACTTCAATTCTGGGCAAAATTGGCGTAGAAAACGTCAACTCAAACCTGGCTACGGCTATCCGTACCGTGGTAGTGTTGGTCTTGGCCTGGGCAATTGTGTTTGCGACCCGAGCGCATGGCGCAATTACAGAAATCAGCAGGCGAAGCCTCCTCTTCCTGGTTCTTTCGGGCGTCGCCACGGGGCTTTCCTGGCTCTGCTATTACCGGGCGCTTCAAATGGGACCGGCCTCGCGGGTAATTCCTATTGACAAGTCAAGCGTAGTTTTCGGAATGATCCTCGCTTTTATTGTTTTAAGGGAGACTCTTACGGTTAAGGCGATAATAGGCGGCTCGCTCATTGCGATAGGGACTTTTGTTTTGATTTTTTAGTGAAAGCTAAGGGTTGCTGCTGTTATCATAAAACTGTCTCGTTTCATAACCCCTTTGTTTATTTCGCGACATACCACCCAAATTGATTGAGTAACAGTTGCATAATCACTGTATAAAATGCTATAATAAATTTATGGTTAACTTTATGAAAAATAATTCCATTTTTATGTTGTACTTGCTTGCTGTAACTGCCTGCAATAATACTAATGGCATAACTAATGCTTATATTCCTTATTCAGAAATTCCTGAAAATTATTCATTGGGAAATGCTAAAAATGACAATCTTGTTGTTTTTGAAGATGGAGATATTACATCAGGGCAAGCAGTATGGGATGATTTTGTAAAAATTACTGAACAAGGAAAATCATACACCGTCCGATTGGCTTTTTATTATACCTTGGAAGGTCAAGGTATTACTCCAGCACTTGAAGAATATGAAGAAATAAAAGACGATTATCCACACCTGTTTATTCAGGATCTAACATTCGACGGAAGAATATACACGCTTTATTCTGTTGAAGACAAAAAAGAATATAAGTTTAGCTACAAATACCTAAAAAGATTTGTTGAAGCCTCTCCAAGGGAAACAGTTCAATATCGTGAAACTATTCACTATGTTCTTGTAAATAACAAAGAAGTTACTTGGGAACAGATTATTTCTGGTATGCTTAGCTCAAGATTTACGGACTGGATAGACCATAAAACAGTTTACATAAAATATATGTGATTCCGGAACGTTTGTACCATTATATATTTGTAACAATTACAAATATATTGACATAGATTAAAAATAAATTCCCATAAAAGGAGTGTGAGAATTATGGCTTATGATTATGTTGATATATCGGAAAAGGAACTTGAGCATTTAATACAAATTTACCCTGGAAAAATAGAGGACGGCTTAAAATTTATTGATCACCAGAAGAAAACAGAAAGAGGGCCTTTAGATGTATTATTTGTTGATTCCGGAAATGCTTTAACTGTTTCTGAACTAAAAGTTGTCGAAGATGATAATATGCTTTTTCAAGGTATAGACTATTATGATGATGTAAATTCAAATTTAGAATCACTTGCCAGATTATATGGTAAAATTAATGTTAAAATTGATCCATCACAAACTCCAAGATTAATTTTAATTGCCCCCAGTTTTTCCATAAATTTAATTAAAAGATGTACTTGGATAGAAATTCCAATATCATTATATTCTTTCAAATGTATTAAAACTGATAATTCAAGCGACATTATTCCAATATTCCATGAAATAACAATTCCTTCAAAAAGTAGACCGACAATTGAAGTATATTCTATTGAGGATAGACTTAATTATATTAAAGATAAAGTTGCAAAGAATCGTTTTATAAATATGTTAAATCAGGTTAAAGAGCTTGATGGTAAAAATATAATATCGGATGCTTTAAAAAATGCTATTTCCGTAAAAGCATCCGGAAAGGTATTAGCATATTTTTGTCCGAGAAGAGATTATTTCTTAGTATCTACTTATGATCATGATTCCGTATGGAAAGATTTTAAAATTTATTCCGATGAGGATATATCAGAAATTTTTAGTCTGATAAAAGAATATTTTGAAAAAAACAAAAAGTAAAACGGCACATATATTATAATAGATATTTGCAAAGAATTATTTCCCTATTTTCATTATTTATCATACCGCTTTTCTAATACTATCCCGCATTTCAATTGCCGCCGCTCTGGCCGCCAGCGCCGCTATTGTGTTGTCCGCTTCCCTGCCGCTTGCCTCATGCGAGCTTTGCCACGCTTTGAGTATTGAGCGCGAGGCGTTAACCACGCCGCCGTTGCCCTCCCTTAAAAGCAGGGCGGCATCGGAAGCGGCACCCCCCTGTGCCCCATAACCTGGAATGAGAAAAAAGAGAACAGGATACCCAGCACGGATGGCCGTCGCTTCTTTACGCTCTTCTTCGGATTGGGGATCCGCACCCACAACCGCCCCAAACGCGCCGTAACCGTGTGCGCCGAGACGGGAAGCGGCAAGCTCGGAGAGCTTGTTGCCCACTGTGTCGAAAAGGTGCCGAGGGGAATGACTCTCTTCCTTAATAATTAGACATTCAAAATCGCGCCTGCCCTTGTTGCTTGTACGCATAAGCACAAAAGCGCCCTTGCCTTTCTTATCCGCCCACTGGAGCCAGGGCTCAATGGAGTCCATGCCAAGGTAGGGGTTAAGCGTAACGAAGTCCGCTTCGAAGTCGCCATCGAAGTGGGCCCTAGCGTAACGGCTTGCGGTGTCGGCAATGTCGCTCCGCTTGATGTCGGCAATTGCCAGAGCGCTACGCTGGCGAAGGTATTTTAAAGTCTGCGAATAGGTTTCCAGGCCCGAAAGCCCCAGTTCTTCGTAGTAGGCAATTTGTAGCTTGTAACAGGCAGCAATATCGATAGTCGCGTCAATCATGGCCTTGTTGTACGCAAGCACCGTTTCGGCAGGGGAGGAGCGGCGCTCTTTTTCGGGAACGTATTCCGGCGCCGTGTCCAGCCCAACGCAGACATGGCCTCTTTCGGCTACCGCCTCGAAAAGTTTGTCCATATTATACATAGAAGTATTCATAAGATCATAATATCAGAAAACATAAACTTTAGCATTGTTTTTTTTTCGTGAATTTTATATATATGAAGGAGAGGTGAAAAATGAATAAAAAAACTTTTCTTGTTTTTTTTCTTGCGGCTATCCTGATTATATCCGGATTGGGCTCCTGCGCTACAATTAATGATGCCCACAATTCAAAAAACAGCCTTGATTGGGCAGGCGTTTATACAGGTACAATCCCGGCGGCCGATGGACCGGGCATTAATGTCCGATTGACGCTTAGTTCGGATCAGAACTTTGCTTTACAATATGAGTATGTAGACAGGCCTAATCGCCAGTATAACTGGACAGGCTCATTTAAGTGGGATAATAAAGGAAACACCATTAAGCTAACTATAGATAAAGAAACGCCGCCTTATTATAAAGTAGTTGAAAACGCGCTTATTCAATTGGACATGAAGGGAAAGCCGATTACAGGCGATCTGGCTGATGATTATGTGCTAAGGAAAGAACGCTAAGATTTATTTAGCTTTCTGCCTAATTACAAAAAACAACCTTCCCTTTGTGAAGCGTCATAACGATTTTTCCGTACAGTTGACGGCCAGCAAAGGGAGAGTTTTTCCCTCGGCTAAAAAATTTCTCAGGCTCCACGACCCAAACGGCTTCCGTGTCCACTATTGCCAGGTCTGCCGCGCATCCAGGAAGAAGGAGGCCGCGTTTTGGGGAACTCCCGAAACCCAAAAGCCTGGCCGGATTTGCGCTTAAAAGGGACGAAAGGCGTTTAAGGCCAATTGCGCCGCCGCGAACAAGCTCTGTGTACAAGGCGGCGAATGCGGTTTCAAAACCGGAAAAGCCAGGCGCTCCCGCTTCCTTGTCCGCCGCCGAGTGGGGCGCGTGATCGGTCGCTATCGCGTCTACTGTTCCGTCTTTAAGCGCCTGGATAAGGGCCTGCCTGTCCCCTTCGGAACGCAGTGGCGGATTGACCCTGCCCCAGGTTTTTGCCCCCAGCTTATCGGCGTCTTCTTCGGTAAGGCAAAGGTGGTGGGGCATGGCCTCGCAGGTTAGGGCAAAGCCACCCGCTTTGAATTCCTGCTTTGCCTCGCAAATGGTTTGGAGCGCAGATTTTGTGGACACATGGGCGATGTGAATACGGCAATCGGCTTTTTTGCCAAGCTCGATAACCCTGCGGACAGCGTTATTTTCATCGCCGCCAAGATCGCAGTGGCAGGAAACGGGAATGCCGATGCGCTTTGCCTCTTTCATCGCCGCAAGGAAAAGATCGTCATCTTCCGGATCTTTTCCGTCTTCGGAAAGCATCAATGGTATGTAAGAACTGCCGCTCGCGGGAATTGCTGTAATTCCGGACAGCTCTTCGCCTTCCATGTTTTTTGAAAGGGACATTACAGGATAAAGATCGATTAAGCCGAGAACGCCGGAACGCTTTTTAAGAGACGCCGCTTTTTCAACTGTATCTATGGCAGGCTTTGTGTTTGCCATACAGACCACAGTACCAAAGCCCCCAGCGGCGGCGGCCATGCAGGCGGATTCAATTACTTCCGATGAAAGTATGTTATTCTCTCCAGGCCCCGGATCGCGAAAATGCGCGTGAAGATCGACAAAAGCGGGCATAAGGACGGGAAGCTTGTCAGAGGACGAAAGGTTTTTGCCGTCAATGATCATCGCGGAGCCACTGATTTTTTCATCGGGTAGCGAATCTCCGGCGTATACATCGGAAATAATTCCGTCCTGAACAATTATGCTACCTAAGGCGTCTGTTTCTTCGTCAACAAGATGAAAGTTTTTTAGGATTATACACATTCCGTGCTCAGCAATATTTTTTGATACAAGCGATAAACGCCTGAGGATCAAAGGGCTTTGTTACGTAGTCTACCGCTCCGAGGGCGCGCCCCTTTTCTTCGTCCTGGGAATCGGTCATTCCCGTCAGAAAGATAACCGGTATATCTTTGGTTTCACGATTCAGTTTTAAAATCTTGATGGCTTCGTATCCGTTCATTTCGGGCATATCAATATCCAAAAGAATCAGAGCGGGATGGTTGTTTTCCAAAATGCTGAAAAGTTTTGGCGCGGACGGAGCGGTTGCTACGGTGTATTTTTCTGACAGCACATTTTTGCCAATCCGTAAATTTGCCGGATTGTCGTCCACAAGAATGATAAGCTTTTTATCCGTTTCCATAATTACCCCTTACTTGTTTGAACCAATCAACTCTTTAATTGTTTTTATTGCGCTTTCAAACTCAGTCATCAATATCTGATCGGAGATATGTTCAAGGATTTCTTTTGTCTTTGGATCAACCGGCGTTTTATTCAACTCATCAAGAATCCGATCGGTATCTGTAACATTTTTTGATCCCAATGCCTCCGCCAGCTTAGTAAAAAGCGAAAAACATTCAGAGGAATCCACTTTTGCGGACTGGGGTTTGTCAGCACCTTTCTTGCCAAATATCTGGCCAAGGAATCCCTGTCCGCTGGAATTTGCCGCCGCTTTTCCTTGCCCTAAGTCCAAGGCTGCGCGGATGTTTTTAAGCAGCTCAGCCAGGTGTTCCACAAAATCAGGCAAGTTATCCTGGATAAAAGCCAATTCCACGTTTTTGGCGGCGCCTTCAAGTTTGTCAGCTTTATCGGATGTTTCCGCCGCCCCGATAGAGGCCGACGCGCTTTTAAGGGCGTGAATTTGGGTGGTGAACGAGGCAAGGTGTTTTTCCGGAAATTTGCCATTGTTCATGCTTTCGTAAAGAAAAAATCTGAACTTTTGTATGCGTTCTTCAGCATCCTTACGGAACATGGACAATACCTGGCGGTAGCCTTCTGCTGTGCCGCCTGTCATGGCGATGCCTTTTACGGTATCAATGCCCTGGATGGGAGGAAACGAAGCGCTGGACGCAGTCTTGCCCGCCTGCGCTATATCTTCGGGTAATTTTTCATTTTTTTCCCCTGGAAACCATTCCATAAACATCTACCGCTACTAATTTTATGGCTAAAACTATATTTTGACAACTGTCATTACAATCTTTCAACATTAATCCATATGGCTTTTAATTCAGCAAAAATTCAGCTATAATTCACATACCGTTCACATTTACAATTTATTACATTGTTTAATTATTATGCAGAACATTTTCAGGCGGTGCGAAAAAAAATACCTTATCACAAGCGAGCAGGGAGCGGCTTTACAAAGGCTAATAGGTTGCTATACAGCAATAGACCGTCAAGGCGAGTATCTTATCAGGGACTTATATTACGATACAGCCAACTGGGATATAATCAGTAAATCTATAGAAAAACCATCGTATAAAGAAAAACTGCGCCTGCGGCTTTACGGCGAATACAACAGCGAATCTCAGGGCTTTTTGGAAATGAAAAGAAGGTATGACGGTATTGTTTATAAACGCAGGATTGCTTTTCCGTTAGGCGAATTGAAAAATTGCAGCGTTCGGGAAATTGTATCGGCGGATGATTCCCAAATTTCTCGCGAAATAAGCTATTTTCTGAAAATCAATCCGGTTTTGGAAAAGATCCATATCGCCTATAAAAGAGCGGCTTATATCGGCATCGAAGATAAAGGCTTGCGTATAACATTCGACAGAGACATCGGCTTTCATTTATGCTCTTTAATCAGCAATAAATTTGATGAATATAATCCGGATAACGACCATCAGATTCTGGATTCAAACCAGATGTTAATGGAGATAAAAACCGAGGGCGCTATACCTTTATGGCTTACACGCGCTCTTAGTGAAAACAATATTTTCCCGGTTTCTTTTTCCAAATTTGGCACATGCTATGCCAGGTATATCTCAAAATTGCAAGACTTACAGGAGCGTAAAAATGTCGCTTAGTACAATTAGCGCAAGTGTGTACAACGGGACCTTTACACTGCAAGGCATGGTCCTCTGCACCGTCTTCTCTTTAATCTTCGGCTTTGTCATAGCGGGAATCTACATGTTCAAAAACAATTACAGCCGAAGCATGGCTATGACACTGGTGCTGTTGCCCGCCATCGTACAGGTTGTCATCATGCTGGTAAATAAAAATATCGGCGCGGGGATTGCCGTAGCAGGGGCGTTTTCGCTGGTACGTTTCCGTTCCATTCCGGGAACCGCCAGGGAAATCTCAGCGTTATTTTTCGCTATGTCCCTGGGCTTTGTAACAGGGCTAGGTTACTTATTCTACGCTTTTGTGTTCCTGCTGCTTGTTGGCGGGGCATCGTTACTGCTAACGCAGTTGTCCTTTGGCGACGATGGAAGTATCCGCTTTCTTAAAATAAAGATCCCCGAAAACCTGGATTATGAAGGGCTCTTTGATGACATCTTCGCCAAATACACTAGCAGCGTCAGGCTGGAAAAAGTAACAACCACTGATATGGGCAGTCTTTTTGAACTAACCTATGTCGTGCGTTTGAAATCGTCATCCAAGGCATTTATTGATGAACTGCGTTGCCGCAATGGCAACCTGAATATCACGTTAAGCCGCAATTACAAAGGAGAGGAATTATAAGCATGAAGAAAATTCAATTATTCGCTGTGGCTCTGAGCTTAATGGCGTTTTTGTCAGCCGGTTCCTCGGAAGGCTCAAGCGCCGACTACAGGCAGGCTGTGTTTTCAAATGGTATGTTTCGTATCACTTCCGGCGGTAAATACGTTTTGTCGGGAAAGCAGGAAGGACAGGTTTTTATTCAGGCCGCAAAGAACGATGTCGTGGAATTGGTGCTTGACAACCTCACTCTCAACAATCCGAACGGCCCTGCCATATACGCGCCTCGCGCCAAAAGGGTGGAATTGATCCTGCTTGACGGATCGGTAAACACAATTTCCGATGGCAAACATTCAAACGATAATAGCAACGATAACAGCGCTGTAATCTTCGTCCAGAATGATTTGGTTATTTCATCCAACGGGACAGGAAAAGGCACGCTAAACATTGCCGCCAATTTCCAGCACGGCATCCGCGCTCAGGACACCCTCACCATAAAAAGTGGCGTGGTTAATATAAAAGCGGTTGGCGACGCTCTGCGTGGCCGTGACGCAGTAATTGTCGAAGCAGGAACTTTTTCGCTGACTGCCGGAGGCGACGGCATACAGTCCAACAACGATGTCAACGCGGAACGTGGTTACGTTACCATAAACGGCGGCACGTTTACCATTAATGCGCAAGATGACGGCATACAGGCCGAAAGCTCTGTTACCATCAATGGCGGCAGTTTGACAATGGCGGTAAAGGACGATGGCATTACGGCTAAAGGCTCCGTTCTAATAACAGGCGGTACTATCAGCGTCACAGAGTGCTACGAGGGCATAGAGGGGCTTAACGTTACCATAAAGGGTGGAAACATAGATATCTTTTCAAGGGATGACGGCATCAATGCACGAGAGTACGTAGCCACTACCAGCAATGTGCGGAGCAGGTTTCCGATGGGCCGTCAGCCAATGGGCCGTCCGACAAATGAAAATATCTATGTGCGCATTACAGGCGGCAATATACATGTCCACGGGACGACGGACGGCATTGACTCCAATAACAATATTTTTCTTGAAGGCGGAACGCTTCGCATCAGCGGGCCATCCATGGGAATGGAAGGGGCCATTGACTTTGACGGCACTATGCTTATTTCAGGCGGCACTCTTGTTACCGCGGGAAGCGTTACAAGCGTCTCCCCACAATCCAAGCAGCCCGCTGTAATTGTTGGGTACAACCAGCAGCAGCCAAACGGCGCTTTAATTGAATTAAGGGATTCCAGCGGCAAAACTATCCTTGACTATACGGCCAAAACCTCTTTTTATATGTCGGCTTTTACGTCCCCGGACTTGGTTATCGGCAAGACTTATTCACTGTACGTCAACAAGCAGAAAGTACAGGATATCACCCTTAGCAGCCTTGTCACCGCTGTTGGCAATAGCAATTTTTATCGCGGCGGGTTTGGGGGTCCTGGGGGCGCTAGCAGGGGCAGGTGGTAAGGGCGGTTTCGACTTTGAACCAATCACCGAAGAGTATATGAGGTCAAAAATTGTGACCTCATACAATAATCGTGGCGGCATGAGTTATGCAGAAAACTAATAGAAGGCCATAAAGAAATGGGCGCTGAAATCAACGCCCATTTCCTTTGCACAGCCGGAACCCCGGCGTTCTTTTATTTTGTGGTGAACTTTTCCAAATCCGCCACTGCCACATTGTATTCGTCGATCAGTCGTTGTATTTGAGTTTCTATGGTAGACGATACCTTGAGACCTTGATCAAGTTTGGCCTGCATTTGAGCCTGCTCTTTCTTGATCCTGGCTTCCAACTGGTCAAGGTGGTCCTTTAGCCTCTGATACGTAGCAGCGTCATTGTTGCTTGTGTTCTGCGCTTTAAGGGAGTCCAAAGTCGATTCAAACTGCGAAGAAGTCGATTTTGCCTGAGTTAACGTTTGCTGCGCGGTTTGCTTGATCTGGGCCGATGACGGCTGTGAAGACCCGCCCGTCTGTTGAGCGTACACTATCAGGCCGACAAAAAGCAGCATAATGGTTACCAAAAGAGTCCGTTTCATTTTATTGCCTCCAACTATAGCAAATAAATTAAGATGGTAAAAACCTCACCGTTTATACTCTATTATTATCGGATTGTAACTATAAGCTGTCAAGGTAAATTTGAGGGTAGTTAATGGTACAATCCCCGACACCGCCCTATTTACAGCTGAACCTCTCGATTTTCCTTCTCGAAATCAGCCTTCATTTTTATCCTGGCCGATACGAGTTTTTCCCTCAATTCCGGGTATTTCAGGGCCAGAATTTGACAGGCAAGCTGGGCTGCGTTGGCGGCGTTGTCCACCCCTACAGTGGCGACCGGAATGGGTTTGGGCATCTGGACAATCGAAAGAAGGGCGTCCAATCCTCCAAGACCGCCTGAATTTATTGGCAAGCCAATGACCGGAATAAGGGTTTGGCTTGCTATTACCCCCGGCAGATGGGCCGCAAGCCCCGCCGCGGCAATTATCACTTCGGTTCCTTCAGCTTCGAGGTGCCTCAAAGTCTCCAAAAGAAGCTCAGGAACGCGGTGGGCCGAAAGCACGTGGGCGCTGAAATCCACGCCCATCTCCTTAAACACGTCGGCAGCCTTCTTGACAATTGGTTTATCCGATTGGGAGCCGAAGATAATCGCAACTTTCATGGCAAAACCCTACCACGTTAGCCCCGCAACCGCAAGGGCCAGGCTTTTCCACGACAAACGCATGAATAATACCTGAAGGCCACCTGCCAAACACATACTACAAAATATTGTTAAAGGGCCATGAGAACATCCAAATAGCGCCTAAAGTTCATGTTGATCAGGAATTGCCGTGATTTCGTTGGATTTGTCTTCCACAGGCGCTTCGCTAATGCAAAACCCGCATTCTCCACGGTACTTTTACTATATGGTTCGCTATTTACACGCCGTTTCCGTTGCCCCACTGGGTTTTACCGTCCAAAGCAAGAATCCTTTTGATTCGCTGTGGGGTTTCATACCTCGCCCTTAAGGGCTGGGAGGTTCATTTTACCATAATTAGGCTGGCTTTCATTCATGCGTTTGTCCTAAGCCACCACTTGTAAAGGCGACACAAAACACGCATAGTTTTATAGTGGAGAGGGAAAAGCAGAAACGGGGAAGGCCGCGAAAGGACGAGAAACCGCCGCCTGTGCCTACTGAAACAAAAGACGCTCAAGTTCAATCAACGATCGTTCAAAAAACCAAAAACCCTCGCGACAAAGCTGGTTTTTACTTTACCATCGGCAGAACCGGAGAACGCAGCTTTCTAAGGTTTCATTCGCCCAAAAGCGGAAGGCAAGCTCCTGATTTTCGCCGATTCACCGGCCCCGTTCGGGAACTCTTGCGGGAATTTATTGCCAGAAAAAACGAACGCCACTTTTCATTTGTAATAGATTTTGACGAAACCGATGATGACGACTATACGCTTTATAATCCCGAAGATCGGCTTATTGAACAGGCCCTTGCTTCCGGTAATTTGCACAATGAAGAAAACAAAATACTGTTTATGGCGGAAGGTGAATACCGTTGCGCCGTTCGTGTCGAAAACCTTCCGAACGCGAACACCCTAACAGAACAGTACGTCAATGTGTCCCCGGAACTCCAAAACGAATCCGGCGAGGCGGTTGCCGGGGCTCGCAGGTTTTATACCATTTCTCCGCGTCTGGCAGTATCGGGAACTTCCGTTTACCGCATTCACGATCTAGGCCTGCGCTGGGCGGAAACGGATCGAATATATTCACGTCTGAAAAAAGACGAATTACCCGCTTTTCTTTCACTTGTGTTTTCAGGCTTTTCAAATCTGGAACTTCTGTACGAAGGCTGGTCCGTCAAAAAGATAAGGCCGGCGGCGGCACTTCCCGCCCTTTTATTCATGGAGATCGATAAGTACGGTTATATCCATGTCCGGCCAATCTGCTTTCTAAGGGGCTTCCCTCCGCACTTTCTGGAAAACGAAGAGATTGTTACCGTAGTGGAAATATACGAAAACGAAAAAATCTTTGGCGTTGCGGAGGTGATTTTTCCCGAGCCGCCTGAGGATCAGTTCAGGGCAGTACTTAATCGCGGCAACAAAGCGACGGCGAAAAATTCAATTCACGAGGAAAATGGCCGCTTTATCATTGCGCCCAAGTTTGCCCGCGAATTTTTTGCGGCGAATATCGTCGACTTGTCCCAGCGTTTTGTGCTGCTGGAAGCCGAGGTGCTTTCTGGCTACAAGCTCAGTTTCTCAAGGCCTAAAATCCGGCTGTCAATGGGAAAGGGCATTGATTACCTTTCAGGCAACGCGGTGGTGGAAATCGCGGGCGAAAGCTATTCATTTGCAAAGTTCATGGCGGAATACCGCAAGGCGTCCTGCATCACCCTGTCGGACGGGACGCGTTCCTTTCCCGACAAGCGGACAATGGATCGCCTTGACCGACTGGTGACGCAGATCAAGGGAAACGAAAGCGCGGTGGAGCTGTCGTACTTTGACATTCCCCTGTTGCTGCAGGACGATTCCATTGAGATTGAAGGCGCGGCCTGGGAAGAAGCGCGGCCCTTCTTTACCAAATACAATTCAATCCAGGAACGCAAGGGCCATTGGTCGCTGGAAAACGGCCAGCTCAGGCCCTACCAGGAGTACGGCGTGCGCTGGCTTGACTACCTGCGCGAATACAGCATGGGCGCGTGCCTTGCGGATGAGATGGGCCTTGGAAAAACTATTCAGGTAATAGCCCTTCTACGAGCCCTCAATGAAGCTGGCGTTAAGGGCAACTGCCTTATAATTTGCCCTAAGACGTTGGTGTTTAACTGGGTCGCGGAACTGGAACGGTTCGCGCCGGAACTGCCCTGCATGGTGCATTATGGAATCGGGCGGGATGCGGCTCAACTGGAAACTGACGGGTTCAGGACCATCCTGAGTACTTACGCTACTTTACGGCGCGATATTGAAGATTTTCAAAAGATCAATTTTTTGTATATCATCCTTGACGAATCCCAGAATATCAAAAACCTGACCTCCCAAACAACGGCGGCGGTACTCTCTTTGAAGGGCGAACACCGGCTTGCCCTGAGTGGCACTCCGATAGAAAACAACCTGGGGGAACTGTACAGCCTGTTCCGCTTTCTCAACCCTTCGTTCTTTGGTTCCGAGAGGCTTTTTGTTCAGCGCTACCTTCATCCCATTCAGGACGACAACGACGAAGACGCCCTTAAAGACCTAAAGGCAAGGATATATCCTTTTATGCTAAGGCGCTTGAAGCGGGACGTGCTAAAAGAGCTTCCGGCCAAAACCGAAGAAACCGCGTACATCGAGCTGGAAGAAAGCCACCTGGCCGTTTACCACCGCAGGCGGCAGGAATACAAACAGCTCATCGACAATATCATCGCAAGGGGAGAGGCGGCAAAATCTTCGTTTATTATTTTCAAAGCGTTAGGTGAACTGCGCCGCCTGGCCAGCGTTCCCGAGGCGGACGGCGAATACGCCGGGCCGTCGGCAAAGCGCCAGTACCTGCTCGACAGGATAACGGAGCTGACCGAAAACAACCACAAGTGCCTTATCTTCACCAACTTCCTGGCAACGGTGGACATAGTAAGCGAAGACCTGGCCGGACTCGGAATTCAAAACCTTACCATGACAGGGGCGACGGTGGATCGCCAGGCGCTGGTTAGCCGCTTTCAAACCGATGACAATGTAAAGGCTTTTGTTATGACCTTAAAAACAGGAGGAACCGGCCTTAACCTTACGGCGGCGGACTACATTTTCATCATGGATCCCTGGTGGAACAGCGCCGCCGAAAACCAGGCCATTGATCGCAGTCACCGCATCGGACAGCAGAATCCGGTGTTTTGCTACAGGCTAATAGCCAAAGATACAATTGAAGAGCGGATTTTGGAACTTCAGAAACGAAAGACCGATTTGGCGGGAGCGCTTCTTGCCGACGATCCGGGGGCGCTGAAAGCTCTGAGCCCGGAGGATGTGGCCTACCTTGTAGGAGACGCGCCGTGACCTCTGAATTTATCGCTTCCGTTGCGCAATTTCCAATGGAGTATCTAAGGGAAATATACAGAAGCCTGATTGGAAAATTGTCTGTTACAAAGAAAGTGGACCTTATTCAGATGCTTGCGGGGGCTCTAACCTTCCAAACAGACGATAGTTTCCGTCAATGGTTTGAATATTTGCCGCCATTAACCCAAAATGTACTTTCCGCACTGGCATTTACCGACTTTCTACCCGTATCAGTTCTGGAAAAAAAATTTAAAGAAACATTTTTGGTAAGGGACAAACGTTACTCGTGGGAAACGCTGTTGCGCTTAAACGAGGAACTCAATCTGGATTTCTTGATGCTCGATCGCTCCAACGGGCAGTACGCTATTGGGCTGCCCGCATTTCTGCGAAAAGCGGTGTCGCCCTGGCTCAAGCCGCCGCCCGAAGCCGACATTGCCAATTGCGTGTCCGACGATACCGAACCCGGCTGGGATAACAGCCAGTCAATAGCCGATTCGTATCCCCTGCTCTGCGATACCGTAAAACAGTTGTTCGCGGATATTTCGGAAGCGGAAAGGGAAAAGGCCGCAAAAGGATTCAAGAAAAAGCAAATGGCGGAATTGCGGGCTTCGTCCGGTTTTCTTGACTTTGATATGGATAATACTCTTTGCCCGGACAGCATCGATTTAACCCTGCGTTTTACGCTCTGCATGAAAAACTTCAAGCCGGTCCGCCCAAAAGACGCCCATGAAGAAATTCGGAATATGGTAACCGGATTTTTCGGCCAGGATTCGCTGTACAAAAAAACATGGTATTATCCTGACCGCAATTATCTTGAGTATAACGTTTGCATCGATCATTTGAGCAAGACTCCGGGTTATTATCTGGAAAATTATGAGGGATTGCCGGCATCCAGGGAAACTTTCCATAAAATCCTTTTGGAAGTTGCCAGGGATGGCCGCCGTTTTGACGCCGATAAACTTGCCGAACACATCAGAGTTACCGCAAAGAGGTTTGGGTTTTCCGGCAGTGAATTCGAAAAAACTTTAAGAATAAAGGCCTCTTTGCTTGAAGTGGATGGAACTGCCTATTCCTGCGATTATTATGAAGACTTCAATGTATACGGGATATTGCGCCATCCTTTGCTGGTAAAGCCGTTATTTAAAGCGTACTGCTATATTTTTGCCGCCCTAGGACTTTTGGAAATTACCTTTAAGACGCCGCCGCTTGCCCTGACAAAAGCTTCAAAGCAAATGCCCATCTCCCCGTACGATTCCCTAAAAACCATCCGCATCACAAAACTCGGCCTCTGGTGCCTGGGCCTGACTTCGGAGAAACCGCCATTGCCCCGCCATGAATACCAGGCAATTGCCGACAAGGAATTGTTCCTTGTTACGGTTCAGGGCAACTCGCTGGAACGGACAGTGTACCTTGACAGGATAGGCATTAAGCTTGGGGAAGATCGCTGGCGCGTAAGTCCGGCTTCCTTTATTTCAGGCTGCGAATCCAAAAAGCACATAGAGGACCGGATCGAACGCTTTAAGAGGCTTATCGATCCGGCTCCCGCTCCCCATTGGCTGGAACTGTTTGACAAGGCGCTTTCCCGCGCCGGGCTGTTTGGCCATTACCGCCATGATGTGCTGGTGTACAGTCTGGGCGAAAACCGGAAAATAGCAGAAGAGCTTCTGCGCGATCCGGAACTAAAGCGCATCGCCTTTCGGGCCGAGGGAGGGATGCTTATAGTGCCAACAAGGAACCAAAAGAAGTTTTTGGCTTTATTGAACGAGCACGGGATTGCGAGTTTTTTTCCGGAAAAGTAAAAAAAACAACCCCGCCTTTAAGGGCGAGGTTGCCGTTTTTAAAGGCTGTTTCGCTTAAAACTCGAACTTAACACCCAGTGCCGGGGAGATACTCATATCGCCACCATTCTTCGTTACATTCGCAAACTCAAATTGTGTGTAGAAAGTCCAGGCTCCCACACAATATTCAACATAAGGGGTGAGTGTTAGACTTATACCATCATCAGAACCCACACCCGTAAAATTACAGTCTAATTCGAGAGTTGAGTTTTCAAAATATAAATCGAATGTTGGGTTGATTCTTATACCATTGCTTGTTTCCTTGGGGATAACAGCAAGAAGATTAAGCTCGTAAGTGTCTTTTGCGTAATTAGCGTTTAAGCGCAATTGTTGATAAAGCTCACTTTCTTGAGTAAGCCGGCTTCTTACTTCTGCCCAAAGCCCCAGGTCAAAGTTGCTGTTCCAACCAAGCCGAGATTGAAGATTAACTACTGTATCATCGGCCAAATAGTTAATAGGCGCCCTAATTCTGGCATACAAACTTCCAAAATCCATTTTCTGGTTGAATTGGATACCGGGAGTAAGAGTACCTACGGTTGTTGTGTATGTCGTTCCATGGTGGACCGGAGAAACATCGACACTATTATCATCTCGCAAGTAAAACCGCAGAGTAGAGGCGCTACCTATACTAAGTTTATATTGTAGCCATGCAAAAAAATTAAAATCTTGAGGAAAGTAATATCCATCAGTGCCTGCTTCTCTGGCAAGATCGATAAAATAGTCCAGTTCCGTATGGAATTCCAAAGCGCCACCAGCTAAAGACGTATTATCATAGGCAATATTGGGTATAATTTGGGATACCATGGGCTCACCATCCGCTTTGTTGATATTCTCATTGTAGAATTCCAACCCTACGGTAATGCCAATATCTTCTGCTACGACAAAACCCGCAACCAGAACCAGCACGCAAAGTAAAACAAAAAACCTCTTCACAATCACACCTCTGTTTTAAGCCTGGCTGCTTGTAAGCGGTCAGGCTGGTTTGAATGGAGCCTCCGCAACGCGGAGAATGCCTCCATATTATCATTGTCGGTTAATAATAACAATCTTCATTATAGTTGTCAAAGGGCGAATTAATGGACTTTTTCTAGGCATTTTCGTATTATAAAATAAGAAGGATGGAAAAATGGACAAGGTGAGATTCGGCAAAACAGGCCTTATGGTAAGCAAAGTCGCTTTCGGCGGCATACCCATTATGCGGATTTCAAAAGCCGAGGCAGTACGCATCGTACGAGAGGCAATTGGCCTTGGAATAAATTTCATCGATACGGCTACCGGATACGCCGACAGCGAAGAGAAGATCGGGGAGGCAATACAAGGGACAAAAAGAGAAGACCTTGTCATTGCCTCAAAATCCCCGGCAAAAGACAAAAAAACTTTCACAGAGCATCTGGACTTGAGCCTGAAACGGCTTGGCCTAAATTACATCGATATTTACCAACTTCACAACTTGAGTTCGGAGTCCCAAAAAGAAGTGGTGTTTGGGCCGGACGGCGCGATGGAAGGGCTTGAAGAAGCGGTTAAAGCAGGCAAAGTGCGGTTTCCGGCCTTTTCCAGCCACAGTGTCTCCCTGGCAATTGGTATCATGAAAAGCGAAAAGTTCGCCTCTGTACAGCTTCCCTTCAACTACATCGACACCGAGGCGGCTGAAACGGCAATCCCGCTGGCAAAGAAACTTGGCATGGGCTTTATCGCGATGAAGCCAATGGGTGGTGGCCTCCTGCCCAACGCGGCGCTTTCCTTCCGCTTTCTTGGCCAATACAAAAACATCGTTCCCGATCCCGGCTTTGAAAAAATCGAAGAGCTCCGCGAGATTGCCGCCATTGTAGAAAAAAGCGAATCCTTCAGCGCCGACGACGAAAAAGAAATTGAAAAGCAGCGCCTTGAGTTCGGCCCCAGTTGGTGCCACCGCTGCGATTACTGTCAGCCATGCCCCCAGGGCATCCACATCAGCACGGTTCTGAACATGAAGAGCTTTTTAAAGCGAATGACCCCGGAACGCGCCCGTTCGTTTGTCGGGCCTCCCATCGAGAAAGCCAAAACCTGCCTTGAATGTGGCCTCTGCGTGAACCGATGCCCATATCACCTGGATATTCCGGTTTTATTGAAAGAGCGGGTTGCCTACTGGGATGCGATGAAGTAAAAGCCAGCCCCATAAGCAGTTTTATTTACCAAAGTTAAAATTTCCAGTATATTAATAACAGAGGGAAATATGCCGGAAAAAGCGCCCGTGAAAAAAACAATAAAGAGCTCTCATCAAACCGAAGGTTTGCAGCCTGTCAAAAAGACACCCAAAAGGGTTACATTGGACGATTTATTAAAATCCCAGGATGAGGCATGGAAAGCCATACGGGAGACCCAGCAAGCCGTTAAGGAAACCCAAAAAAATATTGGCGGCCTTAACAACACATTAGGCTCTATCGTCGAACACATATTAACTCCCAGTCTGCCTAAAAAATTTAAAAAATTAGGCTATTCCTTTAACCGCATAGCCACTTATAAATTTGCGGAAGGCGTCTACGCCCAAATTGACGGTATGCTTGAAAACGGCGAACAGGCGGTTGCAGTAGAAGTAAAAACAACCCTTCGACAAGCAGATATCGACGACCATCTTATACGCATGGAAAAAATACGAAAACACGCCGATGCGCACGGGGACAAAAGGCAGTTTATGGGGGCAATGGCAGCCACGATAACAGACGAAAAAACAAGAAACTATGCCCTGAAAAAAGGGCTTTTTGTCATAGAGCCAAGCGGCGAAGATGTAAAAGTTACAAAACCTGCGACAGAACCACGGATTTGGTAAGAAGCTGAGAAATGTCTTCATAATTTGAATGTCCTGGTGTTATTGAAAGAATCAAGCTCTGGGCCACAATGCAGTAAAACCAGCCCACGGGCGGGCGGTGGCAAGGCGGGGCATTCTCTTTGCTCCAAATCATTTCTGCAACGCTTTCGTGAAGACACGAAAGCGGGGGTTTGTCCAACCCCCATTTCCTCGCATGTCGCAAAAGGTCATGCCCCGCCTGTCCCCGCCCGCCCTTAAACGGTTTTATTTCTATTGTTCTGCCGTGAATGCATGACAAATTGGGTTCGTACATCGCATCGCAAGTAAAAACAAAAAGTTTGCATTTCACCCAGCTAATGCTGGCAAAAATATCTTGGCTTGGTGTGATGCAGATTTTACCGGTAGAAAACACTTACTTGTCGCTGAGTTATCAAATAATAAGCCATATTGAGCTTACGAAGGAAAGCGGGCTGTTCCGGTTATGTAAGGCTGGAATGAGGGAAACCGACCGTTCAGAATGAATGGGCGGCTTTCCCGGACCAGCCTTAATTTACTACCATAGCCCGCTTTCCTTCACAGGCTTATTTACAGTTTATTAGTGAATAACTCATTCACAGAGAAAGCAAGCAGTTTTATGCTCCTCATTCCCGTCCTTCCCGGCTTTTAGTTCTGGCTGGGAGGTTTTGCATTTGTCCATGCGGTGCTGACAGCGGTCATAAAAGTAGCAACCCGGCCTCTGAATGTTCGGGGAGGGAACATCGCCAGTCAGGATGATGCGTTTGCGTTGGGCTTCAACCTTAGGGTCGGGAATTGGAGCCGCCGACAAAAGCGCCTGGGTGTAAGGGTGGCGCGGGTTGTTGTAGAGATCATCGTTGTTGCTTATCTCCATGATCTTCCCAAGGTACATCACTGCCACGCGGTCGGAGATGTACTCGATAACCGAAAGATCGTGGGCGATAAAAAGATAGGAAAGCCCCATCTCTTTTTGTATGTCTTTGAAAAGGTTTAGTATCTGCGCCTGGATGGAAACGTCAAGGGCGGAAATCGGCTCGTCGGCGAGGATCAACTGGGGTTTCAACGCCAGGGCACGCGCTATGCCGATGCGTTGTCTCTGGCCGCCAGAAAACTCGTGTGGATAGCGGTTGCGGTAATACTTCAAAAGGCCGACCATCTCCATGAGGTCTTCAACCCGCTGAATAATCTCATTATCGGTCATTTCCAAAAGCCCGCGCTGCTTGTAGATCCTCATCGGCTCGGCGATGATGTCGCCAGTGGTCATTCTTGGATTCAAAAAGCCGTAGGGGTTTTGAAAAACGAGTTGCATATGCCTGCGGGCTTCAAGAAGCTCGCGGCTCTTCATCGCCGTTAAGTTCTTTCCGTCCAAGTAGACCTCGCCGGAAGTAGGCGTGTGAAGGCGCGATACCGCACGGACGACCGTGGACTTGCCGCAGCCGGATTCTCCCACAAGGCCCAAGGTTTCGCCTTTCCTAATGTTGAAAGAAACCCCGTCCACCGCATAAGTATAGCGTTTCTCGCGGTTCAATATTCCCTTTGTTCCCGTGTGAAAATACATTCGCAGGTCTTTTACTTCAAGCAGGTTTTTAGATTGATCGCTCATTTTGCCGCCTCCTTGGCGCCCGCCTCCTTGGCGGCCGCCTCCCAGCAGGCGGCCCTGTGGCCGTTGCCAAAGTCTACCTGTTCAGGGTAGGCGGTCTTGCAACGCTCAGTAACCTCGGGGCAGCGCGGGAAGAAGGGACAGCACGGCGGCAGGTCGATCACGTTGGGCGGCTGCCCCGGAATAGAAAAGAGCCTGTCGCGGTTTCGCCTGTCCAGGCGCGGCACCGACTTGATGAGGCCGCGGGTATACGGGTGGCGCGGCGTCGCGAAAATCTGCTCTGCGGTGCCGAACTCAACGACACGCCCCGCGTACATGACGTAGATGTTGTCGCACATTCCCGCCACTACACCAAGGGAGTGGGTGATGAGGATCACCGCCGTGCCGAGCTTGTGGGTCAAGTCCCTGATCAGATCAAGGATCTGCGCCTGAATCGTTACGTCCAGCGCCGTGGTCGGTTCATCCGCGATAAGGATTTCAGGGTTGCATGAGAGGGCCATCGCTATCATAACCCTCTGGCACATACCGCCGGAAAACTGGTGGGGATAAGAGTCAACCCTTTCCGCTGCGGCGGGGATTCCTACCATGTTCAGCATCTCGATGGCTTTTTCGCGGGCCTGCTTTTTGTCCAGGTTCTGGTGCAGCATTATGGTCTCGATCAATTGGGTAGAAATCCTTAAAAACGGGTTCAGACTTGTCATCGGGTCCTGGAAAATCATGGAAATTTTTGCCCCGCGTATCTTCTGGAGCTGCTTTTCCTTCAGTTTCAGAATATCTTCGCCGTGAAAAAGAACTTCGCCCCCGACGATCTTACCGGGCGGCGAAAGAATCAGATTCATCACGGAAAGGTTTGCCACGGATTTGCCCGAACCGGATTCCCCAACTATGCCAATCACTTCGCCCTTGTGCAGGGAAAATGAAACATCGTCTACCGCTTTTACGACCCCTTCATCAGTATAAAAATAGGTGCGGAGGTTTTTTACTTCAAGAATTTCTTCGTTGTTCGTATCATTTGACATCTGTTTTTCCTCCACCTAAAGCCTGTTCTTGGCCTGGGGATCAAAGGCATCCCTGAGGCCGTCGCCGAGGAAATTCATGCAAAAGATGAAAAGGGACATGGTTAAAGCCGGTATCACAAGGAGCCAGGGGTATAGCTCCATAACCTTCGTGCCATCGTCAATCAAAACGCCCCAGGAAGTCATAGGAGCAGAAACGCCCAGGCCCAGGAAGGATAGAAAGGCCTCATTTATAATGAAAGAAGGCAACGACAAGGATGAGTAAACGATTATCAACCCCACAACGTTGGGAAGCAGGTGCTTCAAAATAATACGCCCTGTCCCGGCTCCAGCTGATCTTGCTGCCTCGATAAACTCAGAATTTTTTAGCGACATTATCTGGCCCCGGACTACCCTGGCAAGGTCCAGCCATGAAATCATTGCGATAGCGATGAAGAGAATGAAGATGCTCTTGCCGCCAAACAGGGCCATCATGACTATGACGAGCATCAGGTAAGGCAGGCTGTAAATAACATCGACTATCCTCATCATGATGTTATCCGTTTTGCCGCCGATAAAGCCCGCTATTGCGCCGTAAAAAGTCCCAAATAGCATTGCGGTAATGGTACCGACTATCCCAATGCCTATTGAAATGCGCCCTCCGTATATTACACGGGTTAAAAGATCCCGGCCCAGGACATCCGTACCGAAAATGTAGACCTTATTATGTTTGGGATTGGTTTCGGCTTCGCGGCGCAAGCTCTCGAGTTCCTCTTTTTCAACTGCTGTGTACTCGGTGCGCTTCTCCTTGGCCATAAGCTTTGCAAGGTAAGCCTCCCGCGTCCGAACCATAATTTCACCGGCGGGCTTAAAAGAAGGCGGCATATAAATATGCCTCATTTCCTGTTCCGCGTAATTATAAAACGGCAAAATTGGCGCCAACAGTGAGATAAGAAAATATATTAGGACCACGACCATTCCTATCATGGCCATTTTATTCTTTTTTAGGCGGTTCCACGCGTCTCGGTAAAGCGAAATCGGTTTGACGTTTTGGCTGAACTCGTTGAGCGCCTCGCTCATCTTTTTACGAGAGAAGATCATAAGCTCCGCCTTATTTGTATGTAATCCGGGGATCGAGGAACCCGTACGCTATGTCAACGATAAAATTCATCACGATAAGAACAATCGCGTAAGTAACAATAGTTCCCATAAGCAGGGTATAATCGCGGTTGGTTGACGCGTTCATTATCTGCCTGCCCATGCCGGGTACGGCGAAAATTCTTTCGGTAGCGACAGCGCCCACTACAATTTCCGCTAGAGCCGGGCCCAAAAGACTTACTACGGGAAGGGAAGCTCCTTTAAGCACATGCCTTACAATGATGGTGGGCATGGAAAGGCCCTTGGCGCGCGCGGTTCTAACATAATCGGATCTGAGGGTTTCTATCATGCTTGCCCGCATGACACGCGCTATTCGCGCGAATTGGTTTAAGGCAAGGGTTATTACAGGAAGGATCATGGCTTTGTAGCCAAATCTGTCGATCCAACCGGCGGTCGGCACCCATTTGAGCCATATTGCGAAAATCAGCATCAAAAGCGGCCCGACAACGAAGGTAGGCATCGAGTTAGCAGTAACGGCTACGGCCATGATGGCGTAATCCGGCGCTTTGTTCTGTTTTAAAGCCGAAATAATTCCGGTAATTACCCCGACAAAAACAGAAATCAGCAAAGCTATGCTCCCCAAAACAAGGGAGACCGGCAGCGCTATTCCTATTAGCTGGTTCACCGAAAAATCTTTTAGCCTGTAAGAAGGGCCAAAATCCCCGTGCAACAAATCCCAAAAATAGCGTAAAAACTGCTTGTAAAGAGGTTCGTCCAAATGGTACTTGGCCATGAGATTCGCCAATATCGCAGGGGGAACGGCTTTTTCGCGTGAAAAAGGCCCGCCCGGGGCGGCTCGTATGATGATAAAGCCAAAAATTATTATTACAAGCAACGTTGGAATAAAACTTAAAAATCGCTTTAATACGAACCGTCCCATAAGAGCCTCCTGTCCGAAATGGGAAAGCCCCAAAACCTCATTGGGTTTTAGGGCTTATAGCTTACGTTTCAGATTACTTTCGTTTTAGGCCTACGTAAGGATGTACATCCAGCGGGTTCGGATACCAGCCATCCCACTTGCTGAGATCGATCATCTGCTGGGATACATACCAGTAAATGGGGATCATGGCCTGGTCCTGGGTAATTGCGATATCCTCTGCCTGGCGCATAATCGCGTTCCGCTCGGGGCCTCCGGGCATTGTTGCCGCCTGGCGCAACAGGCGATCGTATTCGGCATTGCTGTATTGACCGTCGTTGTTGCCGGTATTGGAGATAAGGAGCTCAAGGAAGTTCTGGGGATCCATGTAGTCGGCGATCCATCCGGCGCGGCCAATTTGCATTCCGGAAGACCTACGGAAATCAAGGAAGCTTGCCCATTCCATGTTCTGCAAGGTAACGTTAATTCCCAGGTTATTCTTCCAGGACTGCTGGATGTATTCAGCTATGATCCTGTGGCCCTCGTTAGTGTTATAAATAACAGTGAAAGTGGGGAAGCCCTGACCATTCGGGAAGCCCGCTTCAGCGAGGAGGCGCTTTGCCTCGGTCACGTTGAAACCGTTACCTGTTGTCGGGGTATAGCCGGGCATTGGGGGAACCAGCGCCGTAGTCGGAATCTGGCCGGCTTTTGTCACTTTAGTAACAATTTCCTGGCGGTCAATGGCCATTGAAAGCGCCTTGCGGACGCGTACGTCATTCAGGGGCTTATGATCCTTGTTATTAATCACGTAATAGTAGGTTCCGAGCTGTGGAGTAACATTGTAGTCTTTGTGAAGTTTTACTTCATCAATCCGGCTCACCGGAATACCTGTTGACCAGTCAATTTCACCGTTCAGGTACATGTTGTATACCGTGTTATCGTCATCAATGGGAATGAAAGTGATCTTGGTCAGGTATACATTGTCCTTGTTCCAGTAATTGGGGTTGGGTACTACTATAGTGCGGCTGTTGGGGACGCGCTCCGACAGGACAAATGGGCCGTTGCCTACGAAATTCTCAACCCTGGTCCAAGCCGATCCATATTTCTGGATTGCGTGCATTGGCAGAATCGCAAAAGCGTAATGCGCCATCATGTCTACAGCGTAGGCGGCGGGACCAAGCAGGGTAACTTCGAAGTGCTTTGCGTCTACTGCCCGGATTGCGACATCCGAGGGCTTCCCGCCTTCTTCATTGTAATCTGCGGCCCCCTTTACTATCATACCTATCATGTAAGCGTATTCTGAGCCTGTGTCTGGATTAAGGGTATAAAGCCATGAGTCTACAACGGTCTGGGCCGTAATAGCGATACCATCGCTCCATTTAACCCCATCGCGAATCGTGAAGGTGATAACCGTGTTGTTGTTGCTGAGAGTCCAGCTCTCCGCGACGCCAGGTTTAGCCAGCGCTGTCTGTGGGTCATAGGACACAAGTCCCTCAAAGAGGGCCATATAGACGCGATGCTCAGGGACGCCTTCAACCTGGGTTGGGTCTATGGACTCAATCTCAGTACCGTTTCCAATTATAATTTCCATTGAAGCGGCGGCAGCCGGCGGGGCTTTCTTTGCGCAAGCGATAAACAGGGTGCTAACCATTAGTAGCGCGCAAAATACAGTAAATACTGTCTTTTTCATTCTTCCTCCTAAGGAATAATATTTTCTACATTATAGTAAGTTTCTGTAATTCAATACAACCATCTCTTTTTGGAAATTTCAGTATTTTGCCAGTATCCCCAAAAGCCTTTCCTTGCTTATCGAGCGAAGGAAGCTGGCAAGCCTTGGACCCTGGTCTTTGCCTATAAGGGCCTGGTAGGCCGCCCTGAACAACGTCTTGGGCTCCATGCCGTTTTCTTCGGCAACCTTGTATATCGCCTCGGCGCAAGATTTGTCCTCGGCAAAGGTCTCGATTTTGGCGATAAGCTTGTCCTTTAGCGAGCGGATTGCGGCTTTCTCGGCTTCGTTCAAAGCAGGCGACGACTCTTCTCCCTCTTTTTTTAGCTTAAAGCGAAACTCCTCCGGGGCACATTCCTCAACCCAATATTTTGCACAGACCGCCCGTCTCCGCAAAGCGGGGAGCTGTTCCGGCGTTGGAGGGACAGGTTCGCGCCCCAGGCCGACAAGGGCTTTCTCAACGTCTCCATCAGCGATTTGGAGCAAGTTGCAAAAATGGCGGAAAGGCACCTGATAGGGTTTAACGGAAGGCATTGCGATTTTTCCGGCGCTGTCGGTTGCCACCTGTGAAAACTCGTAGATACGTTTCTCCCACTGATAGGTTCCTTCATCCTTTGCGCTTTCCGTCTTCCAGGCAATTCGCTCGGTCTTGTCGTAGTCCTCGTAAATCTTAATAACGTCAAGGTCAAAGGAAATTGTAAATTCAACATTTGGCTTGGTTCCGGCGAAAAGATAACGCGCCACTTCCGGGGTATAGACTCTGAGAATATCGGGCAGGTCAATCACTTTCCCTTTTGAAGAAGACATCTTGCCCGGCGTTCCCTTGATGCCGATGAAATCGTAGCGAAAAGTTACCGGCGCTTCCCAGCCGTACACATCCTTGCAGACATGCCTTGACGTATCGAAGCTGCCCCCCTGGCTGTGATGATCCTTCCCCGCCGGTTCAAAGTCTACCTTCTCGTATTCCCAGCGCATGGGCCAGTCAACCCGCCAGACCAGTTTTACAGCTCCTGTCTTTCTTAAATCCACGGTCTCCTTGTTTCCGCACAACTCGCAAGTGTACGAAAGGCCCCACTGCCCATCCCAGCCGTCTATGTCAATGGTGGTCTCGTCCCTGTTGCACTTTTCGCAGAAAACGCTCACCGGCCACCACTCGCCCTGTATCTTATGATCCTCGTCGCGGAATTTATCCAGGATGGTTTTTAGGGCCTCTCTGTTTTCAAGGGCTTTGCGTATCCCTTCCGCGTATTTGCTGGCACGGTAATTCGCCGCCTGGTAGAGGTATTCGGGGAAAATCCCCACATCGGGCAGAACGCTTTCCACGTCAATTTCGTGGTGCCTTGCGTAGCTGGAATCCCTGTCCCAGGGATCGGGAACCATGGTAATTGGAAAGCGTAGAAAGTTTTTAAGCTCATCCTGCTTGGGCATATTAAGCGGCACTTTGCGGAACACGTCATACTCGTCCCATGAATAAATAAACCTCACTTTTTTGCCCAAATCCCGAAGTGCCCTGACCACAAGGTCCACCGAGATTATTTCCCTGAAGTTGCCTATGTGGACGGTTCCCGAAGGAGTAATTCCAGAAGCGCAAGTATAAAGGTCTTTGTCACCTTTCTCCCAGACTACTTTCGCGGCGGTTTCATCGGCCCAGTGGGTTGGGCGGGGGGTGGATTTGGTTGAGTTGCTTGTCTTCATAGTGGGATGAGTTTAACTGAAAATGAGAGAAAGTTATAGGGATGGTTACTTGCTTAATAAAGGGTATTAATACCGCAGGGTAGAGCCCTGCACCCGGCGCCTACGGCGCCTTTCCGCGGCAGAGCCGCGGGGTATTAAACCCTTTTTTGTTCCTCCTCGCTCGGTCATGCGAAATCAAGCTTTCGCGCGACCCTCGCTCGTCGTCCAATAAAGCTCAAAACTCTGTCGCATATTACATCCAAAAAGACAAGAAAATTCGCATATTAGTGTTATAATTAGATGTATAGTACTATTTTTGGATTATTTTATAAAGATTTTTCAAAAAAGTCGGGGTAAAAAAATTTGTCCTACAGGGAAAACAGCACCACAGAAGCAATGCTTCAGATGTGGAAAAAGAACGAAACAGAGTTTTATTTTGAGCGTCCCCGCCTGAATAATCTTTTTATGAAAGCTGTTAACTACCCTCTTGTAATTGTATGTGCCGGGGCAGGTTACGGAAAGACCAGCGCTGTTCATGATTTTGCGGTAAAGTACGACGCGACTACTGTATGGGTACAGGTTTCCGAGCGGGACAATGTGGAAGCCCGGTTTTGGGAAAACTACATCCATACAGTGGCACAGTTAAATCAGCCTTATGCCAAAGCACTCGACAAACTTGGCTTCCCGAATACCAAGGAAAAGGTAAATTTTTTCCTTGCCCTTCAGCTCAAATATGTTGATAAGAGGCCGCGAATTGTTGTCATGGATGACTTTCACAACATTAATGCGCCTTCGATAATTCGCTTCGTGGAAGAATGTACTTTTTTTAAGCAGCCACCCGGAACAGCGATAATTCTGGTTTCCCGTTCTCCCACGCAAATAAACACAGCCGGCATGATCTATAAGAACCATATTTTTAACATAAGCGAAAATGATCTGCGATTTACCGAGGACGAACTCTCTCAATATTTCCGCCACCGCGATATTTCCGTTAAGCCAGAGGATCTCCGCGAAATAATGCGGGATACCGGCGGCTGGGCATTCGCAATCAACCTAATTGTGCGCTCGTATCAAAAAGCGCCGGGTTACGCAGGCTATATACGCGATGCCATGAAGACAAACATCTTCAAGCTTATCGAAACTGAAATCTGGGACGCAATCTCCGAAAGCTTGCAGTTATTTTTGATACGCCTTTCCCTGATAAGCCACCTTTCTTTTGATTTGATCGGCCTATTGGCCGGCGGGGACGAGAATTTATTCGCCGAATTTGAACGGCTAAACGCGTATATACGCAAAGACAGCTACATTAACGCATACCTCATCCACCCTTTGTTTTTGGAATTCCTGCGCAATAAGCAGGAACTTCTTTCGGAAGATCAAAAACGGGAAACCTATACGATTGCCGCGAACTGGTGCAACAAGAACGGCTTCAGGATTGACGCGCTGTCGTATTTTGAAAAGACAGGTGACTACCAATCAATAGTACACCTTTTTTTTGAATTACCCACCCAGTTGCCGGCTGAAACGGCGCGCTATGTGGCGTCGATCTTTGACCGGGCGCCGCCTGAGGATTTTGACAAGGTGAAATTTCTTGCAGAAACACATCTGCGTACCTATATACAACTGAATCTTTTTGAAAAAGCGCTTGAACTGGTGAAACGATATGAGGCAAAATTTCTGGCACTGCCAAAAAATGACATCGACGGGAAACGTATCCTGGCAAGGCTGTATCTTTGCTGGGCCTATATACGCATCAGTGTTGGTTCAACGGAGGATGTCTACGATTTTGATACGTACATGGGAAAAGCCTGTAAATTGCTTTCCAAGTCTATCGATCCCGGCACATTAATCTATCATTGCCCCGGGGCCTGGATCAACTGTGTTGGTACTTCCAGAAAAGGAGCGCCCGAAGACTTTATTGCCGCTGCGGAACGTGCCCAGGTTCATATATTGCCCAGCTTTATCAGCGGTTTTATGGCGGGAGAGGCGGAACTGGCGCGAGGGGAACTGGAGTTCTACCGTGGTGAAGCCGACGCTGCGGCTCTTAATGTCAGCCTCGCGCTTAAAAAGGCGCGGGAGCATAAACAATTGGGTATTATTCACAGGGCACTATACTATTCCCTGCGAATCGCCGCATCACAGGGGAATTCCACGCTTGCGGAACAAATGTTAAAAGAAACGAAAGAGCAGCTAAATGAAACTGACTACTTAAATCGTTTTCTGGATTACGATATTTCTCTTTCGTGGTATTACTGTTTTCTGGGTCTGCCGGAAAAGACAGTTGACTGGGCAAAAGATGATTTCTCACCCTTCAGCCATCCGGGTTTTGTTGAAAATTTCATGAATCAAATAAAAGTAAGGTATTGTTATGCTACAAAAAAATTTCAGCCGCTTCTGGTATTCATAGATGAAATGAGGAGGCGGAATTCTTATCTGTTCGAGCGAATTGAACTTTTGGCAATAGAGGCCTGCATTTATTACAAAATGAACAACAAAAAGAAAGCTTTTTCTATCTTTGTGGAGGCCTATGAGACGGCGCTGCCCAACGGTATTCTGATGCCCTTTATCGAACTGGGCAAAGATATGCGTACTTTAGCAGCTTCCGCGCTAAAGGAATCAGACTGCAAAATACCAGGAGAATGGCTGGAACTTGTCTACCGTAAGGCCACTTCCTACAGCAAACGCCAAGCTCACATAAGTACAGAATACAAGAAAGCCAACGATATTGAAGAAGATTTTGTATTAACCCCGAGAGAAATGCAAATCTTAAGCGATCTTTCCCACGGCCTTACACGCGCGGAAATCGCCGTAAATCGCGATTTATCAGTGAATACCGTTAAAACGATTATTAACATGATTTACTCAAAAGCAGGCGCTACAAACCTCCCCAATCTTATACGCATAGCATTGGAGCGCAAGATGATTTAAGGTCATGGAAATTGCCAAAAAAGACGTGAGATAATATTATTACCTCATGAATTTCGATCCGAATTTTGTTCCCTACCCTTCGATACGTTACCCTGTATACGCACACGAAGGCATGGTCGCGACTTCTTCGCCCCAAGCGTCTCTGGCAGGGCTTGAGGCTTTAAGGCAGGGTGGAAATGCCGTTGACGCGGCGGTGGCCGCGGCGGCTGCTCTCACCGTGACCGAGCCTGCGTCCAACGGTATAGGAAGCGACGCCTTTGCCATTGTCTGGACAGGCGGAAAGCTCTACGGCCTTAACGCTTCCGGCAAGGCTCCGGTTAGCATCTCCATAGAAAAACTAAAAGATGCCCAAAGCGGCATTAGTAAGATGCCTCTTTACGGATGGGCCCCTACAATGGTTCCGGGGGCGCCTAAGGCGTGGGCCAGCCTCGCCGGGCGTTTCGGGAAGCTCCCACTAAAGAAATCAATGGAAAGGGCTATTCATTACGCTCAGGAAGGTTATCCCATGGCCGCCACCAAAGCGGCTGCTTTTATCCAGGCGGCTGAACGCTACAAATCGGCTGGAGGAGATCGCGGTCAAAAAATTTTTGATGAATGGTTCAAAACTTTCATGCCCAATGGAGATCTTCCAAAGGCGGGGGACATGATCATTCTCAAAAATCATGCCCGAAGCCTTAAAGCGATTGCCGAAACAAACAGCGAAGCTTTTTACAAAGGCGAACTGGCAGATCGCATTGTAGCTGACTCAAGGGAACTGGGAGGGTTTTTCTGCAAAGAGGATTTTTCGTCCTATGACGCCGAATGGGTCGATCCCATTTCGATTAATTACCGGGGGTACGATGTCTGGGAAATTCCCCCTAACGGTCAGGGAGTCGCGGCCCTGGCCGCCCTCAACATCCTTGGCAATTTTGAATTTGCCACCCGGGAAAACCCCGATACCTTCCACAGGCAATGGGAAGCCATGAAACTGGCTTTTAGTGATGCGCTGGCCCATGTTACGGATTTCCGGTTCATGAAAGAAGATTACCGCGAATGGCTCAAGCCGGAATACGGGAAAAAGAGGGCTTCCGAGATTGGTGAAAGAGCCTGCATACCCGGGCCTTTGCATCCCCCAAAGGAAGGCACGGTTTATCTTGCCACCGCCGACGGCGATGGAAACATGGTCTCGTACATACAAAGCAACTACATGGGTTTTGGCAGCGGCGTTGTAGTCCGCGGAACAGGTATTGCCCTTCAAAACCGTGGAACGGACTTTTCCCTTGATGCCAGTGCGCCTAACGCGCTGGCTCCGGGCAAAAAAAGCTACCACACTATAATCCCCGGTTTTCTTACCAAAGACGGTAAAGCCGTTGGCCCCTTTGGGGTCATGGGAGGATATATGCAGCCCCAGGGCCATATCCAGGTGATAACCAATATGCTGGATTTTGGCCTTAACCCTCAACAGGCCCTGGATGCCCCACGCTGGCAGTGGATCGAGGGCAGGAAAATACTCGTGGAACCGGGCTTTAATTCCGAAATTGCCCGTGCCCTTGCAAACCGGGGGCACGAGATAAGCGTTTCCCTTCAGACATCAAGCTTCGGCAGGGGGCAGTGCATCGTCTGTCTGGATAACGGCGTCCTCGTTGGCGCTACTGAAGGGCGCACGGATGGGAGTATTGCGTGTGTTTGAACCACATTATTTGAAAACCTTATTGCAGCCTACGATATGCGTTCAGGAGAAACAGCGCCGGAAATATTACTGTATTACAATTCCCTTGTTAAGGGATCAATGCTGCAATACAGTAAACTACTGTCTGTTCTTAATGCTTGTGAATCAAGTGTAATCAATAAATTCGATATTAACAGATCAACCGATGGCGATTTGGCTGACAGTAAAGAAAAATCAGAAAATTTCTTGTCGATATTCCTGCCCATGAAAAAATTATTTATGGTGGATGAGATTGTTACACATCAGCTTAACTTCTTCCTCAAAACGCAGCATACATTGCCATTGCTTACCTGAAATTCTATCGGCGGGTTTCCGTTTTCTGCCATCGTTTCTCTTGCCCATTTAATTCCAAAACCAAAACGCTGACCCAGATCGAGGTTTTTCATAACTTCAGCAAGATTGCGGTTACGGTAAGAAACTAAACCCGGCATTCCGAAATTATCAATCGTAACATCCCCAAAGGGGCCACCCGGACTGTTAATTTCTATCCGGTCATTGTACCAGTAAAAATGAATTGGCGCGTTATTTTCTTCGTAGCGGCGGTGCAGAATGGCATTACATAATATCTGCCTGAACGCAGTTTCCGGATAATCGGATGTAATTACATGGGTTGGGCCGGAAAGAACCTCAATATCTCTTTTGTTGTAAACCTTAAATTTTCCTTCAGCCAGATTATACATTTCAAGTATTCTTCCGTCAATTTCCAGCTCGTCGATAATTCGCGACATATGATCAGGGCCGTCGATCCGCAAAAACTGGATATAAGTCCCGCCAAGATAAAAACGCGGTTTTTTACCAATCGCCATAAGTCCTAAAAAAGTCGGAGTAGTGTCATCGACAGATACAATCATTTTACAGGCTGCAAGGCGTTCTTCATAGCTACGGTTATTAGCTTCCAGCAATTTAAAGTTTAAGCACCGATCTCAAGGATGATACGAATAAACCGATAATACTGCCCTATAAAGTCTCGATAATAAAATATGGGCAGGGGAATATTTAGCGCTTTACTCAATAACCTTGAGG
>Ga0268262_10000084_pt1 | contig 114393 bp, 111 predicted proteins | sample TergutNc150P3_FD_190354 | JGI IMG/M metagenome (GOLD analysis project Ga0268262, IMG submission 190354) | Nasutitermes corniger P3 segment gut microbial community from laboratory colony in Florida, USA - Nc150 P3 (SPAdes) (version 2) | ecosystem: Host-associated > Arthropoda: Insects >... | reverse complement strand
GAGTTGTCCTACTTCCGGCGTGAGTCCTGCGGGCGGGACATTCTCCGCGGTATCTCCGTACACCTCTAATACCAACTGCCGGTATACTGCTCCGTCGAAGACCATATCGGGTTGTTATACCGTTTCGGTAAACACTGTTTCGTATAGCGGATCGTCCTGGCCAGCCAGTACTTATAATGTTACGGCAAACTCGGGATATTACATACAGAACAACACCTCATCGTCGGCGACATGCGTAGCGTGCTCCAGCTCCGACTGCACTGGGTCGCGGAACTGTACTCCGACGGGTTGCACTGTCAGTTACGGAACATGTACTTATGCAACGAACTCCGGCTCGCAGACGCGAACCAGTACTGCTTGCACGAACGGGACTGGGAATACCAATACGTCTACGGTGTGCTCGGATAGTTGGAATACGTGTAGCGCTAGCTCGTCCTCTGCAAAGACCGTGAGCTGCAACAGCGGATACACGCCGCAAAATCAAGGCACGTCCAGCGCGTCGTGCGTGGTGTCGTTCACGGTTCACCCCAATCTTACAAGTATATGCACCAGTAGTTTTAGAACCAGCGGGTGCTCCACTACCACTAACACTTCTGGCCAAAACTCTACATGGACGGGGTCAACATGCCAATCTGCGACCACGATATATGGCAAAGGCAAATGTGCGGATAGCACCGATCGCTCTAATAACGCTAATCCACCGGATGTCAACGGCCAACACTGCTACTGCCAGCTATGCAACAGCAGTACTAGAACATCTTGTGGCAACTGGATATATCGGCTATCCTTCAACTCGGCATCGGAATGCACGGGATCAACCGGCTGCGGGGAAAGATGCACCTTATATCTTGTATACGACCCCAACACTATCGTCCAAACTTACCGGACTAACCTCTGCTCGCAGTAAACCCGACGGCCCAAACAAAACGCCTCGCCACATGCATGTGGTGAGGCGTTTTAAATTGACTTTGGCGTAAACGCAAACGGACTACTGCTGGTTCGGGCTGGTGCGGTTGCGTTCCGCGTAGATGATGCGCCCTTTGGTCAGATCGTACGGAGTCATTTCCACTTGCACTTTCTCGCCGATGCCGACCCAAATGCGGTTTTTGCGCATCTTGCCGGAAACGGTCGCGGTGATAACATGCCCGTTTTCCAACTGTATCGAGAACATGGTGTTGGGCATTTTATCCAGCACCACGCCGTTAAAAACTATAACATCGTCTTTTGCCATAAACAAAATGCTAGCAAAAGCGTTTTTAATTTGCAATAATATTTTCACTATGAAAGAACAAAAGATTATTTTGACCGGGGATCGGCCGACGGGGCCTCTGCACATAGGACATTACGTAGGATCGCTGCGCCGCCGCGTGGAATTGCAGAACGGCGGCGAATACGCGTCCTTTATAATGCTGGCGGACGCGCAGGCGCTGACCGACAACTTCGACGACCCGGACAAGGTGCGCCGAAATATATTGCAGGTGGCGCTGGACTACATGGCGGCGGGACTGGATCCGGCGAAGACTACGATGTTCGTGCAGTCCCAAATCTCAGAACTTACGGAACTGACGTTTTATTATATGAATTTGGTAAGCGTGGCGCGATTGTCGCGCAATCCCACGGTCAAGAGCGAAATCGCGCAAAAGGAAAAATTCGCGCAGGGCGTGCCGGTCGGCTTTATGGTCTATCCGATTTCGCAAGCGGCGGACATTACGGCCTTCGATGCGGATATCGTGCCGGTCGGAGTGGATCAGCTGCCGATGATAGAACAGACGCAGGAAATCGTTCAGAAATTTAATTCCATTTACGGCGAAACTCTGAAAATGCCGCGGGCTATGATACCCGACAGCGCGTCCGAGGCGCGGCTGCCCGGAATCGACGGCGCCGAAAAAATGGGCAAATCGCTGCATAACGCTATTTATTTGAAAGACAGCGCGGACGAAATCGCGGCGAAAATAAAAACTATGTATACCGACCCGACGCATTTAAGGGTCGAGGACCCGGGCCATACGGAAAACAATCCGGTGTTCACGTATCTGTCGGTGTTCGCGAAACCCGAGGTTTATCTGCCACTGAAAGAGCAATACGAAAAGGGCGGCCTAGGCGACGTAAAAATCAAAAGCATTTTGAACGAGGTCTTGCAGGAAATGCTCCGCCCTATACGGACGCGCCGGGAAGAGCTGGCAAAAGATCCTGCCGAAGTCATGAATATTCTGCGTCGCGGAACGGAAACGGCGCGGGATAAGGCCGCCGCCACGCTGACCCGCGTCAAGAAAGCCATGAAATTGGATTACTTTGGAAATTAAAAAACTTTGTCTTTCCCAAATGGAATACCCGCCGAGCGGCGGATCGGGCGACGGCGCCTACTACTGGCACGTACCGGCGGCTGCGGTGGACGTCGCGGAACCGCTGGCCATAACGAAAGGCGAAAACGCGGACGACCGCCCGATTGTCGCGCTTGCGTTGGGGAGAAGCCAGCATCTGGATAGGGAAGTTCCGGACTATGCCGTAACCCGCTGGATTGTCGACGCGCTGGAGCGCCAGAACCTGTTCCCGGTGTTTTTCGCCTACGATTATATCGATAAAATGCTGGACTATTGGAAGCCGAAAGGAATCCTACTGCCGGGCGGAAATTTCTCGATGCCTTTGGAAATGCTGGCGTACAATCCCGGAAAAGCGCCCGCGGATTTGAAACGATACCACGCTTACGCGGCGTTGTTGGAATACGCCGTGAAGAATAAACTGCCGACGTTCGGAATCTGCGCGGGAATGCAGGTCATGGGCTGCTGGCTGGGCGGCAAGATGATGGGGGTGAAATTCGCCGCGCCGCAAGAAGATATCCTCCACAGTTCCCCGCAGGCGTCGCATAAGATTACAGTTCAGGCGGGTAGCCTGCTGCATGAAACCTGCGGGACGGATTATAAGGCGAATTCGTTCCACAAGGCCTGCCTGTCGCCGGATTTCATAAATGGCTTTCGCGCGATCGCGCGAACCGATGATGGAATTATCGAAGCGATAGAGCCGGAAAAGCCGTGGAATGAATTCGCAATCGGGGTGCAGTGGCACCCGGAAAGAAAGGCCTCGGCGGATGAAAGCCACCCGGACTTTAAGCTGTTCGAGGCGTTCGCGCGCGCCATACGGCGGGCATAAATAGTTAACGAGAGATTCCGTTGATGCGATCCAGCACGATGGAAACCAAGCTGAGAACGGGATTAAGCTGTTTCTTTTCCCATGGCGCCTGTTCCCGCTTCTCGCTGAACGCCCTTAGAATCGGATGATTGCGCATTTTTAATTCTCTTTCTTTCTTCAATTCATTTTCTTCATGCCGTATTTTGGCAATGGCGTCGAACACATCCAGCATTTTATTGCCCAACTGCCGCATATCTTCCGGGAACACTTTATCGCCGTTTGCGGACGAGATGGCGCAGTTGACCAGGCTCGGCTGGGACATCAGGGCGGCCAGCAGAAATTCCTCGGTCGGATTGCCCAGGAAACGTACGCCGAACGAGGCGGCGTAGTAAAGGTTGCCTCTCGAATTCTTTTCGGCCTCGGCCTTCATCCTGTCGTAGCCTGCGGCCTGTACGGCGGCCATAACTTGGCTCATCAGCAACGGATTTCTCAATTCTTCGACCGCCAGCAACATGTCTTTCAATTTCTCCACGGATATTTCCGCCAAAATCTTTTTGCGTTCGTCAAGGCTTCTCGGCCAATAATTCGCTTTCAATTTGTTTACCATAATTACCACCATTTTTTGGAATTTCGTATGAAACTCTATTCCAGCCTATATTATAGACAGAGAATTTCGAATGTCAAAAAAATCTTTAAAGGACCGCGCAACCTTAATCCACGGACCTGCTCTCCCGCATCATGATCAAGAGAATCAGCTCCCGTTCTTTTTTCCTCAATTGATCTATCTTCTGCTGATACTTCGCCTTTTTCTGTTCGATGACGAGCGCTTTCGATTCCATGGCCGTTTTGTCCGTTTCAATCAGATCCGACATATAGTCCAAAACTTCCCCTACGGTGGATCTTTCATTCACTTTCTCATAAATACGGCCCTCGGAAACGTTTACGCTGAAAGCGTCTTTCAGTTGGCGGATTATGTCGAACATACCGATGATATCGACGCCCAGTTTGTCCAGCGCCTTTTCGTCGGCGGCGTCCCGTATCTTGCTTCCGGCTTGGAATGCGATTATGGCGCGCATGTCGGCCCTATCGCGCCGCGAAACGAGCACGTTTGCTTTTCTTGCACCTTTTATCATATTTTTTTTCACCTTATGTTTGCTAATTGGTCTCGGAACCGAACGAGTTCGTAAGATTAGCATTTAATCGTAAATTCTAATCTTGTTTTTATTAAAAGTCAAGGCGCGCGCCGCCTGAATGAATGCCTAGGAATCGAAAGACAAAGAGAAAATGGGAAACCGTCAAGGCCTGATAATTTTGACTTTGTTTATTCGGAAAAAATTGATAAAATATGGAACTAGGGGAAGGGATGAAAAGTCTTTCAAAAATATACTTTTTCACGGCATTATCGCTCGCGGCTGTTGGCGGCGCCGACGCCGTGGCGACCAAGACTCCTTTGACTGGAACTTCCAGGGCCGCCGTTACACCCGGCATTGCCGGAGGCGGTGCGGACCGCAGAAGCGTTTCGGCGCCGTCATGGAAAATCGTGACGCTGTCGCCGGGCGGCGGACAAGGGAACACAAATCTAGACCAAATAACGGCGGAAATCGACAGGTTATGGGTCCAGCTTGATAAGGTCGAGCGGGATGCGGGGCCAGAAGGACCGCAAGGCCCGCAGGGACCCAAGGGAGATAAGGGCGATACCGGTCCGCAAGGACCCGCAGGGCAGGACGGCGCGCCGGGACCGCAAGGTCCGCAGGGGCCAACCGGACCTCAGGGTGCAAAGGGAGATAAAGGCGACGCAGGCCCGCAAGGCCCCGCCGGACAGGACGGAGCGCCGGGACCGCAGGGACCTCAGGGCGCAAAAGGGGACAAGGGAGATACGGGAGAAAAGGGAGACAAGGGCGATACGGGAGACACCGGTCCCGTTGGACTAACCGGACCGCAAGGACCCGCCGGACAAGACGGAGCGCCGGGACCACAGGGACCTCAGGGCGAAAAAGGGGACAAGGGAGATACGGGAGAAAAGGGAGACAAAGGCGATACGGGCGACACCGGTCCCGTTGGGCTAACCGGACCGCAAGGACCCGCCGGACAAGATGGCGTCAGCAACATTCCGGGACCTGAAGGGCCCGAGGGACCGCAGGGACCGGAAGGTCCGCAGGGACCAACCGGACCTCAGGGCGTAAAGGGAGATAAAGGCGATACGGGCGACACGGGACCCGCGGGTCCGCAGGGGCCTCAGGGCGAAAAAGGGGACACAGGTTCGATTGGGCCGTCCGGGGGCGAAAAGGGGGACAAGGGTGATACGGGCGATACAGGACCTGCGGGGCCGCAAGGCCCGGCCGGACCTCAGGGGGCCCAGGGCGACAAGGGTGATAAGGGCGACAAAGGAGACAAAGGCGATAACGGAGGCATAGACCCGGCCGTGCTGGACGGATATCTTGCGTTATCCGGCGGCGAAATGAGCGGAGATTTGTCCATGGGCGGCGGAAAAATCACCGATTGCCAGGTTCCCGATGATCCGAATGACGTAGCGACCAAACAATACGTGGACGGCGCGGTTGCCTTGACCCAGGTGGCTTCGGGCTGGAGCCCGACGGCCCCGGTTTGGAGCGCCCTGCCCGCCTATGGCGACAACAGCAGCAATGGGCTTTGGACAAAAGGACAATTCAACAGCGGCCCGTTCGCATACTGGGAAGCGATCAGCTCGAACGGTAATTACAAGGTCCGCGGCGCGGCTTTCTGCCTTGCATCCGGCAGTTATGCGTCGGGAAAATATATCCCCAGCGACAACGGCGGCGGCGCGTATTGCTGGTGCAACATAACGACGGCCAACAATGCGCTGACCTGCGGGGCGTGGGCGCCGATCCAGGCATACGGATCGCACGCGCTTTGCAATCAGAATTGCGTCGACGCGTGCCAGGAATGCGTCGTGACGGGAACGTCGGGCCTCTGCACTAGATCGAGATTATTCGGGGGACCGTAACATTCCGCCCCGATTTGCTTCGCCAATCGCGCCGGAGCGCAAGCGAAAGCGGATGGTGGGTCGCTATCCTGTTTGCTGATTCTCCATATCTCAATCCATAAGAACAGGGACTTTACAGGGAATTTGACGGGTTTTCGCGGATTGTGCGGAACCAGAATGCCACCCGAACATGGCAGTATTCTAGCATTTCCCCATACAAAGTCAATGAAAATCCCCTAAAAAACAGGGAATTTAATTTCAAGTATCAGGGAATTGTTTTATCCCTAACAGGGAAGCTTTCCGTGTTAACAGTGAATTATTGAATATAAACGTATATTGATAATCAGTTGGTTCCATATTGATATCGTCCAAAACTTCCTTGCCGGGAATGATTTTTAGGTTGTCACCCACCACTACAAAAAACTCGTAATTTTCCGGGCTAGCCTTTGCGACACGTCTTTCATTACCCGATATAAAGAACTTGTATTTGTCGCCGCCGACCTTGGTAAGAGATTTAACCTCCGCATAATACCATTTTTCGTTTTTTTTGTACCTGATGTCATATCCGAGGGAGTCATCTCCACGCAGGCCTTTTTTTCTTGCTGCGGCCTTGGAAACCCACTCCACATCATCGTAATTTTTGCACAAATAGTCGTACACCCGCTCTTCGGCCCGATCGCCCGTATCCCTTTGGGCCCCTTCCGACGATCTGCCACCGCCATTTCTTGACGCGGCTTTATCGCCATTCGATGAAACGGATTCTATGTCCGCCTCGGTCAGGATTAACGTTGTCGCCGATTGTTTAATATCGGCGTCTTCCGTTTTTTGGTCTCTTTCTTGAAGCCATTTTTTATACGCCGAATCCAGTTCTTCGAACCGCCCGAAATATATTCTGGTCTCGTTATCATCGGATTCCAAAAATTCGTCCATATCGCCGCGCTGTTTTCCGTCCAGAAATTTTTTGCGGTTCTTTTGATAAATGCCGTTGCAGTCCACCATGTCGGAAGAATCGTCAAACTTAAAATGTTTTTTTAATTCGCGCGCCAAATCAAAGTTCACGGAATTTTCAACGGGCATAGGGAATGTTTGATAATCGCCGACCTTACTAAGAAACCGGCGCTGTTCGGAAAATTCCCCATCCTTCATATTTCTGTAAAGCCACGACATATGCCCGCGTTCCATTTCATCGCGCAGATTATTGAATTCTGTTTCGTAATATTCGGTAAGATTGATATCGACACCCTTTCCGTCAAAATCTTTCACATCCAAGTCAAGTTTTTTAAGCGCCCTGATAAGATGCGCGCCGTTGGCCGGAGATGACAGATTCAAAAAATCAATTTCCGTAATCAGACTTTCTATATCTGCGTCCGGCCGTAAATTTTTCGCGGCGGATACAAAATCTGATTTGGCCTTGTCCGCATTCCGAATGTCGGCCGCATTCATACCCCATTCTTCAAGAAGTTTTCCCCTGCTGATATCCGGGGTCTGGAAAAGGCGCGATATACGCTCGGAAATAACCGCGTTGCCGACATTGATAATTTTCTCGAATATGTCGCCGATACAAATTGACAACAGGGTTTCGTCAAAATCCTTTTTGCCGTTCAGATATATATACCAGCCGCCGCCGCCTTTAAGCGGGGTATAATCCGGCAATTGTCCAGACCAACCATCTACATCAAGGCCCGAAAGCAGGGTTATCTTAAATCTAGGGAGTTCCCTTTTTATATTTTCGTTCTCCAGTTCGAACAGGCGCAGATACTTAAAGAAGTTGTTCCAAAGTTTTTGGAAATCCCCGTTTTTTTCGTGTGGCTTTTCCGAATCGCGGACGACCCTTACTTCTTCTTCGAAAACCGATACGCCAAACACTTTCTCGAACACTGCGTTTTTTCCGGTTCTTTTCGGAGTATCCAAAATCCACGAGTTTTTAATATTAAGCTGTTTGCTTAACGAAAAGCGCGCCTCGCCCACGGGAACCAATTTTTTTTCTTCCTTGCGATTCACGGCATATAAAAGCCCATGCTTTTTGAAATCATCCGGCGCATTAAGATGTTTGGTATCATCGGGATATTTCGCCACCTCGTTGTATATGCTTTTGAACGCGGCATATGACGATCCGTTGTCGTCAGAGCGTGATAAATTCAAAAGTAATCTGTAAAAACCCTCTGACGATAAATTAACAATTCGTTCCGCGACGCCGAATTTTTTCCAAAGTTCCATGTACGCGACCGGGACCAAATCTTCGGGAATCACGGGAACAAAATCCACGCCCTTTTTAAACAGACATTCTTTCGGCATATATTTCGCGCCGTCTGCGCCTTTGATCCATTTTGTATTTTTTATTTTCCAGAAAATGTATCCGGGGACAAGAATCTTGGGGCACGGGTACTCCACCGCATTCGCGCGGATATGTTCGGAATATGAGACGTTCGACATTTCGTTCTCATGAAGGGCATTTTCAAGATGAAGTTTATACAGCCATTCGATAATATCCTTTGTTGCGGCGGTCGTCAGAATTTCTTCAAGATAATCTATGCCTCTGATGCCGCTGATTTTTCTTACCTTGTTGGCGGTCGGCTTCATTTCCCTAACCTTGGCGAGAACTTGCTCCTCGTATCCGTCACCAGGGTATGCGGGACAGTTGATTTCCATTTCTTTCGGCTCGGGCATAAATTTAACCCCGAATTTTTTAATGAATTCGGTGAACGCGCCCCTGTCGGCCTCGGCAATTCCAATCGCCGACATTAGCGCAATTTCTTTCATTTTTTCGCTTCCGCCATAAACTTTGTCGCCAATGACATTGTCGTATTCATCCATGCCCATATATAGGGCGGCGGCCGCCGCAACGGTTACATCCCTGGCCGGGAAACGCCATTTCACTTCTTTCGGCGGCATCCAATTTCCATATTTTTCGTTGCCATAGTTTTCAAACAAAAATTTGATAAATTTTACACTCTGCCCAAAATCGCTTCCGACAGAGCCGTTTATTTCTTCCAAGATGGTGGACCTGTCGCGTTCCTTGAATATTTTATTTCCGCCGAACGATATCTGCCGGGATATGGTTCTGTATATCTTTGTCTCCCACGATTCCCTTTCCTTTATTTCTTTCGGCAACCTGTTCCACAGTATTTTTTGGTCCTCGTCATCAACCCAATTAAGTTCGAACAAATCGAGATTAGCGGGCTTCTCGCCTTCGTCCCCAGAGTATAAATAATATTCGCAGCCGGGTTTTACAAATTCGCCGGCTTTCTTTGTTTTTATAAGGCGTGGCAAAACCCCGGAATCTCCGTAATGTTTATACCACCAGTAAAAAACATCTATCCTTTCCTCCGCCGTCCATCCGGGCGAAAGTTTGTCGATGATGTCGCGAAGTTCATCCGGTTTGTATTCCAAATCGCATTTCCCCTCCGCAAGTTTTTTTATAAATTTAAAATCAGGGATTATTTCGAACGACAACAAATTTCCAAAACATTCGCCCCTAAAAACATGCGGCGTGTTTGGATCAATCGGCAGGATTTTGGGATTTCCAGAGGCGATGGAAATATAGGCGCCGTTCACGGTCGGCAAAATATCGGCCTTGCGCGCCAATTCATAAAAATATTCCTCCTGTCCGACAAACGGATACCGGGACATCCTGTATTCCCCGCCGCCGGGCGTTATCATTTCCAGCGCTTGCGCCCCGTGTTTTTTCGACGCGAACTTCAAAGCGGTTTCTATCAAAAATTTTAATTGCTCGCGTGCCACAACTTCGTTCAGCGAATCCTTAGTGACGTCATCTCTGTTTTGTTGCAAGAAATAACATCCGTTGAATATTACCGGAAAGTCGACCGCAAGCTTGGTCGGAAAATAATGATACAGCATATATGTTTTATCTTTGTTCCATTCGCAACCGACAGATATATCCACGCAGCCATTAAGTTTTTCGCCTTTTTCATCCGTCATATCAATTTTTTTGGAAAATACATGATATTGTTCTTCCGGCCATTCTTCATTATCAAAAAATCTTTTAAGCGAAAATTTTTTATATCCGGGTCCGGCGAATTCTTCTTCGGACGGCAATTCTTTGGCGAAACACTTCGCCTGAATTGCGCATGAACCGTTTTCTATTCTGAAAGAAACTTCTTTTAATTTCGGAAGGAATATAATGCTTTCGGCTTCTTTTTCCATAAATTTTTTGATTTGTTTTTCGATGTTTTCCAGCGCACCTTCGTCTACGTGCAATTCTATGCAGGTGTCATATATTCCGTCATATTTCCCGTCTTTCCAGTTGGTCGGGAATTCGGTGTTGAACGGCACGGACAACATTGGGAATTTCGTTTCGTCTCTGTCCCGTGTTTTCGTTGCCTTGATTATATATTCGTTGGACATGTGGTTCTTGAATTCTTCGGCCGCTTTTTTCTCGGAAAATTCGACGGCGAATTCGCCGGAAAAGATTTTTATGACGTCAGGGTTCCAATTTAATACCGCGCGGAATCCGATGCCCTTGTTTCCAATAATGCCGGACGCGCCCCTTGGTTTTGTAGACATATAGCTTTTAGATATCGCTTCGATGCCAGCCTCATTAAAGGGTGCACCGGTATTGCACGCCCTTAATGTGTTTCCAATTAGGGATATTTCGGCCTTTTTATCATTGCCACCGCCTTCCGGGTCGTGGATGTTTTGGAGCAGTTCCAATAATTCTCGGCTGTGATAATCCTTTTTGATTCCATCCAACAGGTTCAGTTCCCGCGCCAAGTTGGTGGAAGTTTCACGGGTAACCGTACGGATAAATACATCCCGTAAGTTGTCAACATACTTCATGTTTTGCGTTGCCATTGTTTGCCTACTCATCTGTCAGTTTGTCTTTTTTCCGCTCTATAGCGCTTTGTGTCGTGCGCCACCTGTCGGTCTCCCTCGGGTTGAACTATCCGGAAATTTCGGATAGTTGCCTCTTTGGTCAATTCTGAATCCCCATAAATGTTTTGCAAATGCTCGTTTATCTTCCGCACATCGACATCACAAAGACTGGTCAGCATTTTTGGGTCAGCCATATATTTTCATCTTGATAGCGCACTATTGTGTTCGGCTATAATCAGTTCTAATCGCTGAACAAGTTCGTATGTACGCTTTATAAATGCATTTGCGACGTCTATGGTTACTTCGGATGACGTATGTGCGGACATATTGCGCATATATTTATAGTTTATAATTGCTGTTTGCAACACATCATTTCCCAAATGATCCAAAATATACTTTTCCTCATTTTTATTTTTTTCTATCAATTTTTCCAAAGTAGAGTAATTACCTATATGTGCCAAACATACATTTATCATTACTTCAATCGCATTTGAAAACGGCGAAAGTAATGCGGCTGGAAACATATTGTCCGGCATATTTTTTTTACCCAGAACAAGTACCAATTCCCCCCAAGACAGCAAATTTTTCGTACCACTGAAATCGGCCATGGAAACATAACCGCGTATATCGTTATTTCTTTTTTTGCTAAGCACTCGTTCAAACGCCTCTGATTCCAATTTGTCTATATTCTCGGCGATAGAACCAAGCCGAATATCCACAAGTTCTTGTGCTTCTTCAAAACACGAAGGTTCTTTATACTCTATCTTTGGATTTTTTTTATCCGAATAAAAACCGAATTTTTTATCACTATTAATTAAATCAAAGAAATTCCCGTAAGAGTGTTCCCATTTATTACTAATTTCTGCATCCGGATTTACACATATTGAAACCGGTGCGCTCTTTGCCCTTTCATTTTCATACCCATTATGCACATAAATCCAATCATTGTCGTTTAATCCATATTTACGCAATGCGATTTGTATGAATTCGTGTGTCCCTTTTGGACTCCGGGCATTTATTATTAATAAATCTCTTTCAATTTGACCATTTTTATTAAACCCGTATTTAAATGCAGAAAAAGTATCGTCGCAAGGTATTCCCAAATCGACAACCATACGGCCAATCAATTCTTGGCAAGTACCACTATTCAATATCGGAATGTATTTATCACGGTCAAGGTGTTCAAAGAATTTTTCCACGCCATCCCTGTATTCCGCCCTGTTTATAACTTGGTCAAGAAGAGTTTTTGTAAGTTTATGCTTTTGATGCATATAAATGGTTTCACGCGTCCAATCAGCATAGGTTTTATAACCCGGTTCCTTATTTTTATATTTTTGTTTTCCAGCAAGTTCGTCCTGTACCGCGCCCGGCGAAAGCGCATGCGCGATAGCGTTCATAAAATAAGAATGGTGATGCCTAAACGGCGTGATTAAAACATTTTCTACATCAAATATTAAAAGTTTTTTCATATTCCGCCCCTTTAACAATTTTTCTTTATAACATTCAACAAGTCCACCATCGCAATGGTATCGCGTTCACAATAGTCCCACAAATCTGTTCTCATTGTTTGCGCTTCATCCGGCGTCATATTGCCGTTTGCAAAGTCCGTGTAAAGCGATGCCGCCTTCATTCCGTCGGTAATATTCAGGTCGGCATAAGACATGTCCGTAAATGCCGGCAAAGTTTTTTTTACCGAATAAAATCCGTTTTGCTTTCTAGAATAGATATATCCTTTTTGGAATGGAGCCGCAAGGTCTACAAAACGGGCTATTATCGCGCGTAATTCGTCTGCGCGATCAGGAAAATCTTCCGCCATTTTTGTGGTTTGCGTTTTTTCATAACTTGTATATGTTAAAATACTTCCCTTTTCGCCGCAATAATCAATCAATTTGTTTATCAATTCCGGGCGCGGATCTGTGCCGGGTTTGTCATGCAAATACCCACGGTGCCTTGGCGCGGCATCCGGCGAATCAACGATGTGCAGGGAAAACTGAAAGCATACTGTTTTATAGGGGTGCGTTCCGTCCAATATCGGAATCGCGGGCGCCATTGCTTCATAGTCCAAAAAATACAAAGGATATTCAAGGCCGTCGATAAATTCGCGCAATTTTTCCGTATCCGAATTGTCCAAATCTTCCCGAAAGCATTCCGTGGCTATTTTTTTTAATCCAGCGCTGGGCGTTTCTGTAATAACATTCATATCCGCAGTTTCGTACCTTTCATAAAGCTGATCGCAATTTTCAGGACGGCTGTTGGTTGTAAATGCGTTGAACACTGAAAACTTTGGGATGTTTTTCCAGCAATGCCCCATAAACGGACAATCATAATACATGTTTTTACAATGTCTTTTTGTGATCGCCCTTCTGATTTCCGGTTGCGCAAGAAACGCATGAAGACGGTCCAGTTCGCGCTTTACATGTTGCATGTCGTGCAGTTTATCCGTAACGTCTTCTTTTTTAAATAATTGTTTTATATCCAATTCGCCTTTTTTAACATATTCTTTATTCAGAATCATTATAAAGCATTTCTTGATTTTAATTCCAGCCGTTTCCAACACGTATCGTTGGAAAGAAGCATCCACCAGATGCTGGTCCTGCTGCACGCCTCCATTTGGCCCAATACCTTTGTCTTTCAGAGTGGTGGTTGATTTGACTTCTATTAAATTCCAAGTTCCATCGTGATTATTTTCCAAGATATCGACCGCGCAATATTCACGATTGCCGGTCATCGCGGTTGCTTCATATATGGCGTCGGATTCGTCGTTCGAATCTATTTGCTCATCGCCCCGGGCATTTTCATAGTATTCGCGAAACACGATGGAATTCATGGCTTTTTTTGTTTCTAACAGCGCCGCTTCCAGACCCTCGGCGGTCCAAAGTTCTTCGTCTATCTTCGTTCCGTTTTTGAAATACTCTTGCGCACGCAAGCCAACCTCGGTTCCCTGCTTTAATATCATTTCATTTTTGGGCGCGTCCATAAGTTCATGCCTGTGCTTTTTAAGCCATAAAGCATGTTCGCATTTTATGCCCAGAACATAATCGGATTTTGATATTTTCATTTTATTCATAATTTGACGCAAGGTTTATTTTAATCCGTTCAGGGATTTTGTTAAAAGTTCTTTGTACAAATCCACCAGTTGCGCGGGCGCCACCGGTGTAATTTCCCCATCCCATGTGAACAGGTGCCGCGCCATCTCGCGCAGACCCTTGGCCTTGAAAGTTATGGTCAAGGTGCCGTCCTTGTTCTCTGTGATTTTTTGAGTCGGGTGAAATACAAAGTTCTTGGCGTCTTTCGCCACATTTTTTGAAACACGCCATTTAATATTCTGAACATCTCCGGACTCTTGAAACACGCCAAAGGATTGCTGTGCATATTTTTTTATATCAAACCCTTCGTCTTCCACGGGCTTGTTTATAATTTCAACTGATTTAATTCTGTCAAACCGATATGTTCGCGTCTTGTCGTCCGGTGTCCGGCGGTTATAGGCAATCAAATAGTTGTTAACCGGACCATAAAGAAATCCAAGTGGTTCAATTGGTTCATTACGAATTTTTCCACTGTGCCTGCTGTCATACTGGATTTTTATTTGGCGGTTTCCGTAAATTGCCTGTTGCATTGTTTCCAGCAAATCGATGTTTATTTTCACATGCGGTCCAGGACTGCTGGCCACGCCGGACGCCTCCATAATCGCGCCCGCTTTTGATGTATCTGTACTTTGTTTCTGCTTCATATAGTAGTCAAGTTTATTGGATAACGTTAACAAATATTCGGACAAGGTCTTATCTTTTGACAGTCGCTTGACGGCAGATTTAAGCGCGGCCAATTCCTCGTTTGTAAAACGATTTTGCAATGACAATACATTCGGCGTGTCATCAATTTTGAAACGGACTTTTCTGGTTGTTGGAAATTTATTGTTTCTGTTCCAAGTGTTGTCTCCTTCAATAATTTCCTTTTTGATAAAGTCATAATCCTTCCATTCGCGAAGCATTTTAATCACGCGCTCGATTTTACGATTTTCCCAACCCATTTCGTCACGGATGTCTTCTTTGGTCATGCCATAGAAACTGGCCTGGAGTCTTTCTATAAAATTCAGCACCTCTAAAACTTCATCTCCACGATTTCCCCTCGCCAATTTGCTACTCCTTTTCTAATCGGTTTAATTCGGTCGCCCGGTTCAAATCGTCATCCGTCAGATGTTTCCGGCAGAATTTTGTGGCGGCCGGGTCAAGGTTCCGAATTAAAGCCAAGGTGTCTTTGTATGGTTTTAATAAATCCGAATCTGTCAGATGCAGAGCAAAATATTCAACCTTGCATTGGCAGTATGCATCTGCGACTTTTTCGTCAAGATAATATGCCATGCCGCCAAGACATTCCGCCAGCCAACTGGTATAAAAACCATCCGGGTCGCTGCGGTCGATATTATTTTTGCTGATCTGCGCATTTGCAACCTGACAGATAAACAGTAATGATATTAAAAATAACTTTTTCATTTTTATATTTTTGGGATATTTTCCATGTTTACAAACCCATATGAATAAGAAACCAGCTTTTGTCATATTTTTCTCCTTCTTTATTATATTATAATATTTTTTCAGAATCAACATTTAAATACTGCGCGAAAATTTGAAATTTCCGGATTCGTCATATACAAACAGCATACTTCCTTGTTTTACCGTTACGCTTGCGCCAGTAAATCCATGCAACTCTCCGCTGCGGCTGAAAAGAAATTTTCCATTTTCGTCATAAACCATTACAAGACCGCCTTGCTGATTTGCCAGTGCTATCGCCATTTTTTACTCCTTTGATTTATTAAAACCCGATTTTGTTTCTTTGTTTTTCGCCCTTTGCTTCCATTTCGCCGGCCAGCATCCGGACCAGTTCCGCATGTTCCGTTATGCCCAGGATTTCGCTTTTGTTCTTTACAACCGTAAAGTCTCCCGGCGCAAGATGAGTCAAGCGCCCCAAATCGACATCCGACGTCGCGCCAAAGAAATGCCTGAATGCGTCCGCAACCTGTTCCGGCGTCAGGTATTCGTATTTCACTTTGAATGTAAAGCGGCGCATGGCTGCCTTGTCCAATCTGGTCATCAGATTGGTAGTACATATAAATGGGAAATCGGCCTTTTCCATTTGGGTCAACATTTCGTTGACCGAAGATATTTCCCATGAACGCTGTGCGTCCGAGCGGTCCTGCAAAAAGCTGTCCGCCTCGTCAAAAACCAGGATCGCATTCTTGTCTTTTGCTTCGGCGAACGCGGCGGCGATGTTCTGTTCGGTTTCGCCGACATATTTGGATTTCATATCGCTGGCGCGCTTTTGGATTACAGGCATTTTCAGCTTATCCGCCAGATAGCGCGCGTATGCCGATTTGCCGGTCCCCGGCGTACCATAAAGACACAGGGAAAAGCGCCGCAGTTTTTTATCGGATATCCGCGCTGTTAACTGCGCCAAATCCGTGTCCGTGTTTAAAAGAGCCGTGCTGAACGGTGTTTTGTCCGCAGCCATGTTCTTGTCCGCGTTTAGTTTGTCTTCCCCGGTAATTGCCTTGTGCAAAGAGCAAATGGTGCGTTCTATCGCTTCCGGATTTTTTGTTATTCTTGCATTTCTGACCGCCGTTTCATAAATGCTTGGCGGAACATTGTGGCGCTCGGCCAGTTCCGCGATTTTTTCCTTTGGCATTTTGACTTTATATTTTTTGCATATTTCGGACAGTATTTCTATGCGCGCCGATTCTTTCGGCCTCTTTAATTCTAGACAGTATGTGAATCTTCTGAGAAATGCCGGGTCTATGCATCTAACGGAATTGGAAATCCATATTACTGGCCGCCTATTTTTTTCCAACGTTCTATTCAGCGACAATTTGGACGGCGCGTCATCCGACAACTCGTTATATCTGAATACATCTTCGGCTTCGTCCAGTAAAAGTATCGCATTTTTATCCTGACGAAGCAGTCTTTGCGCACACCCAAGGTCCTGCAGCCCGGATTCTTTTTTTTGTTTTCCGACATATCCGCCCATTTCATACAGCGGCCGTCGCAAGTCCTTTGCGATGGTTTTTGCAAATTCGGTTTTCCCGGTTCCGACAGGTCCGTATAAAAGAATATTGATACCCATTGTATCCTGTTTTATTGCATTATCCAAAATGCTTTTAACATACGAATATTCATCTATGACATGGGAAAAGTTATCGGTGGATAATTTTGCCGGCGACGCGTTTCTTAAAAGGCACCGTAGGACTTTTTCCGGATTATCGGCGCGGCTTCCCACGAGCAGCTGTTGGAATCGCTTGGATAAAGAGAAATCTCCGTCATGGGCGATTGATAAAATCCCGGTTGAAAATAACGGACTGCTTATGTCCAGGGCTTTTTCCACGCTTTTTATTGACATTTTGCAAAGCGTCGCGAATGGTTCCAACTCGGTTTTGTTGAATTCTCCATAGCGATTGATTGAAAAAAGCTCGTTCACCAATTTGCGAATCATCGGATATTTGAACGCGTTCACAATCAGGGTCAAAATATGACGGTGTATATGCTGCAATTTGAATGTCTGAATAATGGCGTCGATTGTCGGGTCATAACCGGGCGCGTAAATATTTTGAATTTTTTTATCCGCCAGTATTTTTCGCATGGATTTGAAATTGCGCTCTAATTCAAACTGAATCGGCTTTCCCCCTGCGCGCAATCTACGCTCTTCGAACGCCGACCCCCATTTTTTCATGACATTAAAGCCAAATAAATCCAACGAATTTTGTTCCGTATACTCAAGAATTTCCTCGGATTCTTTTTTTCCGATTTTATGCCCTGAGATATTGTTCAAATAAAATAAAGCGATCTGAATTTTTTTTGACATATGATATCCTTTTGGTTGTTGGGCCTTTTATCGACATGCCCAGGTCGCAAAGGAGGTAAGACATTGCTAATATAGCACGCGGGCGCGACACAATTGGACGCATATTAAAACCGGCCCCGGTGCTTTATCTAAATCGTGTTTCTAAATCTATGGAAGGAGTCTCGTCAACGGCATGAAAAATCCCGCAGAACTGCGGGACAATTTCGATAATTGCGGATATTCTATACCTTCCGCAGAATCATGGTGGGTCGGCAGGGACTCGAACCCCGGACCAAAGCGTTATGAGCGCTCCGCTCTAACCAACTGAGCTACCGACCCGACGCAGAGCAGGTTAAACCATTTATCCAAAAATTACAAATCTTTTTTCGCCGCCCTTGCCTTTTCGACAAATCTCCGTATCTTGTATAACATTTGACAAACCCGTATTTATGTACTATGTTCATATAATGAGGTTTAAATATCGTCAAAACTTTCGCCGCGCCAAGATCGGGAACTCGATGAACGACGTCCAAGACAGTCTGACGGGCGAATACGGCTTTACGCTCGGCCGGGCCGATTACAAGATTGAAATCATGTACTACGTTGACGGCCGCCAAAAATGTGTTCAAAACTTTTCCAAGATTGTCGACGGCCGGACGGAATGGACCAAGGATCTTTCCAGGGCCCCGAAGCGCGATCTTTCTGATATTCCCAGGGACGTCTACGAAAAGATCGTGTCCGACAAAGCCCTTATACGGGAGAAAGGCGTCCTCGGTTTCCAGCTCAAAATCGCCAAATACATTTCCGAGAACAAGGCCATCATATACTAGGCTCGGCCCCCGATGGAACCATGCGGCTATTTGTCATTAAACCTGCAGACTTTCCCCGGGAGACCGCCCTTTTGGTCGTCTAGCCAAATGCCGCCCATACCCTTAGTACATAACACCCTAGAAAAATCGGGTGTGCGCGCGCACGTAAAGGTATCCGGATTATACTTCGCGATCGGCATTTGTGTCAGATTTGCCGGCCGCTCGCATATAAATTTCGCGTCCATAAGCGTGCACGTTCCCCAGCCCTGCGCCCTCAACGCCGGGCCCTCCCATTTCATCAGCTTGGCGGCCGTGGAATTGTCCGCCAGCGGCGCCGCCATGCCGTTTGCCACCTTGGGTTCGTCCAAAGTCTCGTACGCGACGCGTATATGCGATGGAATCGTCTTCAGGAACGCCTCGATTCCCTGATAGCTCAGCATTGCCCAGTCGGCGACGACCTGGATCGTTTCCTGCCCGCCGGATCCGTCGACGTTGCCGTTGTCGATTTCGCTGCGCCACGCGGTCCGCCCGGCGTACTTGCCCTTTATGTCGCGGCATTCGTTGCCCAGCACGTTGCGCATCCGCATCGCGATATCGTTTATAGTATCCTCGATGGCGCGGGTGACCTGTCCGTCCAGCTCGCCGGTTTCGGGATTGACGCATATGACCTGCGCCCTTTGCACCAATAGTTCGGACACGCTGCCCTGCCCCTGAAGCGGTCTGTGGCGACAGCCGTACGGATACTGCATCGTCGGATTCTGTTTGGCCTGATAAGTCGCCATCGCTTCGGGACTGCAATAGCCGTTGGCGTCGGGAATATCGCATTGCTGATTGGTTCCGCCGGTCGGAGTGCACAGATCGTACATATAGGCCAACAGCCCTTCTTTGCACCTTTGCGCCACTTTCTCGGTGTCGACGGTATCGACGAACGCGATCAGCGCCCCCAGCCCGCAAGTCTTGCCCGGCGCGTCCGTAACCTTGCCGGTCATATCGCTGACCAGGCATCCGTCCGGATCACCGTGAAGCGCCGCGCAGGCCAGGACGTTTTCCTTGCACATGGCGCGCGCCGCCCGCTGGTTCAGCGCGCCCGCCGAAGCCTGAACCAAACCCTTGTCGCCGTCCAGCTGGGAAAACTTGTTCATCGCGCCCGACTGAGTGTCGTAGCAGCTCTTCATCTTGTCGATGCAGCTGTTTTTTACTTCCTCTATCTTTTCGGACTGGGACTGCGCGATTTCGATCAGCGCCTGCCGTTTGAATTCCCCCCACACGATATCCGCCTCGGTGCGGCAAGTGTTCAGCACCTCGGTCGCGCGATTCTTCAGTTTTTCCAATTCCTTTAAGAATATCTTGTTGTTGGGATCTCCGTCCAGGTCGTTCAGGTTTATGACGGAATCCAGCTTGAAGAACTGGGCCGTATAAATCGGCTCGCCCGTCGTTTGGTTCAGATACCGCCCCGAGAAGTCCAGGCACCGAACCCAGCCCGAACCGCATGCGGATGGGTCCATCATGGCGTTGCGCACCTTGCCGACGCATTCGTTGACCGACGCGGAATTATGCGAACGAAAGTCCTCCAGCCTGGCCTCGCGCATCATCTTGTTGACATCGCGGAGCGTGGATTCCAGCGCCGTCTTTTGGCCGTCCAGCTTCTTCTCGTAAGTGTTGCAGTCCTGGGCGATAAGAATCGAATAGGCCGACGCCGCCATGTTTCCCACCGCCGCCGTCTTGCAGTCGCTGCTGGTGTTTTGGCATTGGCGGTGTACGATATTGTACAGCTCGGTCCCCTCTTTTGATTCCAAATTTTTCGCCTGATTGCCTGCCGCGAAGGGACTGTCGCCGTCCGTGTTCCAAATATCGTCCATCATCTGGTCGAAATCCACGGACAAAACTTTCGACATCGCGGTCTTTTGCGAAGCCTTTGCTTGCCCGCTGAGCAGGTCGTTGATGTTGCCCAGCAGTTTCGCCGACGCGGAATTATCCTTGCGGATTTGCTTTTCCCCTTCGGTCGCAGAGTAAACCGCGTTGGCCTCGGCCGCCGACAAGCCTATGGCGTAAAGGTTGTTTTCGTTGAATTCCATTATTAGTTGCTTGGCCTCTTCGAACGCGTCTTCGCGATCCCTGAACTCGCGGTACTGGCCGGAACAGAGACAGCGGCGGTACGTATCGGATTTTATCCCGCAGAACTGATCCATACAGGTGAAATAGGCGTCGCGGCATTTGGTGTAATCCTGGCCCATGGCGTCGGTGTTGGTGAATAGGGCGGTAGCGCGCGCGACCTGCATGGCCCGCGACCCGCCGACCGTCGGCAAATAGGCGTCCCGGCCGACGTTTGCGCCGATTGGAAGCGCCGCGGATCTGACCGCCCGCGAGCCCCCTACGCCTGCGGGTGCGGCTACGCCCGCCCGCATGGGCGTTGCGGTTGCGCTACGTACGGCGGTAGAGGCGGACTTTGACCGTGACGGAACAACGCCGGACCTTACGGCGGAATTGCCGCGAACATGGGACGCGCGAATTATCCGCCCGAAATCCGGGGCTGGCGGCGCGGAAGTCTGCTGATTTCTGCCGTCGATATCATCGGAAGACCTGTCTCTTGCGTCGAACGATGCCGGGCCCGCCAAGCCGCCGCGCGAATTGGGCCGTTGCTCGGCCGCGGCCGGACCGGCGACAAGCGGCAAAGCCGCAAAAATTGCGATAAAAACTTTTCTCATTTGCTCTGTAAATTATATATCATTTCGATAAATTTACAAAGTGCAAAAAATAGCGGTTGGCGAATAATCGCCAAAAAAGCCGCGAAGCGCCGTAAGAGGGGGTTATGACTTTTGAAGCGAATTGCTATGTCCGGCGATTTTCGACGTTATCTGCCTTTGCGCCGATTCCAGTTGCAATAGCGGATTTTCGTTTGCGCTCGCTTCCCCAAGTTCGGTTTCAACTATATCCAGCAGTTCGCGCCACCATGTTTCATAGCCGAAATTCCCGACGTTGCCCAAAACCATCATTCCTCCTTGAACCTGCATATACATATCGCAAAGCTTCTTTCTACTATCATCCGATATATCCAGCACCATCAATAGGTTCATAACGCCCATGACGCCCACCAAATCCGGCTTGTGGGTCTTCAGCCGCCCGCGGACTTCGACAAACTGCTGAATCTTCTTCCGCCGTCTGTCTTCTTCGCGCTTATTGATCTCGTCCATTTGACCCTTTATTCTGGCGTTGTCGTCTTTCAGCGCGGTCAGCTCTTTGCTCATGCCGATGACATGCTTCATCAATTTTTCTAGATCTACAGTTATATTGGCCGCCGCGGTTTGGGGTTGTTTTTTTGCCGTTTCATCTGCCATTTTGGGACTCCTTTGTCTGAAGTGATTTTTTGTTTCGTAAAAGCTCTGCGGCGCGCGCCAGGAACTCTGCGCAAATGTTGTGGAATTCGCCGATTTCGACCAGCCATTTAATGACCTTTTCGTCGTCCGAGTCGTTGGGATCGCCCGACATCCTTTTCTTCGCGTAATAGATGCAGACCGCCTTGTAGGCCTGGCGGCTGATGCCCGTCCCTACGCCGTGCTTGGCGAACGACAGGAAATTGACGCGCCGCCGCAAGACCGACACGATCAGCTCTTCCTCTCGTTCTATGTGGTTGAGCATAAGGAACCTGGCCAGTTGCTTTGAATCCGCGCGCGTCAACCGTCCGCGCGATTGCCCGAACATTTTCTTGCGCACCTGTTCGACCAGTTCGCAGTCCTGGTTGTAAAGCGACATGGCCTCGATGCCCAGCATCCAAATCCTGGGATTTTTATTGTTGTAAAGCTGGATCGCCGTCTTGCTAAGCAAAAGTTCGGCATTGTTGAAAACGTTGAAAGTTTTGGATTCCCTCGCGATGCGTTCGAACAGATTTCTGATCTGTATTTCGCTCAGCTTCATTTTGCACAGGCGTCCTTTTTCGTCCCGTTCGATGTTTTTCTGCCACCAAGACTCGCCGTAAAGCTTGCGCATATAGTCGACAAAGGACAACTCGCCGGGCGGCGGCATTGCGCCGTCCGCCAAACCGCCGGACGAAAACGGAATGTCTTCCATAGTGAGTACGCCGTCCTTCCTGTTTCTGCTGCGGTAAACGCGGCCCGTGACGTGCGCCAGGCCGAATTCGATGGCGACGTCGGGATATACCATATCGGCCTGATCGACGCCCGGGAAAGTGAAGTCTCCCTCGATGACAATGCCGCCGTCGGCGTTGCGATGCCAATGACAGCCGAGATATTTCAAATAGTCGGTGATGTCCCACTCGGGGTTGACGATGCGGTGCATTGAATTCGTGACCCGGATTCTTACATCCCCATTCCCCGGATAGGCCGAAAGCACAGCCCGGTAATAGTTCTGATCGGCGTATTGAAGATTTATCGCGCCAATGTTCATTTTTGCGGCCGCGAAAATGCTTGCGGCCTGTTCGCGGCAGTTGACGTATAGGTTTTTAATGACGCCCACCCGCGCGATGGCGCAAATGTCGGCTTCGGTCATATTGCCGGTAAGGTGCAGCGCGGTTATCTTTTTTATACGGCTGGTGTCGATATTCGGCGCGTCGCCCGGCGTCAATTCCAAACGGTCGATATTCGCGCCCTCTTCCGGCAGGTCGAATACGTTGTATTTCCCGGCGATTTGACCGATGTTGCGGCGCAACTCTTCGGGAATGACCAGCTTCAATTTGCGCACCAGGAACTCGTGGAGATATTTCGCGTATTTGAACGGCGCGGGGCTGTTGCAGGGGCCCTTGAATTGATAGACGGTACGGTCGCGGACCTCGATGCTGACGCGCGGTTTCAACATTCCGTTCTTCTCGCGCTCGCGCATCGAATAGATTACGCACTGCCGCCTTCGCATCTTGTCCGCATAGTGGTTCCAGCCTATGCAGTTATGCATTTCGTCGCCCTCGAAATTGAAGGCTATGTCGCCGTCGTCCTCGTTCGGAATCAGCCTGTACAAACCGTACTGCCCTATTTCGTGCACCTTCGTGATGTCGATATAGCTGTTTTTCAGCCGTTCGGCCCATTTTTGGCGGCGCTGAGACCGTACGCCCTTTTGTTGGAAATAATACCTGGATACCGCCAGCAGGGTGTGGAATTCGAACGGATCGCCGCGAATCATAAGTTTCTTTTGGTCGGATTTTATCAATCCGAGGATATCGGTCGGCCTGGTCAGACTGTCCGGATTGGCCTCGACGCGCACCGCGATATAGTCGTTTATTTCCATCATGGCCTGGGCCAGTTCGCTGTCTTCGCAGAATTCGCGCCAGTCGACGGTAGGAAGCCCGGAAATCCTGTCGACAAGAATCACGTCCGCATTCTTGTCTACGACGGATTTGTCCTGGATTGCGGCCTGTTGCACCATATAGTCCGCCGCCGCGAATTTTCGCGCTTCCAAAGGCAGACTTAAGAAATGCTTTTTGGGCGGAACCTTTAATTCCGTGATTTTGCCTTTCAGAGCCTTTATCTGCATGCTGAACTTTATCCTGTCTTCGTCGGATGCGGTTTTGATTTGTCCGGACAGGTCGGAAACGGTTATCCTTATGCGCCTGATCAGCGCGCCGTTTGTGTCGTCCCAAACCTTCCTTTCCTTGACGTCGCGGGAAATCGCCACCCTTGCCAACGAGCGGAAGCCGTCGACTCTCTTGTCGCGGGAAATTGCACGAGCTTCCAACGAGTAGGTGTTTTCGGCCTCCGGTTTGCCTTCATCCCCGACAAGCAAACGACTGATTGCAACGGATAGACTTATGTTCATAGGTCAATATTGCACGAAAAACGGCAAGAAAGTCAATATCAATGTTGAAATCGGCCCGGTCCGGGACCCAAGGCTAAGCCGCCTTTTGAAGCACTGACAGAGTGCGGAATTTTTCTTCTTTACACGCGTTTTCATAGGTGTAGATTTCCGTCGCAAGCATTTGCTGATACCGTTCCCTGTCGGCGACCGAAGTGGTCAGCTCCAGCCCGTCCCTTAGATACTGGGCATGCTTGGCAAGGAAACTTTTCGCCTCGTCGGTCAGTTTTTGGGCAATCCACAACGCCAAGTCCGGATCGTCGTCGCCGCCGGTATGCATGGCCGCCAAATAGCCGTATTTGGCCGCGATTTGGTTGAAATCGTCCAACTCGGTCCCCTCCATCGCGCCTTTTTTGGTGATGATGGATATAAGGGCGTCCTGCCTGGCGTCGGCCAGTTTTTCCTGAAGCCGAACGACGCCGATTGCATATTTGATCCTGTTTTCGACCTCGATATCGGCAAGAGTCTTCTTCGACCGTTTGGCTTGCGGCGCCTCTTCGGAAGTCGTGGCAATACCCGCACCCGTAGAGTTAAGAACTTTTCTTTTATTCATAAGGTAATTATAGCAAAATTATTTGGATTGTCAACCTCTATTCCACGCCCAACCCCCTGTATAAAATGACTTGATGTCGATTGATTTTGCATAATAATAGTATATAATTGAAACAAAAAGACGCAGGAGGGGAAATTATTATTATGAAAAAAGTCCCGGCGATGTTTGCGCTTACGCTGACCTTGGTCGGTTGCGGCGGCGCGGATAATAATAAAGAGTTCGACAATAAGGCGCTGTTCGACGCGGACGGATATTTGTCGCCGAGCACGGCAAAGGCTTATAGGGAAGAAATGCCCTGCCTTGACGCCGACCGCGACGGCCGCGTCTCGCGGGCGGAATGGAATTCGTTTATGGATTATTGGCGGACTCGCACGCCGCATGCCGGAAAAACCATGTGTTCGCAAATGCCCGAATCCAAATCGCCGCGGTAAGGAATTTTAGAATGGGGATTACCTGCCGCCGCCCCGAAATTCCGAATATTTGGCGTTCAGATCTTCGTAGAATTTGCAGTTGTTCGCAAAAACCCCGCGGAATATGTCGTCGTCGCGCGCCATCGGAACGTCGCCGATATATCTTCTGTCAAAAGGATTTTCCACGTCGCACTCGATAACGTAGGCGGAGCAAAGACCTATGTCGGCCTCGTATATCTGCGCCCCGGCCCGGCTTAATATTTTTTTGATATCGGGCTGACTAAGGCATAGACTGATGGTCTTGGCCTCGTCGGCATGCGGCAGGGTCGTCATCACCTGCTCGAAAAAACCGTATTTGTCGTTCCACCTTTTCTTACTGCCGGGCACGAACGCGGGCGGATCGATTTTCTGCGCGGCCTGATAGAGCGGATCGGACAGCTCCGCCAGATATTTCCCCGGCGGCACGTTTTCGTCGTCGTAAATTATATTTTTGATGTTGCCCTGATATCCGTACAACCACGCGAGGGCGGTCGCCGTCTCGAAATGGCGGGTCACGGCGGTATGCCAGTTCGCGGCCCAAAAGGATTCCGCGTTCAGATTCGCCTTTTTCAACGCCTGGAACAATTCGTAAACCAGCGCCATTCCGAAAGGCTCCATCTTTAAGGGGTCTTTTGCGTTTCTGTCCTCGACGTACGTATGCCTGTATATTATGACCGTCTTTTTCACTTCTTACCCTTTTCTTTTTGCCTCCTCTCGCTACTCCCGGTTAAATAGTCTGCCCGTCTGCGATAATCGTCGCGCCGTCGATATAGGACGCGTCGTCGCTGCAAAGGAACCTTACGATTTTCGCGATTTCTTCCGGCTCGGCGAACCGCCCCAGCGAGATCCTTTGGATCTCTTCCTTTACGAATTCCGGCGGCAGGCCTTTGTTCATGGGCGTATTCACCCAGCCCGGCGCCACCGCGTTTACATTAACGAACGGCGCGAATTGCTTGGCCAGGTTTTTGGTCAGGGAAATGACCGCCGACTTGCTGGCGTCATAGTCCAGGGTTTCAGGATACAAGGTGTGGGTCCCGTTCGTGCTGGCTATATTGACGATTTTTCCATATTTGTTTTCGAACATCTTTTTGCCAAGGGCGCGCGAAAGCACGAACGGCGCGATAAGATTGACCTTTAAGACTTGATTGAATTCATCCAAAGTTATGTCGTTAAAATCCCTGTCGAATACGATACCAGCGCAGTTGACTAGAATGTCGACCGGTCCCGCCTTTTCGGCCAATTCCAAGATTTGTTGTTCGTCGGCAAAGTCGGCGCGGATCGCCTGGAATCTTACGCCGAGGGATTTCCCGAACTTGTCGGCGTCGGCCTCGTCCGTATCCTTGTAATGCAGGATAAGATTCGCGCCCTGTTTGGCGAATTCGATGGCGATGGCGCGGCCTATGCCGCCCAACGCGCCGGTTATAAGAACGGTTTTATCTTTCGTTTTGTTCATTCTATCACTTCGTATTTTCGCGCTTGAGCCAAGCGGTGCCAATCTCCGAATATTCCTTGATTGATCTTTCGAACCCGGCGACCGTAATCGCGTCCGCATCGGTCGGTTTTTTCTTTTTATCCAACGAGGACACAAAAGCGTTAAGATCGACGGTACGGCGATTTACGCGCGGTTTTCTGATATTTTTATTTGACATGGACGTCTCCTTTAGTCGTAAGGTTATTTTTCATACCACTTTATGTTTTTGGTTGCGAACATCGCCGCCGCCAGCCCCGCGAACAGTCCGACCGCGCCCAATATGAACGCCGCATCCTGAAGCAAAAGCAAGACATAAAGATATCCATACAGCGCCGCGAACGCGCCGAACACAATCCAAAGCCGACTCGCGCCCGTGTCTTTCATGACCGCCGCCTTGATATACGCGGTTAAAAGTCCGGTCGTCGCCAGCGCCGCGATGACGATCGGCCCGCCCCACGCGTCGGTTATTGTGCGCGCGGCCTCGTTCTTATAGCTCAGGCGGTCGTCGATGGTGCCGGAAATGATGAGCAACGGAATCCACATCACCAGCACCAGCGCCCCGATGGCCATCGCTTTCCATATTATCTTGAAGTTTATCTTTTTGTTCATTTTGCGCCCTTCGATAAAAAATGGCCTGCCACCCGAAGCCCAAATGGCGAAGGGTGGTGGACGCGCGGGGATTCGAACCCCGGACCCACTGATTAAGAGTCAGTTGCTCTACCGACTGAGCTACGCATCCATCGCGGCGCATTATAATACGTCCCGCCGGTTTTGCAAGCGGAAAAGTTTATTTGACTTTTGCCGTCGGGCGTACGATAATCCGGCCAGAAAAAAGGCCGGCCATGAAAATCACAAAAGAAATCGCGGAAATCGAAACAAATTTCACTCCCGAGGTCGCGCAGTGGTTCCCGGGCGCGCGGGATATCGTCCTTCCTTACGCCAATCATTTTATGAAGCGCGCCGACATGGATCCCGTCAGATACTATAACGATAAAACCGACCATTATCACAGCAACGTGGATTTGGATACATGCAGCCACGAAGACGACGCCAAGTGGTTCAAAGATAAAAAAAACAAGGGGAGGCGGCCGATTTACGGCGTGATGCAACTCGTCCATGGGGACGCCCTGTGTCAACATGCGACGCATCCCAATGATTGCTGGCAGAAGATACATTTTGATTTCAGGCCTGTCGACGGATTGAAATCCATAAACCTGTCTTTGTCCGAGAATATACTCGCGACGCTGTGGATATGGACCGGAGAAACGGATAACGCCGCCTACGGGGCGTTGTTGGAATACGCGTATGCCGAATTCATACCATTTTTGGACGGGAAGATCACCGGCGAAGATTTCTTGAAGAATTGCATGACATGCCACGCCGACACTGTCAAACTGATAGACGGGCTGGATTTGGAATGGAAAACCGAAGCCATGAACAGAACGGCATATCACAAGTTTGTGGCGAAAGGACCCCTCCTCTCGACCTCGCCCTCGGAATACATAGAGGATCTTGTGGAAATTACGGACGTCAAAGAGAATAAGCCGGTCTTATGGGCGGATTGCGGCGACGGCATCCAGGTGTTCGACTCGGGATTTCAGCGCAGGATAGAATTTCCCGCCTTGAAAGAAAAATTGAAAAAGGCGTACGGGGACGAGCCGACCGACACCGCGGAAGGGCTTTTATGCGCCGTGGACGAATATCTTAAGAACTATCGGGCGAAACTGATCGAAACTCATCGCTGGAAAGAGATGCATCGGCGCAGGCGATAAAATGCGCCCGGCGAAAATCCGGCATTACCACTTGTACTTCATGCCCGCGTAGAGCTGAAAGGCGTATATGTCGGTATAATGCCGCGTCGCGCCTATCTGATGCATGACGTCGCCGAAATGGCGATAGCGTATGCCCAAATCGACGCCGAGATATCTGTTCAGATACAGGTCCAGCCCGACCACAAACTGATACGAGAATTTAAAGGCGCCTTCGCCCCACCCTCCGGTGCCCCAATTCATGTCAAGGTTCGACGTCCCCATCCCGAATCCGGCGTAAAGGGACGGTTCCCGCCGCGCGGCCGTACTGCTCCAATATATATTGATCATCTGCGAATTCGATATCAGGCGGGCCGTTCCAGGGCGGTTCTCGGCATCCGTATAATCCACCTCCAGCTCCATGCGCGTGTATTCGTTGAACCGATATCCGATGTTCAGCCCGATCCCGGTCGGATAAGTATTCGTACTGTTCTCCCAGTTATCCATCGAAAGGCGCATATTGGTTGCGGAAATGCGAAACCCGGTGTAGATATCCAGCGCGGGATCCGAATTCGGCGCCTCGCAAGGCTTGTCCTCGTTGGCGTAAAGAGCCAAAGGCATAACCGCGGCGATAACAAAAAGCAAGAATTTATTCATTTAAAAAACTCCTTTTGATAAACGGATTATACCGCGCCCGCCCACCCGAAACAAGTCATTTATACTAACGGAATATAACAAAGAGTTATTGAAAGGTACCCTGCCACCCGAAGCGTCGAAGACGCGAAGGGTGGTGGAGTTGATGGGGCTCAAACCCACGACCTTCTGATTGCGAACCAGACGCTCTATCAACTGAGCTACAACCCCGTGCGTTCTAAAAGGCAAAGCGCGCATGCGCGCCGCCCGAAGCTTGGCAATTATACCCGATACAATATTTTTTGCAAGAGTTTTTTCGTCGTCGCCCAAAGCCGTCTAAAAAAAGTCCTTTACATTTCTATGGCAAGGATTTATAATGAATCAGAACCCACAAGGAAAGTGCGTTCAGGACCTTAGAAAAGTCCTTTAACGAGCAATGTATTCCAATAATAGTTGGTGCATTGTATATCCGCATAAAAAGAAATATGGGGCGGAAGCCCTTTTTTTTATGCAAAATGCCCCGCTTGGTCGGGGAGCCGTCGATAATAAAACAGGGCTTGCCCAAAGATCGGCGGGGTCATTCTCGTTAATGATTTTTCTAACTCCCTGACCGCCTATTCCGGCGGTTTCTTGCATAAAAGAGAAAGAGAATGCTTAATAGTTATCGCAAAACAATGCAAATACTGGGAATAACATCCGCATGCCTTGCGACCGGCATGACGTCCGCCAATGCCGCCGCCCCGCTGTCGATCGCGGAAAAACTGTCGGACATCATGAACAGTAAAGAGCAGATCAGACAAGCGATAGAATCGCACGGCGTGCAGGTACCGGTCAATACTCCGTTGTCGCAATATTCTTACAAGATCAGCCAAATATCGCGAACCCCCTCCAATCTTTTAGATATCTGTTCTGCCCCTAATGACATGAGTCGTTTTCCATACGCTATATGCGGTGGTTATAGTTTCACTGAAGCCAGCCAAATTTTTACTGCCTCATCATGTCCGACGCCAACAGGAACCAAGAATATTTACGGCAACAGCAGATGCTCGAATCAAGATGATCCCGGTTATGGCTGGAAGAATAATTCCAATTATAAGTTTCGCACAGTCCCATGGGAACCGACAAATAACCGCAACGAAGCAAATGCCAAACATTGCTGGTGTCAATTATGTACCACCAACAGCACGCCTCGGACGAATTGTGGCCCGTGGGCATTCCATTACACTGAAACCTCGGCATCCATGTGTTCGGGCTATTGCGCGTACAACTGCGGCGCCTATATCGGCGAAACCCCCATAGTCCGCGCCCTTCGTCTCGCGCTCTGCCTAATGCCCGCATAGTGGTTTGACAAGGCAGAGCCCGAGACCTTGCTCCCGCACGGGCCTTAGGCCGACGTTTTTCCCGCCGCATTGATTGTGGCGGGGCATTTTTTGATTGACTTTTTTAGGATTTTTTGGTATAATCCCGTCATGTAAAAGTTCATTTCTCGCAGGCGCTTCGGCGCCTGTTATTTTTTTATTTTCTACTTCGCCCGCCTTGCCTGCGCCGTCTAGACCGCCCAATCCGCCTTCCCGCGGACCGACCCTTACTATCCCAATATTTGACAAACGCTATATATGTCTTATTTCACGCGAAATAATAACTTGAAATAAATCGCGATTTTATTTATAATCGCGAACATCTAAGGAAAGTGGAAAAATGAAAATCATCAAAATTTGCGCGCGGCAGATTATGGATTCGCGCGGCAATCCTACCGTGGAATGCGACGTAGCCCTATCCGGCGGCGCCATGGGTCGCGCGGCGGTGCCGTCGGGGGCTTCGACCGGCGCGCACGAAGCGCTAGAACTTCGCGACGGCGGCGACAGATATGGGGGCAAGGGCGTTTTGACCGCGGTCGCCAACATTCACAATATTATCGCGCCCGCGCTGATGGGCAAGGACGCGTCCGATCAAAAGGCTATCGATGCCGAAATGATAGGGCTGGACGGAACGCCGAACAAATCCAAGTTGGGCGCGAACGCTATTTTGGCCGTGTCCATGGCGGCGGCCAAAGCCGCGGCAGAGGCGGCAAAGGTTCCGCTGTACGGACATATCGCCGAACTGTTCGGCTTGAAATCCGGCGGCCTTGTGATGCCCGCGCCCATGATGAACATAATCAACGGCGGGGCGCACGCCGACAACGGTCTGGATTGCCAGGAATTTATGATAGTGCCCCAGGCGGACACGATCGCCGAGCGCGTCCGCATAGGCTCGGAAATTTTTCACAAGCTGTGCGGCATACTGAAAAAAGCGGGCTTTTCAACCAACGTGGGGGACGAGGGCGGATTTGCGCCGAACCTGAGCGCGACGCGCGAAGCGCTGGACATGATTATGGAGGCCTCCGAAGGATACGGCGCGAAATTGGCGCTCGACGTGGCGGCCAGCGAATTCGCGGCGCCGGGCGGCGCGGCCGCGTACAAGTTTGAGGGCGGAAAATTGTCCGGGGAAGAAATGGTCGCGTTTTATCAAAAGCTGATTGCCGACTATCCGATAATATCGATAGAAGACGGCCTGGCGGAAGACGATTGGGACGGCTGGAAACTGATGACTGAAAAGATCGGCGGCAAATGCCAGCTGGTGGGCGACGACCTGTTTGTGACCAACCAGGACCGCCTGAAGCGCGGAATAGACGGCGGCGTGGCGAACGCAATCTTGATAAAATTGAACCAAATCGGAACGCTGACCGAAACGCTGGACGCGATCGGCATGGCGCAAAAAGCGGGGTACAAGGCAGTAATATCGCACCGCAGCGGCGAAACCGAAGATACTTTTATTGCGGACTTGGCGGTCGGAACGGGCGCCGGACAAATCAAAACCGGCAGCATGTCGCGCACGGACCGCATGTGCAAATATAACCGCCTGTTAAGGATAGAGGAAGAACTGGGGTGATTTGCGAGATATGACGCGGGGACGGGCGACGCGGCGAGGGACGGGATATGATAGTGCTTTACCTTTTGATTTTGTTCGGATTGGCCATGATTCCGCCGCACCTTGGGGGATTGAATAAGAAATCGACCTACAACATGGCGCGTATAAAGATTGCCTGCTGGGCGTTCGGCTGGACGGGAATCGGGTACGTCTACGCGCTGTATTTGGCGTTTGTCCCGGAACCGAGAGTATGATTGCCGACGCGGATTTACAGATTGTCGGCGGCGACCAATTTTTTGAATTCTTTGCTGGGGTGAAAAGTCGGAACGCGTCGCGCGGCTATTGTCGCGGGCTCGCCGGTCCGCGGATTCCGCCCCGGCCTGGCCGCCTTGTTATGCATGATAAAGGTGCCGAAGTTCTTTATCTGCGCCTCTTCCCCGCGGCGCAGGCAATCCGCTATCTCGTCAAGCACTATGCCGACAATCCTTTCGGCCATCGCCATTGAAAAGCCGAACTTCCGATGCACGTGATCCGCAATATCCGTTTTTTTTCTTGTAGCCATTTTATAAAATCCAATCTAGCATGAACCGGCGCCTGGTCGGCGATTTTAATCCTAGGGCGTCCGAAAACATGTCGGACCGCGAAGTTATTTTTTCGGCTTGTCTTCCTGGGCCGCGCTTTTCTTTGGAGCAATCTTGATGTCCAAACCAAGACCCGGCAGGACTATATCCGCCGCCGCCCAAACCGCCGCGACCGCGCAAGGCCAAAAGCTTGCGGCCAAAACGCCCATCACCGCGACCGCGCGTATAGCCTGGGCGTTCTTCCCTGGCCGTACTATCGTGGCGATCGCCGCGCCCATCCCCAGCAATATCCACAGCCATTGCCCGCTGAATTCATCTACCATCATTTTTTTCCCTTTGTTTTTATATGCGATGATTATACCGCCGCATTTCCGCAATGTCAAATTCAAATATGACGCGTAAGGCTTTTCAAAGAAAGGTCGGCGTGATAAAATTTCGGCCATGCCGGAATTGACCCCCGGATTTGATTAAGGGGCTTTTGCCCTTTCGAGTAATTTGCTGGCCGTCATCTTATGCCACTTTCCGCGGGCGTCGTAGTATTCTATCATAATAATCTTGCCGGTTCCCTTTGCATATCCGTAATCCCGCATCTGCATAACGGTATCGAACCACCATTTTTCGTCCGCCCCGGTCCTTTCGGCGTATTCCAAGAAGAATTCCGATTCAAACGGGCTATAATAATCGCGGCCCTCTTCCTCCGCTTGGCGCTTTGCCTTCTTTTCAAAATTCGCAAACCTTATTTGGGCGGCGTTGCTTATTTCTATATTCCACGAAAGCTGATTGTCCTTTAACAAATTAATCTTGTACGTCAGATTACACGCTTCGTCCAGCTTTATAAAACTGAGCGCATACGCTCCGTCGGCGCATTCGTACGAAACCAGCCGTCCGCCTTTGAATTTAAAGTTTGCCAGCTCTGTTTTCAATTCCGGTATATGATGGGCCGGTTTTTGCCTTTCGATCATTTTTATTCTTTCTTCTTCCGCCGCCTTTGCCAGCGCGAACCCTTCCTCCGCTTCCAAGCGCGCGGCGACGCGCGCTTTATATTCTTCGTCGGTCCGGGCTTGATCTATTTCCTGTCGCCCTATGCCCTGCAATCTTTCTGCTTTCAGCAGTTCATAGTGGCGTTTATTCGCCAAACTAAAAATCTTTTTAACTGAAATGCCGGGATGATTGCACGGCTGGCCGTCATATTCCAGCTTGTATTCGTATTTGATGAAAGCGGAAAAATCCCCGTGATATTCCAAATATTCTTCCTTGTCGTCGGAATCCCACCACTCGGGCAAGCTACCCGTATCCCTACGGGATACCGCGAAGTGGCCGAAAAAAAGATATTCTCTCCCGTAATCGCTACACCAGTATGCGACACAGGGCCGCCTTGATATATAGTCTACGAGAATCCCGGCAAATTTCATTATCGCGCTCTTTTGCCAATTTTAATATTAAATGTCGTGGTGTCAATATTATTTATCATAAAGAAATATAAATTTTCAAAGCTTGATTTTTCTGATACAATCGGGCCATGCCGCCGTTAAACAAAGAAGATTTGCAAAGATTTCTATCGGAAAGATTTCCGGATTCCGCCATACGGTTTATCGGCGAGGGCTGGAGCTCCGTGGCCTTCCAGGCGGACGACAAGATCATAAGGTTTCCGCGTACGACATTAAGGGAATATATAAAGGAGCGCGACATTTGCGACTTTATACGCCAAAGGATTTCTTTTCAGATTCCGGATATATCCATTGCAGAGGACGCGGAATATCCCTACGCGGTTCATAGGGCGGTTCCCGGAGAACCATATTCTAGCAAATACAGGCGCGGGCTTGATGCGGCCGCCCGGGATCTGCTGGCGGCGGATTACGCGAAGTTTTTGGCAGAGCTTCACGCAATAGACGCGAAAGAGATTGCGGGCAAGGTTCCAATGTCGCGGCCGGAAGTATGCTATCCGGATTTTTCATATCCGAAGTTCGGGAAGATAGCGCCATTTTTGACGCCGTATTTTTCCAATGATAAACTGCGAACCTTGCAAGATATTTACGAACGCGCAATCGGCGCGAAGACGGAAGATTTCGTTTTATGCCACCGCGATGTAAGCGGCAGAAATTCCACGTTGGATAAAAACAACCGGCTTGCGGGCGTGTTCGATTGGGGTTTTGCGGGAATATACGAAAGGGCGCAGGAATTCGTGCAGTTGACGGACTTCAAGCAGGTGGAATTTCTAGATCAGATCCTGCGCGAATATCGGAACATCACCGGCGTCGAGATAGACAAGGGGCGCGTCATGGACCTATGCGCGGTCGACGCGCTTCGCGCGGCCTACGAACGCAATACCGCCGAACACCTTAAAGGCCTGGATGAAAAAATGGAATGGCCCGTGGCCAGGCTCGGGGCCATCGTCGAATTCAAAGATTGATTTGCGGAAGAAACTGTATTATCCTGCATCTGTGCCGAACAAAGCCGAAATTTTGCCGAAAGTAAAACAGCTTCTCGAGATGCATCGCAAGGGACTGCTTGGCGGCGAGAAAATGCCGGAAGATGAAAACCCCGGGCTTGACAAGTTGTCCGCCGAAAATCTGCTTTATTTTACTCTGCCGATGGCGCTGAACTATCAGAGGAATTCCTACAAACTTTGGGAGGCCGCGAACAAGGCCTATGCCGACCCGGAAACCAAAAATATTTTTAATCCGGCCGCCGTGCTGAAAATGAACGACGCAAAATTACGCGGCGCATTGGTCAAATACAAGGTCGCGTTGCAACCGAACAAGCATCCAGAAATATGGCGCACGCTTTGCAATACGTTCTCGCGCGTTCCGATAGACCGATTTTTTCAAGACTTGGATTTTGACGCGGAGAAAATCAAATCGCATATTCAAAGGAATAAAAAGGATTTTCCTTATTTGTCCGGGCCGAAAATTCTGAACTATTGGCTGTATGTCTTGGGGAATTACACCGACTTTCGATTCAAGAATCGCGGGCATATTACGATAGCGCCGGACACGCACGTTATCCAGGCCAGCGTCAGGCTTGGCCTGCTGGCGAAATCGGAAACGACGCGCGCGGACGTAAGGGAACATGTCGCGGCGCTGTGGCAAAATCTGCTGGCCGAAGAATCCATTATGCCGATAGACGTCCATACTCCGTTATGGCTGTGGAGCCGCGGCGGCTTCATTCCGATTAACTGATTGAAAAGCCCTTCCCATTCGTCAGCAGGCGCTGTTTTACGCGGCGATTTCCCTTCTGTGGCTGAATTGGCATATCAGGTCGTGCGACACCATTTTAGTCATGCTGAAACCCAATCTCGCCTTTAAGTTTTTGAAAGGATTTTTAAACAGGCGGCCGCCCCTGGACAAAGCGTATTCCAATCCTTTTTCATCCAATATTGCGCCGAAGAATTTCGCCTTACCTATCTTTGCGCCGTTCCATTTGACTTCGCGCAGGTCGGCATTGCTAAAATCTGCGCTGCGACGTACCTGGGCATTTTCAAAATTCGCGCCGCGCAGGTCTGCGCCGCAAAAGAACATGTCCTCGAACTTTGCATTGCTGAAATCCGTTCCGCGGAGCGTCGCATTGTAGAAATCCGTAGAATCAAAATCTATATTTGCGAAGTTTCCGTTGCTTAAATCTCTGTCCGCCAAGACGACATACGACAGGCCTCGTGTTTTCCCATCGCCATAAAAAAGCTCGCCGTCGGTCAGGGCCGTACCGTCATTGGCGCTGTCTAGTGCCGCTATGACGGCCTCTCTGATGTCTTCCGTTTCCGCCCGAAATGTTTCAAGTTCACTGAGTTGCGAACCAATATATCTGTCGATTGTTATTTCTATTGCCATCTTTGTCTCCATTAAGTTTATTTGACGGCCACAGTGTAATACAAATAGGCCTGCTTGTCAAGCTGTAATGATTTTTTGGCCTGGGACGTACGGATTGTTCGCCTGCGCCCGGTTTTTTGTAAAAATCATTAGAATGGTGTGGATGCTGCGGCTTCGGAAGTTCTTTGCCGAGGGAGTTTATTAGACATAAATGACCGAGGCAAAAACGACGAAACGCAAAGCAGGCGCGCCGTTATAATGATTTTTGGTTGGGGCGTACGGATTCGAACCGCAATAAAGAGAACCAAAATCTCTTGTCCTACCGTTAGACGACGCCCCAAAAACTATCTGTCATTATATATCGCGTTTCATACTTTGCAAATAAAAACGTACGCTGATTGTTAATTGCCTTTGAGGGCCTTTTGGACTTCTTCGTAATCCGAGAAATGCGTCTTGGTATGGCCGATGATTTGATATTCCTCGTGCCCCTTGCCCGAGATGATAAGGATGTCGCCTTCCCGCATATCGGCGACGGCGCGCCTTATAGCGGCGGCGCGGCCCTCGGTGATTACGACGCCTTTCGGGCAGGTCGAGGCTATCTGCGCCCGTATTACGGCGGGATCCTCGCCGCGCGGATTGTCGTCGGTTATATAGACGACGTCGGCCAATTTTTCCGCGACCTCGCCCTGGCCGTATCTGCGGCTACTGTCGCGCTCGCCGCCCGCGCCGAACAGCAGCATAAGACGTCCCTTGCACAGCGCCCGCGCCGAGCGCAGAATGCTGTCCAGGCTGTCGGGCGTGTAGGCATAATCGATATACACGCCGCCGTTTTTGACTGGCGATCCGGCGAATTGCATACGGCCTGCGGGCGGCGGCGCGTCCGAGATTGCGCGCGCGGCGTCCCGCGCGGAAAAGCCCAGGCCCATTATCATCCCGATCGCGCACATGGAGTTTGAAGTTTGGAAAATGCCCGGCGCCTTTATGTCGTATTTGATTTTTTCGCCATGGATTTCGACCGTTATGGTCGAGCCGTCCTCGCGATGGTCCGCCGAGACAAGCCGTATGGCGTCGCCGTCCTTTCCGAACGAGATTATCTTCTGCCCGTGGCCCGCGGCGGCGATTTCGCCGGACTTGGGATCGTCCGCGTTCAGAACCATTACGCCGTCCGCATCCAGCACTTCGTCGAACAAAATCTTCTTGGCGGCGAAATATTCGTCCATGTCCTTGTGCTCGTAGCCGCCGATGTGATCGCGCGCAAAGTTCGTAAACGCGGCGACCTTTATCGGCAACGCGTTCACCCGCTCTTGGGCCAGCCCTATGCTGGACGCCTCGATGGCGGCGTAGTCGCAACCCTGCGCTTTCAAATTATGCAACAACTGGCAGAGCAAGATTGGATCGGGGGTAGTGTTTCCCGCGGCGCCGATGCCCGCGGTTATGCCCTTGTGAATCAGACCGATAGTTCCGATCGACGCGGCGTTCTCGCCCATCTGCTCCAGCATATAGCGGCAGAAATGAACGACCGAAGATTTTCCCTTTGTCCCGGTGACCGCGATGATGTTCTCGGGCAAAGGCTGAAAGAGTTGTACTGCGGTTTCGGCCAAAAAGCGCCGCACGTCCGAAACTTTGAAGGAATCGCCCTGATAACTTTTGTCCGTTACGATTACGGCGGCGCCTGCGGCGCGCGCGGCGGGAATAAAGGCCGTCGCGTCGACCAAGTTGCCGGGAACGGCGAAGAAAGCCCATCCCGCCTGAACCCTGCGAGAGTCGTTGGTTATGCCTGTGATTTCGATATTATTGATTTTCATTTAAAGAAAGGATATCTGAAAAAAGAAACAAGGTCAAGGCGTAAATAGCGTACCGAATGCGCGTCGTTTTTGAAGATATTCAAGAACGACGCGCATCTTGCGGTAGGTTATTGCTCCCACATCTTCCACGGTCCGCCCTGAGTGCAAACCCGATCGCATTTCCTTGAAGATGGATTCCATGTCATGGTTCCGGTTTCATCGCTGCGCGGCAGGCAGATCGGAATGCACTGCGAGCCGTCCGAATTGCGGATATACTGTTCCCATTCATTTACGCACGTCCTAATCTCGCATCCCTTCGCATAGCTTTCGACCGCCGCCTTGTCATCGTAACCGAAGTAGTTTCTGCACCTGCTGCACGGCTTGCCCCAATCGTTTCTCAGGGTGGGGTCGTTGGTGAATCCGGGCATGCACTCGGTTACCTTGCATTCGCCCCAAGTACCGCCGGTAGCGCTGCCAATCCATTCTCTCACCGCTGTCTTTATCGCCCCTTCGGGATCCGCGAGTTTGCACTCCTCGGCTTTTGTCGACGGTGTATCCCACGGCACGCACTGATTGAGATATATGATGAGGCCGTCATTACATTTCTTAGGTTTGCACTCCTTACCGTCCCAAACGCCTATGCCGGTCTTGGCAAACGTCTTTTTGTCTATGACATCGCATTCCTCAAAACCCGGGATATCCTTGCATATACCGCCCGCCGGGTAATAGAGATCCTCTGGTACGCACCTGGTCGGCCAGCATTCGTCTCCTTTTTTGATGGAGCTTACGGCATGCTCGGGTCTTGTCCCTGGCGGTGGACACGTTACCGCCGGGCAATCGGCCGGGACGCACTTGACACCATCCGGAACCTCGCACGAATTATTGCATTTTATCGGTCTGCAGGCGCCGTCGATCCACTTGCACACGCCGTTGACGCCCGCCGGGCAGGTACAATCCTGCGGTGGCATCGGCACGCATTTGCCATCGACTGGATAGTAATTGTCATCGCACCAATCGGGCACGCACTCGCCGTTTCTCATGACACCCTTGCCATGCTCGATTGTATCCGGATCGCAATCCCTCTTCGGACAATCGTCGGGCCCGGTCAATTCATCGCAACTATAGCCGTTCGGAACATAGCATTTGCCAGCCGCGCCGACACCTCCCTCCTCTTTGTCCGTACCTTCGGTCATCCAACATCTTTTTGGTTCGCCCTTCCAAACGCCGGAGCAGATGGTTTCGCCGCCTTCTTTTTTGTCGCAAATAACATCACCTCCGCATCCCGGTTTCGGCACGCACGTTTTGTTATCGGGCGACGGTTCATAACAGGTATGACCGGTCTGCACGATGCACTGACCGTTGACGGAGACGCCTTCGCAGTGCTCTAACTCATCGCAAGGTCCGTCGTCTGGTTCATCGTCGCCAACCACTTCGCATTTCGTTCCATCTTTGGACTTTTTGTAAGTTGGCGGCGTGCAGGTAATGGTATCGTTATTGCAAGTGCAATCGCCGTTTTCGTCCGTACGGCAGGTACCGCCGACTATCTCGCATTCCTGTCCCGGCTCGCGCACGCATTTTTTACCATTTGGACGATATTTGACGCCGTCGACCTCCAAGCCGATTGCCGCATCGCAACCGCCTTGACCGTCCGGCTTGCCTCTACAGGCCTTCTTCTTCGAGCCTTTGGCCTCTTCGGGTTCCAAATCGCACACTCCGCCTTTTGGTTCCTCGCATCCATCTTCGTTCCCGTTGATTTCATAAGGCCATACGCAGTGATCAAAATGGCATTCCTCGTCGTCGCCGATATAGCCCACGGTGTAGTCGTTGATATGGCAGATCGGAACCGGGCAGGAATCCCCTACTTTTTGACAGACGCCGTCCACGACGTGCTGACACTGCCTGCCATCGCTTTCCAAAGGACATATTACTTCCGTACCCTCGGGGCATTCGAGCTCGTCTTTCTTGATGGTTATTATAACGGCCGGGGGTATGGGACATAGCTCTACGCCTGGAACCAGCTCGCATGTATTGCCGCTTGGCTTGAACGGGTAATTGCAATCTTTCAACAAGCATTTCTTTTGGCTTCCGCTACCGGTCCAAATGCCCGTGCCGACAGTAAAGGTAAAGCCGCCCATCTTGACCGTGATGTCGCATGACTCGCTCTCCGGCAGTTTGCATGTGTCGCCAACCCATTGTTTCGGATCATCGCAACCGTCGGGCAGACATTTATCCCCGTCCTTGATGCCTACGGCGCCTAGAATGGGTTTGTTGCTTGAATCGGTGGGTGGAACGCAAATCTCTTCCGGCGGACAAGTGCCCGACACGCGCGTACACGCCCTGTTCCCCAAACGATAGCACTCTTTGCATCGCTGCGGTTCGCATACTTTTACGCCATTGATAGTGACGAAAATAGCTAGAGTGGCGTTTGGAATGGAACTGGTACAGTCCTCAGAGCCGCCCTGCTTCTCGCATTTCTTCGTGGCGGAATTCCATTTAAACGTCGTCAGACAACTTATATCTTCGGTGCAATCGCCATTTTCATCCTTATAACCGTGTCCGTTCTCGATCTCGCAGGGCACCCTATCCAGCGGACAGGCGTTATTCTTAGGCTGCTTGCAGTCAGCGCACCCGCCGCAACCCGGCAAATCGTCCCGTATCTTGCAATAAGTATCGGGATCTTCGATATCGAACTTTACCCAGTCTTTGACATTGCCGTTATTATTGGGGCATATCTCGCATGCGGTCGCATCCTTGTAATCGGCGGCATTCGGTTTATACCCCGGATCGCAATCGTTCAAGATGCATGGATCCGTGACCCACTCTTTTGTTTCTTTATTCCACCACTCGAAGCACGTCCCATGATCACCGGGGATACGTATTGGACGCTCGTCTTTATCGCATCTGTTCAAAGAACCAACCAATACCAAGTGATAACCATCGAAACACTCGTTAAGTTCGCACTTTCCGTTGTCCTCGCGGATCAGTCCTCTTCCATGTTTTTCTTCTGCTTCTGCTTCTGTAGGGCAGGTAACCCTGGGGTATGCGCAGCCTATCGGATAATTATTTTCGTCCCGAACTACTTGCCTCCGTCCTTCGCAGACTGGGGGCCCCTCCGGAGGACATGATAGGAATTCGATTGGCGGACAAACCGGCTGGTTGCACTTGCCGCTCGGACAACCGGGTCCGTCAATAGGACAATTTCCTTCCGCGTCTTTATCATCTTCCGCACAGCCGGGCCAGCCCGCCGGACAATAGTTGCCTGGTTTACAGCTATCGCAACTTGGATTTGTAGAATATTGATTTGTCGGCCAAAATCCCTCGTTACAACTGACGGTGTATCTGCAAACCGTATCCGGCTTGGGATAACCGTCGATAAAGTCGGCGCCCGTCTTACCGGTATAATAGTAGATCCAGTATTTTTTGAGGACATTTCCCCCTTCGTCCTTCTCCACCCGCGAATCATTTCCGCCTTCCGTCGTGCCCATCGCCACGGTACTGCCGTTGCGAACATCCCCGGGGAGAGTCTCGTTGCATTTCTGATAACACTGCGTTATAGCCGTACTTCCCTTGTCGCTCTGTCCGTTAAGGGTATCGCTTCCAATAACCTGTTTGGGGCACTCAACCTGTCCGGAGCAATCTGCCACCGTGGGATCACAGCCCCCAGGCGTTCCCTCACAGAAACTGCCTGGCGAACAGTCGTTGCAAACCGGATTGTCGGGATCCTCTACCTCTATCCCCTGAACAGGGTCAAGTTTCCTGCCCGCATATCTGACATATCCAGGATCGCACTCGACGGTAGTCTCACAGGCACGGTACGCTGAGCCGGACCAATACGATTTGCCGCACGTACCGCCTGTGCATGAAAGCGCGGGAACCCACGCATTCTTGCCGTGCGGTATCGTGCCAGTCGGATTCGGACATTGACGATAACATTCCTTAGAACTGCCAGTTCCAGTACTAGCCGTCGTTATAGTACTACCATATTCAACCACCATCTTCTCCGAATCAACCATTTGTGAATCGTTAATATCAGAAAGGTTCTTCCACTCACGACCGGGACATGGATCACATCTATCAAGACCTACATTGAGGAAACCTCTATGACTCTCCTTATATGAGCCTACGGGACACTTTTTCGTAGCATCGCCGTCTTTAGAAAACCTGTATTCTCCCGGATCCACCCAAAAATAACACTGCCTCTCACTATAACTACGGTGAGGAGGATCCGTGTTCTGCTGGTTTCCCAAATTTTGATATTCTGTGTCATCCGTCTGATCAAATTTTCCCCATATAGTGCACGGGACACAAGAATCGACGCTATTAACACCACCGTAAGCCTTGAGCTCGGCTATATCGGGGATGGGGATGGGGGTATTATAGTAAGCCTTAACATCCCCTTCATGTATAGCCAACGGATCACCGGGAAGCGCCGTCCCATACCTGTAAGTTCCATTAGGGCAGTCTTTCACAAACTTTCCATCTGTTGCGGCCATATCTCTATATTGTCCCGGCCCAACATTCAAATAACAATCCGTAATCTGACTGCCATTATGGCCGTTGCTGTCGGCATCAATATACTTATATCCCTTGTCCGCCGGACAGGCGCAGGGCGGTTCGCCGTTATTCATACCATCGGGAGTAGGACACTTGCCGTCCCTCCCCGGACAATAGAATGCTTTAACGCCAGGAGTACTAACACTACTGTGTGAACAACCCCGGCACTCTCCTCCTGCAGGTTGGATGGTATAATCTTCCTTCCAAACCTTACCTGCAGGACAATCCCCCTCGCAATGGCAACATTGTAAATCTGTGCAGGTCGCCGAAGCGGTATTCTCAGGAAGTACCTTATTATGGTTAATATCATACAAGGCATTTCCCCCGACGCAACTGATAAAGCACTGTGTACACATAGGGGTCGCTCGGGCATAATCCGCCATAACAAACGCGCCAAACAACACTATCACAGATAGCAGCAATTTCCGAAAATGCATCATCATCCCTTCCTTTTTTATCATAGTATATAAAAAATAGCCCTCTCGAGCAAGAAGTTTTTTATCATACGCATTTTAAATATATGATTTACCAGTCCCGCCCCTAGGCCAAAACTTTTTCGATTCTAGCCTTCAATTCGTCCAGCCCAAGGCATCCCGCGGCGCTTACAAGAACGATTTCGGCGTTTTTCGCGGCGCGCATAAGTTTCGCGATTTTCGCATTTAATTCGCCCTCGCCCACCGCGTCGATTTTGTTCACGACGATTATCTCGGTTTTTTCGCCCAAGCGCTGTACGCCCTTGACCCCCGGCTCGCCGTCCCGGATTTTTATTTCGGTCCGAATCGTTTTATAACGCGCCGCCAAATCCGGCTCGGTCCCGTCGATGACATGCAGGATAAGTCTCGTACGCTCGGCATGCCCCAGGAACTTGTCGCCCAGCCCTACGCCCGCGGCGGCGCCCTCGATAAGCCCCGGCAGGTCCGCCAAAACAAATTCCTTGCGCCGCATGCGCATCACACCGAGACCTGGATGTAGGGTAGTGAACGGATAGTCCGCGATTTTAGGCCGCGCGTTCGTCAGCGCCGCCAAGAGAGAACTTTTGCCCGCATTCGGAAATCCGATAAGGCAAATGTCCGCGATAAGTTTCAGGCGCAATATCAAAGTGCGCTCTTCGCCGGGCAATCCGTCGTTGTGTTGCGTCGGCGCGCGATTGGTGGAAGATTTAAAATGCAGGTTTCCCCAGCCGCCGTTCCCGCCGCGGCACGCCAAGAATGAATCGCCGTCATGCGCAAGATCGGCGTAAATCAGTTCCTCGTTTTCCGAAACGATTTCGGTCCCGGTCGGAACGTCTATGACAAGGTTTGAGCCGGACTTGCCGGTGCGCATTGCGCCCGCGCCGCCCGCGCCGTTTTCGGCGGCGAAACGCTGCTTGAATCGAAAGTCAATAAGGGTGTTGACGTTCGGTACGGCGCGAAAAATGACGTCGCCGCCGCGCCCGCCGTCGCCGCCGTCCGGCCCGCCGAATTCGATGAATTTCTCGTGGCGAAAACTGGCGCTGCCGTTTCCGCCGTCGCCCGATTTGACCGTAATCTTCGCCCTGTCCAAAAATTTCATAATATATAGTATAGCAGGATAAAACGCCGATTGCCAAAAATAATTGATTCCGGAAAATATGTTGCTACAATGCCGGACATGATACGCATTATTTTGGATTTGAACGGCGTAGTCCAAGGCCGCGTGCAGCGGCGGGTCGTAGGGTTTTATATGCGCGAGCTTCTCGGCCTGCGCATGACGCCCGCGGCGGCGCTGCGCCTGGCGTGGGCGATCGCGAGAAAGCTGCCGCCTGACGGCTTCGCCGAGGCGGACAAGAAACACATACGGCGCTTTTACGAATCCAGCCGACATATAACGATAGGATTCCTGCCCGGCGCGAAGCGGGCGGCGCAGGAACTGCTGGCGAAATATCCCGTCCATATCTGCAGCGCCAACAAGTACACGGACGAAACGGATCGGAAATATATGGATTACCTGACCGCCCAATTGGGAAATTTCGAAAAGATTTATTTCGTTCCCGCGCGCGGCTCGAAAATGGATTTTTACGCGTCCATGCGCGCGCGGTATCCAGGCGACGATATTTACGTTATCGACGATTCGCCGCGCCATATAGAGGACGCGACGAAGGCCGGATTGATTCCGGTTTGGATAAACAAAAAACGCGGCTATAAAAGCCTGGCAGACGCCATGCAAAAATTGTCGCTGTAAAAAAGGATTGAAATTGAAAAGATTGATATCGGCCGTAAAGTTCGCAATGTTTCTGATATGGTGCCTGATGCAGGCGCCGTTCACCTTTACGATCGCGTTCTTCAGCCGACGTTTCGGCGTATGGCAATTCCGCATGTTCACGCTGGGCTTGACCAAGATCTTCAGGATACGCATCCGGCAAACCGGCGAGCTGAGCGGCGAGCGGCCTTTGTTATTGGTATCGAACCATATCAGCATATTCGAATTGATAGCGTTCTCGGCATTTTTCAACGCGACGTTTTTCGCAAAGGGCGAGATTAAGAAAATGTTTCCGGTGAATATGTTCGTGCAGAACTTCGGGAACGCGTTCATCGACCGCCGCCCGGCGAAGGCGAAACAGATGATAGAAATGGTCGGCCGCAAGATGCGGCAGGCGAAGAATCCCTTTGCGGTCTTCGCCGAGGGCACTACGAACAACGGAAGTTACATTCTGCCGTATAAAAGCGCGCTGTTCGATTTCCTGCGGGAGATGAAGGATGTTAAGATTCAGCCGGTGGTGCTTTTTTATCGCGACGCGAAAGGGAACAAGATTCCGCCGCAGGTGCTGGCGGACGAATACGCGTATATCGCGAACGCCAAGCAGACCCAGCCGCCCTATGCGAAGAAAGAATTGTCGATTTTGGAATTGCTGTGGAGAACGCTGCTGCGCGGGGGCTTTACGTTCGACGTGCATCTATTGCCGGTGTTCGATTGGACGGGAATGGACCGCAAACAGATAGCGCAAAAGCTGCACGAAATCGCCTCCGCCAAGTTTCAAGAAATGATTTAACGCCCTACGGTATCGGCGGCGCGCAGAACGCAAGCCGGGATGCCGGGACCTCTCTGACGAAGTAGCCGCAACGATTCGCGCAGTTGTTCAAGCAATACGCCGCGCCACCATTAGAGATCAGCAACACCCAGCCGCCACAATTTGTTCTAGGGGTACCATTGGTAGTGCATAATTGACACCAACAATGCTCACCTGTGCCACGGTCATCTGTCGGCTCGTACGAAACCGAACGATACCGCCCCAGAGCGGAACCATACCCATAACCACTATCTATCTGATTTGAACACCTGGCGTTGCCGTAGATCGAGGCCGTACCGGATGCCAATGGACATGACGTCCCCTCCCAAATATAAGTATTTGCAGTGTAAGTATAACTGCTACATCCAGCGTTTGGAAAATAGCTAATGGCACCAGGGTTAGAGCAAATACTTATAAGGTTATCGTGCGCCCTCCACTCCTTTTGACGGATTTTTGCGGCATATTGCGATAACGGAGTATTCGACGGGACCAATATGCCTTTTGATTCTATCGCTTGGCGGATCTGTTCTTTGCTGGCCATGATGTCCGATAGCTTCTCCGCGATTGTCAGCTAGGCGGCGCCTGCGTTTGAGGCTATGCCGATAATCGTTATTGCGAATATTGCTTTGAACATTCTCTTTTTCCCTTTTATACAAGAAAACCGCCAAGAAAGGCGGCCAGGGAGTTAAACAAATCACATTCAGAGATCCCGCCGGTCTTTATCTCGCCTATGGGCGGGACTGTTTTATAACAGGCGGCTCCCCGACCAAGCGGGGCTTTTAGTGCATAAAAAAATGGGCATCCGCCCATACATTTTTATGCGGATTTACAACGCGCCGACTATTGCGCATTGCTGAATGTGGACTTGTTTAATGTCCTGAACACACTATCCTTGTGGGTTCGCTTGCATTATAAATAAAGCGCCGGTCAAAAGCAAGATAAAAAATTAGTGAAAGCGGATTATGACCGGTTTAGCACGGCACCAGCGACAGGCGATAGCCCATCGTCCGGGCGATCTTATCGATGGTGGAAAAGCGCGGATCCCCGTCCTTGGAAAGGGAACGGTAAAGGGCGGACCTGTCGAGCCCCGTATCTTTTGCGGTCTTGAGCATGCCGCGCGCGCGCGCCGCCGCGCCGAGGGCCGCGGGAATATATTCCGCGTCCCCAAGCGCGAAAGCGGCGTCAAGATATTCGGCGACGTCCTTTTCGCTTTTAAGATGATTGGCAATATTCCATTCGCGTATTTTGGCCATTTAGCTTACCTCGTTTTTAATTTGTTTGGCTTTTTTGATATCCGCCCGCTGGCTACCCTTGTCGCCCCCGGCCAGCAGGATTATCCAGTCCTCGCCCCGGTTCGCGAAATAAAGCCTCAGTCCAGGGCCGTATTGGATCTTCTTTTCGAAAAGCCCTTCTCCCAACGGACGAACTATGCCCAGGTTGCCCTGCCTTATGCAATCGATATGCATATCTATCACAACCTTGGTCTTCATATCGCGCAGTGACGCGAACCATGTTTCGAAAATATCGGTGGCCTCGACTTTAATCACAAATGCATTGTAGTAAATAAACCACAGCATGTCAAGTAAAAAACAAAATTTCACTATCCGCCGATCACTATTCGATAGTGATATTGATCTTTGTGTCTTTGACTTTGTCGATAAAGCTTTCGATGGTTTGGCGGGCAGAGTCGGCCACTTCGTTCACTGCGTCTTGGAACTTCTGCATGTCTATCTTGAATTCGGCGCCGATACCCGCGGTTTCCTGCGCGACGATATTTTTGAACTGCTGAACCTCGCGCTCGGATTTTTGGGCGTATTCGGCGCTGTGCTCCGGACATCCGTCTTTCGCCAGCTCGGCGTACATCTTCGCGAGATAAAGCCGCCGCGCCGCGATGCCGATGGAAGAATCTCCATCCGGGAAATTATAGTCCAGCATGATTCTTTTTTCCCGTCCCAGGCAAGGCCGGTTTTCGCGCCGATCCCACACCAGCCAGCCGACCGCCGCCGCCAAAACCATAACCGCCGCCAACAAGAACGAATTAAAAATCCTCATGATTGCCCCCGACTATTTAGAATTGTATCCTCAGCCTCACGCCCAAATCGACCATATTGAGCGTTCCGCTCTCTTTCCAATCCGTATAGTGATATACGCTGTCGTAATCGCCCTGAACCTCGGACCCGTTGATTCCGATCGGATACAGTCCCGTAGACAGCCATTCCGTCTGCGACACGACTATACTGCCGCTGGATTCGACCTGTCCTAGATGCGCCCAGCGCACATAGAAATCCACTTTCAACCCGCCCTGCATTTCCGTTGTCAACCCGCCCTCGAACGCATAGGCCATCTGCTCGGTGGTCCCGCCGGAATGATACGCGTAGACCTCTGATATTCCAGTTAACAATCCCGCCGGATAGGTTTGCCCGTCGTAAATTCCCTCTTCGCCGTAGAACGACCCGTCGTAAACGACGTAATCGGAAATAGTGTTCGTGCTGATGCCAAGCCCCACGCCGACGTAAGGCCTAAGCGACCCGCTGGCCAAAACGCCCGTATAGGAATCCAAGTTGTAATATACGTTCAGCATTGTGGCCGTGCCGGACACCCGCCCGTTGGACACGTCCGCCGAGATAAGACTGCCCCTGTCGTCCGACGCGGTCTGAACGATGCTGGGATAGCTCATGCCGGAATAGCGAAGATACGCGAAGTCCACGCGCACGTCGTTGTTGATCGCGGCGCCGACCGAAATCTGTATCGGCATGACCGTCCCGTATTGGAAGTGCGCCTCTTTGAACGCGCCGGGAACGAACCACGAGTGCTTTTCGTTTTGATACTGCGCCAGCATGCCGCCGCTGATGGAATAGGTATAGCCCAAAGACAAACCGATATACAGCCCGCTGTCCGCCAAGCGGTCGAAGCCTTCCGGCTGATAGTACTTGCGCCCGGCGTTGACGTAGGCGTTGCCGACCTTTGGCAATTGTCCCGTCACCCGGCCCGGAGCCGCCGCCTGCGGATACTGGCCTATCTGCGCCGCCGGAATATATCCCTCGCGCCGAACCTGCTGAGGTTGCTGATACTGCGGTTGATACTGTTGATACACCGGTTGTTGATATTGCTGATATACGGGTTGCTGATACTGCTGATATACGGGCGGTTGATATTGCATGGGCTGGGGCGGAGCGTAATAGGCGCCTGCGGGATACGCGGCGAACCCGACATGCGGCGCTACCGCCGCCGCCCCGATGAGAGCCGCAAAAATCCTGATATTTTTCAACAAACCACCCTACATTATTCATTGCATTATACCATATTTCAAAGCTCTGAAAAAACGAAAAATACTGTGGCGCAAGCAGAGCGGCAAAATAAAAAGGCCCCTGCCGGGGCCTTTTCTAACCGATGGCTTTTACGGTTATTTTTGATGTTGCAGAATCCATTCCCTCGCGTTCAGGAACATCTGCTGCCACGGCATGACGGAATGGGTCTTGCCGTCGACGTCCGTAAGGCTCCACGCGGGTAAAGGCCGGTGCGCCCACTGGTGCGGCAGTATTGCGCGCTCGGGATGCGGCATCATCAGCAGGTGGCGCCCGTTGGCGTTGGTTATTCCGGCGATCGCGTCCGGCGATCCGTTCGGATTGCCCGGATATTCGTTATAGCTGTACGTCAAGACCGTCTGCCACTCGCTGTTTTTGGGCAGCTTGAAGCGCCCTTCTCCGTGCGCGACCCAAATGCCCAGCTGCATTCCCTCCATATTGCCCAGCATGACCGAATTGTTTTTCGGAATTTCGACCGACAGGAAATGGGATTCGAAGCGGCCGGATTTATTGCGCTCCAGCGACGCCCCGCCCAGCAGTTTCGCCCCCAGCTGGCACCCGTTGCATACGCCCAAAAGCAGGGTATTTGGCCTGGCGCAAAAGTCGTCGAACGCCTTTTTTGCGTTTGGATTGTATTTAAAGCTGCCCGCCCAAGACTGTCCGGCACCGCATACGTCGGAATTCGCGAACCCGCCGGGAAACACGAGCATATTCATTTGCGACAGATCCCTTGCGCCCGACGTCAAAGCGTACATGGGTGTATCGTAAACATCGAACCCCGCCAGGTACAGCGCATCCTCCATCTCGCGTTCGCCGTTTGTGCCGGGGGCGCGGACGACCGCGGCGTTTACGCGGGCGTTTCCGTGGACGGCGACGCGGCGGCGCGGATAATCTATCTTGAGCGGCTGGCGGCCGAAAGTATTTATTTTCGTGCGCATTTCGTCCGGCGCGGTTTGCTGGGCATCCAGCTTATGGGACGGCTTCGCCCATATTTCGCGCAGACCGTCTATGTCCGCGTCCTTTATGTCGTATTTTTCATTGTTGTAGGTCAGCTTGAAATCGCGCCCTTGGACCGGATGCCCGACGTGCATCAGATTTATCCCTTGTTCCTTGGCCGCTTTGATGAACTCGGTCGTATCGTCTCCCCCGGCTACTTGAACTACGACCGCCGGATTTTCCGCGAACATAGTCTTGACGACATCGTTGTTGTCGTCTTCGATAAACAGTTGCAACCCGCCGGTTTGGTTTGCGAAACACATTTCCAGCAGGGTCGTTATCAGCCCGCCGCTGGACACGTCGTGCCCGGCCAGGATTTTCTTTTTGCGCGCCATGCTTTGGATGAATTCGAAGACCTTTGCGAAATACGCCGGGTCTTTGACATCGGGCGCGTCGTTGCCGACCTTACGGTTCGCCTGCGCCAGCGCGCTGCCGCCCAGCTTTAATTCGTCGCAAGACATATCGATTTTGAACAGGTTGCTGCCCGGGGACTGCTTCATGACCGGCGACACCGCCAGGCGGCTGTCCGCGACGGCGCCGACCGCGGACACTATCAGCGTCCCGGGCGCCAAGACCTTCGTCCCGTCGGGATATTGCTGCGTCATGGACAAAGAATCCTTTCCCGTCGGAATGTTTATGCCCAGCGCAATGGCGAAATCGCCGACCGCTTTTACGGCCTTGTACAGCCTGGCGTCCTCGCCCGGATTTTTGCACGGCCACATCCAGTTGGCGGACAGATAGACGTTTCTTAAGAATTCGTCGAATTCCTTGAATTTAATGCTTTTCAGCCCGTTCTCAAGCGGGGCGAAAATGGAATTGGTCAGCGCCTCGGCGATCGCCAGCCGCGAACCTTTGGCAGGATCGATTAACGCCGCGATGGGCGCATGCCCGATTGCGGTCGAAATCCCCTTGAAAGAATCATAATCGAGATGGATTATGCCATAGTCGGACAGGGGCAGTTGCAATTCTCCGGCGGTCTGCTGGACCGCGACCAAGCCGGTAACGGACCTGTCGACTTTGGATGTCAAAAAGTCCTTGCTGCCCACGCCCTCAAGCGAGAAAACTTTTTCCAGTTGCGGAAGCAGCGGCCCCTTTGGGGAATATTCGAACGGCGCGAACGATTCCTTTACGGTGTTGTCGACGATTGTGGGCTTGGGCGGATTACCGAGAAAATCCTTGACCGCCATATCTATCGGGCGCGCTTTGTTTTTGTCTTCGAAAACCACCCGCATATCGCCGGTTATATACCCGATGTTATAAGCCGGGCACTGTTCGCGGGCGGCTATCTCCATCACGCGCGGAACATCTTTTTCATCGACCAAGATCGCCATGCGTTCTTGGGATTCGTTTCCGATGATTTCCCGCGCGGACAAAGTCGGGTCGCCGACCGGTAGCTTCGACATGTCTATATGCCCGCCCATGGATTCGAGCAGTTCGAACAAGCAGTTGAAGTGGCCGCCCGCGCCGTGGTCGTGAATGGAAATTATCGGATTGTCCGTAGACTCGATCATGGTGCGGATGACATTATAGACGCGCTTTTGCATTTCCGGGTTTCCGCGCTGGACGGCGTTCAGCTCGATATGGGTCGCGGACGCGCCGGTATCCAGCGACGCGACGGCGCCGCCGCCCATTCCGATACGGTAATTGTCGCCGCCGAGAAGAATAACCCGCTGGCCTTTCTTGATTTCTTCCGGATGCTTCAGCGCGTGATCCGCGTTCGCGTACCCGACGCCGCCGGCCATCATTATCGGTTTGTCATAGCCCCACTTCTTGCCATTTTCTTCGTGGTCGAATGTCAAAAGAGACCCGTTAATCAGCGGCTGGCCGAATTTGTTCCCGAAATCGGACGCGCCGTCCGACGCCCTTATCAGAATTTCCGTCGGCGACTGATACAGCCATTTGCGCTGGGTGGATGGATACGAAACCATATAATCCGCGCTACCGCCGGTGGGCTTGCTACCCTTGCCGCCGCCCATGCGGTCGCGAATCTCGCCGCCGGTTCCGGTGGTGGCGCCGGGGAAACCCGCGACTGCCGTGGGATAGTTATGCGTTTCGGCCTTCAGCGATAAGACTGTAGAGATCCTACGAATCTCCAGCTTGCCGTTTTCGCCGGTCGGCGCGAATTGGAATATGTCGGGCCCTTCGAAGAACGCGACGTTGTCCTTATAAGCCGACACGACGTCGTTCGGATTTACGGCGGTAGTTTTCTTTATCAATTCAAACAGCGTTTCCGGCATGGTTTCACCGTCGATGATGTAAGTGCCGTTAAATCTATTATGCCTGCAATGCTCGGAATTCGCCTGCCCGAAACCGAACAGCTCCGAATCGGTCAAAGGACGTCCCAACTTTACGGCCAAGTCCTCCAAGTATTTGACCATTTCGAGCGACAACGCCAAGCCCTCGGACTTATTATAGGCGCCGATGTCGGTAATCTCACGAATGGGTTCGGGCGAAACGTCAATCTTGAAAATATCCTGATTCAATTCTCCGTACAGCCACTGCAACATCGGGTCGAGATCGGGATTCGGCTCGGCGATTTGAAATTCTTCGATGCGCGACACCGCGCCTACGCCAAAGCTCCTTACGCTGTCGACGGCGTTGGTGCTGAACGGAGTGATCATTTCGCGGCGCGGCCCGACGAAAGCGCCGCGAATGGGCTGATCCGGCGGAAGCAGCTGACCGTCGACGAACCATTCCAATTTCGATATGTCTTCCGCCGAAAGCTCGCGGTCGGCCTGAATGGCGGCAATGGTATTTCTGGATGTTCTGAAGAAGAGAATCCTGGACATGATATAGCTTCCTTTACGCTTATTCTCTCCAACCCGCGCATTATACAAAAAATGTCCGCTAAAGCAAGGAGATTTTGTCGAAATTTTTTACCGGTTTGTCGGGTATCAACGCCCGCCCCGCCTTTTGAGCCATTCGTCCCGGCCGTTCTTCACACGAAACAGGGTATCTTCATTCGGCCCCGTGCGATTTCGTTTATACTCTTCGATATCGGCGGGAGTGGGATTCAGCCCATAGCACTTGCACGCGTTCAGGGAATATCTCTCTACTAGATAGGACGCGCTCGGACCGACAAGATCATAGGCCAATTCGGCATCGCCGAACATTATCCCGGCCTTTGGCGGATTCGCTTCCTTTTTGTCTATGGTGTGCGGGGCGCTGTCCGTGCCGATCATAAGTTTGCCATACTTCCCGCTCAGCCAAAAATCCCTCAACCATTCCTGATTTTTGCGCGTCTGCACGATCGGCTTGCAGTAGAAATATGGATACTTGGTCTGCAGAATGTATTCCGCCTGAGACGGATCGGTTATACCCAAAGCCTCTTGGCTTATGACCAAATGATGCGGCGTTATAGTCATCCACAGGTCCAAACGCATCGCCTCCCGGACGGAATACTCGTCCGTCAAATGCTCGCCGATTATGGGCAGGTGGCGCCGCTTGCCGTTTTTCTTGCCGTCTTTGTATACAATCTTCGGCAGAATATTTCTTATGGCCGACTCTTCCTTTTTCGACGCGTTCGGCTCGTTCGGATCTTCCAAATGAAGCGCCAGCGGCAGGCCGTGGGCCTCGACGACGTCGATCAGCTTTACCGCCAAATCCAGCGGCGGAGCATATCCGGAATTGGTGCTTTGCCCCCTTGGGAACAGTTTAAAGCCCGCCAGCGGAAAGCGTATGTCTTCCGCCCCTGCGATAAACCTGTCCAGCGCCGTCGGCGTCATTTGATCGTTCAGAACCGGCATAAGCAACGGAATATGCTTTGGATTCCCACAAAGCCGCGCCACTTCCCCAATCTCGTCGACATATTCCTGCAAAAATATGCACGCCGCAAGCGGATCGGATATATCCAAAGGCTTTTCGAAATTCAGCATATATACGGCGAAGTAATTACGCGCATAAATAGGCAGACTTTCTCCGAATTCGACCGTCGGCAATTCGCGTGGATGCACGTGCGCGTCGCCGACGAATGTTTTTTCATATTCTTCAAATGCCATGTCTTTTCCTTATTATCTTCAAGACATCGTAATAATAAATATCCTGTTTGTCAACATCTAATTATAATTGGGATTGCGCGGCGATTACTGCCGCGTTGCGTTAACGGATTGGGGATTCAGGACGGCGGCGAGTTTCTCGCGGGTCCTCTTCCTTTCGTTCCAAATGACGGTATTGATGATATAGCTGATTCCGGCGATGCCGATTAGAACATGTATCATGCTCATGACGTCCGGATTGAACAGCCAGGACAGACAGTCCACGCCGGACAGCATATACGTGCTATAGCCCAGCGCCCCCAGCAATATCAGCGGCATACAAATATATCTGATATAGATTTTTATTATGCTCATGTTTTTCTGATGGCAATGATAAGGATTTTTTTTAGAAAAGTCCAGTGGTTTTATCGGCAGAAATTTATGTCCTCTACATAGCCGGAATAACTGCCGATTACGTACTGCGCATAGTTCCCCGTAAGCAGGACGTAGGTCCGGCCATTTTTCAAGAACACTTGCGGATTGCCCCAATCCCTAAGATTCCCTCCCAGGGTGGTCTGCCTGACGCAGGCCTCGGTCGCAAATCGCGGCACCTGAATCTGCGACTGACCGGAACCCGAACCGGACCACGATTGAGAATTTTGGGCGGGCTGCAAGTATACGTTGATTGTGGCCACTCCGTTCACCGCGGCATCGCCTAGATATTTGCATTTGACGGCCAGGCCGGTGGAGAAGCTGACGCCGGTCCCGTCAATCTCGTACTTGTCGATGATCCTGTTCTGCGCGGCGACATAGTTTGAAACTACGCGCTGTTCCAATCTATAAGTGTCATAGCCGGACGGATCGCAGGAATCGAAATCATACGAGGAAAATTCCCTAAAGATAGTCCTGTCGCTTTCCCTCACAACATATCTTACTCGCACCGACCGAACGATCGGCCTCAGCGTGGCGCGTATCGTGACATAGCCCGCGCTGTCGGCGGCGTTGCGGATCGTGGCGCTGTCGCAGGTAAGGCCCCCGCTGATGATCGATGTTCCTATCTTATAGTTTTCGAGCTGCCTGTCGGAAAATCCGTAGCTCAATTCGGAATACAGCTTGTCCACGGTTTTTGAGGACGGCGAGCAGGCCGCGCTGACCGTTATCACAGTCTTGCTTTCGTCCGCTATTTCGAACTTCACCCGTATGTCCCGAACTTCCGGCCTTAATGTCGCGCGCACCATAACCACTCCATATCCGTCGGCGGCGGCGCGTAGCGTGGAGCTGTTGCAAGCGGTGGACTCGTCGATATTCCGATTCCCCACCCTAAAGTTGTCGACCACTCTGCCCCGGGCGATCGAGAAGTTCTGTTCGGAAAAAACCTGGCTTATTGTTTTTGCGGACGACGAGCAGGATACGGCGGCCATCGTGATGTTCATATTGCCGTCGACTATCTCGAATTTTACCGACAAAGGAACATCGACATTATTGCAAAAGGCATCGTCGACTATGGCGTACCCGGCGTTATTGTACGCCCAGGTCGCGTCGTTTGTGCCGGCCAGCAGTCGGTACAGCTTGCCCATATAGCTGTATACGCCCTTATACCCCCCCCCGCTCGGACATGAGGATGTCCCGGCCCAACCGAGCGCGGAGCAGTCCACGCAGTATTGCGACTTGATTTGCGTCTGCTGCGTTTGTTGTGTTTGTTGTGTCTGCTGCGTTTGCTGTGTTTGTTGTGCTTGTTGCACGGCGGCCGAGGACGCCGGGGAAGACTGCTTTGCCTCTACCCATTTGTTATACAAAAGATCCGATTTCAGGGCGTACGCGGTCGCTTTGTTAGTTTTGCCGATCGTCGCCTCCGAGCCTGAATGAACGCCGACAACATTATGATACCCCGCCGTTTTTTCAATTATCAGCGCGCTTCCCGAATCACCCGGAGTAGCATCGCAATCATGGGCGACCATATTCGAAAATATAAACTCTCTAGTGCTACAGCTCGGCATTAGTTTCAATTTGTCGTCATCATCGTATATCGGCTTTCTAGGGAACCGAAACGCGTGCTCTATGGCCTTGAAGATATCCCCGTTCATAGTTTGACTAACGGGGATCGACGCGGGATCCGATACCGATTGGCCCTGGGCCCGCAACGTTTTGACAATAATCTGTTGCAATTCGGCTATTTCGTCATTACTGACCACGCGCATATAGCCGAACCCGGCAAGCCAAACGTCTCTGCGCAGAGTGGTTGACGCCTCCACGCCGAGTGGCGGCGTGTTCGCGGGCAAAATCCCCCTTGAATCGGAAATTCTGAACAAAGCCCAATCCCTCGAGTCGGAGCTCAGGACTCTAGTAAATGCGCCCCTTAAGGCAAGATTGGCGTTGTATCGTCCCCCGGACGCGGTCTGCACCGTTACGTTTCTGTTGCGTTCCACGCAATGGTCGGCGGTTAATATCAAATCCCTGGAGACATACTGCCCGGTGCAAACTCCGCCATCCGGGAACACCAATCTTACGATTAAATTATAAGGGTGATCGGTCCAGCGAAGAACCTTGCCGTTAAGGGACCATCTGCCGTCCAGGTACACCCTGGAATCATAACCGGTCGTCATGCCGATGCCCGCCGACGCGGCGGAAACAAGCATAAAAAATACTCCGGCGAGGAACGCCCTTTTCATAAGTGATAATTTTATCATATTTCAAGGGAATATCCAAAACCGCAGTTTCTAGTGATTAGGCTCGGGACTGGCGGAATCATCGAGAATTTGAATCAAGAACCGAGAAATTGCCATAAGGCAACCCTTGAAGGAAAGCGTATCAAGGCCCCAACGGCCTATTTTATTGTGGATTTTTTGTTTTATATTTCGTATTATATAAGTGAAAGGAAAGGATAAAATCCATGCGTTCCATAGAAATATGCGCAGGAGCGGGCGGACAGGCCATCGGGCTTGAACAAGCCGGTTTTTCGCATGAAGCTTTGGTCGAAATTGAACAGCTCGCCTGCGATACGTTGCGGGCCAATCGCCCTAAGTGGAATATAATCCAAACGGATTTGCGCGGCTGGTCTGCCAAAAAATATTATGGCATAGATTTATTCGCCGGCGGGGTTCCCTGTCCGCCGTTTTCCGTCGCGGGGAAACAACTCGGCAAGAACGACGAACGCGACCTGTTTCCAACGGCATTACGTTTGATAGGCGAGTGCGACCCAAAGGCTGTTCTGCTGGAAAATGTGAAAGGGTTGTTTAGTCCGAAATTCGACGGATACCGCGGGCATATCAGATCGCGGCTGGAAGCCATGGGATATGTTTGCTTTTGGAATCTTATAAATGCCAGCAATTACGGACTTCCGCAATTGCGCCCTAGAACGATTTTAATCGCTTTGAAAAAACGATATGCGAAGCATTTCAAATGGCCGCTCGGAATCGTCGCGCCGCCGCCCACGGTCGGCGATCTGTTGAAAGAAGAAATGGCGTCCAACGGCTGGATTGGCGCGGGCGAATGGGCGAAAAAAGCGGATTGGATTGCCCCGACATTGGTCGGCGGAAGCAAGAAGCATGGGGGGGCGGACTTGGGACCGACGCGCGCGAAACATGCCTGGGCCAAGCTTGGAATAGACGGCATGGGTATAGCGGACAATGCGCCCGGCAAAAACTTCAAAGGAATGCCGCGCCTGACAATCCGTATGGCGGCGTTGGTGCAGGGGTTCCCCAACAACTGGCAATTCGCGGGTAAGAAAACACCCGCTTACCGACAAATCGGCAACGCCTTTCCTCCTCCGGTCGCGAAGGCAATGGGCGTGGCGATATTGAAAGCGCTCGTCGTTGGGGCCAATTCGGAACAAGAGGACACAAATGCCAAAATCAGGGTCGCGTGCTAAACTACGCCAATATTTTTACGACAATATTGGGAAAGTTTTGTCTTCCGACGAATTGCGCGAAGTTGCCGGAACCTCCGAGTGGGCGCGCCGCGTGCGCGAACTGCGCGACGAGGAAGGATTGCAGATTTTGACGCATAACGATAGGGCTTCGCTAAAACCGGGGCAGTATCTTATGGAAACCAAGAACCCAAAAACTGCATTTGCTAGAGAAATCGGTAAGGAAACCCGCGCTTATGTTTTGGATAGGGACGGCTTTACCTGTCAGATGTGCGGAGCGGTCGCGGGAGAACCTCACCCTTATGATCCGACGAAGAAAACCCGTCTTCATATCGGGCATATAATAGATAAAAGCATGGGTGGCACGGACGACCCTTCGAACTTGCGGGCAATTTGTAGCGTATGCAACGAAGGCGCGTCGAATATCACGCTGGAACGTCCTTCCGTTGAAAAACTTTTGACACAAATCCGTCGCGCGACCAGCGGCGACCAGTTAAAAATACTGGAATGGTTGAAGACGAAGTTTCCCGACGCATAATAATATGGGTTTCTCAGCCTGGATACTATATATCCACGGGGCTTTTGGTATGCATCTCGACGTCGCGGGTCATGGCGAAGAACTTTTTGGCCCGCGCGATCGGCAAATCCGAAACCGGCGATTTCTGCAGTTCCTTAAGATGCTTGACCACCGCGTTTGCCAACAGTTCCATAGCGGCCTGCCAATCCGTATGGGCGCCGCCCGCCGGTTCGCTGATTATTTCGTCGACGGTATTGAGTTCCCGCAAATCCTTGGCGGTCAGCTTTAGCGCGGCCGAGGCCTCCGCCGCGAACTTGTTGTCTTTCCACAGGATAGAAGCGCATGATTCCGGCGCTATGACGGAATAAATCGCGTTTTCCATCATCAGCACGCGGTCGCCGGTGGCGATCGCGATCGCGCCGCCCGATCCGCCCTGCCCTACGATTACCGAGACGAACGGAGCTGCGGCGGTCAGGCCGACCTGCATGGTGCGGGCGATGGCGTCGGATTGCCCGCGCTCTTCGGCCTCGCGCCCTGCGAACGCGCCGGTCGTATCGACCAGGCTTACGATAGCCAAGCCGAATTTCTCGGCCAGTTTCATCAACCGCTGAGCCTTGCGGTATCCTTCGGGATTAGGCATTCCGAACCTGTGTTTTTGGCGTGTTTCGATGGTGCGGCCCAATTCGTGTCCCAAGAGTACGCTGGGTATGCCGCGGAAAAAGCAGATGCCGCCGATCAACGCCGGATCTTCTGCGAACAGGCGGTCGCCCGCCAAAGGCGTCCAATTTTGGGTCAGTCCGAACGCATAGTCCAAAAAGTGCGGTCGGTTTTCGTTCCTGGCCAACATTACTTTTCCATAGGCGCCTTCGATTTTTGCCGACGCGTCCTTGCTTCTGCCATGCCGACTGCGGTCGGGGGCGGGCATCTTCGGCGCCATGATTTCGGGAACGGCGTCAAGTTGGCAGCGCATCAGAACCGGCAATATTTGGCCGATCATGGATTTGACCTCTCTGCGCGGCAAAACCATGTCGACCATGCCGTGATCGTAAAGGTATTCCGCGGTTTGGAAATTCGACGGCAGTTTTTCGCGCAGATTCTGCTCGATTACGCGGCGCCCGGCGAAACCGATTCTTGCGCCCTGCTCGGCAATCTGAATGTCGCCCAGCATTGCGAACGATGCCGTTACGCCGCCATAGGTCGGATCAGTCAAGACCACTATGTACGGCAGCTTGGCGTCGCTTAATTTGTTGACCGCGGCGGTCGTCCGCGCCATTTGCATCAGGGACAGAATGTTTTCCTGCATGCGCGCGCCGCCGCTGCTGGTGAATATGATATAGGGGCGTTTTTCCGCGATTGCGTGATTTATGGACGCGATGATTCCATCGCCGACCGAGCGGCCCATGGAACCCATCATAAATTCGCCGTTAAGAACGCCTATGGTTGCGGGAATGCCGTTGATTCTTCCGTCCGCGGCGGCGAAAGCGTCCTGCATTTTGGTTTCGTCGCGCGCCTCGGCCAGGCGGTCGGCGTACGACACCCTGTCGACGAAGCCGAGCGGATCGTCGGACGCGACGGGCGCGGGAATCTCGGTCCATTCGTTGTTGTCGAATATCAGGGCGAAGCGCTGGTACGGCGTCATCGGAAAGGTGAAGCCGCATTTGGGGCATACGCGCAGATTGTCGCGATAGTCCTTGTAATAGACCAATTTGCCGCAGTTGCTGCACCTAAGCCACAGCAAGCGTTTTATGGATTCGTACCGCTCGCGGCTTTTGCTGCTAATAAATGCCCTCATCACTGATCTCCTTGACTATCGAGCTTGAAGGGCGGAATTTCACGGTCCGCCTGGCGCTGATGGCTATGCGCTGGCAGGTCTTCGGATTAAAGCCTATTTTGGTCATGTGCAGGCGCGGCTGAAAGACGCCCAGCCCGCGCAACTCGACCCGATGTCCCTCGGCGATGGACTTTTTTAGATAGCCCAAAATCTCGTCGGTCAGCGCCATGGCGTCGCGTTCGTCCATGCGTTTGAATTGTACTTGAATGCTTCTGATTAAATCCGCTCTTTTCATAATAAAGGAATTATAATATGATTTTTCGCATTTAGCAAGCGTTTAGACTTATAGGGGACGGGACAGACTTTTTTCCATAACGACGGCGTCGGTTCCGTCGTAATAGCCGCGCCGTACGCCTATCTTCGCAAACCCGTTCTTCGCATACAGTCCTATCGCGGACAGATTGTCGGCGGCTACCTCTAAAAATATCTTTACGGCGTTTTTTTTCTTTAGGTCGTTTTCCATCAGCGTCAGCATCGCCGACGCCAAACCGAAGCGCCGCATCTGCGGACGAACGCAGAGTGTGATGATTTCCGCTTCGTCGGCCGCGGCGCGCCACACGATAAAGCCGTTGTCGGACGCTATGATTTCGGCGCCTGATTTTAATAATGCGGAGAATTCGGCCTCGGGCCACGGCTTGTCGGGAAAACATTCCGCATGAAGCGCCGCCAGACGGCCGATATCATTGCTCATCGGCGGCGTCATTGTCGTCCATTATCGCGCTGAAAGTGGCCTCGCAGACCTTTCTGCCCGCGACCATGGCGATTCCGTGAAACTTGTACAGCTTCATTTTCCGCCCGGTCAGCTCGACGTTCATTTCCAGCGTATCGCCGGGATGAACCATGTTGGAGAATTTTATCTTTTCCATGGTCGTGAAGTATCCCAGTTTTCTGGCGCCGCTTTCCTCGAACACTTTCGCCATGATCATGAAGCACGCCGTCTGCGCCAGCGCCTCGACCTGCAATACGCCCGGCATTATGGGCTTGCCCGGGAAATGCCCCTTGCACCAAAATTCGTCGTCGCGGACGTGGTGAATGCCGACGCCCGACTGCTCGTTGTACTCGCGCACTTCGTCGAGCAACAGCATATCGCCGCGATGCGGGATGACCTTTTTGATATATTCCTGATCGATCATTTCTTGTCCTTGTCGTTCTTGTCGCCCCGGAGAGCCTGCTTGCGAAGCCAAGCCGTCATGCGCATGCTTTCCATAATCGGGAACGCTGGATACCCGAACGCTTTTTCGCCCGGCGCCACGTCGCGCATCACTCCGGACATCGCGGCGATAGAGGCGCCGTCGCCTATATGAATCTTGTTCGCGATGCCGACGCCGCCGCCCAGCATCACCCTGTCGCCTATGACCGCGCCGCCCGCAATGGCGACCCCGGACGCGGCGAAGCATTCGCGGCCTATGACCACTCCGTGCGCTATTTGAACCAAATTGTCCAACTTTGTCCCGGCGCCGATGCGGGTGTCGGCCATGACGCCGCGATCGACGCAGCTGTTCGCGCCAATGGAAACCCGATTGCCTATGATGACGCGCCCGGCATGCGGAATGAAGACGTTCTTGCCGTCCTGAACGGTAAAGCCGAATCCGTCCTTGCCGACGGACGCGCCGTTATGGATGACGCAATCCTCGCCTATCGTGGCGTTTTCGACGACCGCGTTTGGATGAATGACGGTATTTTTCCCGATATAGCAGTTGCGGCCGATATAGGCGCCCGCGCCGATGCTGACGTTCTCGTCGATCACCGCGCCGCGCTCGATCAGGACGAAAGGCGCGATATAGACGGATTTTTTGCGCCGGAAAACCACCCCGCGCGCGACCAGCGCATCCGGCGAGATTCCGCGCTTCGGCGGCTCGGTAAACAAAAAGTCCATGATCTTCACCACTTCGGCGCGCGGCCGCTCGGTAATCAGCAGCGTGGCACCCTTGGGCGCGTGGGGAACGTTTTCCGGCTGAATGACGATCGTGCTGGCCTTGGTGTTTTTCAGGACGCTTATGGGCAGAATACGGAAGGCGTCGTTATTGCGTTCGGTCGAATAGAATGTTATTTGGCCCGGCCCGGCGTCCGCGATGGGCGCGATTCCGAGAACGGCGGTCTTGGAATCGCCGGACAGTTCAAGGCCGAATTTTCCGGCGATTTCGCCGGCGGTGGTCTTTTTGGACTTTGGCCCGAAGAATCTCTGCAATAGGCGTTTCATGACGGCATTATAGAATAAAATAATCCCTTTTTCAATCAAAAAAGGGTTATAAAATTTACAAAAATATGATAGAATGTTTACGAAGTATCCCTTGCAATGCGCGCCAAGGCATAGATAAACGACCTATAAAATGTTGAGAACGACCCTGGCGGGAATTTTCTTTGGCAGTATTATGATCGCAAGCGCGCATGCGGATAATGCCGGTCTTAATATCATGCTCGGCGAAGCCCGCCGCAACTGTTCGGGAATATCGAAAAAAATCAACGACATGAAAACAATGGCCGGGATAAATACGGCCGTGACCGGCGTAGGCGCGTTGGCTGGCGGCGGCGCGATAGGAACCGGGCTGGTCAAAGCGGCGAAAGACAGGGAAATAGGCAATCTGCAGGAATTGCTGAAACACGTCGACCGGCTGGAAAGGGAGAATCCTAATTTAACGCCGACCGCCGAAGAAACCGCGCGATTTAACGAGGCTTTTAAGGCCTATGGAGAAAACGTCGGGCAAGTGGAATCCGACATTGATAAATTAAAGCGCGAATCAAAAACCCTCGGCAATTGGCGTACGGGCCTGCTGGCCGGAAATACCGCGGCCAATGTGGCGGGCGCGGTCATTGCTGGCGGGAATACGGCCGACGGTGATTTGACATCGGCCATATCCGCCTGCAAGAAATCCGTCGCCAATTTGGAAAAGGCGAGAGTCCAGGCGGGATTTGACAGTAGTACGAACCCGCAGGCGTTATTGGCCGCCCAAAGAATCATTACGGCCTGCGGGCGATATAATGGCGAGGATCTTCAATCGATCGACGGCCGCGCGAAAGGCGCGATGTTCGCGTCCATCGGCGGTGCGGTTATCGGCGGCGTCGGAACCGCGGCCAGCGCGGGGGCCAATTCGGACCAAACGCGGAGCGGCGATAAGGACGCGGAAAAGAACCTGAATACGGCGGCCAACGTCATGGCCGTAGGCGCTACGGCGTCAAGCGCGGTGGCGACGATATTTAACGGCGCCCAAATCGCCGCTATAAACAAGGCCGCCGCTACGGCGAAAAATTGCGAGGAGGCGCTGAGATGAAACGCCTATTCGCAATGCTTTTTGTAATTTTCTACGCAGCCGCCGCATTTTCGGCCACGAACGGCGACGCCAGTTTGTTCTTCTCGAGCGAAAGCATCGGCGGCGCGTTTCAATTGATTCCGCAAGACAAGCGGGATATCGCGGCGGCCGAATGGGCAAGCAATCTTCAATCGGACGGAAAAATCAGCGTGGAGGGAATCTACAAAGTCTGCGCCGCCGCCGGTTGGAACGCGCCTCAGGCCGCTGCGGGAAGAAACGCGTCCGGAGGCAATTCCTGTTCGCTGTTCCTGCAAAGGCTGCTGGACGGGGCGTTGAAATTCTACGAAGTCTGCGGCAAGGACAAGGGCAAATCCGGCGGCGCCGAATTTTGCGTCGAAGACTTCCAAGGCAGGCTGGATAACAGCGGTGTCAAAGTGCAGGCGCTCCACGCCCGCGGCCTGATGGAGGAATGGGCGTTGGTGAAACACGGGCGCGAAATAAAATGCGACATGCGGGAAAGCGAAATAAGATCCGCCCTGATTTCCGACAAATTCATAAAATGCGCGGGCACGGACAACAAAACCTTCTACGAATTTCGGTTCAACGGCATCAATGAAAGAAACAACGATACGATTTTGAACGGCGTAATGACCGGCGTATGCAAATGGATTCACGGCGCCGAGTATTTTGGCGAAAAGCATAGCGGCAATATTTTTACGCCGCGCTATTGCAGCGTAAGGCAGGCGGCTTGCCCGGCGCTGAGCAAATCGCTGGAACGATTCGGATATAGCGCGCAGTGGTCGATGAATACTTTCAATCCGGCAAAGAACCCACGCCTTGGCGCGGCGCCGAAACCGGGCGAGGGAACAATCCAAAGCGGGAACGTCATGCCTGCGGACTTTCCGGACGTGTGCCAAATTTTCCTTAATCCGAAAACGAACGCCGCCAATGCGAACCTGAGGACAATACCCGGCGTCGACAACAGGATATTCTTCGACGGGATAAAGGTGCGGGCTGTCGCCGACGCGGGCGAAATCATCCGGCGATATGTCGCCGTGGCGTTGAAGAGAAACAATAAAAGCCTGTCCTCGTTCCGCTGCAACGACGGATACACGGAATATATTATGGACGGGCCCGCGGCAAGATCCAATCCGTTCGCCGAATTGAAAGACACTTTTTCGAAGCATCACGTCATAACATGCTTCGCCAGGATCGACGGCGCGGTCGAACAGCCGATAGACTTTCTGTTCGACGACCTGTCGGCGCCGTTTGCCGCCACTGCGCGCGGCGGCCTTGCGGGGGCGAATTGTACGGCGGGCGGCGGCGACTATGACGGCAAGAATTGCTGGCTGGACAAAGACCGCTGTGCCGCGCTCGATAAAGAATTGAAAAGCAGGGATTCGAAAAGCCTCGGCGCCGCATGGAACGACAAGATTGACGCCTGCCTGCTGTTTGATTCGGAATATGTCAGGAACAGGGACAGATTTGTGGCGCTCGGCGTGAACATGGGCAAGGCGTCGATCGCGTGCGTGGGCGCGTTGGCCGCCGCGCCGATTACCGGAGGAAGCGCGGTTCCGGCCTGCGCCGCCACGGTGATAATGCTAGCGGGAATGACTATCGAAGAAAACGCCGCGGCCGCCATGGAGGAATGGTCCGCAGACATCATAAGGGAAAGCCGCGCCTGCCAAAACATCGCGCCGACCGCGGCCAGCGCCTGCGCCGAAAAGGCGATTGCCGGGCATCTGTTGCGCGCATCCTACGCCAGGCCGGACCTTAGAAGCAGGGCGATAACGATTGTGGACGAACAGGTCGCGCGGCTTGTCGCCCTTTTGTCCGAAGACGCGCAGGCTAAGATATTCGCTAATGAGAACGAGGACGCCTGGCTTGCGGCGGTCAGATATTTTGACGGGCAACTGTCCGCCGCCGACAAGCGGACTATGCTGAATCGGAACATCGGCGTCTACGTCCAACTGGCGGGCGCGGCCGTGCTTGTGATAGATACGGCCCTGAATCTTACGGGCGCGAAGGCGGCGTTCAGGGAAGCGAAAATGTGGCGGACTATATATAAGAACAACTATAACCAGCTTTATGATCTGCTGGCCGATGGCAAAATGGACGGGCTGTCGCGGTTCAAAACCCTCGCCCAATTCAAAGCCGCGCTGGGCAATGATATGTCGGCGCTGGCCGCGTTTTCGGAATGGTCGACGAATATCCTGACGGCTCCGGCGCCCGTAGGCGCGACCGGCGCGGCGACGGCCGGAAACGCGTTGCAAGGCGCGAACAATGCGTTGATGGGCGCGAATACCGCGGCCGCGTTGCAGCCGACACCCGTCCCGGCAAGCGGCTATGCGGAATTGTTCGGAGTAAACGTCTATCACGGATCCGTCCTTAAAAAAGTCAACGATTCGTCGATCTCGTGGGGCACTCCCGTTATTATACTTCACGCCAATCCGCCGCAGACGCCTCCCACGACTACCGCGAATAAGGCGGCCGATATTTTGACGTACGGGGATTTTATAACCTTGCCGGAACCGGGCGAAAGCGCCACTTTGACCACAACCTCGACGTCCGACACCGCCGGACCGACCATCGACGAGAATAGGATCCGCATAGCGTACGACCGGTTCGCGCCGAAGAACCAAAGCCTGGAAGATTTCAAAAAGATGTTTCGCGACAATGCGGACTTCGAGGCCAAGGTGCGGCAGTGGCATGATATGCAATATCCCGGCTCGCCGTTTGAAAATTCCCCGTTATACTCGACCTTCGACGCGAATACGGCGACGTTGACGCAGCAATTCGAGCAGACGGCGAAGGGGCATTTTAGGGTATTTCTAAGGCAAATGGACGATATCGGACAACGTCGGATTAGCGAGGAAGAACATAAACGCCTTGCGGACCTCGCCGACTGGTATTACCGGGACAACATAAATACCCTGAAGAGGGACACTATCATGAACGTCAAGAACAATATAAACGGCGAAGCGGCCGAAAGGGTGTGGGAAGAACGCCTTAAGATGTATTCGGACATCATCAATAATAATCCTACGATTTTGAAAGATATCCTTAATTTCGACAATCTTTCGGAAACGGAACGGGCGATGCTTGCCAACGGCATTGTCATGAAGACTAGCGACGCGATGAATTTGCAGGGTAGTATCCCGGTATCGCTCGTCGTGGACAAGCAGACTATCCTTAACGGCCTTTCCGCCGAAGATCGGGCCAAGTATGCCGATGCTATCGCCAGCGGCGTCCCCGAAGAGGCGATTATTATCGGTAATAATTACTATGATCCGACAAGCCGCAGGATTGCCATCAGGTCGAACGTCCCGTTGGACCGCACGTCGTTTTTTAAGTCGCTGTTGCACGAAATGGAGCACGCTCTTGCCTACAACGTGCCGGATAAGACTATGATCGGCGCGCAGAATCAGAATATTGCGTGGAAGACTTACGTCGGCCCCGACAACCCGTCCTACAAGTTCACGCTCGACGAACAAAGCTCTTACTATATCGAAAACATCGCGGAAAAGCTTGCGGAAGAACTCGCAAAGAAACAACTTCAGGCGCCCGCCGCCGTTTCCAAATAAGTCATCACCACACGCGCTTGATTTTAAGAATCAGGATTTCTTCAAAGCCTTTGGAATTATCCGGATTGATGCGCCCGACCAGACCGAGCGCCAACTGCGTGCGCTTTGATATATCCGGACGATAAACGGCGGCAAGACGGGTCTCGCGGTATTCCGGAGACAAATCCAATCGCTCCAAATGCGGCGACGTAATCAGGTCGTACCCAAGGCCGTTGCTTTTTATTTCGTAATCCGTCTTCACATATTCCAAGCTACCGCGCACTATCGCCAGCGGGCGCGATATTTGCAAAGACCACTTGCCCAAATCCGCCGACAGCGAATATGAATCAGATTCCAAGCCGGACATATCGCTGATAAATCCGTATCCGGGATTGCCAGTCGTTCTAGCGCGGACATACCGCGCGGCCAACGCGCCCAGCCTTAATTCTGCGTTCGCGTAGAACGTCTTGCCGCCGCCCATGTCGAACAGGCCGCCGCTGTACGCGCCGAGTACCGTACTGTCCTCGTTCACATATCCGGCGCCCGCGCCTACGCGAAGCCGCCCGAAGTCCTTTTTGAGGCCCGCGCCTACGCCGTAAACGCCGCCGAGTTTCGCCGGGGCGAAATTATTGCTGACTACGGGATCGTTTGCCAGCAGCGCGTCGTCGGTTATGGACCCGGAGAACGCGGTCATGGTGAAGTTTCCGCTTGAAAATTCCGTGCTGAAAACGTTCGACGCCATGGCCAGGAACGGATTGTCATGTTGGAAAGTACGCCCGCCGCCGCGCTCGCGATATTCCATCGAGAACGCGCCGTACCCAACGTTCAACTTTTTTATCCCGCCGATGTCCGACGGTTGAAATTCCGCTTTCAGCTTATCGCCGGGGAACGATTGCTCTTCGCCGCCAAGATTGATTTCGGACAATAAGTCTTTCAGATCCAAACCATAGCCGCCGCTGAACGAGAATTCGCCGTCGAACACGCGCGGCAGAGTTTCCCCGTCCGCGCCTTGAATAACGTCGAACATTGGCGTCGATATGACGGCGCTGCGCGCCCCGTATACTTTCGACGGGCTGAATACGGTCGCGGCGCGGTTCTGCGCCGGGGTTTCGGACCAATAGGCGTTCCCGGACGGATTGTTTATCTTGACGACCGAGCCGGAGGCGCCGTAGAAATACAGACTTTTGGCTGGCGCGGTAGCACGCTCTAGATTCACCAATCCGTATCCGAACGCCTTGGCGAAATATTCCTTCCATCTTTTTTCATACTCGGCGCCAGTCAGATTCAAAGACTCCAATTCCGCTCTATAAGCGCCCGGCAATTCATACCTAGCGTCCAATTCCGCCTGGCTGTAATATTTTCCGTCGGCCGTCAGCGCCATCAGCGCGAAGATATACTCCATGTCCATATAGAAATACGCCGCTTTCAGTATCCCGGCCGCGCCCGCTAGCGCCGCCACCGCCTGCTCGCCCGTCCGTCCCGCCGCCGCGAAGCACCAAGGGTCTATGTCCTTGCCGCCCAGCCCCGCGATTCCGCACGAACGCGACGAGAAAATATCCCCGTTCGGTTCGAGACGATAGCTGGACAGGACGTATTTTTGATTGTCGTTAAAGCTTGGCTCGCCGGACGCCGAAGTTATATCGTCGGTCCCCTTGGTTAGTTGCACTGCGACCGCGGTCAGGAAATGATGATTCAATCCGCTATACGCCAGCGGCGCGGCGTTGTCGAACGTCGCCGCCTGAACGTTCAGGAATTTTCCCTCGCCGAGCCCGACCCTATATTCGCCCGCACTCCAAATAATGAACGGACTGTTCGAGGCGCTGTTGTTGTGAAAATGCGTGTAAAAGCTGCCGATGTCGGCTTTCGGGATCGTGTCCGCGGGATCGTTATTGTAATAATAGCTGTCGTTTATCAAACCTAAAAGCACGCTACGCTTATCAGACGCGCTGGCGACCGCATAGACGTCCGCCGCGCCGAGCATTATCTCGGGCAGCGCCGCGTTTGCGATTATCGCCGCCCCCTTGGTGCTGGCGGCCCAAAGGGCCTCGTAGTTCCGATACGCCTGCGGCGTCACCGACCAAAGCTTTCCGTTCTGCACGCCGTAAATATCCCCGCCGGAATAAAAGAATCCGTCGCTACCCAACTTCACGTCTTCTATCGTCGTTCCGCCGCCATAGGTTATCCGCTTCGCGCCGCTGTCATAGTGATACGTTCCCAGGTTTTCAACGTATTTTTTACCGCCGCCGGTTCTGTAAAGCACCAACTGCCCGTTCGGCATAAAGCCTATGAAATCCCCGGTGTCATGCTCGCCGCCGCCGACGATGATTTTCGCCAGCTTGGAATCGGAATCGGTTATGCCTCCATCCGGATTGAAAGTATCGACCTGGGAGGAATTGAAAACGCTACCCACGCCCGAAAAGTCGTATCCGTCCTTTTCTTTGCCGTCGACGAGATTGAGGTTTTCATATCTGTTGTACTGTCTAGCGCACACCTCGCCCGTGGTGCAATCGGCCGAATAGCGGGTCATCGTTTTCTGCGCCGCCGTACCGGCGTCGCCGCCGAGCGCGTTTACCCCGTTATTGACCAATAACGCAACCGATATGGGCGCGAAGCCGCTGTGTTCGTACCTGACCGGATTTTTGGTCGTGGCGTCGCGCGGCGTAATTTGGCCGTTATACCCGCGCGCCAGCGGCGCATATCCGCCCATCATCAGCAAATAATTCTGTACTTGAAAGCTTGAGACGGCGCCGAGGCCGCTGTCGCTCTTGCCGCTCATGTGGTTGAAATCCACCTTGTTATTAAGTTCCGTGCTACTGTAAATATTTTTCGACGCCGCCAAATTAAAGTAGTTATCATCGTCCGACCCTGCCTGATTGGACGTTTGCTTGGGTTTGTTTTTATCAAAGTTCCATTCCGCGGGCCCGTACGCGGTCGATGTCCTGGCGTTCGCCAAGTTTGAATTATTGCCGTTGCCGCCGCCTCCGCGGTTTCCTCCGCCTCCGGAGGGGGACGTGCCGCCGCTGGCGCCAAAAAGCGACCCGCTCAGCAGATAGACTCCGCCTACGACCAGCGCGGCGCCGCCCGCGGCCAGGGTCATGTTTTGGGCGTTCGACAGGCCCGAGAACAGGCCGCCGCTTTTTTCCGGCGCCAATCTGTTTTTATACCGTTGAATTTGGGAATTGCATTTGGACGCGTCCGCGCCGTAGAATTGCAGGGTTTGGGCGGCGCGCATATCGTCGTTCATGATCGCGGTGCATACGATGGACATGCCGGTTCCGTCGATGTAGTTGACGTTTGCGCCGCTTGCGATAAGGCGTTCGACCATTTGAGCGTTGCCGCTGCGGGCCGCGCTGAGAAGCTGCGCCGCGATCTGAAAATCGGCGCCCGGGGCCGCCGCGCGAACACCCAGCGCAAAAAACGCGCCCGTAAAAAATACGATTGCTTTCCTCATCTCTCTCGCTTAACTTATGAGAATTATAGCAACAAACGAACGAACGACACAAGGGAAAAAAGGCGCCGCTCGGCGCCCAATCATATCCCGACAAACGATGATTATCGTTTTATTTGTGTTAACAATTTACGGACATAACGCCGCCCGTAAAGCTGGACTGGTAGATATTGCATACGCGCAAGAACGCGCGCACCCGCCGGAACAGGCATACCAGCCAGTGAAAGACACAGCGGCGTTGTTATCCACCCACGGCCCTACTAATTCCGAATCCTGAAGTTTTAATTGACACCAACAATTTTGACCGAGCGACGTACTTGGTTGCGCGCTGTTCACAACATCCGTCTTCGATTCTGCCGAACAGAGCCAATTTATTTTAATTCTCTGACCGCAAGTACAATCGTCAACCGTACCCCTAGTTTCGCCTGAATGCCTAAACTCTTCCGCATTGCGTTTGCAACCGCAGGAACCCAAAGGATTATCCCCAACGCAATTCGTACCTCCGCCTCCATAGCATCCTGACCACCAATCCCTGCCGTCTGTCGGGCATGCAAAAACCGGGGGCGGCTCGGGCTGGGCCTGCATGGCCAAGGGCGTGCGGTTGCACAGCATTCTAGCGTTCGCCGCGCCGCAAAGCAGGGCCGCCGCCGCGCATAATACCAACATATTTCGATAAAAGGCCATTTTAGCACCCCTCTATTATGCCTAATAATATCACATATCGCGGCATGATATCAATGATTAAAATAGCGTCGGCATCTCGGCGCAAAAATGCGCGCGCCCGTCCTTGCGCATCCATAACGGCAGGAACCCGAACAACCGCCCGATTGTCTTGTTTTCCTTGAACCTTGTTTGCCATATCATGATTCCGAGAAAACTTATTTTTTTCGCCCCGGCGTATTTCTTTATCGTCAACAGCGGAATTCCAAAGAATCTTACGATTTTAATCCCGGCAAACTCTCTCCAATTACTAAAATCCGGCATGGCCTTCACGATACGGCGCATTTGATCGTTCAAAAATTCATTGCCGCGCCAATCGGTGCTTTCAACGAACTTTTTATATTCCAAGAATATCTTGTTTTTCTCCTCTTCCGAAGCGTTCGCGTAATGTATAAACGCGTCTTTTAAGGTGAAAGCTTCCGCTATGCGGAGCGCGACCGCTTTTTTATCCTTGCCCCAGTCCGCTTCGGCGATTTGCCGCAACATCATCTTATGGTTTTCCCACTTGTCGATCATGCCCTTCGCGCCTATGTTGGCCATTATGCTGGTCGGGCGCTGGCGATAGAAATAATCCGCGCCGTTGTCGACGGCGATTTTATTCGCCGACAACGCGGTCATGAATGTGAACGGAAAGTCCTCCAGCAGGCGCCCGGACGGAAAGACATATCCGTTTTTCCGAATAAAATCGCGGCGGTATATCTTGTTCCAGCATGCGCAGGCAAAGCATATTTCCTTGCGCTCGTCCGACGTTTCGCGCACGGCTTTGACATCGTTGAACGTAATGAACCAACCGCCGTGTCGTTTGTTTTTATCTGATTTCCATATCATGACATTGCCGCAGGAAATATCCGCGTCATGCTTCTTCGCCAGATTGTAAAGCCGTTCGTAAAAATCAAGCGAAACCATGTCGTCGGAATCCAAAAAACCGACATATTCGCCCGCCGAGATTTTCATCCCGTTGTTCCGCGCGGCCGCCAACCCTTGATTTTCCTGCGTCAATATTTTGATTCTTTTATCCCGCGCCGCGTATTCTTCTAGAATTCGTCCGCTGTCGTCCGGGCTGCCGTCGTTCACGCAGATTATCTCGATATCGCGAAGGGTCTGCCCGACGATGCTGTCAAGACACCGACGAAGGTATTGCTGGGTTTTATAAACCGGAACTATCACGGAAACCTTCGCCGCCTTTTTCACATCAATACTCCCACACTTTTATAATCGGCAGGACGCCGAGCAGACGATGTGTGCGGGTTTGTCCCCTATATCTTATAATCCATAATGGGAAAAGGCCGAAAAGCCGCCATATTTGCTTAACCGGCTGATTTGTTATCCGCTGATTCTTACGCTTCACAACCAATAACGGGAGAAAACCGAAAAGCCTCCATATTTGCCGACCCGGCTTGCTTCTTATCTGCAGCAGCGGAAAAATTCCAAGCAGCCTGTACATTTTTTGAGGCAGGTGAAAGCTTTTGCGCCCGATAATACCGAAGAAAAACTTCTGCCACGGGCTTTTCCAAAGCGCGTTTCGAACATCATCGCAGGATTTCCATAAATGCCGCCGGTCGAACGATGCGGTGAACAGCGGCAGGTAGACCTTGTTGTTCGAATCTATAAAAGTTCCGAGTCCAAAGAAATTCCGATAATCCTCGCGCGACGGATACGCGATAAAATTGTTTATTTGCGCGACAACCGATTCCGGCCTGGCCCACATCGCGGCGAACGGACCGAACGCCGCCATTATATCTTTTGCGAACCCGATCTCGCCTTCGCAGATTTTCGGGCATATCCTTTTGCGAAAGTCCGCCTCCATCGTCGGCATCTCATGGTCGTAAATCGGGCGCCCGTCCGGGGTCAAGCCGATAATCGGAAATTCCGGACTGGTCATCAGCAATTCCACCACGGCCCATTTGCGCACATTCAATTGCGGGGAGAACGAATTCGTTATCCCTGTGGAGTTGAAGTAAGCCGCGTCCGACAGCCCGTTGGTATCATACTGAAACATCTGCATGTAGAGCGCGTCGAATTTTCTGCCTTCCAGGACTTTTTCCAATAATTTTTTGGCGGAAAAGAAAGTTGTGTTCATATCCATCATGGCAAAATGTTTCGCGCCGCCGATTGCGTTTTCCAAATATTTCCTGTAATTTTCCAGCTTCTTTTCCGCCAATGGTTTTATCAGATGGATATTGTCGTCGAGAAACTTTTTCCGTGAAACGGTTTTGAAATCCGTTTTTGCGGCCATTGCGGCGAATTCGGGACTTTCTTTTGCAAACGTATCTATAATATCGTCTTGATAAATCCGATCCCAGCGGTCATGGCCCATGTCATAGTCCAAGATAGCCGTATTGCAAACATGCCGCGAGGCGTAAATATAACTGGTTTTAACATCTGTCTTGAAGCTGTCGAATATCTTCTGCAAAACCCACCCGTCGCGCGCCACGATCAGCAGGCGGTCGATTCCGCGCTTATTCGCCTCGCGCTCCACCCACCTCATGAACGAATAGCACGCCGGGCCGCCAAGCTCATATCCCAAGTCTGTCCAATAGTCGGGCTGTTCAAGCCCTATTTCCCGTTTGTGCCACCGCCATGCGACCAGCGACAATGCTATGGAATAAAACAAATCCCCGCCATGTTCATCCGCGAATTTCCGCACGCGCCGGTTCGCATCGAAATATTGGGCCGATACCATTCTATACTGCGCCGTACGCAGTCCGTTTTTCTTTGCGGGTCGAATATCCGATCTCGGGTTGTCGCCTATATGCAGAATATCGGATGGAGCCATCCCCAGATCGTCGATAACATGCTTGAAAAGCGAGCCGGTCCCCTTCAATTTTCCCACATCGCTGCTGACATATAACTTATCATAGCCGACGAATCCGGCCTTTTTCAAAACCTTGGCGATGAAATCCACCGGCAGATACATATCGGTCATGACTATGATTTTTTTGCCCTGCGCCTTTGCGTAATCCCAAATCTGCTTCATCTCCGGGTTTGCGGTCAGGACCTGCATTTCCAGGGCCAGCTCCTTGTCTTTCATGGATTTGTATCGGTCTTCGATATTTTCATAAATCGTATCGTACGTACAGTCGTCTTTTCCCATTTTCACGGCTTCGCTGCGCGCGGCATGTTCCGCCTCTTGCCTTTTGATCGCGAATCCCGGCCTGTTTTCGATCTGCTCCAAATGATAAAACAGGTCCGCCGGACGCAGATACGGACGGAGCAGCAAAGTGTCGAAAACATCGAAGGAAACAATCTTGGCGTCGTTTATATGCGAAATCGTTGAAAGGCACCATTGAGTCTTCGTTAGGTCGTCCATTATTAGCTCCTTGTTTAATCGCCTGCACGGGTAGGGATATTAGCAAATTTTTTTCTAAAAATCTACATCTTTATTCGCGATACTTGCGTTTTGGTTGAAAACTAAACTTCGATACCGGCATAAAAAACTTGAAATGCCATGATATGACTGCTATATTCCGTGAACCGGATGGGTGGCAGAGCGGGTGAATGTATGGCAACGGAAACACTTAGGGATAAACACAATAATACTATCGGTTATATAGAAACGGATAGTAGCGGAAAGTAAACAATAAAAGATAAGCACCGCAATACTAAGGGCTATTACGACCCAAAGACAAATAAGACACAAGATGCCCGTCGTAATACTGTTGGTACTGGCAATCTTTTAACAACATTATTATAAAGGGGGCTAAAATGGCACTTATTGCGGCTGGTTTGTTGCGTGAAAAAGAGAACATAAACAAGGTTCCAAGAGAATCGGGATATTATAAATGGTATGCCCCCGAAAGTGTGTTAAAGGTCATATTGGATAAGTATTACAAGCAAATTGTGCCATTATTGCAAACAAAGGTTATCAATGGCGATACTTATTATTATGTCTATGTTGGTATATCAAAGTCATTAAAACGGCGGTTAAATACTCATGTGAATAAAACAAGCAGAGTATCAACTTTGCGTAAGACTTTATCAAGTATCGCGGCAAAAGACCAAACGGATATAAAGAAAACAAACGCATTGATTGACAAGATGTTTGTTGAATATACGGCGGCTGAATGTAAGAAAGCGGCCGATACCGAACAAAAGGAAATCGCAAAGTTTGTATTGCCTTTGAACTTGGAATTTCAAGAAAATAAGGACTTGGCGGAATATACTCAATGGCTGGAAAAGCAACGCGGGCAAGCCATACAGATTAAGAAGTTGACAATCCCAACAATGTTGTCATAATGATTATAAATAATTAAAACAAGGAGTCTAAAATGGCAGAAAAAACATCGTTTCAATCGTTAGTATCAAATAAGGATTTTGTAAATTCCGAAATGGTTTTGCCACTTGTTTTAGGTGTGGATAAAGACAGCAAGCCAGTCTATGCGGATTTAGTCAAAATGCCACATTTGTTAGTTTGCGGTCATAGCGGTTCATTTTTGCAATCGGTCATTATGTCTATATTGCATACAGAATGTAAATTGCTTTTAATAGACACAAAGGACGGCGAATTAGCTGATTTTAGTGGTGTTCAACATTTAATAGAACCCATTATAACAGAACAAGATAAAGCGGAAAAAGCGTTAGAATGGGCGGTCAATGAGATAGACAATAGGTATAAAATTTTGATGGATGCAGATGTGCAGAACATCAAGGGATATAATCAAAAACATAAGGACGCAATGCCTTATATTGTGGTTGTTATTGACGAATTGGCGGATTTATTGGAATCATATAAGGATAAGGTGCCGGGATACATTCAGAAAATAGCAATGAAAGCAAAAGCGGCAGGAATTCATTTGGTTGTGGCGACACAATGGGTTGACGATATTGGAAATGATAGCGCACTTCCTGTTAGTTTTGGAGAAATGTATGCCACCTTGTCAACGCGGATTACATTTCAATTGCGAACAAAAGAGGATAGCGAATTAGTGTTAGGCGAAAGCGGGGCAGAGAAATTATCGCAAGGCGAAATGTTATATAGCAATCGCGGCGGGCGACCAATTCTAATTTGTGCGCCTTTGGTTAGCGAAACTGATAAAAAATAGTCGATTGGTAAAGGGGGATACTATGGGCTTTGACGACGATTTAACTCCTTTAATATAGTTATTTTAAGACGATTTTGTGTCCTTCCATAGGAAAAACCACGCAAAAATGGCTATAAAATACTTGATATTTGGTCAAATGTCCGCTATACTTCCGGCACGGACAGGTGGCGGAGTTGGTTGAACGTACCGCACTCGAAATGCGGCATACCCGCAAGGGTATCGTGGGTTCGAATCCCACCCTGTCCGCCAAAATTAACGTAGGCGGAGTACTGGAAGTCTAGCAGTGGAGCGGTTGATTGTACCTGACTCGAAATCAGGCGTGCCTGCAAGGGCACCGAGGGTCCGAATCCCTCCCCATCCGCCAGCATCGGAGACGTTGCATGAAACAAATTTTCTTTGCCCAAAAGGCTTTGATAGTAAAAGACGACCGGCTTCTGATGATAAGAAAGTCCAAGTTTGAAAAGCCGAACCCTTTGAAATGGGACGTTCCCGGCGGCCGCATGGACTGTGGCGAAGAAATCGACGCCAGCCTGGCGCGCGAAGTCTACGAAGAAATCGGCGTCAAGGTGAACATCGGAAGACCGTACTATTTCGAACAGCATTTCGTGACCAGGCCGTCCAAGACCGAAGGAGAAGAGCCCTTGGAAATGCAGATAGTCGCCGTCTACCGGGCCTGCGTGGCCTTGGACGATAAGTTCAGCAACAAGAACAATGTGGAAAACGACCAGGTGGAAATTATAGAATGGGTGCCCGTCGACGAAATATTGAAATTGGACTTGATGAAGACCCTTATCGACGTCATGAAAGACTTCGTAAAGGATATGAAAGCCAGAAAAATCGAATTCCCGTCGCGATAATTCTGACTTGACTATCTACGATTTTTGTATATACTAACCGTCAAACAAAGGAATTAAAATGGCTGAAACAAATATTACTTTCGCCACCATACCGCTGAAAGAGCTTGTTCTCAGAATGAAATATCACGAGGACGACGCGCAGTTTTTTCCGTTGGTGCGCGCATGCGAATTTTGCCCCCTGAAGACCGGGGATTGCCAAAAGCGCTTTACCGAGGTCGATCAGGATAAAGTCATCCACGTAAATGGTTGCGGGGCCACGAAGAAAGTCAACGCCGTTGCGGGCGCGTATGTGGTCGGGTCGTATTCCAGTTGCGGCACCGGCACTATCGAGGTGCATGTTCCCGGCACGGTCAGTTATGAAGCTTACAAAAGACTTAAGAGAAATATTCTCGTAAGGGTAAGGTATACAAAAAAGGCGGCGGTGCGGCAAGGCTGACATAGGATATTCAAAATGGCTGAATTTTTACAACATTTGCCCGGTTATGTCACGGGCATAGATCCCGCAAGATTCGAATTTACGGATTTTAAAAAAGAAGTATTGGAAAAGTATAGCCACTGGGTGGAAAGCGGCGAATATCATTGGTGCTATAATCCCGGCGGCAACGGCATGCAATATTTAATGGTCATTACGGAAAATAACGACAAATGGTGGGTGGTCGGATTTGTTAAGGACTATGATTTATCCAAGTATTTGCCGAAAGCCGTTCTCAAGCATAAAGTAAAATAACGTTGACTGAGCGGGATTCGGTGCTATACTTCGAACGTGAGAGAATGCGCAAACAAAGGATAACGCTATGAACATCGCAATCGTCGGGTACGGCAAAATGGGCAAAATGGTCGAGCAAATCGCCGACAAAAGAGGAATCAAAGCAAAATTTATTATCGATCCGAAATATCAGGGAGGGCGGTCTTTGGTAGGAAAATATCCCGGCATGACAAGCGTGCGCAAATTCTGCGAAGAATATTCCAAGGACTTCGACGGCGTTGCCATCGATTTCACCGAACCGTCGGCGGCGCTGGAAAATATCAAATTATATTGCGAATATCATATCGATTGCGTCGTCGGCACGACCGGGTGGAACAAAATCGCGGCGAACATGGAAGACGTGCGGAATATGGTGGAAAAGTCCGGAATAACCATGGTCTACAGCGCAAACTTCAATTCGACCGTGCAGGCGGTGTTCCTGCTGAACAGAATCGCGGCGGCCATGTTCGACGGCCTGCCGGGGTTCGACGTCGGCATAAGGGAGGGGCACCATCCGGACAAGAAAGATCCGTCCGGAACCGGCATCGCGTTGGCGCGCGACATAATCGGCAAGGAGTACTTCGATAAAACGGCGTTGCGCACGCAGCTGGACGGGCCGGTGAAACCGCACGAGATTTTCATGGCCATAGAACGGCTCGGCGGCATCGTCGGGTTTCACGAGATAACGTACACCAACGACGCCCGCGACGGAAGCGCGCAGAACGACGCCGTCAAAATATCCCATAGGGCGGGAAACAGGTCCGGCTTTGCCAACGGCGCGCTGGACGCGGCGGAATGGCTTTTGGCCCACACCGACCAAAATCGCGGACTGGTCCACTGGCCCGACGTGGTCAGGCAGAATTTCCTGTCGTCGATAAATAGGGAACTGGGCACGAATATGAAATAACGGCGGGCAGCATTGAATCATCCGGTGAAATTCATAGAAGTTTATGTCGGCGCCGTAAAAGAGTATGTCGATTACGCCCGGAACGCCTTGCGGCCTTTGCTGGCGGACAAAGATTTGGAACATGTAGTTTTCTACGCCGTTTGCTTCAGGGAAAGCTACGGTTGTTCCGTGGAGCTCGACGCCCGTTCGTTCGACGATTGTCGATGGTACGACGCCGACGCGGACAGCTACGACTACGATATAACGAAGATTGTGGCGCACAAGATATGGAATCCGGACATGCTGCTGCATCCGGGTATAACGGATGAAGCCGAGACAAGACCGCCGACAAGAACATTGCTCGAAAGCAAGCTGGCCGTCGAGCAGGCGGCCGACCAACACATATTCCAGGAAAAAATCCGCGAGGAAACGGCGCGGTTCGGAATACTGTGGGATAAATCCGGCAGCATGATAACCCAGGCCAACCGCTTCCGGCACATCAGGGCCGTATCACCCGGCACTGGTTTGCAGGCGGCGCATTTCAGAGCCAGCCTGAACGCGAATGTTCTAGTATTCTCAGGCCTTTACGCGACTAATCCGGAAAATATCCCCAATATGATAAAGACATTTCTTACGACGGAATTCGATGCCAGCGATGTCCATCAAAAACAGATTCTCGCGGCGTATGACAAAAGCTATGTCCGAACGACATACGGGTATTGGGAAAAAAAGCAAAAAAAATCGCATTAAAAAACAGTCCTAATTTCAAGGCCGAGATTGCCGGGGCCGACGCGGCAGTACAGCGCCGCGTTGTCCATTGTAAATCGCCAGCCGATTTCAACGCCCCAGTCTATTTCATTTGGATTCTTCACCGCGTACAGGCCGTACGATGTCGCTATGCCCAACTTCTTGGACGACACCGATACGCGCCCGCCGTAGGATAAATAAAAAGCGGCATTTTTGTGCCGTTCTGTTTCTTCAAACTCATAATTCAGCCGCACAATCGGCCTGATTATCCATCCCGGCGGGGATATGTCTAGGAAAGTGTAAAGCAATCGGCTTTTCGCCGAAGTCTTCGGTCCCGCGTCGGTCATAATCAAAACGTTTTCCCAATCGGCCAGCAGCACCTTGGCGCCTGCGGCGAACCAGCCCTCGGTCCAGCCGAGCGCCGCGCCGTAGACAAGCGCGTCTCCGTATTTCCGATCGTCGTTCTCGCGGGCGACGCCGAAATAAAAATCGGCCGCGAGACCGCGAAAGCCGAACCCGAAGCCGGATCCGTAATTCGCTTTGTCCGCGACGGCGGTCATTCCGGCGAAAGCCCCCGAGTCTGCGGCCCCGGGACGGCGATCTTGCCGCCGCATCATTTTCTTAAGCCCGTCGTTCAGCGCCAGCGGATTGAAAAACATTGTTCCGTTCATTCGGCGCGCCAATTCGTCCATGGTTTCGGCGCCGTCCAATCCAGCCAAAATTTTATTTTCCGGATCGGTTTGGCGAAGCGCGTCCAGGAACGCGGCCCTTCTGTCGTTCGCGCCGAAGATAACCGAGTACGACAGCTGGCGTCGGCGCATCACTACTCCGTCCTCGATCTGATAGATATGCATGATATCGGTATCGCCGCCGCCTTTGTTGCCGCCTCTATTGTTGTCGGCTACGAGAAACACCCGGCCGTCGCCGAAATCGTAAAGCAAATCGCGTCCGTCGTAGTCCGTTATATCCAGGATGACGCTGCCGACGATCTTCAGCTTTGACAGCAAGTCGCCCAGCTCCGCCATGACCAGCGTTATGTTCAATCCTTTTTTGTTGACCTGCACCGCATCGACGCCCGCATAGGTCTTCAGCAGGCCGGACGCCGCGATGTTGCCTGCGAAATCGACCGTTATCACCGGCGTATAGGTTCCTCCGCGGACATTTAGGAAAGTCATTTCGGAAACGTTGGAAATATACTGCGTCAAGATCGCGTCGGGCGTAGTCAAAACGAAAACGGCGTCGATAATGCCGCTGTTCCTGACGCCGAGTTTGAACATCGGGATATTGCCCGTGGTTATCGTTCCGTAAATCGCCCCGCGGTTGGTTATGACCAGCGGATCCGTTATCAGGAAATCGCCGCGCAACTCCCTGCCGACCCCGACAAAAACGTCATCATCCAATTCGATTTTCGCCCGTGCGGGATTTACAGATAAAACGGCCAAAATCACGGAAGACAGGAATATAAAACACCTGGAGAACAAAATCCTCCCTCCTACTTTCCACGATTATTATAAAAGAATTATAAATCGGCCGTCAAGCATCTTTTCCTAATCGCATAATCCTATTTTTAAAGAGTTAAAAAACGCCCGATGTCGGGCGGTCTTGGTTATTCTACCATTTTGGGGCGTGCTTGCCTTCCTTGATAATCGGCTGTTCGTCTTCCCAAACCGACAATCCAGTCTTTACGTCGGTCAGCGTCAATTGCAAATAATATTCCACGCGCTCTTTGTTTTTGCATATCAGGCAGGTATCGACGCCCATATTGCGCTGCAACATCTTGCCTGACAAGGACATATTCGGCGCGACCAAGGTCCCTTTCGCCGCTATCGTGCTTGAATCGTATTCCGCGTTGCCCCGCTGCTCTCTGACCTGATGCGTAGTGTCGTCCTCGGACACGGGCTTTTCGTACTCGACCTTCGCCCAGCCCTCGCCCTTGGCCTTTACGGTCGTATCCCTCTTGTCGCCGATCGACACCGCGTTCAATTCGCCCTTCACGGGCACATAGCCGGTCGTCTTCACAGTCTTGTTTTGGAACGATGTTGCGATCTGCGCGCGTCCGGAATTCACCAATTGAGTACGGATTTTCTTGACTAGAATATCGGTGTCGAAGCGCTGCATGGTGTCGTTGGTGACGCCCGCGATAGCTATCACGGGATTCTGCGCGCGGGAAAAGCCGCCGGACTTCAGCATGCTGGAAACCATCTTGTCGGCGGTGTTCGTCCAGTCGCGGTATTCCAATTCCATTACGTTTGTCATGCCCGAGACTTCGCTTTTGTCGTTCAGGTCGATTACCTTGGTTCCGCCGCATGCGACAAGCAATGCCGCCGTCATTATCGTCATAGTGATTTTTTTCATAATTTTCTCCTTATTGTTCGTTCAGTCTTATAATTTTCGGTTTTGCCTCGCGTCCCAGGAATCTGATATAAATCAGCTCGTTTCCGTCGGGCTCCAATTCAAGCTGCGATATAATGTTAGCACCTGCGGCCAGCTGAATCAAGCCCTGTTTCTTCTTTTCGATGCGGACGGCGCGGATATGTTTCGGCAAAGTGATCCAGGTGCGTATTTCCGCATCGGTGGTCGCCATGGAATAGATTGTCGCCGCCAAGCCGCCGAGCGCTCCGCCGCGATCGTTGGCATAGACCTGCAAGGCGCCCTTTGCGGCGGCGCTGGCAAATGCGCGAAGCGCCTCGTTGATGGTATATTCGCCGTATTCGGTCATGAACATCGCGTCTACGTCGGCCAGCAGGGCCGAACCGTCGGCGGCGGGCATAGGCGAGAACATTACGGGGCGGCTGACCGCGAAAGAGACGGTATAGACTCCGCTTGTACCGTACGTCGGCCAGTCGATGCGCTGCTCGACCAGTTTGGGGGCGAAGCCCGATTCGATGAAGACCCAGGCCACGCCGTTCGGCGTTCGGCGATTCTGCGCCGCCGCCAGGTCTTTCTTTATGAAGCCTGCGTCCGGCGCCATTCCGGCCGCGCGCGAAAAATAAACCCGCGCGTTTTCATAATCGCTTTCATCCTTCGCGAAGTTCAAAAAGTATATGCCCGCCAGGTACGTCAGCGCGGGATTCATAATGTCCTTATAGGCGTTCCACTGGGCGTTTTCGCCCGCCAGCTTTTTCGCCAGGCTGCTTTTCTCCCGCTTTTTTCCTATCAAGGTCGCGAATTCGCGGCTCATGTCCTGCTGTTTTTTATACGATTGGTTTATGATGACGCGGGCGTTGTCGGGCCTGGACATCGCCAAAGCGTCCCAAATCTGATAATATGATACGAACAAATTGTCCATCATGGACGGCCTGTATTCGGTCGCCATTTGACTGGACAAAGCCCTTGCGGTTTCGCCGAGGATTCCGGTCGAGTGATCTCCGCGGTTTACGGCTTCGAAGGCGGCGTCCGACTCGGCGAACTTGTCGTTTTGAAACTTCGCGTCCGCGCCGAGGAGGAGATTAAGGCTGTCCTTTTTGCCTTCGGTCTTCTTTTCGACCGCGGTGAAATCGCCGCGCGAGTAATCGCTGCGGATACCGTCCAGGCGGCCCGCGGTTCCGCATGCGGCAAGCAGCAGCGGGGCCAGGAGCAACGCGCCGGAAAATCGTTTAAGAAAAATGCCCTTGCTTCTGAACATGACATAACAATATCAATTCCGCCAAAATTCGGCAATCGCTTTTTTCATCTCGTCCGCATCGGCGATGCGGTTCGCCCGCTGGCGGAACTGGGCGGCGCCCGGCATGCCCGCCGCGTACCAAGCCAAGTGCTTGCGGAACATCAAAACCCCCTGCGATCCGTAGTAGGACAGCGTCGAATCGAAATGCTCGCCGACGACGTCGCGAACGTCTTGCCTTTTCGCCAACAGCCATGGATTGCCCAGCATGGCCCGCCCGATCATGGCGCCGACGGCGCCGAGATTCTTGACCGCCAGGACGTCCCGCTCGGTTTTGATATCGCCGTTGAATACGACGGGCGGCCTTTTGCCGCGGGCGGACGGAATCAATTCCCACCTGGCCTTGCCGCTGTATCCTTGGGCGCGGGTGCGGGCGTGAACGATGGCAAAGCTGATGCCGGATTCGAACGCTATGCGAAGCAGATCGTCGCAGTCAAGGTGTTGTTCGTCCCAGCCCAGGCGCGTTTTGATTGAAACGGGAACCTTGACTGCGGCGACGACAGAGCGCATAATCTCGCCCGCCAAAGGGTGGTCTTTCATCAGGAACGCCCCGGCGCAAGCGCGGGTCGCGACCTTTGGCACGGGGCAGCCCATATTTATGTCTATCCATTTGGCGCCGTTGCCCTCCAGGATTTTCGCCGCCTCGGCCATTAGCTTCGGTTCGGCGCCGAAAATCTGCGCGCCGACGTTGTCGTTGAAATAAAGGTCGGCGTTTCTGCCCGCTGGCGAGCGCCCCGCCCGGCTTGTTATGGAGTGGCACGATATCATCTCGGTCATAATGGGAACGGACGGGTTCAGCCTGCGCAGAATCTTGCGAAACGGCTGGTCCGTGATCCCGGCCATGGGCGCGGCAAAGATTTGAAAATCGGAATTCATAATGCTATAATAACCTCTATGGTGGGGAAAATCAAATCTGTTGCCGTCGTATTTTGGCGCGGGGCGACCGGCGGAATAGGCGGCCTGTTCGGCGCGCTTCTATTCGCTCTGTCGATATATTTCCTGGTCGGGCTGTTCACCGGAGAAGCCCGCGTGCAGGGCTATGTCAGAAACCGCCGCGCGCTCGGCGGAACGGACGCCAGGATTGCGGCATTGCAGGCGCGGCTGGACAATACGAATTTGCATATAGAACTGTTGCAAAAGCATTCGCCGGACTTCGTGTCCGAAATGGCGTTAAAGCACTTGAACCTTGGCGATCCGGGTGTTATGATTGTAAAGTAGCAAAAGGATAAATCATGGAATTTAGCGATTTAAAACTCGAAGCCGAACAGAAATCCGACGCCTCGATAGCCGTCCTGCAAAGCGAACTGTCCGGGCTTCGCACGGGCCGCGCTTCGGTGCATTTGCTCGACGGATTAAAGGTGGACGCGTACGGGACGGAAATGCCGATAAACCAGGTCGCGTCGATATCTACACCCGAGGCGCAGGTGCTGACGATTTCGGTGTGGGACGCGAATCTTGCGGGCGCGGTGGAAAAGGCGATAAGGGAATCGTCGCTGGGATTGAATCCGCAAACCGCGGGCGCCTCCATTCGGCTGAACATGCCGCCCTTGACGGCCGAGCGCAGGCAGGAATTGTCCAAGGTCGCGCGCGAACACGGGGAGAATGCGCGGGTCGCGATCAGGAATATCCGACATGATCTGCTTCAGCATATAAAGAACGCCGAAATGGGCGAGGACGATCAGAAGCGCTGGGAATCCGATTTGCAGAAAGTATTCGACGCCAAGAACGCCAGGATCGACGAGATAGTAAAGCTGAAAGAAACCGACATAATGAGCGTTTGATGAAATTCGCGCCAAGGCTTCACAAACTTTCCAACGGCCTGGTGGTCATACTCGACCCGATGGATTTGGAAACCGCGAATATGCAGGTACAATTCGGAGTCGGCGCGCGCGACGAAGCGCCGAACGAATACGGAATCACGCATTTCGCCGAACACATGCTTTGCAAAGGCACGAAACGATTCCCTACGGATCAGGCGATAAAAAACCATATCGAAGCCCACGGCGGAACGAGAAACGCGGGAACATCCAATGGCGGCATGGGTATTTACGGCCGGATTTTGGCGGAGAACCTGCCCGTGCTTGCGGACCTGCTGGCCGACATGCTGAATAATTCCCTCTTCGACGAAAAAACATTGGAAAATGAACGCGGAGTTATTTTGGACGAATACCGTCGCGATCTCGATAGCAATAACAGCGCCATGTATAGTTTCACGGTGTATAAGATTTTCGCGGGCAGCGGCATGGCGCATAATACCCTCGGCGCGGAGGAAACAATCGCCGCATTTACGCGCGGGCAGATGATCGACTACTTAAAGCGCCATATTTCCGCCAAAAACACCATCATGGGAATTTCCGGAAAGATAGAGGACCAGGCGAAACTATTGGACCGGTTGGAAAATCTTTTCGGCGGCCTGCCCTCTTTTGACGTGGCGGAAAACTCGGACGCGGCGGTTCATCCGACGATCGCGCACAATCCCAGGCCGGAACAAAAACAAACCATGCTGAGTATCGGATTCGAAGATATTTGGCCGCAAACTTTCGAAAATCGACCCAAACAATATTCCGTATCGATATTTCAAGGAACTTTGGCCAGACGGCTGATGGAAGAGGTGCGCAACAAAGCCGGTTTGGTCTACGGGATTCACATTGGCGGCTATGGCAACGAGAAAATATGGGTGAACGCCGTCAAAACCAGCGCATCGCCGGAAAATATCGGGAAAGTCGTGGCGATTACGGCGCGAACCTGCAAAGACATTATTCGCAAAAATCCGATAACATTGGAAGAACTCGATCTCAGAAAAACAATGGATAAATTAAACGAGGCGGATTTTTTGGAATCGGCGGGCCACAGGTGCGATAGGCTTGTCTCCTTTTACATGGATTTCGGGCGACTGTACGACTTTTACGAGGCGTCGGAAAGACGCCGGAAACTGACATTGGACGAAGTGATAGAAAACAGCCGCGCATATTTTGATAGGCCGATTTCGATAATCACCCAGGGCGCGGTCGAGCCGCGCGGCCTGGAAAAAATTTGGCGGGACAATTTCAATTGATTTATGGCCGCGTCTTGTATATAATGCCGTTAAAGAAATAAAATGTTGAAATTGTTCAAGAAAAAAACCGAACCGGTGCAGGATTCGTCGGCGTTGCCGACGCATATTGCTTTTATAATGGACGGGAACCGCCGCTGGGCGCGGCGGCGCGGCCTGCCGCCGATGGAGGGACACAGGCGCGGCGGCAATGTGCTCGAGCCGCTGATCAGGCATTTGATTTTAAAGCGCGGCGTGCGCACCCTTTCGTTTTATACTTTTTCGAACGAGAACTGGCAGAGGCCGAAAGAAGAGGTCGATTTTCTTATGAACCTTATAGTGTCGGAAATGCCGCAGCTAAGGCGCGTCGCGGTGGAGGAACATGCGCGGGTGAAATTTATCGGCCGACGGGACCGCCTGTCGCCGGATATAGTGCGCCTGTTTGAAAAGATAGAGCATGACACGGTCGGGGGGGCGCGCGGCACGGTGGTCTTCGCGATAGATTACGGCGGCAAGGACGAATTGGTCCGCGCGGCGAACGCGGCGATGGCAAACGGCGCGCCGGTGGACGAGAAATCGTTCGAGGCGTTCATGGACACGGGGGACCTGGCGCCGATAGATTTGGTGGTCAGAACCAGCGGCGAACAAAGATTGTCGAATTTCATGCTGTGGAAACTGGCCTATGCGGAAATACTTTTTATCACCGAGGATTGGCCGGACGTGAACGACAAAGTCTGCGACCGCATACTGGACGAATTCGCCAACCGTAGCAGGAGGTTTGGAAAATGAGCAACACTCTAAAGCGTATTTTTACGGCGGCGTTTATGCTTACGATTGCGATCGGGGCGTGGCGGCTTGATTGGATCAAATGGCTGGCGGGCGCGGTCGCCGCGGGCATGGCGATTGAATTGTTCGCCGCGGTAATAAGATCGAAGCAAAAGCCGCCGGTTTGGACGCTGCCGCTGCTTGCCGTCGTCTGCGTGCTCTTTATTGCGGCGGCGGTCAACGTCGGCGTCAATCGGGAAGTGGTGCTGATACTGTTCTTGATAATCGCGGCGGCGGACACGGGGGCCTGGCTGTTTGGAACTTTGATTGGCGGCGATAAGATGTGGGAGCGCCTCAGCCCCGGAAAAACCTGGTCCGGCCAAATAGCGGGAGTCGTCTGCGGCACCATCGCCGGGGTCCTGTTCGCGCTGTTGATAAAAGGCACGTTCGAGCCGTGGCTGATGTGGATAGGAATCGGAGTGTCTCTATTGTCCCAATACGGGGACCTTGCGGCCAGCGCGATAAAAAGAAAGCTGGGAATAAAGGATTTTTCGCGGATATTGCCCGGACACGGCGGCCTGCTGGACAGATTCGACGGCTGGATTTTCGTACTGCCGATAGTGTGGCTGGCGATGGGCTGATGCGTAAGGAAAAATAAATGCTTATGACGACGGTCGGATTTTTGATAGTGCTTGGCGTAGTGGTTACGGTGCACGAGCTGGGGCATTTTCTCGCGGCGCGTTGGGCCAAGATGAAGGTCGATATTTTCTCGATAGGCTTCGGCCGCGCGATTTTCAAGTGGCGGGACCGGCATGGAACGGAGTGGCGCATCGCGTGGCTGCCGCTTGGTGGCTTTGTCCAGCCGCACGGGCAAGAGGACATGTTCGACCGCGAAAAATACGACGCGCTGACAAAGAAAGAAAAGGCCGGGCATTACCTGTCCGCGCCCGCGTGGAAACAGGCGGTGGTGATGATATCCGGCGTGCTGATGAACCTGGTCTTGTCGTTCGTGATATATACGGGTCTGTTCGTCGGATCTCATGAGATACAGTTGCCGGTCGTAGGCGCCAGCGAAACCGCCGAAATTTTGGCGGGCGACAGAATCATGCAGATCAACGGCAAAAAAGTCGTCGGTTGGAACGACATACCGATGGCCAGGGAACTCGGCGCGGACGCGCCCAGCCGCGTGGTAATCCTGAGGGGCGAGAAACTGGTGCCGCTGATAATGCGGCCGGGCAAATGGGGCGTCTCGCCCGACCCGGACAAAGTAGAAATCGTAAGGTACGACTTGTTCGGCGCGGCGGCGCGCGGCGCGGCCGAGCTTTGGACGCAGTCGAAAATAATGATGACGATAATTTGGCAGATGATAAGCGGCGCCCGCTCGTCCAAGCATTTGGGCGGCCTGCTTACGATCGCCGAATTCAGCGGCCGCGCCCTGTCGGACGGGCTGGCGGTGTTTTTAAGATTCATAGCGCTGATATCTTTGAACCTGATGATAATAAATCTTGTGCCGATACCGGTGTTCGACGGCGGACATCTTTTGATATTGGGGCTTCAGGCCGCGCTGCGCAGGAACTTTCGCGGCCGCGCGATAGAATGGGTTATGAGAATCGGCTGGGGTCTTTTCCTAATGCTGATAGCGTTTACGTTTTGGAACGACATATACAGGCTGTTTGTAAAATAAAAAGGTAAGATTATGCCGATCGCCAAGAAACAGAAAAAAAAGATAGCGCTTGTGGCCGGGGCGCTGCGCCTGCCGTTCCTGCTGAGGGACGCGCTGAAGGCTGGCGGCTGGGACGTCTTCACGATAGGAATCAAGAACTTTGCGGATACGAAACTAAGGCCCGATATGTGGACGCGGCTGGGCGCGATAGGAACCGTCGTGCGCGAATTGCGTCGGCATGAAATAAAAGACATGGTAATGGTCGGCGCGCTTAAGCATCCGAACCTGTCGGACATAGTTCCGGATTTAATGGCGATAAAAATCCTCGCGAGGGTTATACGCAATCAGCGCGGCGACGATTCGATGCTTCGTACGCTTGGCAGCGAAATAGAGCGCCTGGGTTTTCGGATTTTGGCCGGACAGGATCTGTGCCCGGACCTGACGTTTGGAAAAGGTTTGCAAACCAAGGCCAAACCGGGCAAGGCCGACATGGACGATATAAAACGTGCGACCGAGGTTGCGCGGACGATTGGGAATTTGGACATAGGGCAAAGCGCCGTGGCGCATAAAAAGGTTTTGGCGGTAGAAGCGGTCGAAGGTACGGCCGACATGCTGCGGCGGACGGCAACGCTTAATCGGAAACGCGGCGGCGTGCTGGTCAAGCTGGCCAAGCCGATGCAGGATCTGCGGCTGGACCTGCCCGCGATAGGCGCGGACACGGTGAAAGACGCGATAGCCGCGCGCCTAAGCGGCATAGTGGTAGAGGCGAAAAAATGTTATGTTATCGATAAGGAACAGGTCCTCGCGCTGGCCGACAAAAATAAAATCTTCATCCTGGCGCTGTAATTAAAACCGCCAAGAATTGGCGGCCAGGGAATTCAACAAATCATATCAAAGAATGACCCCGCAGGCTTTCGGGTTGCCCCTATTATATAACCGGCGGCTCCCCGGCCAAACGCGCATGGCATCCCGCTTTCGGCGGGACCAGTGCGCAACCTGCCCGCCGCCGCCCTTCAAGCGGAGGCGGCGGCGAACATCGCGACATAAAAAAAGAAGGCGTCCGCCTTACTTCTTTTACGCGGATTACAATACTCCAACTACTGATTTTTGAGTATCGCTTTGATAAGGACTTGTTGAAGGTCCTGAACACGCACTTTCCCTGTGGGTTCGCCGCCATTATAAATCCCCGCGCCGAGAATGTAAAGGACTTTTTTTTAGATTTGCCTTTCGCAAGGCCGTTTGATATCATGACCATAACGAATAAAGGACGACAAAATGGCAAGCATATACGACGACAAACGGCACGAATCCATATTCGACGGCACGATCACAAAGGAAGAATTATTGAACGGCCCGCATCCGGCGCGAAAATCCGCCGGCGCGGGTTCGGGCGCGATAGAAACTCCGATAGCGGCCAAAGTCAATATCGACCGCGGGCTCGACAAAGCGATAAATGGGATGCGGAACATTATTCAAAATGTCTTCGCCATGCCGCGCGGCCAGTAAAATCTTGAAAATCGGATTTTTTCTGATATACTGTTCCGGCTATGAATTTCATAAAGATTCGCGGCGCGCGCGAACATAATCTTAAGGGCATAGACGTAGACATTCCGAAAAACAAGCTGGTGGTGATAACCGGCGTATCCGGTAGCGGCAAGTCGTCGCTGGCGTTCAATACTATATACGCCGAGGGCCAGCGCCGCTATGTGGAATCGCTGTCTTCCTACGCGCGGCAGTTTCTGAACATGCAGAAAAAGCCCGACGTCGACCTTATCGAGGGCCTTGCGCCCGCAATTTCGATAGAGCAGAAAACCACCAGCAACAATCCGCGATCGACCGTCGGAACGGTCACGGAAATCTACGACTACATGCGACTTTTATGGGCGCGGATAGGGGTGCCTCATTCGCCTATCACGGGCCTTCCGATAAAATCGCAGACTATTCCCGAAATGGTCGGCTGGGTGGCGAAGCTACCGCCCAAGACGAAAATATACGTCATGGCGCCGCTGGCGCAGGGCCGCAAAGGCGAATATAGAAAAGAGATGATGTTCCTGGTCAAACAGGGATATTCGCGCGCGATGATAGACGGCGAACTGGCGGAACTGGAACCAACGCCTATGCTGGACAAGAACAAAAAGCACGATATCTTCGTGATAGTGGACAGATTGGAAATCCCCGCGCCGGGCGGCGATGCGGACGAGGTTGCGTCAAGGCTGGCGGCGTCGTTCGAATCCTCGCTGCGGCTGGTCAAGGGCGTGGTGTTCGTGCGCCGCCTGGACACAGGCGAGAACATTTTGTTTTCGACCGAACACGCCTGTCCGGTCTCGGGCTTTACGGTGCCGAAGATAGAGCCGCGCCTGTTCACGTTCAACGCGCCGCTGGGCGCATGCGGCGAATGCGGCGGCCTCGGCGTAAAGCTGAATATGTCGCCGGATCTGATAGTGCCGGACAAGACCCTTTCGATACGCGGCGGGGCGATTGCACCGTATTCGCGTGGCGGCGCGATTTCGCAATACGAAAATGTTATGGAGGGCATGGCGAAGAAATACAAGTTCCGGCTGACTACGCCGTGGCATGAACTGCCCGCCGACATTCGCGATAAAGTCCTCTACGGCACCGAAGACAAGATAGACATGGAATGGAACGGATACAAATATAAAAAGGAATGGGAGGGCGTCGTCAATAATCTAGAGCGGCGCTGGCGCGAAACCGACAACAGCCCCGTGCGCGACGAACTCGCGAAATACATTTCCGAAACGCCGTGCCACATCTGCCACGGCAAGCGCCTGAACATCCGCGCCCTGTGCGTCAAGGTGAACGGCTTCGACATAATGGACGCGACGGAATTGTCGGTCGATAAATCTTTGGCGTGGTTTTCCGAATTGCCGAAGCACTTGGACAAGAAAGAAACCGAAATCGCGACGTCCGTAATGCGCGAGATAGTTTCGCGATTGCAATTTTTGAAGAACGTCGGGCTGGGATATCTCACGTTGTCGCGCCTGGCCGGAACGCTTTCGGGCGGCGAATCTCAGCGCATACGCCTGGCGTCGCAAATCGGAAGCGGTCTGTCCGGCGTGCTGTATGTGCTGGACGAGCCGTCAATAGGCCTGCATCAGTCCGACAACGACAAGCTGCTGGATTCGCTGAAAGAACTGCGCGACAAGGACAATACGGTTATCGTGGTCGAACATGACGAGGACGCGATACGCGCGGCGGACTATCTGATAGACATAGGCCGCAACGCGGGCGTGAACGGCGGAAACTTGGTGGCGCACGGCACCGCCGCCGACATCATAAAAAATAAAGATTCCCTGACCGGGCAATACTTGTCCGGCGAAAAAACAATAGACGTGCCGAAATCGCGCCGCGCGGGCAGCGGGGAAAAGATTACCATATCGGGCGCGCGGCAGAACAATCTGAAAGGCGTCGACGTCGAGATACCGCTGGGAAAACTGGTCGTCTTCACGGGCGTATCCGGCAGCGGCAAGTCGACGTTATTGATAGACACGCTGTATCCGCTGGCTATGAGGGCGCTGTATAATTCCAGGTATAAAATCGGCGCCCATTCGAAAATCAGCGGGCTTGAGCATATAGATAAGGTGGTGGATATCGACCAAAGCCCGATAGGACGCAGCCCGCGTAGCAACCCGGCGACTTACGTCGGCCTGTTCACGGACATCAGGGATTTCTTCGCAGAGCTGCCGGAATCGAAAGCGCGCGGCTACGGCCCCGGGCGCTTCTCGTTCAACGTAAAGGGCGGCCGGTGCGAGGCCTGCCAGGGCGACGGCGTGATACGGATCGAGATGAACTTCATGCCGGACGTCTATGTCGAATGCGAGCAGTGCCGCGGCCGACGCTATAACGACGAAACCTTGAAGGTCTTGTACAAGACGAAATCCATCGCGGACGTTTTGGAAATGAGCGTGGCCGAGGCGTACAGATTCTTCATAAACCAGCCGAAGATAAAGAATAAATTGGAATTGCTGAAGCGCGTCGGATTGGATTATATAAAGCTGGGGCAGTCGAGCTTGGAACTGTCGGGCGGCGAGGCGCAAAGGATAAAATTGTCCAAGGAATTGTCCGCGCGCGACACCGGCCGTACTCTGTATATATTGGACGAGCCTACGACGGGATTGCATTTCGACGATATAAAAATGCTGCTGTCCGTCCTGCAGTCGCTGGCCGACGCGGGCAATACGGTTATTGTTATAGAGCATAATCTGGACGTGATAAAAAGCGCGGATTGGGTGATTGATTTAGGGCCGGGCGGCGGCGAGAACGGCGGCGAAATCGTGGCAATCGGCACGCCCGAATCCATCGCCAAAAATCCCAAATCCCTTACGGGAAAATATTTGAAGAAATGTTTGACAATCTGACGCGGAAAATTTCTTTGACGTTTAATAAGCTCGCCGGGCGGACGGAATTGACCGAGGCAATGCTGGACGACGCTCTCGGCGAAATAAAAATCGCGCTCTTAGAGGCCGACGTAAGCCTGTCCGTCGTGAAGAAAATAATCGCGGATATACGCGGCAAGGCGATCGGGAAAAAGATTGCCGACAAAACTACACCCGCCGAAACCGTGGCGAAAATAGTCTATGACGAATTGGCCCTGATACTCGGCGGCGCGGCGGCGCAGGCGGCGGATGAGCCGCAAATGATAATGCTGGTCGGATTGCAGGGAACGGGAAAAACTACGACCGCCGGAAAGCTGGCGCTACATTATAAGAACGCGGGCAAAAAAGTCCTGCTGGTTTCAACCGACATTTATCGCCCCGGCGCGCGCGAGCAATTGGAAATCTTGGCGAAACAGGTATGCGTAGAATCCCTGCCGATTATAGAAAATGAAACAATCCCTAAAATAATCGAAAGGACAAAAACACTAATCACTAATCACTATCCACTAATCACTATTATTGATACTGCTGGCCGCCTGCAAATCGACGACAAATTGATGACCGAGCTGGCGGACATCAAGGCAAAGACTTCGCCGGACGAAATCCTTTTGACCTCGGACGCCATGGCGGGCCAGGAATCCTTGGCGGTGGCGCGCGCGTTCAACAAACGGGTCGGCGTTAATGGATTGGTAATGACGCGGGCGGACGGCGACGCGCGGGGCGGAGGGATTCTTTCTATGCTGACGGAAACGGGCGCGCCCGTGAAATGGGTCGGCACCGGCGAGAAGATGGACGCGCTGGAAAAATTTTATCCGGACCGGGCGGCGTCGCGGATACTTGGCATGGGCGACGTCGTAAGTTTGGTTGAAAAGGCGCAATCGGCCGTGTCGGAGGACGAGGCGAAGGCCGCGATGAAAAAAATGATGTCGGGCGATTTCGATCTGAACATGATGAAATGGCAGATTGAGAAAATGAAAAAAATGGGCTCGATCGGCGGCCTGCTGAAATTGATTCCTGGAATCGGCGCCATGGCGGAGCAGTTGAAGAACAAAGTGAGCGACAAGGAAATCGACAAACAGCTGGCGATATTGCGTTCGATGACGGACAAAGAGCGGCAGAAGCCCGACATAATCCTGGCGTCGCGTAAGGAACGGATTGCACGCGGCAGCGGAACGACGGTGCGCGACATCGAAAATCTTCTTAAAAGATTTGGATCGATGAAAAGCCAAATGAAAATGCTGGGCGGCCTTAAAGGCGCCGACGGCTTGGAAGACCTAAACGGTTTAAACAACCTGCCCTGACCTTATATTGATTTGCATAAAGAATTGATATATAATCCCGAAAAAGGAAAAGCGGATGTTTAAGGCCATAGAGCGGATAGATCCAATATTCAAATCGAAACTTTTCGCAAAAGACGCCATTGCTTTTAACATCATATTGTCCATTGTTGGAAACAAAGAAAAATATCCGAATCCCAAATGCTTTTCAAATGGCGCGGATTGCATAATTGTAAATAGCGACAACGACAGGCCCGTTATTGTTTGGACTTCCGATTCCTTTAATGATCATGAAAAGGTTTGGGATTTCGTTAAGCGGGAATTTCGCACGAATAACCCTTTTAAGATTATGTCAAAAAGACCTCTTTATGATTTTCTTGTAAATCTTGGCCATACCGATTCTGAAAAAGCACTGATACTTGGCGTGTATAAATGCAATCAATTAAAAGACATTGAATATAAAGGAAAGGCTGATAATGCCGTTGTATCAGAAATTCCCTTGGTGATGGGCCTGATTGAACAGTTTGGAATCGATACCGGCGAGATAGTGGACGCAACCGAAGAAAGCGCGCGGGCATTTGTATCTAATCCACTGAATAAAGTTTGGAGAAATCCCGATGGAAAGATTGTCGCAATAGCGAGAATAAATGAAACGGAAGAATACGGACGTCTCGGAGTAGTTTTGACCGCGCCGGAAGAGCGTGGCAAATCATACGCTAAAATGTTGACTCATTTTCTGACAAAGCGTGTTCTTGATATGGGAAAAACGCCGATGCTATTTACAGATTTCGATTATGAACCAAGCAATAGGTGCTATACCGGCGTTGGCTATGAATTGATTGGCACTATTGTCAATTATGACATATCCATATAACTCCATAACCAAACCTACATCAACAAAAACGACTTTGGACTGGTATGTTGAACGAGGGACTATCCCCCCATCGAGCTTCCCTGATTGGCATAGCCGTAGCCCAGCGACATTTGCGGCGCCCGATTGAACTTGTCTTTAAGTTTCGCCGTCATCCGTTCGAGTATGCCCTGCCTTTGGGCGGACGTCTGCCCGGTTCGGTCGGAACCGCCGGAGTTGCCGGAATCGCGGGACGGATGGCCGCGCATTATGGTTTTGAATTTTTCTATGACCTGCTTCAGGCTGTCGGTGATGTCGTCCTCGTCCAGCGCCTTTTGATAATCCACGCTGACGCTAACGGGATAGCCGTTCCGATACGCGATCTCGATCAAATGCCCTTCGCTGCGCATCGAAACCGGATTGCCCGCCATGTCCGTTTGGGCCGATTCGGCATGCAGTATAAGTTGCTCTATTTTCTGCGCGTCAAAGTTTCCCATAATTATCCCCTTTTTGGCATTATACCACCGTTGGCGATTTCGTCAAACTTTTCCGGCGGCAATTGTTCTGCGCGTTCCGCGCCGGAAAGGCCGAAAGCCCCCCAGTCGGCGCCGGGAATTATGGCGCGAATCATCTTGCGGCGCTGGCCGAACAGCGCGGCGGTCAGCCTTTCGATTTCATCAAGATTCTTAGGCGGCGCATGCGGAACAATTTGCACCACGGAGGAACGAACCTTTGGCGGCGGAACGAAAGCGGTATTCGGAACATCGAACAAAATCTTCGCCCGCGCGGTCAGCGCGGTCAGAACGGACAAGCGCCCATACTGCCCGCCGCCCGCCTTTGCGACCAGCCGCTCGGCCACTTCGCGCTGGAACATCAGCGTCATGGATTCGATATTCGGCGCGCGCAGCCATTGAATCAAAAGTTCCGTGCCGACATTGTACGGAAGATTCGCGCAGATTGCAAAGTGCCCCGCGCCGCCGATAGCCGTCCGCCAAAGCTTCAAAGCGTCGCCGAAGATTACCTGCAAACGTCCGCCGCTGGCGCCAGCGATGCGTTCCAATATCGGCGCCGTAGACCTGTCTTTCTCGATTGCGATTACGCGCCGCGCGCCGCATTCGAACAAAGCCCGCGTCAGGCCGCCCGGCCCCGGACCGACCTCTAAGACGGTTGTGTTTTCTATGTCTGGAACGGCGCGCGCGATTTTCCGCGTAAGGTTCAAATCGAACAGGAAGTTTTGACCCATGGACTTTTTGGGCGATAATCCGGCGTCCCGCATCATGACGGACACCGGCGGCAGATCCGCCAACGGCGAAGCCGCCGTTTTTTTGTTATCGCCTACCTTGGATAAACGCATCGGAATCCGTACTCGCGCATGACCGAACCGTCGGTATCGACCCTATAGCCGAAGAACGGCGTCGGGCGCACGGTATCGAACGACGGCCTGTCATAGACCACTACGGTCGTTTCCGCGCGCCGTCCGCAAACCCGTTTCATTTCATAATCCGCGACCTTGTCCAAAACATACTTGGCGTCGCCGTCGACGTCCCCGCCGTTCGCGTTTTGAATCAGCTTAAGCCGCATTTCGCGCAGTTCGCCGCCGTTCAGAAGTATCTGCACGCGCACCATCTGCCCCCTGTATTCCTGCCAGCGGGTCGTCATTTTGGACGTATTCCATTTGGCGCTTGAATTGTCCTTTTCCTGCGCGGTCCTGGTACGGAAGACATCCAGCTCGTGATGATTTCCCGTCCCCATGCCTTCCGTCAGCTCGGCGCCTTCGTCGGGTTCCGGCAAGTCGTCAAAGCCGCCGTTGTCCTCTTCCGGCGGTTCGCCGAAATCGCCGAACAAATCGGTTTCCGCCTCTTCGTTCTTGGGCGCCTTTGCCTTTTCGACCGGCGGAGCGTCGTCAAAATCGTCGAAATCGTCGAAACTGCCGTCTACGGCCCCGCCGCAAGCGACCAACTGGGCGGCAATCGCCAACAATATGAGAATCCTCTTCATACGGGAAATTATACCAAGATTTGATATTTCGTTCAAGGCAAATCATAGGCAGCCTCATGCCCACCCGAACCGCGCGTACTTACGGCTTGACAAACGGCGGTTTATTGCTAACATAACATAGATAAAAAGGAGTCAAATATGTATTTCATTCCACCTCAAGATGTTCGCGTGCAGTTTGAGGTTTTTGAAGGCGCCGAGAAAGCCAGCGGGAAGCGGAAGATTGAAATCACAAACGATAAGATTGAATTTGTGGAGAAAACGGGCGAAAGATACACGGCGTCCTTGGATCAGGTGATCGCCTTTATAAGAAATGCCAATTCGAAGTAATCAATTAGTTGTAGTTGGCGCGTTTGGCGATTTATGATAAAATCAAAGGATAATGGCCGACGTCGTGCTGGACACTTTATTAAAGCCCTTGAAAGAATTCTTCATGCCGGAATTCGTCGAGGAAATCGCGATCAACCGCGAGGGCGAAGTATGGATGCGCCTGCATGGAGCCGCGATCCCCTGGGTGGCCTACAATTCGGACAAACTGTCGAAGCAATACCTGATAGATGTTATTCACACCGTCGCGAACGTGTACGAGCGCCCGTTCGAGCCTATACGCGGCATGCCCGTAGTCTACGCCACGCTGCCCGGCAACCACCGATTCACCGGCATCGCGGGGCCTAACGTGATGTACGACGACGAAGACCTTACGGGCGGCGTGGCGCTGAATATCCGCGGGAACTCGTCGCCCGATACGACTTTCGAGAATTATCATCTGATAAAGGGCGTGCCGTTGAAAAAGGCGAACCAACGCGGCGGCATAAAGCCGACCGACCCGTACGATAGGCTGATGGCGATAATCGACAGCGGCGAGCCGATACTTTTTTCAGGCGCCACCGCCAGCGGAAAGACTACGTTTTTGAATCACATCCTGAAGCAGATAGACAAGAACGCGCGCGTTATTACGATCGAGGATTCGCGGGAGTTAAAGGTTCCTCAGAAAAACCGCGTGCATTTCGTCCTGTCCAGGACCGAGCAGACGAATCAGATGAATTACGCAAGGCTGCTGGATTTGGTGGTCAGAATGACGCCGGACGTGATACTTGGCGGCGAAGTGTCTACGGACAACGCCTCGGTCTTGTGGGAGATGATGGGAACCGGACACAATCACTTTTATTCTACGATTCATTCCGAGAGCGCGACGGCGGCGTACGGGGCGTTTGCCGATAGAATATTGCATACCCAGCCCGCATACAACCGCACCGACCTGATAAAGGAAATGAAAGAGAAGATCCACGTCGTGCAGCTGTCGCGCTCCGGCTCGGACCGCGCCGTCACGGAAATCATCTAGTCGGCATTTTTTATTTAAAATTTTTTTGGGAAATATTCGCCGCGCCGCACCTTTGTCAATAGTGGCAAATTTCCGATTTTTTTCCAAGGGAAAAATTCGCGCGTTTTGCAAAAAAATCTCTTGCGCGGGGCCGGAATTTTTGCTTTTCTAGGCAACAAATAAAACGGAGCCGCCATGCTAAAGTTAAATGAAAAATCGATACTTCCCGGTTCGTCGTTCGACGACTATTTGATTGTTCCCGCGTATTCGGAACACCGCCCGACGGACGTTTCCATAAAGACGCGCTTTACGGACGACCTGATTTTGGATATGCCGATTCTTGCGGCGGCTATGGACACGATAAGCGAAAGCGATATGGGGCTCGCGATGGGCCGCGCGGGCGGTCTTGCGGTTATACATAAGAACATGACGCCGAAGGAACAGCTCGATCAGGTGCGGATTGTGACGGACGCTGGGCTAAAGGTCGGCGCGGCGGTAAGCGTGGGAGAAAAGGAACTCGCCCGCGCGCGAACGATTGTCGACAATTCGCCGGTTTCCGCGATTGTGGTCGACACCTCGCACGGACACTCGAAGGGCGTGGGCGACATGGTCAGGCTTTTGCGCGAACGCTATCCGAAACTTTGCATAATCGCGGGGAACGTGGCGACGGCGGCGGGGGCGCTTTACCTTGAGGAATGCGGCGCGAACGTGGTGAAGGTGGGCATAGGGCCGGGGTCGATTTGCACGACGCGGGCGGTGACGGGTTGCGGCGTGCCGCAACTGTTTGCGATTTACGCCGTGGCAAAGGCGCTTGACGGACGCATCGCAGTTATCGCGGACGGCGGGATAAGGGAGTCGGGGGACATAACGAAGGCGCTTGCGGCGGGGGCGAGCGCGGTCATGCTGGGATCGGTTTTGGCCGCGACGAAAGAAACGCCGGGCGACGTGATAAAGATAGGCGACAAGAAATACAAGGGCTATCGCGGGATGGGTTCGATTCCGGCGATGACGCACGGCTCGAAAGACAGATACGGCCAAGGAGAAATAAACGACACGAAAAAGCTCGTGCCCGAGGGAGTGGAGGCCCTGGTGCCGTATAAAGGTTCGGTCGACGAGATACTTTATAAAATGGCGGGCGGTCTGCGGTCGGGAATGGGGATGGTGGGCGCGAAGGACCTGGCGTCGCTTTGGGAACGTGCGGAGTTTATGAAGATTACGCCCGCGGCCATACTTGAAAGCCGCGTCCACAGCGTGCAACAAATCGGCAGTTAGGCCCAAGGACGTTCGCCGCCCGCGCGGGCCGCACGCTATATTGATGCGGCGGAGCGTTTTTTAGTTGCTGTATTGTTTGTCGAATTTTTCTTTGCAGGCGATGCAACTGAGGCCGCCCATAATTAACTCGCAGAATTCGCTTTTTGGGCCGCTTGAACATCCCCCGCCAATAATTTTGCTGAATTTTTGACAATGGTCCTTATAAAATTTTTGCATTTCGGGGCTCAAATTAAGTTCCCAATCGACGTACACTCCGAGGGATTCGTAGCGAATCCTGGACTTTGGATTCGGGCATTCAAATTTCGACACATTTTCTTCTGGCATATTTTCACCTTTATGTTGCCTCTCCCCGGATTTGAAAACATAGCAGATATTTCGCCGAATTTCAAATTTTTTTCTTTTCGGTTTTAGGATTTTTTGGTATAATCCCGGCATGTAAAAGTTCATTTCTCGCAGGCGCTTCGGCGCCTGCCATTTTTTATTTAGATGGCAGTCCCAACGGGAATCGAACCCGTGTTCCCAGAATGAGAATCTGGTGTCCTAACCGCTAGACGATGGGACCACGCGCCAAGCTGCGTATGGCAAGCCACGGCATTATAAATTATAAATCTTTGCTTTGCAACTTCCAAAATGGAATCGTCCGTCTCGGCGGACCCCGGCTCGCCCGCGAGAGGGAAATTTTTTTGAAATCCCTGGAATTTTCTGCTAGCATCCGCTTCAAAGGAGTCATCATGGGATATAACCTTATCAGCAACAAAATAGAGGAATTCCTCTCGAAGCGCGACCTTGCGCTGAACTTCGATCTTTCGCTCCTACTGGGGCGGAGGGTAAAGGTCATGAAGGAAGGCGAAAATTTCCAGCCGTATCATTCGGACGATCCGGTGCATTTCCTGGACGTGATAGACCAAAAAACCGAACCGATGGGCAGCCAAATAGCCCGCTTTATGGCCGACCAGCTACGGCCGGACGAAAAAAGAAATCCGGTGTTTCACAATCTGTCCAAAGAGACGACGGATTTGATTATGGCCATGTACTGGCAGGAAAAAGACGCGACAATATGGCCGATAAAGCCCAGCATGACGGTAATAACCCCGGTGGGCGATATAACCTCGGTCGGGATATTCCGCGACAACCCGGATTTCGGGGCGAGATATTCCTTTTCCGCACGCGGCGTATCCGGTTTTACGTACGAGGAAATCGCCGGATATGTCGAAACCGATTACAAAAGGACGATTGCGGAACGCGGAATCGGTGGCCTTGTGGACTGGCAGTCTACGACGATTTTTCCGCATACTCCCGCCCATGTACTCAAGCTGTGCGCCCGTCATACGAAGATCGGCGATCTAGGTTGGAAGAACGGCGCGGATCTTCGCGACTATGGCAAAAAGATTCTTTCTACATTTCAAGATTTGAACTATTATTACCAGTCGACCCTGTACGACGCCAAAACGAACCATGACGCGCTTCACAAAAGGCGGGACGACGGCTGTTCGTGGGGCATGAATGAAAAGGCCTCGGAGATTGTGACGATCGCCGTAAATACATTCTCGTCGGACGCCTTGACGTATATAATCTCCAGGCTAACCGAGACGAGAGGACGCAGTTCGGCCTAGTCCGCCAGCAGATGGGCGTGGAAATGGAATATGGTCTGCGCGGGCGCGCCGGTATGGATCGCTATGCGGAATCGCGCGGCGATGCCCGCGTCGTTTGCGATTTTCCGAACCAAGTTCCAAAAATCCGCCTGCTCGGCGCTTGATGCGTTTTCGGCAAAGTCCAAAATATTGGCGTAGGGTCCCTTGGGAATTACCAGGATATGAATCCTGGCCTGAGGATGCAGGTCGTTGAACGCGATAGAGTGTTCCGACTCGGCGATTTTGCCGCAGGGAACCTCGCCGCGAATTATTTTTGCAAAAATATTATTTTTATCGTAGGTCATGACTTGAAATACTCCTTTTTTAGACTATATTATATAGGAAGCCAAAAGGAGATGCAATGTTGAAACCATTACATAACTACGTTCTGATTGAACGGATAGAGGAATCTAACAAAACGGCCGCCGGAATAATCATTCCCGACACGGCCAAAGAAAAGCCCTCGCGGGGCAAAGTAATCGCCGCGGGGCCCGGTCTGAAGGACGAGCCTATTACGGTCAAGCCGGGCGATACGGTCTTGTTCGGGAAATGGGCGCCCAGCGCGAACGAAGTGAAGCTGGACGGCAAGGACTATGTGTTGATTAAAGAGGCCGACATTCTCGGCATACTATAAAACAAGGAGAAAACCATGAGCAAAAATATTACCTTTACGACCGAGAAAATAAAGACCGGCGTCGACAAGGCGGCGCGCGCGGTCGGAATAACCATGGGACCCAAGGGACGCACGGTCATTATAGAAAAGTCTTACGGCGGGCCGGTGGCGACCAAGGACGGCGTGTCCGTGGCGAAAGAAATATCGCTTAAGGATCCGGAAGAAAACATCGGCGCCAAACTGCTGATAGGCGTGGCGAAGAAAACCGGCGACGCGGCGGGCGACGGCACGACTACGGCCTCGGTCCTGGCGCATAAGATTTACGACGAGGGATATAAAATGGTGGCGGCGGGCATGAACCCGATGGACCTGAAGCGCGGAATAGACCAGGCGGCGGCGGCGGTAATCGCGGACATAGACGCGCACGCCAAGCCCGTCAAGGATTCGAAAGAGATAGCGCAGGTCGCGGCGATTTCCGCGAACGGAGATACGGAATTGGGCGCGCAGATAGCGGACGCTATGGACAAGGTCGGACGCGAAGGCGTGATAACCGTCGGCGAATCGAAAGGCCTGGACACCGAGATAGAAATCGCGCAGGGAATGCAATTTGACCACGGATTTCTGTCGCCGTACTTCGTCACGAATAGCGACAAGATGGTCGCGGAATTGGATAACGCCGAAGTGCTGGTCAGCGAAAAAAAGATTTCGAACCTGCAGGCGCTGCTGCCGGTGCTGGAACCCGTGGCGCAATCCGGCAAGCCTCTTTTGATTATCGCGGACGATGTGGAATCCGAAGCGCTGGCGACGCTGATACTGAACAGGCTTCGCGGCGGACTGAAAGTCTGCGCGGTCAAGGCGCCTGGCTTCGGCGACCGCCGCAAGGAAATGCTGAAGGACATCGCGGCGCTGACGGGCGCGACGGTCGTGTCGGACGAAATGGGCATGACGTTTGAAAATATTTCCGCCGATGTCTTGGGCAGGGCGAAACAGATAACGGTTGCCAAGGATACTACGCTGATAGTGGACGGCGCGGGGGATAAAAAGGCGATCGAGGCGCGCGCCGCCGAAATACGCAAGACCTTGGAAACCACGACCAGCGACTACGACAAGGAAAAGCTGAGCGAGCGCCTGGCGCGCTTGGTCGGCGGCGTCGCGGTTATAAAGGTCGGCGGCATGACCGAGATAGAGATGAAGGAAAAAAAGGACAGGGTCGAAGACGCATTGGCGGCAACCCGCGCGGCGGTCAAAGAGGGAATCGTGCCGGGCGGCGGAATCGCATTGCTCCGCGCGACTGCGGTGGCTGATAAGCTGGCGGCAGGAGGCAAGGCGGCGGCGAATCAGGACCAGCTGCACGGCGTGGGGATATTGACCAAAGCGCTGTCGGCGCCGTTGAAACAGATAGTGGACAACGGCGGCGATAACGGCGAAGTCGTGGCGAACAAAGTTATGGAATCGAAAGATTATAACTTTGGATACAACGCGCAGACGGGCGAATTCGGGGATATGCTGAAAATGGGGATCATAGATCCGGCGCTGGTGGTGAAGACGGCGTTGCAGGCGGCCGCATCGACCGCGGGCGTAATGCTGACCACGGGCTGCGTGCTGTCGGAAATACCGGAAGAAAAACCCGCCCCGGTCCCCCAAATGCCGATGATGTAATCTAGTGGTTAGTGACTAGTCACTAACCACTATTTTTTATGCCGCGAGGCGCGTTTGAATTTTTACGCGGGAACGATGGATTTCGCCTAAAAAAACTATTTTCCGGCGTTCTCTTGCAATCGTGAAATTTTTTTACTATGATTTGGACCTGTAACTAAAGGAGACAGACATGAAGAAAATGTTAATTGCGGCCTTGGCGCTTTGCGTATTGGCCGGCTGTTCCAGATGGACACGGCGGGAAAACAATATCTTCGTCGGTGCCGCGATAGGTTCGATATTATTCGTGCCGGGCGCGCTGATCGGCGGATATATCGGCTCTACGATACGATAGTATCGCGGGGGCGTTTTCGTCCGGGCGAAGCCTGGGCTTCGTTCGAGTCCGTCAATATTTTGTCATGAGTGGGCGGTGTGCCGCCGGTCAGGCCGGGGTTAGCCGCCCATCTTAAAAAACGCTTCATATTTTTTCCAAAATTATGTATAATTCAGGCATAATAAAACAAAGGATGCAAGAATGGTAAAAAATCAAATCATTAAAAACTATGCAAAAATAGGAATTGTTGCGGCGGCCGCGCTTGGCGGCGCGATTATCACGACCGTTGGGATAAAGCTTTTGGGCGGCGGCTCGTCCTATTCAAGCGACAATTACGCGCCTATCGCCGCGGTCTCGTCCGATTTCAGAATAGCCGTTCTGCGCATGGACGTCATACAACAGCAGGCCAGGGTTTTGGCCGATCTGCGCAAACAGCGCGAGAATTACGAGAGCGATCTGAAGACGACGTTCGAGAAAACGCAAAAGGCCTTGGAAAAGGAAAAGACCGAAATAGAATCCCAACAGGACGTTTTGTCGCGCGAGGCGCTACAAAAGCGCGTTGTGGAATATCAGCAGAAAATCGCGAATTTCCAGCGCGGCGTGACCGAGAAAGCGCAGGCGATAGAGGCGTCGTTTCAAAAGGCCCTGACCGAGATCCAGGATAAGCATCTCGACGGCATAGTCGGAAACATTATCGAAAAAAAGCAGATAACGATGGTTTTGGACGGCAGAATCGTGCGTCTTTCCGCATCGGCTGGCAAGTCGCTTGATATAACCGACGAAGTGGTCTCCGCATTGGATAAAAAGATCACCAGGTTCACAATGGACAAGCCCAAGGGATTTTAACATCTCTTTCGGCTTTGATGGCACCCGCCTTAGCTGTGGGTCGACGGATGGATAAATGGCAAGCAGGCGGCTGTTTGGAAGCAAAGTTTTACAAAGCATTTTCGCCGCAGCCTGCGCCGCAGTAGTGTCTATGCCGGTCCCGCTCGGCGCGGTGGACATCCCTGCGCCTGGCGACATAGACGATTGGAACATTCCGTTTTGGGAACAATACTGGGAAGAATATTTGGAAGAACTGGCGGAATTGGAGGGAAAGAACGGCGCGATGTTCGCCTTCGGCAACGGCGCGGACGCCTTACGCAGGGGAACGGGCTCGGGCGAATGGCCGTGGTGGCGCAGTCCCGAGGACGCCTCGCAGAAAACCCTGTACTTTGACAATCTTTGGAACGTGAACGTGGACGAATACGGCGACGATCGTCAGGCGGCGGTGGAATCGCGGAACAAGAAGGGCGGAATTTTGTATGATCGCCGTTCATGCGAAAACAAAATGACGGTCAAGGCGTGTAAGAAATGGCTGGCCACGCCGCACGAGATATTGTCCCTGCCGTCGCGCGCGGCCTCGCCGTCGCCGATTTTAAAGCACAAACAAACCGACTCTGATAAAGAACTGGCGCGGATGATGAAAGACAAGATAGACGAGATGCGCTACCGCGCCAGGTGGAAGATGAAAGGCGCCGAAGACCCGTGGGTCAACGATCCAAATTTTTACGGCTGTCCGTTCGACACGGCCGCCGAATGCATGGTATGGAAAACCAAACCGGCGGTTATAGAAACTGTGTCGGATCGCAAGCCCGTCGCGTTCGGGCACGCCATGGACAGCGTAATCGTCCTTGCGCGGGCCGGCAATCGGATAACTCCGACGATCGAGGACTCAAAACCGTTGATATCGCGGTACAGGACTCTGCTGGCGGCGTCCCGCGCCTGCTGTACGGGCGGCATAGTTCATAATATGGAATCCGCGGGGGCGTCCAGGGAAACGGTCATGTCGTTCATAATGAACGACGCCAACCTCAACAGATTCGGCGAACGCTGTCTGATGACGACCGACAAGGAAATCAATAAATATTCGAGCGATCTCTTGATGGCGGAAATGGTTATGAGCGTCCGCGACGCCTGCCTCTGCCGAAGGAAAGAATTTTACGAAACATTGCTGGCGCCGTTCGCGAAAATCTCCGAGGCCAGCGACGAATTCGCGTCCAGTCCGTTCAATATAACCTATCTCAACGGCATGAAGCGCAAAATGACCGTGGACGCGAACGCCGAAAGCAGGACCGTACTAGGCCAGCTGAAAAATTGCAGATGATTCTCGATGGCAGGCTTTTGTCGGAAAAAATCGCGGACGAATTGAAGCAAAGGGCGATGGGAAAAAATGTCCGCCTGGCGGTCATTCTCGTCGGGAATGATCCGGCCAGCGCAAAATATGTCGCGGCCAAACAAAAGCGGGCGCACGACATTGGAATAGAATGCGAAATCATACGGCTGCCTGAAACGACCGCGCAGGCGGAATTACTGGCGATAATAAACGAATTGAATAAGGACGCGGCGACTACGGGGCTGATGACGCAACTGCCGTTGCCGAAACATTTGGATTGGGAGGCCGCGGCGCGTGCGATAAATCCGGCCAAGGATGTGGACGGATTGAATCCGGCAAGCGGCTTTATGCCCGCGACGGTGCGAGGTATTGAGAAGCTGTTGGAACATTACAAGATAGAAACGGACGGCAGGATAGCCGTTGTCGTGGGGCGTGGAAAAACGGCGGGGCGACCGGCGGCCGAGATGCTGTTGTCGCACGACGCTACGGTGATACAGTGCCATACGCATACCCGCGATTTGGCCGCGATGACGCGCCAGGCGGACATTTTGGTCTTGGCCGCGGGAAGACCGGGACTGATAACCGGAAATCATGTAAAGGACGGAGTGGTTATAATAGACGCGGGCGGCGGCGACGCGGCGGCGGACTGCCTGGCGAAAGCGTCGGCTTATACTCCGGCGATAGGGGGCGTTGGACCTATGACGATAGTGTCGCTGATCGAAAACGCGATAAACGCCGTACCCTAAGCCTATTTTCTTCTTGACAAAGTGTCAACCATAGTTTACAATAAGACGTAATGACGGCGAGAATGATCATAAAAGAACATGCGGAGTTCACTAAATGGATGTCAAAGCAGAACATCGCTGTTCGGACGGTGATATCGGCCCGCCTGCTGCGTGTCGTTGACGGAAACTTTGGCGATACGAAATCGGTCGGCGATGGAGTGTCGGAAATACGGATACATAACGGGCGGCTGGCGCATATATTACACATTGCGCGGCAAAGAAATTGTGGTATTGCTTTGCGGCGGCGATAAGTCCGGACAAAAGCGGGACATCAAAAAAGCAAAAGAATTAAATAAACGAGAGGTGTAGAAATGAAAAAGAAAATGACATATGAAAACAACCCCAAGATCCGCGAATTTGACATTGTGAATTATCTTGATTCCGAAGAGGCGATGGCGGCATATCTAAACGCGGAACTTGCGGAGGGCAATCCATACTACATAAAGCTTGCCCTTTCCAACATTGCGCGCGCCCACAACATGTCCGCTCTGTCAAAAGAAACCGGCATCAGCCGCATGGGGCTGTACAAAGCTCTATCCCTTGACGGCAACCCGGAATATGGAACGATTCAAAAAATTGTGAACGCGCTGAACATGCGGCTGATAGTTGTGCCGAACACGCCGCGCCGACAGAAAAGAAAGGAGGCTGTATTATGGCCAATAAAATTATAACCATGACCGCCGCCGGGGCGTTATAGCCTGTACTATATAAGCCCGGGCTGGCGGCGCCTTTACGACTTTTGATCTTCCAAAAGCATTCCGAGCATCCTGTTTATTTCGTAAATCGCGCTCGAATAACGAAAAGCAAAGTTGCTGCTAAGGTCAAGATTGACCGGCACGTCTTTGCCCTCCCCGGTTTCGATCGTAAATTTTATCCGCGAAATCTGCTGCAACCTTGTGAAGATAACGATATCTTTGATCGTGAAACTTTCTTCACGCACGTTCGCCATTTCGGACATCCGCTGTTTTTGGCTCTCTTTACGCGCCTCTTTTGCTTCTCTGCGGGCCTTTTTACGGGCTTCGAACCCCTCTAGGTCCACCATATAAGCAATCGGATCTTTCCTATAAAGCGCCGCTTCTTCCTCTTCGTCGTTAAAGCACGCAATCAGTTCCTCCAGTTGCGCCTGTATATCTCCTCTTGCCATTTCAATCTCCTTTTTCAGCTTGCCTGGCCCATATTATAAGAAAAAGAAGCATTTGTCAAATCTAGCTAGAATTATTTTTTAATCCAGGCCCAACAGCTTGTCCACGTATTCGTCGGCGGAGAACGGCCTAAGGTCTTCGATTTTTTCGCCGTACCCGACATAGCGGACCGGCAGCGGATTTTTGCGCCCGGCGGCGTAGCTGATCAGGAATCCGCCCTTGCTGGTGCCGTCCATTTTGGTTATGACTAATCCCGTCAGCGGCGCGACCTTGTCGAAGTATTCGATTTGGGCCAGCGCATTCTGCCCGAACGCCGCGTCCAGTGCCAACCACGTTTCGGACGGCGCGGCGGAATCGGCCTTTTTGACCACGCGAGTTATTTTCGCCAGCTCTTGCATCAGATCGTCGCGGTTGTGGAGCCGCCCCGCGGTATCCAAGATTACGACCGCGCCGACGCGCATTGCGCTTTCGACAGCCTTGTATGCGACGGCCGCAGGCTCGGTTCCATGAACGACTTCGGCGCCCGCGCGCTTCGCCCATATATCCAGCTGCCCGACCGCCGCGGCGCGGAAAGTATCGCAGGCGCCTATGATTACGCGCCGTCCCTGATCGGTCCATTGCTTGGCCAGCTTGCCGATGGTTGTGGTTTTGCCCGCGCCGTTCGCGCCGACGATAAGATATGAAGAATTCGGGACGGGCTTTACGGCGGCGCCTGGCGCCAGCCTACGCGAATATTCGAGCAGGCTGCTACGCAGAGCGGCCTTGGCGTTATCCGGCGACGCTTTCAGTTTTTTTACGATTTCGCCCGCAACGGTCGGGGCGACGTCCGCGGCGATAAGAATATCGCCAAACTCTTCGGCCGCCGCCGCGCTCAACCTGCCGCCGAAGAACAAAGATTTGATTTTAGGCAGCATACAAAAATTCTCCGCGCGTTATTCGAACAGTCTGCGCATTATGCGATTGTTGGCCTTCGTTTCATATTTCCGGTTGAGATATCCAGTATAGTCGTCCAGTATCTGCCGCGCCAGCAAACTTTTCATCTCGGCTTCGATTTCTTTTTTCTTGGCCGCCGCGACCTTGGGCGCCGTCTCGCCCACCACGTTCAGAATATAGAACGCATTTTGGCCGGGAACTATTTGCGGAGCGTCGAAGTCGGCGGAAAAAGCCGCGTTCAGCACCTCGAGCGGCGCGCCGTCGGTGCGGCTGACGGTCGCGGCGGCGGCCAGTTTTTTACCGGACGTCAGGATTTCGTTTGCGCGCAGATACGCCGCCTTCTCCTGCTCGGCTTTTCTCCACAGGGCGACCAATTCGGCGCGGCGTTCGCCGAACGGGGCGGCATGCGCCAAATCTATCTTCTCGACCCGAAAGATGACGAAGCCGAATTTGCTTTCTATGATTTCGCTTTCCAGGCCCTGCTCCATCGAGAACAGGTTGCGCATGATTTCCTCGGTCAGAACGCTGTCGCCGTTGACCATCCCGTTGGCGTACCTTTTCTGAATCGTCATGGGATTGAAAGTCCTGAATTCGGCCCGCATCCTTTTCGCCGCGTCTTTCATGGGATCGCCCGCGATCAGCATGTCTTCGACGGAACGCGCGGCCTCTAACGCGCGGTCGTAGGAATCCGGTTCCTGCATTTTAGCGCCTACGATGACGTACGAGATGGTCCTGTATTCCGGCTCGACCTTGGGATTCTTGGCATAAACCTCGCGCAGATTCTCCTCGGTGGGCGAAGCGGTTACATTGAACGAATCGAACTTCACCGTGGAATACTCTATCTGCCTGGTCGCATAGCGCGAATTGTAGGCGACCGTCGTCATGAATTCCGGCGCTGGCAGATTGTTTTCCAGCGCGCCGAGAATCATCTCGCGCAGGCGGCCGTTCCGCAAAGTCTTCGTGAAATATTCTTCGGTAATGCCGTTCAGATCCAGCACCGCGTCGAACTTGTCTGGACTGAACGCGCCGTCCACCCAAAACTCGCCCGAGCCCTTGATGATATTCGCTATGGCCGACGGCGAAACGGCCAGCCCCAAATTTTTCGCATGCTGTTCCAGCAGAATCCGCGCGGTCATATTGGCCAATATCTGCTGGTTGAAATACGCCCTGGTTTGGCGATCCGTATATAGTTTGTTCTGCATTTCCTGGGCGATCTTGGCCAGCTGGCGCGCGCGCTCCTGCTCGAACTCGGCCATGGACACGGTCTGCGAGCCTATCTTGATCAGCGATTCCGTGGACGCCCCGCGATCCAATAGCCAGCTGGCCGCGCCCCACCCTACGAACGAGAATATCAATATGCCCATTAGCAGTTTCGCGATGGGGTGTTCCGAAGCGTTTCTAAGACCTTGCAATGACATCTTTACTTTCCTTTTAAATTATACTATATTACGTTTTAGCACAAACAAAGGGGCAAAATCAAATGAAATATGTTATAGGCAATTGGAAAATGAACGGAGACGCAAAATTGTTGGACGATTTCGCGTCGCTAGCTGGGGACGGCGTGGCGCTGTGCGTGCCGTTCCACCTGCTGGGCGAGAAGACGCCGATGGAGCTGGGGGCCGAGGATTGCTCGCTGTTCAAAAGCGGGCCTTATACGGGGGACGTGTCGGCGGATATGATAGCGGCGACCGGCGCGAAGTACTGCATAGTCGGGCATTCCGATCGCCGCGCGCGCCACAATGAAACGAACGAACAGGTCAGGACGAAGGCCGAACGCGCGCTCGAGGCCGGCCTGACGCCGATAATATGCGTGGGCGAAAACGCGGAGCTGAGGAAGGCCGGGGAAACCTTGCGGTTCGTCGAAAGCCAGCTGCGCGAATCGCTTCCCGCCGATGCGCACGGGTTCATAGTCGCGTACGAGCCGATATGGGCGATCAGCAACAATTTGGGATCGGGAATGATTCCGACCGACGAAGATATAAAGGCGGTTCATAATCATATCGCGGCCATTCTTGCGGAACTGGGCTATGGCGGCACGGCGATATTGTACGGCGGATCGGCAAATCCGCAAAATGCGGCGGGAATTATGGCGATAGAGAATGTGGGCGGAGTTTTGGTAGGCGCAAAATCCCTGAACGCGCAAGATTTCAAGGGGATTATCGATGCCAGATAAGGAAAAGAAAGCGCCGAACGCGGCGCCGAATCTTGAAAAGGAAAATGCCGAGCTGAAAGACAAGTATCTGCGCGCGGCGGCCGAATTGGAAAATAATCGCAAGCGCGCGGCGACGGACGTCGAGAACGCGGCGCGGACGCGGGCCATTGGCGTCGCGGCGGATTTTCTGCCGCTGATAGACGCGATAGACGCCGCGGCGGCGCATGCCCCGAACGACGTCGGCGTACAGACGCTTAAAAAGGCCTGCGACAATACGCTGGCAAAACTGGGGATTGTCAGAATCGAATCGGTGGGCCGCCCGATGAACCCGCAATTCCACAACGCGATACAGACGGACGAAAGCGAGATGCCCGCGAATACGGTCGTAAGGGAATTGCAAGCCGGCTTTATGTTCGGGCAATCGGTTTTGAGAACGGCGATGGTGGCGGTATCGGCGGGCCCGGCGGCGAAAGGAGCAAACGATGCAAACGCATAAATTCCCATTCCATATAGCTTACGCCGACACGGACGCGGGCGGCATAGTGTACCACGCGCGGTATGTCGAGATAGCCGAGCGCGCAAGGATGCAGATATTCGAAGCGGCGAACGACCCGACCTGCGGCTTCGTAGTGCGGTCGCTCGGTGTTAGGTTTATGAAGCCTCTGCTTCTGAACGACCATATAATTGTCGAATCGCAGATTACGGGGCACGGCGCCGCGACGCTGGACATAGAGCAGAAATTTACGAAAAACGGCGACGTCAGCGCTGTTTTGAAATGCACGATCGCCTGCATAGGCGGCGACATGCGGCCCGTCCGCCTGTCACGCGCATGGCTGGACCTGGCGGAACAAAAGGATTGATTATGAATTCTGAATTTACGTTGTTGAATCTTTTTATCGGCGGCGACATAGTGATAGCGGCGGCATCCCTGGCGATGGTCGTCGGCAGCATCATGTCGTGGGGCATTATAATAGGAAAGATCCGCCTGTGGCGCAAAGTGAAGCGCTTTGGATTGAACAGGACCTTGTCGCCGGACGACATCATCAAGCCGTTCGACAAGAATCTTTGGTTTCTGTCGATGGCGTCCACGGTTGCGCCGTTCATAGGATTGTTCGGAACGGTGTGGGGCGTGATGAGGTCCTTTGCGGCGATAGGCGCGACGAAAAGCGTCTCGCTTGCGGCGATCGCGCCCGGCCTGGCGGCGGCGCTGGGAACTACGGTTTTGGGACTGGTTGTCGCGATTCCGGCGGCGGTCGCGTATAATTACTTTCAACAGAAATCGGACGGCTTGTACAACGGATTGGCAAATGAGAAGAGATAAGCTCCGCGCGAATTCTTCGATGCAACTGACGCCGATGATCGACGTGATGGCGACGCTGCTGGCGGTCTTTATGGTGACGGCGCCGATGATGACGAACGGAATAGATTTGGATCTGCCGCGCGCGGGCAGGCAGGCTTCGGCGGCGGCGGGGCACGCGATAGTGGTGTCCGTGGACAAGAACGGGGAATATTATTTGTCCAAAAGCAAAATGCCGCTGGAGAAAATAATTCTGCGCCTGGCGGCGATGCGCGCGGAGAATCCGGCGCTGGTGGTAATGATCGCGGGCGACGCGAAAGCGGACTACGGCGCGGTCATGCGCGCGATGGGCGGCCTGAAAGACGCCGGCTTTGACAGTGTGTCGCTGAAAACGCGAACGGAATAGCGGAGGACGCCGCCGCGCCCCGCGGGCTACGAAGATGAGATTGTTTTCTGTTGAGAATTTTTCGATATCGGTCGCATTGCATGCGGCGGCGACGGTTGCGATCATACTGCTTGGGGCGGTGGAACCGGATATGAAGATAATCGCGCCGGACAGGATTCAGATTATAGACATAGACCTCAGGAACGTAAAGATCTCCGGCTTGGAATCGCAATTAAAGAATATGGACGTCAAGAAAGAATTGCCCGAAGAAAAGCCTGCGGACGAGCCTAAGGAAGAACCGAAGATCGAGGAAATCAAAGAGGAACCGAAAGAAGAAGAGGTTAAGGAAGAAACGCCCATTGCCCTGCCCGAAGAAAAGCCCGAGGAACCGAAACCCGAACAGCCCGAACCAAAGCCCGAACCGAAAAAGAAAGATCCGCCGAAGAAGCCTCAGGCGCAGACGACGGTGATAAAAGTGAACCGCGAAAGCGCTTCGCCGGACCGCACGATAACGGTTTCGGTGATAGACGCGCTGCGGATTGCGATGACGCGCTGTTGGAATATCGACGCGAAACGTCCGGGAATGGAGGACATGCGCGTAGTCGCGCATCTGAAAATGCACCGCGGCGGCCGCGTGCGCGATTATTGGTTCGAACAGGCGGCGCGGGCGGATCGCGATCCGGCGTTCGCGTATGTGCTGGAAACGATACGGGACGCGATAGAGATATGCAGTCCGTTCTCGATGCTGCCCGACGCCGAATTCGAACATTGGCAAACAATACAATTGACCTTCTACCCCACGGCAAAAATCATAGAATAGCGGATTATACGATAAACGGGATGAAACGCAAAGCAAAAACCCCAAAATGGCACGCCACATTGACGTGGCGGGGCGTTTTGGGGTTTATCGATAAATATCAGGGCGACAAGCTATCCGCTTATACGCGAAGAGATTAGCGGATGCTCCGTTATTTTCTTCAACTCGTCTTTTGCTTCCTGCTTTTTCGACGCTGGCAGATCAGATGCTTCGATTGTTGCTACTAGACGCGAAATCGCTTCGCTTATAGCAATATTCCGCGCATCTTGACTACCAAGCTGGAACGGGCTGTTCATCCTGATACCTGCGTCAGGTACCATAGATTTTTGCTGTTCCGCATCACATTCATGGCTTATATCCATCTTCTCTCCTTTTTGTTTACTTCTATAAGATATAGTTCCTTGTTTATTTCCTTTCTATACCACAAGATATACTTTTTTGTTTTACGATTTCAAGGGAGAAATTGAAATTTTTTATCAATAGCAGAAAAACAGGATAAAATTCTAACTATAATTGTTAAAAAACGCCCCGCCGCTTTGTCAAGTGGCGGGGCACTTCCGTTATCCCATTATCTCTACGGCGCACAGAGCAACGCTCGGCTAGCAGTGCATTCAGCCGAGTTGCCGCAATTCTTTATGATATTTTCACAGGTTACTTCGGCCGCCTCCGGGAAAGTTTT